>Ga0209988_10001489_pt1 | contig 15230 bp, 9 predicted proteins | sample N075metaG_FD_183115 | JGI IMG/M metagenome (GOLD analysis project Ga0209988, IMG submission 183115) | Deep subsurface microbial communities from Kermadec Trench to uncover new lineages of life (NeLLi) - N075 metaG (SPAdes) (version 2) | ecosystem: Environmental > Aquatic > Marine > Ocean trench... | reverse complement strand
GGCGAGCCATCGTCGTTCCTGGCAAGGCGCGCCGACGACGCGTATTCCTGCATACTCGGAGGAGGCGCAACGCAGCCAGGGGCGGCGAGGGCCGGCGAAACGTTGCAGTTATTCTCGGACGGGCCCAAAGGCCTCTGTTCCGCACGTCTAGTTCCTCTGCAGTTGCTGCAGGGCCTGCCGCGCCGTCGCAAGATCCGACTCGACCTTGGCGAGGATCGTCCGGGTCTCTTCGACCACGGCGGCCGGCGCCTTGCCGAGGTAGCCCTTGTTGTCCAGTTTCGACCGGTAACGGGCGGCGGCCTTCTCCTTCTCGCGGCAGACGCGGGTCAATCGGGCGCGTTCGGCCTCGACGTCAACCGCCTCGACAAGACCGCCGAGGAAGACCTGCTCGCCCGCGATCGCCAGCGGGATCGCCCCATCGACGTCGGGCGCCGCCGAGTCGGTCAGCGCCTCGACGGACGCCAGCCCCGCCATCGTCTCGACGATCCCGCCACCGGACTCGATCAACGCCAGGGTCGGCCCCGCCGCGAACAGCACGATCCGTTTCTTCGGCGGGACCTTGTGCTCGGAGCGGAGATTGCGGATCGCCATCGTCAGCGCCTGGATGCGTTCGACGGTCGCGCTCGCCTGCTCGTCGATGTCGCCGTCGATCCGCGGCCACGGCGCGGTCGCGAGCACGTCCGGTTGCACGGCGTCGTCGAGGGTGACGCCGGGCAGGCCCGGCGCACCGGCCGCCTGGATGTGCGGCCACAGCGTCTCGGTGACGAACGGGCAGATCGGGTGCAGCATCCGGACGATGGCGTTGAGCATCGTGCGAAGCACTTGCTGCTGTGACGGGTCGGCGCCCACGGTGGGTTTGACGGCTTCGAGATACCAGTCGCAGAAGTCGCGCCATATGAAGTCGTACATCGCGTCGGCGTACTGGTGGAACTGGTAGCCGGCAACCGCGTCCTCGACCACGCTCAGTGTGTGCTTCAGCCGACCGATGATCCACCGATCGATCAGCGACAGTTCCCCTGCGTCGGTCGGTCGGCCATTCGCTTCGTCGGCCTCCAGCTTTGCCAACGCGAACCGCGCTGCGTTCCAGAGCTTGTTCGCGAAGTTCCGCCCGATATCGAATTTCCTGGAGCTGTTCCGCGCCGTCGGCGCCTGGCCGTCCGGATCGACCGCACCCATGGCGGCGCCGACCGCGCTGCACATCGACCGCTTGCACTTGGGGCAGACCTGCGTCGGGGCCGCAACACGGTACCCGGCGTCGTTGGTGACCTGCTCCGGCTCGAACGTCTGCTCGCAGTGCGGGCAGATCATGTCCACGGGCAACCGCACGTCCTGGGTGCTCGTTGCGATCTGCGTCAGCACGAATCGCAGTGCATCGGTGCCGTGACTGTGGATGATGTCACGCGGATCGACGCCGTTGCCGAGCGACTTGCTCATACGCTGGCCGACGCCGTCCTGGATCATCGGGTGCACGTAGACGTGCGTGAACGGCAGAGTACCGTCGCGGAAGTACCGGTTGAACATGACCATCCGCGACACCCACAGCGTGATGATGTCGCGGGCCGTACACAGGACCGACGAGGGGTTGAACGTATCGAGCAGGCCCGCGGTCTCCGGCGCGCCGTCCGCACCGGGCCAGCCCATCGTGGACAGCGGCCACAGGCCTGAACTGAACCACGTGTCGAGCACGTCGGGGTCCTGGATGAACCCGGCGGCCTCGAGATCGCGCTCCACGTCCCGGGCGTCCGCCGCGGCACAGAACCGCACGCAACCGTCCTCGTAGAGGCCGGCGACCCGGCCGGCGTGCCGGGTCTCGAACGCCTTCCACCGGTCCACGTCGACGGTCTGCCCGTCCGGGGCCTGCAACGTCCAGATCGGGATGCGGTGGCCCCACCACAACTGGCGGCTGATGCACCAATCGCGCAGGTTCTCGTGCCACGACTGGAAGGTTCGCGCGTAGCGGGCCGGGAAGAATCGCAGTTCGCCGTCCCCGGTTCGAGGCGACCCGTCAGCCCGCGGCGGGTGCGGCCCCTCGTGTTGATCGCGGCACATCGCCCGCAATGCCTCGCCGCTGAGACGCTGATCGGTCACGCGGACGTACCACTGGTCGGAGAGGTAGGGCTCGATCGGCACGTGCGACCGGTAGGAATGCCCGACGCTATGGCGGTAGTCGCGGGTGTCGGCGAGCAGGTCGCGCTGCCGGAACCATTCGACCACGCGATCGCGGGCCGCTTCGCGGGACAGGCCGAGCAGCGGCAGGGCTTCGGCCGCCTGGCCGGACTCGAATTCCTCGGCCGGCCAGCCGTGGTCTCGCGAGATCGTCGCATCCGGCGCCATGACGTTGATGACCGCCAAGCCGTGACGCCGGCCGATCTCCCAGTCGTTGGGGTCGTGGGCCGGGGTCACCTTCAGGTAGCCAGTGGCGTATTCGGCCATGGGGTTGTCCGGCTCGCCCGGCATGACCACGTAGTCGTCGGCGACGATGGGCACGACGCGGTTCACCAGCGGAAGGCGGACGTGCCGGCCGATCAGCGTCGCGGCGTTCGGGTCGCGAGGGTTCATCGCCACGGCGGTGTCACCGAGCATCGTCTCGGGCCGGGTCGTGGCCACGACGACGAACTCGTGACCCGTGGTATCGTCCGGCCGGTCGGTCGCCGCATCGCCGGCCGGCACGAGCGGGTACCGCAGGTACCACATGTGCCCGTCGATCTCCTTCATCTCGACCTCGTCGTCGGCGAGGGCCGTCAGCGCGACCGGATCCCAGTTGACCAGGTACTTGCCGCGGTAGATGAGCCCGTCGGCGAAGAGGCGGTAGAAGGCTTCGCGAACGGCGCGGGTGCACATGGGATCCATCGTGAAACGGACGCGTGACCAGTCACACGAGCAGCCGATCGCCTTGAGCTGGTCGAGGATCGTCGCCTGGTACTCGTCCTTCCACGCCTGGACTTTCTTGACGAACGCGTCGCGGCCGAGTTCCACCCGCCGGATCCCCTGCTGCGCGAGTCGTTTCTCCACGACGGTCTGCGTGGCGATGCCGGCATGATCGGTTCCCGGCATCCAGAGGGTGTTGAACCCACGCATCCGGTGGTACCGGATGAGCAGGTCCTGAAGCGTGTTGTTGAGAGCGTGTCCGAGGTGAAGGGCCGCCGTGACGTTCGGCGGTGGGATGAGGATGCAATAGGGGTCGCCGGCGTCGCCCGGTTCGGCGTGAAAAACGCCGGCGTTTTCCCAGCGGTCGCGGACCGCCTGTTCGCTCTCGGCGGGCGCGTATGATTTGGACAAGGTCGCGAGCATCATGGCGGAATCCATCATAGTCAACGCATGTCTGCCCGTTGTCGGGCCGACACGCCGGCGACGGTTCCTGATCGCCGCAGGATTGTCGGCGCTTGCAGCCGTCGGCAGCGCCGCGTGCGAGCGGAAGACGCCCGCGCCGCCGAGCAACACGCTCGGACCCGCGGCCGTCGACGCTTCGCTGGAAGCCGCCGAGCAATACCTCACCGCGGGCAATACGGCGAACGCCGAGTCCATCATCGTCTCGCTGCTGACCAGAGCGCCACAAGACCATCGCGCCCACGAACTGTACGGTCGGGTGCTCTATCTCCGGAGCTTCGAGGCGTCGACCCGGGGTGACCAGGAGGCGGCGGCGCATCACGTCGCCGACGCCTACGACCACTACCGCCTCTCGGTCTCGAGCGCGGAGGCCGCCGGAGGCGACCCGCTCATGCTCGCCGGACTGCACCAGAGCGCCGGCGAGATCGCCAGCGCGGCCGGCCTCCCTGACGACGCGCTGCGACACTTTCGCGAGTCCGGGCGGAGAGCCCCCGGCGCGACCAAGCCGCCGCTGTACGAGGCGCAGATCCTCATCCAGCTGGGTCGTTCGGACGAGGCGCGGCAGGCGTTGCGCCGCGTCCTTCAACTGGACCCGGACGAGGCGTACGCGCACGCCTCCCTCGCGGCCCTTGCCATGCAGAGGGTCGAGCCCGAGGCCGCCGTCGGCCACATCACCGAGGCCCGCCGCGCGGACCCGGGGAACCTGTCGCTCCGCCTCCAGGAGGCCCGGATCCGCCGCGGGTCCGGGGATCCGCGGACCGCGCTGGAGCTGCTGGTCGCGCTGGATCCCCGGACACGCGCGCAGGCGGCCGTCACCGCCGAGATCGCGGCGTGTTACACCAGCCTCGGCGATCCGAACAATGCCGCCGCGGCCTGGGAGCACCGGTACCGGGTCCACGCGCAACACCCGACGGCCTGGCGGGCGGCGGTCCGTGCGGCGCACGCGAGGCTCGACGCCGGTGACCGTGACCGCGCGGCGTTCCTGTTCCACCGCGCGATGTTGCTTGCCCCGGACGAAGCCGAGGTGCGGGCGTTGGGTGCGGCACTTGAGTCGGACTGATCAATGACAACTGATCACTGATCACCGGACTCTCCGGCTTGCAGCCGTCGTCCCGCCTCAACCCACGCATCGGGTATCTCGCAGTCTTCGACACGCGGCGACCGGGACGGTCGATGTCGCCACCGGAACAAGACGATCGCGCCGAGCCCGAGCAGACCGAGCAGGAACAGGGCCGCCGCCAGCAGGGCGAGCGCGGGGCCGAGCCCGGTCGCCGAGGCCGGCAATGTCGTCCCACCGTTTACGGCTGCCGCCGCCAGTACACCCATGCCCCAGTGTACGCAGCGGCTGTCCGAACCGGTCCGCCGGAGTCTCCGGAACCTCGTCCTCGGCGGACACGTACAAGGCCTAACATGTCCTTGAAAGCGCTCAGATACACGTTCCGGGCCCGTTATCGGGTGGTCCGGATGAGGACGGAGACTCGGGAGCGGCCAATCGGGTGAAGGATTCTGCGGCAATGACCGATGCGCAGTCGATGCCCCGAAAATCCCCTTTCTAGAACCGACGCCGCATGACACGGAAGTACCGCAGGCACCAACCCAGCGAAGGCGACAGCGAACATGACACGATTCAGCAGCACCCGGACCATTCTCCTTTCATTGGGCTGCATCGGCGCGGTGGTCGTCGCACCGCTGGGGGCCGCCGATACCGTACAGCCGGCGCTCACGATTCAGGAGTGGTCCAAGCTGGTGTGGGAGTCCGCCAGCAACGGTGACCAGCAGCGGCTCGACGCCTACCTCGATGCGATCCCGGAGACGAGTCAGAACAAGCAGGCCGAGGGCTTGCGGGCCGCGATCGATCAGCACAACACGAATCTGCAGACGGCGCGGAACAACCGCACCGAGGCCCTGGGCGAGGCCCGGATACGAATGCATGAACACCTCGACGACGGCAAGATTTCCCAGGCACTGACATCCGCGGTGGAAGTCCAGACGCTCAGCGACGACCAGAAGGCCATTCTCAACGACGCCGACATGGACAAGATCGTGCGTCGCGCCAAGGCCGAGGTTCCGGTATCCCGGCGTGACGGCGACTGGCTGTACGCCTACGAGTTGCTGTACCGCCTCAACGTCCTCTACGAGCACACCGGCGAGTTCCAGCAGGAACTTGACCGCGTGAACCAGCGGCTCAGCCTGCTGACCTACTACGCACCGAAGCGACTGCACGAGCTTCGGCAGCGTCAGGCCGAGCGATTCGGCGAGGAGCCGCTTGTCGAGTTCAACCCCTCGTTGACGCAGGACTGGAAGCAGCGCGTCGACGGTATCAATCACCGCATGGTCAAACGGGCCATCGAGACGGCCGCCGATTCGCACATCAGTGCCGCAGGCTGGCGACCGTTGCTCCGCGGAGCGCTCAACGGCATGCGGATGGTCGCGACGACGCCGGCGCTCGCGGAAACGTTCCCGACACTGAAGGACGCATTCAAGATCAACGCCTGGCTCGACTTCATCGACCAGAAGCAGGCGGAGCTTGCCGCGGCGCCCGACGACGACCTCGGCTACTGGTACTGCGCCCGGATGCTCGACAAGATCGCCGACAAGTCTGCGGAGACGATCAAGCTCCCCAAGAAGGTGATCTTCCGCGAATTCGGCGACGGCGCGATGCGCGAACTCGACAAGTTCTCGGAGATCATCTGGCCGAACAAGCTGCGGCGGTTCCGCCAATCCACGCAGGGCAGCTTCGTGGGCGTCGGTATCCTGATCCGCCACAACGAGAAGCGTGAGATCCTGGTCGTGAGCCCGCTGGAGGGCACACCCGCGTACTTCGCCGGCATCAAGCCGGGTGACACGATCGCCCAGGTGAACGGCGCCTCCACGGCCGGATGGAGTCTCAACGACGCCGTCGACCGGATCACGGGACGCGAGGGCACGCTGGTGAAGCTGGCCGTGCGACGCGAGGGCGTGGACGAGCACATCGTCTACGAGATCCGCCGCAACCTGATCAAGATCCGCTCGATCAAGGGCTGGTGGAAAGAGGCCCTCGACGATGACGGCGATCCCGTCTGGAACTGGTTCGTCGATCCCGTCACGCGGATCGGCTACATCCGTATCACGGCGTTCAACGAGGACACCAGCGATGATCTCCGGAAGGCGTGGCGACAGATACGAAAGCACGGCCGGCCGAACGGACTGATCATCGACCTGCGATTCAACCCGGGCGGCCTGCTGACGTCCGCCGTGGACATCAGCAATCTGTTCCTGCGCGAAGGCGTGATCGTCTCCGGTGAGAGCAAGGACGGCGTCAAGGCCTGGCCCGACCGGCGGGCCGAACCGAACAAGGCGGTCATCGCTCGCGCCGGCGTCCCGACGGTCGTGCTCGTCAACCAGGGCTCCGCCAGCGCAAGCGAGATCGTGGCCGGCTGCCTGCAGGCGCACGATGCGGCGTTGATCATCGGCCGACGCACATACGGCAAGGGCAGCGTACAGACGGTCCACCCGATCTCGCGTAGCAACGCGTTGTTGAAACTCACCACGCAGTACTACCGACTGCCGGCAAACGCCGAGCAGATCGCCCGGGGCGAGAAAGGCAACCTCGTCCACAAACTCCCCGGCGTGGCCGACTGGGGCGTACACCCCGACATCGTGGTCAACACGACCCCGCAGGAGATCAAGGCCGCCTACGACCTCCGGCAGGCCGCCGACATCCTCGCCGACGCCGGTGACGCAGCCGACCGCCCCGACATCAACGCCCTGATCACCGAGGGCCTTGATCCACAACTGGAGACGGCGCTGCTGATCCTCCAGGCCAAGGCCTTGGAAACGACACCCACGGACACGCGTCACGCGAGGGCCGGCGGGTAGCACGACAGCGCCGCGTGTGGCAGGGGCGGCTCGCCCGCCCCTGTAATCGGGCATCGACTCACAAAGCTCAGGGGCGGACGAGCCGCTCCTGCCACGCGCTCCACGTACGAATCTCACGCACGGTGCGGATTGCGCCGATAATATCGTGCTCTTCTCGTACTCTGCCCTGAGACCCTATCGATGCCCACGATGGCGACTGACCGCGCGACCCAACCGACGAGCCTGGCGGCGAAGCTTCCCGACGAGACGCTGCGCAAGTGGCTGCGCGATATGCTGCTCATCCGGGAGTTCGAGGTCCGGTCGATGCAGGCCTACCAGAACAAGAAGATCGGGGGCTTCCTCCACGTTTACATCGGACAGGAGGCTGTGGCGGTCGGCACCATCGCCGCGCTGAACGACGACGATCCGATCATCACGGCCTACCGCGACCATGGCCACGCGCTGGCACGCGGCACCGAGGCCCGGTACTGCATGGCGGAGATGATGGGGCGCGTCGGCGGCTGTGCCAAGGGCAAGGGCGGGTCGATGCACATGTTCGACCGCAAGCGAAAGATGTACGGCGGTCACGGCATCGTCGGCGCGCAGTGCCCGGTCGGCACCGGGCTCGCCTTCGCGACCAAGTACGAGGACGAGGTCCTCAACGGCGGGCGGTCGAGCCGCGTCACGCTCTGCTTCCTCGGCGACGGCGCGCTCAACCAGGGCGCGTTCCACGAGGCGATGAACCTCGCCGGCGTGCTCGACCTGCCCATCATCTTCATCTGCGAGAACAACGGGTACTCCATGGGCACCGCGATCGCCCGCGGGACGACGATGGCCGAGGACCTCACGGCCAAGGCGCTCGCGTACGGCTTCGAAAGCGCATCGCTCGACGGCATGGACCTGATGGCGGTCTACGACGGCATGAAACCGATCGTCGAGCAGTGCCGCGAGACCTCGCGGCCGGCCTTCGTCGAGATCCGCACCTACCGGTTCAAGGGCCACTCGATGTCCGATCCTCGCAAGTACCGTACAAAGGACGAGGAACAGCGGTACGAGGCGATGGATCCGATCGACCGATTCTCGAAGTACCTCAGGGACGAACGCGGGTTCACGCTCGAAGCGAACGAAGCCATGATAAAGGATGTCCGCAAGGAGATCCGCGAGGCGATCAAGTGGGCCGAGGCGTCGCCCGTACCGGCACTCGACGACCTCTACACCGACGTCTACACCGACAGCTGGGGAATCTACCGCGGTACCAAACCGCCGCCGATGTACGACCCATGACCAGGACCATCGAATTCCGTGACGCCCTCCGAGAGGCGATGAGCGAGGAGATGCGTCGCGATGAGCGTGTCTTCCTCATGGGCGAGGAGGTCGCCGAATACCAGGGCGCCTACAAGGTCAGCCGCGGCATGCTCGACGAGTTCGGGCCGCAACGGGTGATCGACACCCCGATCTCGGAGACCGGTTTCGCCGGCCTCAGCGTGGGCGCCGCGATGGCGGGACTGCGGCCGATCATCGAGTTCATGAGCTGGTCGTTCAGCCTGGTGGCCGCCGACCAGATCCTCAACAACGCGCCCAAGATGCTGTACATGTCGGGCGGGCAGTTCCCGACCCCGATCGTGTTCCGCGGCAACAACGGGGCCGGCGGCCAACTCGGCTCGACACACTCCTGGTGCGTTGAATCGCTGTACGCGAATGTTCCGGGGCTGAAGATGGCGGTCCCCTTCGATGCCTACGACGCGAAGGGCCTGCTCAAGACCGCCATCCGCGACGACAACCCGGTCTTCTTCCTGGAGTCGGAACGGTTGCTGGGCGTCAAGGGCGAGGTCCCTGAAGACGAGTACCTGATCCCGTTCGGCGAGGCGACGACGCGCAGGCACGGCGGCGACTGCACGATCGTCAGCTTCGGCCGGCCGCTGTACTTCTGCCTGGAGGCCGCCGGCGCGTTGGCGGACGAAGGCATCGAGTGCGACGTGATCGACGGCCGCACCATCCGGCCGCTGGACATCGACACCATCGCCGAATCGGTCCGCCGCACGAACTACTGCGTCGTCGTCGATCAGTCCTGGCCGTTCGCGTCCGTCGGCGCCGAGGTCGCGGCACAGGTCGGCGAAGTCTGCTTCGACGACCTCGACAACCACGTTTTCCGGGTCCACAGCGACAACGTTCCGGCGCCGTACGCCTATAACCTCGAGCAGGAGATGCTCCCCAACGCTCGCAAGATCGTGGAGGCCGTCAGGGCCGTCACGTACAACGCCTGACGGGACATACCCGCCCGGGAACCACGGATATGCCCATCGAAATCACAATGCCGCGTCTGTCCGACACGATGGAGCGCGGCATGATCATCAAGTGGAACGTGAAGGAAGGCGACGCGGTCAGCGCCGGCGACAACGTCGCCGACATCGAGACCGACAAGGCCATCATGGAGATGCAGGTCTTCGACGATGGCCGCATGGCAAGAATCGTCGTGCCCGAAGGCGAGATGGTGGAGGTGGGGACGCTGATCGCAGTCCTCGCCGAGAACGACGAGGCGATCCAGGACGTCGCCGGGGCGGTGTCCGCCGGGACACCGCGGGTAACCGCCGAGAAGGACGCCCCGGAAACCGCGGACGCGGATGCCGGAACGACCGCGGCGTCCGAACCGGCGCCGGCGGCCGCCGGCGGCCGCATCAAGGCCAGCCCCGTCGCGCGGCGTCTGGCCGAGGAGCACGGCATCGACCTGGCCACCCTGCAGGGATCGGGACCCGGCGGGCGGATCGTCAAGCGTGACGTGCAACGGGCCGTCGAGACCGGGCGGGAGACCGTCGCCGCGGTCCCACCGTCGGCTCGAACACCCGCGACGACCGTCACGCCGACACCTGTCGCGGCAACCCCGGCGCCACCCGCTGCACTGACGACCGCTGTCGAGACCATCGGCGGGCTCCAGCCGGGCTCCGTTCCGCTGAGCAACATGCGACAGACGATCGCCCGCCGTCTCGTCGAGGCCAAGAGCACGATCCCGCACTACCAGGTGACGGTCACGTTCGCCATGGACGCGCTGGTGGGGCTCCGCGGCACGCTCAACGAGCAGCTCACCGACCAGGGCGTCAAGCTGTCGATCAACGATTTTCTCGTGCGCGGGTGCGCCCTGGCGATCCACCACCACCCCGAGTTCAACGCATCGTGGGGGGGCGACCACCTGGAGATCCACGCCGAGGTCAATATCGGTCTCGCGATCGCACTGCCTGCGGAGCGCGGCGGGGGGCTCGTCGTGGCCACCATCCGGCAAGCCGACCGCAAGAGCCTGCGGGCCATCTCGCAGGACTCGAAGCACCTGGCTCAGAAGGCACGCACCCGTGGCCTGACCATCGAAGAGATGTCCGGCGCTACGTTCACGATCTCCAACCTCGGCATGTTCGGGGTCGAGCACTTCACCGCGATCATCAACCCGCCCAACAGCGCGATCCTGGCCGTGGGGGCAGCGCTGCAGAAGCCGGTCGTGCGTGACGGCGAACTCGCCGTCGGCTGGGAGATGTCGGCGACGCTCAGCCTCGACCACCGCATCATCGACGGCGCGAGCGCGGCGCGGTACCTCAAGACACTGAAGCAGCTGATCGAGAACCCGGCCACGCTGCTGGTGTGACAGCGCGGGGAAGGACCCAACGGTCCTACGGCTTCGGGCTGTTCGACGGCATGACCACCACGACGCCCGGATCCGGGATCCGGGCCGTGACCGTGACCGTCTCAACGCGCCGTGAAGGCGCGATCGTCATCGACAGATGCCGGATGTAGTTCTGTTTGGCGACAGAACTGCATCCACTGAGCGTTGCCACGCAAACCATCAGAATGAATCCACGCCGGAAGGCACTTGAGCGCATCGGGACTGGTCCCCGGGTAAGTGCCTCCTCATGGGCCTCATCGACGTCACGCGGTGTTGCCCGGAGATCCGCAGCGCATTTGCAGTGCGATTCCACGGCCGGGACACGACCAATCGCGATCCCCGCCCCCGTTCGTGCAGATCACCCGGGCGGTCACGGAACCCTGGTAAGAGATTCCGTCTGCGAGGCCGGTTTGAGCGTCTCCGGGGGCGCCCCTGCACGTTCTGCACGCCCCCCGCACATCAGATGTTTCATTCGGGTCGTTCATCGGTCATAATGGCGGCCAGGCCGGGAGGCGGAAGCGAGGCGTGATGCGGCCAGGCACAGGGTTATTGCTCACGGCATCGATGTCGGCGATCGTGGCGGCGCCGTCTGCCGCGCAGAATCCCTTCACCGAGGAAGCACAACTCCGCGGTGTCACCTACGTCACCGACCAGGACAACCAGTTCGGGGAGGGGATGGCCTTCGTTGACCTCGACGATGACGGCGATCCGGACCTAGTCCTGCTGGGTCGCGCCGACGGTCTCGTCGGCGTGTATGAGAACAACGGATCCGGCTACTTCATCGATCGTTCGATTACAAGCGGTATTCCCGCCGCACCCTGGTCCACCGGCGTCATTGCCGCCGACTATGACCGCGACGGAGACCTCGACCTCTTTATCTCCCAGGGACACGACACGATCAACAAACCAGGTACGTTGACGCCGAACCTGCTGGTGCGCAACGACGGGGGCTTCCAGTTCACGGACGTCACCGTCCAGGCCGGCGTCAGTGACACGGGTCCAGCCTACGGGTGTGCGTGGGGCGACTACGACGGCGACGGGCACATGGACTTGTACGTCTCGAATCGCTTCGCGCCGAACCTTCTCTACCACAACCTCGGCAACGGTACGTTCGAGGAGGTCGCCAAGACGCTGGGCGTGGACCGCGGCGACGACCCGACGTTCCAATCGGCTTTCTTCGACTTCGACCACGACGGCGACGCCGACTTGTACGTCGCCAACGACAAGGCCGATTGCACGACATGGTCCAATCATCTCTTTGAAAACATCGACGGCAGCTTCGTGGACATCACCGAGACTTCCGGGACCGAGGCCTGCGTCTGGTCCATGTGCATCGCGATCGGGGACTTCAACGGCAACGGGCACCAGGACATGTACGTCACCAACCTGCCGGCGGGCAATGCCCTGCTCATCAATCAGGGTGACGGGACGTTCACCCGGGAGGAGGATCCGGCAGACGTCGCGTCCTACGTCGTCGGGTGGGGCTCGGTCTTCTTCGACTTCGACAACGACGGCCATCTCGACCTGTACGTGTGCAACACTATGGCCAACAACCGGTTGTATCGCCACGGCGGGCAGTGGCCGTGCTACGACGTCGCCGCTGTGCTCGGCGTGGATGATCCCCAGAATTCGTACACCGTCGCTGTTGCCGACATCGACGGTGACGGCGACCTGGATATGGCGGTGCAGAACACGGACGAGCCCGTGCACATCTATATCAACCACGAAGGGGAACTGCGTCGCTGGGTCAAGTTCGACGTGCGGGGCGAGGGCGAGTCGCGATACGCGGTCGGAGCCAATGTCCGAGTGTGTGTCGGCGGCGTGTCGCGCATGCGAGAAGTCATTGCCGGCTGTAATTACATGGCCCAGAACGATCTGACCGTGCACGTCGGGATGGACCAGGCGCACGTCATCGACGAACTCCAGATCGACTGGCCCGGCGGGCAGAGCCGGACGCTGACCAACCTCGAAACGGACAACACCTGGACGCTCTATCCGCCGGACAAGCTGGGCCACGCCAACGCCGACGGAATCGTCAACATGATCGATTACCTTGTCTTCGGCGGCTGCTTCGAGGGTGGTTTTCAGCCGGGCTGTGAGATGATGGATTTCGACGGCAACAGCACGATCGACCTGCTCGACTACGACGACTTCGTCGCGGTGTACGCCGATCTGCTCTACGACTGCAACGGCAACCAGCAGGACGATCTGCTGGAGATGCTCCTGGACCCCGGCGTGGACGCCGACGGCACGGGCGTGCCCGACTCGTGCGAGGCCACCGGCGATCTGGACGGCGACGGACAGGTCGGGATCATTGATTTCCTGATGCTGCTGGCGGCCTGGGGGGTGTGCCCGGACCCGGACGTCTGCCCGGCGGACATGGACGACGACGGTATCGTGGGCATCGTCGACTTCCTGCTGCTGCTGGGGAACTGGACGTAGGAACGCCTGCCCGGAAGCCAAGCCCGGGAAGCGGCCCACACTCCTCTCCGTCGGTGACCGTCGGACGCGGACCCGGCGACAGGAGCCAGCCATGACCGACACCAGCACGGGATCGCCAAGCAGACGCGACTTCCTCGTCACCGGGGGCGCCGCGGTCGCGGCTGCTGCAACGACACTGCCGGCAGCGGCTTTCCCGATCGCGGCCCAGCCCGACACTGCCGACGACACCACCGCCCGGATCACCGAGACCACACTCGCCGAGGCCGAGAAGCTCGCCGCGGTCGAGTTCACGCCCAGGGAGCGAAAGCAGATCCTCTCGGACATCGCCGACGAGGTCCAGCGGTACCGTGCCCGCCGATCAGTCGAACTGCCCAACACGCTCGCCCCGGCAACCATGTTCGACCCGCGTCTTGCAGGCACGACCGTGGCGATCGAAGACCGTTTCGTGCGTTCGACGCCGCGGCCGCGTCCGTTTCCGCTGAGCGACGAATCGATCGCCTTCGAACCGGTAACCGCGTTGTCGAGGTGGATCGAGCGCGGCACACTGACGAGCGAGCGGCTGACGCGGATCTATCTCGAACGACTCGAACGGATCGGGCCCAGGCTCGAATGCACCGTGACGCTGCTCGGCCGGCGGGCGCTCGGCCGGGCACGGCGGGCCGACGCCGAGATCCGCAACGGCGGGTATCGGGGGCCGCTGCACGGCATCCCGTGGGGCGCCAAGGACCTGTTCGACACCCGGGGCATCCGGACCACATGGGGCGCGACGCCGTTCAACGAGCGCGTGCCCGACCGCGACGCCACGGTCGTCCGCCGGCTCGACGAGGCCGGCGCGGTCCTCATCGCCAAGCTGACCCTGGGGGCGCTGGCCTACGGCGACATCTGGTACGGGGGCCGCACGAACAACCCGTGGAAGCTCGACCAGGGTTCCAGCGGCTCCAGCGCCGGCTCGTGCGCTGCGACGGCGGCCGGGTTGGTCGGCTTCGCGCTCGGCACCGAGACGCTCGGCTCGATCGTCTCGCCCTCGATGCGTTGCGGCACGACCGGGCTGCGCCCGACGTTCGGCCGGGTCGCGCGTACCGGCGCGATGGCGCTCTGCTGGTCGCTGGACAAGATCGGGCCGATCTGCCGGACGGTCCAGGACACCGCACTGGTGCTTCACGCCATCAACGGCGCCGACCCGGGCGACCCATCGTCGATCGACGTGCCGCTGGACTTCGACGGGTCTCGCACCGTCAAGGGCCTTCGGGTCGGGTATTCGCCGAAGTGGTTCGAGGGCGAGTCGGCCACCGACCTCGACCGGGCCGCCCTCGAGGCGACGCGTCGCACGGGCGTGACGCTCGTCGAGATCGAGTTGCCCGACCTGCCGTACGCGACGCTGCTGACGATCCTGCTGGTCGAAGCCGCCGCCGCCTTCGACGAGCTGACGCTGAGCAACCGCGACGACGAGCTGGTCTGGCAGGAGGCACGCGCATGGCCGAACTCGTTCCGCACGTCGCGTCTCACGCCCGCGGTGGAGTACGTGCAGGCGCAGCGGTTCCGCCGGCTGGTCTGCGAGATGATGGCCGAGCAGTTTGACGGGCTCGACGCCATGATCGGGCCCAGCTACGCCGGCAGCATGCTGCTGATCACCAACAGCACCGGCCACCCGTCACTCACGATCCGGTGCGGCTTCGCCGACGACGGTACGCCGCACGGCATCACGCTGTGGGGGGGCTTGTTCCGGGAAGGGACACTGTGCAGCATCGGCATGGCCCTCGAACGCGAGCTGGGGGTATGGGACCGTCGGCCGGGGCTTGTTTGAGCGCTCCGTACGGCCCGCCGGATTCGGGTGGCACGGTTGAGTTCGCGCAGCGAACTCGGCCGTGGTGCGACGTCCGAAGACACGGCCGACGTCGCTTCGCGACGACAACCGTGCCACCCGAGCACTGCCTGGGCCAACGTGCAAGGACAAACGCGCTCATTCCGGGGCAGCGAC
>Ga0209988_10001487_pt1 | contig 15234 bp, 11 predicted proteins | sample N075metaG_FD_183115 | JGI IMG/M metagenome (GOLD analysis project Ga0209988, IMG submission 183115) | Deep subsurface microbial communities from Kermadec Trench to uncover new lineages of life (NeLLi) - N075 metaG (SPAdes) (version 2) | ecosystem: Environmental > Aquatic > Marine > Ocean trench... | reverse complement strand
TCATGCTTCTAGTCTGACCGATTTACCATGAACTTGACAGTGCCCAACAAAGCCATGAAAATTAAATGATGAGTAGTCCGATGGGAAAAACAGGACGTGCCGCCGTCTACGATGCACCCAATAAACCTTTTGAAATTCGGGAGTATCCGGTTCGAGATGTTTATCCCGGAGAAGTACTCGCGCGTATTACCATGGCGACAATTTGTCGCTCTGATATCCATTCCTACCATGGCAATCGCCCAAACCCCTGTCCGGGGATACTGGGTCATGAAATAATTGGCACCGTTGAACAAATAGGTGCCGATATTAGTAACGACATGCGGGGTGATCCACTGAAAATCGGGGACCGCGTCACCTGGACCGAATACTTCCATCAGGGAGAGTCTTATCATCGCGACATCCGGGACATGCCTCAGAAATCACCAGGTCTCAGAAAATACGGTCATGGCCTGGTCGAACAGGACCCTCACTTTTTGGGGGGCTTCGCCGACTATTGTTACATCATGCCGGGAACCGGAATTCTTAAACTTCCCGACGAACTTTCGGACGAGGAAGCAACCCCGTTGAACTGTGGTGTCGCCACAATGATATCGATGGTCGAGGCGGCTAGTATCGATATGGGTGACTGCGTTGTCGTGCAAGGTTTAGGTCTGCTGGGTTTATACGGCTGTGCCATCGCGAAGGCGCGAGGAGCCAGACGGGTAATTGGCCTTGATGCTGTCCCAGCCCGCTTAGAGATGGCAAAGTCATTTGGAGCCGATGAAACCATCGATGTCACATCGATGAATGATGACGAACTGGTGCGTAAGGTCCATGTGCTCTGCCCGCCCGACGGTGCGGATGTGGTAATGGAAGTCTGCGGGCTTGCCTCGGTCGTACCCACCGGAATTCACATGCTGCGCGTGGGCGGACGTTATGTGATTGGTGGCCTGGTTAGCCCGAATGACATGTTCAAGATTGATGGCAACGAGCTACTCAGAAAATTGATCACATTAAAGGGCGTGCACAATTATCATCCCCGCCATCTAATTCAGGCGCTTGATTTCGTGATGGCTAACCGCAACCGTTTCCCTTTTAAAGATATGGTAGATTCCAGGTTTCCGTTAGACAAATTGAACGAAGCCTTCGCCAAAGCGGCTGAACGCACAGTCCTACGCGCAGCGGTCATACCCTAGGCGGCTATCGACAAAAGGGTACTATCTTTAGGAATCAATGGGGTCAGACTGAACCTCCCTCAGTTTAACGGATACTTTAAATCAGCGACAATGTCGCTAAAGGAGTATCCAAAACATGAAGCAAAGAAAACCTTATACAATCTATACGAAAGAATTTAAACAAGAAGCAGTTCGATTAATGGAAACATTGGATCGACCGGCTGCAGATATAGCCAGGGAACTGGCACGCTCAGCCGGCGCTGACCCACGCTAGCCAGCATACGCGATCGTACGGTAGAGCCCTGAACAGGCCACGACGCGGGGCGTAGATACCCTCAAACGGCGACCAGCCAATCACAGCGTCAAGTCGGGCTATCCCGTATCCGCTGGCAGTTCTAACCCGGGATGATCAGGACTGGAAATGTTACGCCATTGCTCATGGGTACGATGACGGAGACAGTATTGCCATTTTCCACCGCTACGGGAGCAATTTCTCCACTGCCCAAATCGATCTGTTCACCATGGGCAGCGCCGAAGGGGACTGACAATTCCGTCGCATGCCTGTCGGGCAGGGCAAGCACGATGGTCCCCTTGCCGACCTGAAGTTGGATATAACGTCCGCCGGGACATTCACCCGCTGCGCCTGCACTGATCTCGCCGTCCACCCTGTTTAGAGCCGCGTTCAGGTGTCGCACTAGATGGAACCCGGGGCGTGGATTAAACATTCGGTCCAGGACGCCGGTCCGTGGGAAATAGCCTCGGTCAATGTCGACGAAAGTATCGGCGTAGACGGTGACGTTGTCGAAGGCCGCTGCGGCGGCCATGGCCTCGGCGATGCGGCTGACGCTCAAATAGTCGTCGGCTGTTTCCAGGGCCGGGTTGGCGCCGAACATGCGCAGATGCACGGAAGCGGCGACGCCCAGATCCGTGACGATAGCGCTGGCCGTGGCGGCTGTCGCCCAGGGTGACATTTCCAGTGTCAGCCGGAAGACAAACCCGCTCAGTGCACCGGAAAGCTCCGGACGGGCCAGGGCATCGGCCATTTGGTCCCTGTCATCGGCCAGGAAACCATGGTTGATGGCATGGTAATATTTCCCCGCTTCGCTGCGTTGCTCATCGATGGATCTGAGCCGCGAGAGATAGACGGGCACCTCGACGGCCCGCGCTATTTCGCCGACGCCGCCGATATCCCGCTCCAGGACCTCCCAGTTGAGACCGATCTCCCAGGCCGAAAAAATATCCTGGTGTGCGGTGATCAGGTCGCGGTGGCGCGGGGAGGGGTTGCCGAAAGAGAACAGGGTGAATTCGTGGCCTTGGGACTTCAGCATGCGCAGGCGATCGATGTTATCTGGTCTCTGTAAGTCCTGGAACGGGACCCGGATCTTCTTGACCCCCATTTCCCAAAGCGCCAGTAGCGGGTAGTCGTTGCGAACTTCCTTGCGGTCGAACTCATCAAGGCAACCGGTAGGCGGGATCTCGACAATCTCCATCCAGTTCTGGCGCATGTCAAACCCGAAATCGCCGCGCCTGTTGAGGCGCGGGTGGACTGGCGCGACGCGCGCGGGTCCGGCTACGTCCGGCGAGCCCAGTGCGGCCTCGATGCCGTAGGTGCGGACGACATCGCAGACGTGCCCTGCCTCGTGAACGTGGACGACGAAATAGCCCAGTTTCGGTTTATCATTGCGGCCGAATTCGCTGTCCGGGCCGGGAGAGATTCGGTACATTTCGCTGTAGTCCAAGCGCACGAAAGCTGTCGATGGCAACAGGTAGCAGTCCGTTTCGCCATGGCGATAGAACCAGAAATTGTGCACGTGGCCCATGAACAGAGCCTCGACGCCATACTTTTCCAGGAGATCCAACATCCAGGTGCGGCCCGGCTCACCGATGTTGTCGTAGTTCTCTTGCTCGTCGGGTTTCGAAAAATAAGGCGGATAATGGCTGTGCAGGAATATGCGCTTGTCTCTGTTGGTCGCCAGGTCGGTTTCCAACCAGGCCCGTTGCTCCTCCTCCGCGGCGAAACCCGAATTGATGATCTGAGCGTTGATGATGATGAAGTGACAGCCGTCATGGTCGAAGGACTGATACTGGGCGCCGAAGTGTTCGTCCCAGAGTGCCAGGTAGTCCTCATGGATGCAGGCTGCCGGGGCCCAGTCGTTGGGCTTGTCGCCGACGTCGTGGTTGCCCGGTGTCAGATAGAGCGGGTGTTTCAGTTCTTTGACCTGCTCATGAAATCGCGCCGCCGCTGCGGCGTAGAGGTCTGGGATGGCGGGCACCGGGTGGACCAGGTCGCCGACGTTAACCACGAAGGCCAGATCACGGGCATTCAGATCGCGGATCACGTGGCGCAAACGCCGGTTGGCCAGGCGGTTGACCTCAAAAGGGGAATTACAGTCGTCCTCGCCCTGGTTTACGTGCGTGTCGGTGATTACACCGAAACTGAACAGGCGCCGGCCGAGCGTGTCGGGGTTCAATGGTTCGGTGGTCATGGATAGCTTCCAATTTGAGTCGTGGAGAGAGACCTATACCGCATATGATAATACCTTACCCGCCGGACCCTGACTATCCTCCCCTGGCGTCGAGGATAGTAAAGCCCAGGGGAAGAATCTATGCGAGTGGAAAATGCCTAATGAGGCGCAGGACCCAATGCCTGCCAAACGTCATGTTGCAATAACCGGTTTTTGCAGCTCGGCAATTGCTCCTGCATCGCCTAAAGGCGCCTACTATTGGTGCGCTAATAAGTTACATGACCGCCAAGGATGGTGGAAATGCAATAGGGATGTCGGAACATCCCTTGCCCATGAAACGATGCATATCCGACATACATTCGATTCATGTTAGATACCCACAGAATTGGGTAAATATAAAAGTTTTCGGTTTTACAATATTGGTCTTAAGGCCATTCCCTCACGTTGTTTTGTTTCCCAATCCGGTGCAACGTAGGCTTTGGCATTTGACGGCGGTAATGGATCTTTACCCATAATAATGTCTGCGCCCTTCTCTCCCACCATGATCGTTGGTGCGTTCGTATTGCCGTTCGGAACAGTCGGGAAGATCGATGAATCAACAACCCTCAAACTGTCAATTCCCATGACCCTGCACTTCGTATCGACAACAGCCATAGGATCATCATCTGCACCAATCTTGCAGGTACAGGTCGGGTGGTAAGCGGTCTCGACATTCTCACGAACCCAGGCGTCAATTTCGTCATCTGACTGCACAGGATCACCGGGGTCGATCTCCCTCTTCCGATAAGGATCAAATGCAGGCTGCAATCCAATTTCTCTCGTCAGGCGGAAGGCCATTCGGTAATCATCAATGTCGCGTTGATCCTGGAAATGATTCATCACGATTGTCGGTTTCTCCAAAGGATTCCTGGATTTCGCGCGTACCCAACCACGACTACGCAATCTGTTAATGCCAAAATGAATCTGATAACCGTGAGGCCCGGAATTACCCTTTCCGTCATAACGTATGACCGCAGGTAAAAAGTGAAATTGAACGTTTGGCCATTTCATGCCGGCATGGGTGCGAATGAAACCTGTGGATTCAAAATGATTGCTTGCTCCCAAACCGGACTTGAACAACATCCAGCGCAGCCCGATGAATAATTTGCTGATCGGCCCCATATGTCTGTTCAACGAAACGGGTAGCTTCGTCTCATACTGGATGACGGATTCCAGATGATCCTGGAGGTTTTCACCCACCCCTGGCAATTCATGAAGCACATCGATACCAGCGTCCCTCAGCACATTCGCCGGGCCGATTCCCGACATCTGCAAAATGTGCGGAGAACCGATTGATCCTGCTGAAAGGATCACTTCTTTGTTTGCCTTGATTTGTTGAGTATTGCCATTTTTTTCAAACTCAACAGCAACCGCTTTCCTACCTTCCAGAATGACACGCTTGACCAGGGCTTCGGTGATTACAGTCAAATTCTTTCGATGCAATACCGGTTTCAGATAGGCATTGGCGGTACTACAGCGAACACCTCCCTTGACAGTCATGTCCATCCTGGACATTCCCTCCTGCCGGTATCCATTGTAGTCGTCGGTTATTCCATATCCGGCTTCATTCCCGGCATCGATAAAAGCCTGGTAGAGAGGGTTTTTCATTCCGTTGCCATTGCAGATATGTAGCGGCCCGCTTACTCCTCGATACTCATCTTCCCCATAGGCGCAGTTCTCGAATTTTTTGTAGTAGGGCAGGCAATCGCGATACGCCCAGCCGGTAGCCCCTTTTTCTTCCCATCGATCCAGATCACAGGCATTTCCACGAACATAAATCATGCCATTGATCGATGACGAACCACCCAGACCTTTGCCTCTTGATACGTCAACATGGCGGTTGTTCAGGTTTGGTTCTGGTTCAGTTTTAAAGAACCAGTTGAACCGTGACATGTTCATCGGGATTTGCAGCGCAGACGGCATTTGCACAAATATGTTGTCATCCTTGCCCCCGTATTCCAACAAAAGAACCGAAGTCTCTGAATCCTCTGTCAGGCGATTTGCCAGGACACACCCTGCCGATCCTGCGCCAACAATGATGTAGTCATATGAAATCTGTTCCATATTTTATCCTTCCCTATTTTATGGTCTAAATTTGTTTGAATTCTTACAGGTAAAGGGGTCGGTGACAATCTAGAAGCCTGTTTTTATTCCGACCAGGATTATCAGTTTTATCTAAATTGCCCTGATCAGGCAGTCAGAATTGTTTTCCATGCCTACAGGAAATCACAGTTTTAAAGAGCAGATAGATAAAGCTCTCAATAGAAAAATAGGGCATGCTTGCAGAGGTAGACCAAAAAAAAGCGGCGGTTGATGCAAATGATAATCATTTGTCACCGACCCCTTTTTCACCCTTATAATTCGGATGCAGCTCAGTTACATATTTATGCTTGATACCATAGATGATTCAGGTTTAAATGCTGGCGAATTAATTTATAAGGGAATTTGCTGGATTATCTGGAAAGCAAGCGGTTTTGTTACTGATTTTGACCAACTGGAGGTATAGAACAGATGAACAAGTATAGCTACTCCAATCGAGGTGTCGTACCGGGGATGATTCTGGCCGCGCTGGTCTCCATTGTAATGCTGATGTTGGCGGGTCCGGCACGGGCCGCGGGCGACGTGAAAGTCGAGTGGTTGACCTGGTCGTTCTTCCGGATCACTAGCCCTGAGGGAAAGGTGATTCTGACCAATCCATGGTATAAAAATCCTGATAGCAGTACCACTCTGGCCGACATTCCCGAGGCGGACATCATCCTGGTGCCGACGGGGCATCCCGACGAAGTTGGAAATGCGCTGGAGATCGCCGCGAAGACGGGGGCAACAATTGTCGCCTCTCACGATCTGATTAACCTCGTCTGGAAGCCCGAAGGCGCGGGATTTCGCACGCCGGTCAAATTCAATGACGTCACCGTTAAAACAAAATATTTTCAGCCAGGTACGACTGAAACGATCGATGGCATCACCATCCGCGCTGTCACCGCGCTCCACGGCAATTGGAGCACCGGCGGCCCGGCAATGGGATTTTTCATCACCATGGAGGACGGCTTCACGATCTATTTCAGTGGCAGCACCGATCTGACCCTGGATATGAAGTTGTGGGGCGAACTTTTTAAGCCGGACGCGGCAATCCTCTATCTATCCAGTGGAATGAACCCGCGGGATGTCGCGCTGATGGCGAAAATGCTGTCGGAGAATAATTCCAATCTCAAAACCGTTTTTCCCCAACACCACCGGCTCAAGTCGAAACCGGGGCGCTCCCCGGCCGACCTCGGCAGCGCTATGGTGGAGATGGGATTGAGGGCCAAACTGATCGATCCCCAGCCCGGCGTGATTTATACACTGTCGAAATAGTGCGGGAGCAGCTTACTTTCCCAGGCTGGCGACACTACACCAGCGCCCTTGTTTTGAAGCTATAGCGTCAAGAATCGCGCGAACATTTGCATTCGTTCGCGGTAGGTCGATCACGTACCGTATCGCAGTGGGTCCGCAGGCAGGATGTAAGGTATTTACGCTGCAAACATTGCCTGCGTATGATTAAGAACTCGCCCCAGTCGTTTATCCGTTGCGATTACTGGCTCAAGTCTCGGTAAGCCGCGGGCACATTGAGTCCCGGATGTACCCAGTCGAACAATGCGTAGCCACTAAACTCAGACATTTTGACGCGTTCGACGGTTCGCTCCAGCGTGAGGCCGTCATCTATGGCAGCTTGTACCTGGCGCTTTACTGTTTCGAGGTAATCGATATGCCATCGAATATCAGCGCGTTTCATCGGCGAACCATGCCCGGGGACGATTACCGCATCGGCAGGCAGAAAGCTGTGCACTCTTTGCAATGATGCGAGCGTTTCCAGAAGATGACCATCGAGCAGCCAGGGCAGCGAGGGCTTGACCGTGATGATCGGATTACCGGTCCACAATACCCTGGATTGCGGTTCCCAGACGAACAGGTCTCCACCGGTTTGCGCGAAGCCAAAGTCGATAATGTCGACGGATATTCCGCCCAGGCCGATGGTAATTTTTCCGCCCTCGGCAACCAGAATGTCGGCATCAACGGGGTGGATTTCCTCGATACCGCGGCCGGTGCCGAAATTCTGGATCATGAACTCGGTATCGGCCTTGAAATGCTGGTCTATATATTCCTGGGTAAAGCTGTGCTGAATAATCCGGGTGCTTGCGGGCAGGTACATGTTTCCATAAGAGTGATCGCCGTGAAAACTGGTGTTGACCGCATAGATGATTGGTTTATTCGTCTCTTTTTTGACCAGTTCCTGAACCTGGGCATTCAGCCGTTGGTTCAACATGGTGTCGATTACCAGAACACCCTTGTCGCCGACGATAAATCCACCGCTGGTCGCGACCGGATTACCCTGCTTTTCCAGCTCTTTGGCATCGCTGGGGTAGTAAGCGAACACGCCGTCATCGAGTTTTTCAGATACCAGTACGACATTGTTGGCGTCCCAGACCGGTTCATCGGCTTGAACGCCGGGAATAGTGAAAAGCATGAGTGCGGTGAGTATTGCAGTTGTTTGTTTTTTCAAGTTCATTTTGATTACCTCGTGAAATTAACGATTTGAGAAACGGACCAGGATTTAATCAACTGTTTTCATTTCAAATCTCCTGTTAAATCGAGTTGACTGTCTGGTTACATTTGCCAACAAGGCTTGGATCGCTTTGCTGTTAGACGCATCATATGTGTTGCTAAAAAGCGGATAAACAGGAATAATTTCAAAAGTTAGTTCTCGAAAACGAAACAAAAAATGAGGTTACCAATGAGTCGTTTCGAAAATATGGAAACCTTCGTCAAGGTCGTCGATGCCGGAACGATCAGCGCCGCTGCGGACAAACTGAATGTTGCCAAGTCCGCCGTGAGCCGACGCCTGAAGGAATTGGAGGCCCATCTCGGTGTCGAGCTTTTCCATCGCACAACGCGAAAGCTGAACCTGACCGAAACCGGGAGCGCCTACTATAAGCAATGCGTGCGAATACTCGACGATATCGTGGAAACCGAGCTTGCGACGTCGCAGGCACATGGCACCTTAAAGGGGGGTCTCAAGGTAGCACTGCCTTCGAGTTTTGGCCTGATGCATATCGGACCTGCGATCAACGAGTTTATACAGATACATCCACAAGTTGAATTCGATCTTGATTTTAATGACCGCGAGGTGGATTTGATACAGGAGGGTTTCGATCTCGCAATCCGTATAGCCAATCTTCCCGATTCGAGCTTGATTGCAAGGCGCATCGCACCGATTCATCGGGTTATTTGTGCGAGTCCGGAGTATCTCGAGCGTAAGGGAACACCCCAAGTACCTTACGATTTGGCTGAGCATCAATGCCTCGTTTATACGCTGCTGCGAGATTTTGAAACCTGGCTTCTGACAGACGCACAGGGTAAATCAGTCAAGGTAAAACTCAATCCATATATCAAGGCGAGTGCGGGCGAATTTCTCAGAGATGCCGCGGTGCTCGGTCAGGGTATAACCTTTTTACCATCTTTCATCGTATATAAGGAGATTGAGAGTGGAACCTTATTGCCTTTATTCAGGGATTTTTCGTTACCTGCTATCGACGCGCATGTGATTTATCCGCGGACGCGACATCTCTCTCAACGTGTCAGAACCATGGTGGACTTTTTGGTGAGGAAATTTGAAGGGATACCCTATTGGGACACCGCCCTCCAGGTGATGTGAAATCAATTGGTCCAGGCTCGTACCAACAGCTCGAATTCCAGCACACGCCGCTCGCCATTTTGCTTATACGGAGCCACCTGACTGTCCGGTCGATGTTGCCGGTTTCGACCACAGGAAAGAAAGAATACATGTTTCGAGAGTTACGAATTGTTGCGATATTCGCAACTAATTATTGAATTTTTGGCTGTTTATTCCTTACTTCAGAACCCAGATAATGTGCTCACCAGGCAAGAAAACCAGCGTCATTTTAAACACGGTGGCCAGCCATCTAACCATATTACCGGAGGTCGAAAATGAATAATGTTATTCGGCTAATTGTCACACCATGTAGCAGCACCAGTGTTCTGCTGCAAGGGTATTCTTCTAATATTCACAAATTTCTAAAGAGTAAAAAATCATGAATTCAGGATTAAAAGCTGTCGATGGTGAATTCATTCGCGCGGATTCGAGTTTCAGGAACTGGGTGACCCCCAACGGCGACGCCGGACCGAGTGGAGGAGCGGGTTTTGCCGCAGAAGCGGGGCGCTATCATCTGTATGTCTCTTACGCCTGTCCGTGGGCACATCGCACGCTCATATTTCGTGAGTTAAAGGCCTTACAGGCGGTTATTTCAGTATCGGTGGTACATCCGCTGATGCCGGAGGAAAGCTGGGTTTTTGCCGAATACCCGGGGGCCACCGAGGATCAACTGTATCAGTCAAATTTCCTGTACGAGATTTACCGTAAAGCTGATCCGGATTTCAAAGGCCTGGTTACCGTGCCAGTACTCTGGGATAAGCAACGGGAGACCATCGTCAACAATGAATCATCGGAAATTATCCGTATGCTGAATTCGGCTTTCGATGCCTACACAAATGTGGACGTGGATTTTTATCCGCAGTCGCTACGCGCGCAAATTGACGAGATAAACCAACCGATTTACAACAATATTAACAATGGTGTTTACCGTGCCGGCTTCGCCCGCAACCAGCGAGCTTATGACCGGGCTTACACGCAGTTATTCGACACCCTGGATGAACTGGAAACGCGCCTGGCGGGTCAGCGTTATCTCGTCGGCGACCGGATCACCGAGGTGGACTGGCGGCTGTTCACCACGCTGGTGCGATTCGATGCGGTTTATTACGGCCATTTCAAGACGAACCGGAAACGTCTGGTGGACTATCCGAATCTGTGGGCCTATACGCGCGACCTGTACCAGGTGCCGGGCGTCGCCGCAACCGTCAACATGGACCATATCAAGACCCACTATTACGGCAGCCACCGCAGCATCAATCCGACCGGGATTGTACCGCAGGGACCAGATATCGATTTCCAGCAACCGCATGGTAGGAATAGTTAACTGCAGCCGAAATACAATTGGTGTAAGGCAATAATTCATGCGAACGGTCTTGGCCTCGGCGTAGTATTGGGGTACCAGGACAATTATATTGCCTCCCACACATTGGTTGATCAAATTCAAATGTAGAGTATCGAGCACATAGACCACCTGGCAGATACGGTGGTTCAACAGCAGCTGAATAGTAGTATTAGATCAGGCCGTAAAATCAAGTCGGTTAATAAATATCCTACCTCCGTATCGCTGCCAACTGATCGCGGTAGCCGCTGGGGTCGATAGTCACATCGACCACACTCGGCCCAGTCGTCGACAAGGCCAAAGACAACACCTCCTCAATTGGCTCGTCAGCACCAACAGACCAGGCCTGGCATCCCAGACCTCGGGCGGCCATCGCAAAATCGACTGCCGGATACCTCACACCGCTTGGCGGATGATGCAACTGTTGTTGCTTGATATCAATTAGTGACAGGGCCGCATCATTTAGTACGACAACTGTGACGGGAATATTCAACCTCGCGGCCGTCGACAGTTCGGCCAGACACATCAGCATGCCGCCATCACCGCTGATAGCTATCACCGGATGACTCGGGTCGCTCAGATAAGAGGCAATGGCTGCTGGAAGCGCAAAGCCCATGGTCGACAGGCCGTTAGATTTCAATACATCGTGAGGCTGCATAGCTGGCCATCGCGCCATGGCTGAGAACATATGCGCTCCCGCATCTACTGTCAATCGGGCGTTAACGGGTACTAGATTTGAAAGCGCATCAATAACACTATCCGCAGTGTGATTACTCCCTGTCAGCGACACTTTTTGGCGCAAGCAATCGCGCAATTCGCCAATCTCGGACAGACTCCAATCGGAGGCGTTGGCATGTTTGGCCAGAGTATCAATGTTATCGAGCAGGTTGCCGTCCAGACTAATCTCGGGCGTAAATGGGAAGGCGCCGGACATTCCCTGCAATACCACACACACCGGGGCATTATAAGTCCAGGGCGAGGGGATCATTTCAACCGGGTCAAGACCAAGAGTCAAAATCAGATCGGCCAGGGAAAGCGTATCTCCTTCGGCAGTTGCCCCGGTGAAAGTCCCGACGAATCGCGGATTATTTTCTGCTATCACTCCTTTTGCCTTATAGGAGACAAGAACCGGGCATCCAAGTCGCTCGACCAGATGATGTAACTTTTCCGAAATGCCAGCCCGACGTGCCTGAAGCCCGACAATAATGACGGGCCGACGGCTTTTTGAAAGCAAGCTTACTATGTCAGTCGAGGATATTGTCGTATCGGCAAACTTTTGCTGCGGAAATATATCCAGCGAATCCGTTAGCCCGCAAACTTGGGCGCGGGCGTTTTGCGTACTGAGATCAAGATGTACGGGTCCGCGCGGGTCATCTAGCGTGTATTGCATAAGTTCGGTGAGGTCGCTACCGGCATTTTCAGCATCAAGGCGTAAACTGGCCTTGGTGATCGGTGCGAACATGGCCTGTTGGTCAAAAACCTGATGGGGGGATAGTCTGCCATCTCTCTCATCGGTATCGGTAATCACTATCAAGGGGGCACGTTCCAATGAAGCATAGGCAACACCGTTGACAACACTCGCTGCACTTGGCCCAATGCCTGTCAACACCACACCCGGTACTTCTGTCAGTTCCGCGCCGACTGCGGCCATCAAGGCGGCGGCAGTTTCTGTACGGCACAGGATAAAATCAATGCCAGCGCGACCTGCCGCTTCGATAAGATCGAGGCTCGAGCCACCGCCGGGCACACCGAAGATGCGCACCACACCCAGTTCTCGAAACCTGGCGACGAGCTTGTCAACGACCGTATCCGTCATATTCCTGTGAATTTTTTCATTGCGTCAGAAAAACTTAAACCCTTTCTGATTTCATTAATGGCGGCTTCATCATCACGCTGAATTTCTTCGGCGCGCGACACCAGCTCGAGTGCTTTGTCTTTTGGCAAACAAACTACGCCACTGCCATCAGCAACAATCAGGTCTCCCGGTTCTACAATGACACCATCCAGGCAGACTGGCTGGTTAATTGTTTCAACTTTCAATCGGGTGCGTCCAGTGGTCGGCACCAGATGGGCCGCAAATACGGGAAAATCGAACTCGATCATTTCCTCCAGATCCCGAACCCCGCCATCGACGAGAAGACCCTCAATCCCTTTTACCTTAGCTGCCAGAGAAGCCATACCACCCCAGGTCGAGCACTTTGCCCCTGCCATATCGATAACTACAACATCGCCCGTCTGGGCTGCATCGATAATCGCCCCGATTCGGAAATCAACTGAGGTGAAAGTTCCGTATTGCGCAGTAATTTCACGTACGGTCATCGCTGTACCTGCGAATTTCATGCCGGTGGAGACTGCTTTTAGAGTGTTTAGAACCTTGTCGTGAATTCCAGCCTCATCTAGAGCATTAGCCAATGTGCTGGTCGCCAGCCGTGCCGCCCGCTTAACAAGAACAGGCGGGGGTCGCTCATTTTGATCGGGTATCATATTTGGCTTTTCCAATAACTACCATTGACGGTAATAGAGGCTTGATCCTGTTGCAATACCATTAGAGCATACGAGGCATCTACCCGATATTACTTATTGCCAAGTCCAGTCAGACAGTCCCTGCAATTTATTTTACCAACGCACTATATACAGCCCAAAGAAGAAACCGTCTCGTTTGAGGTGGCTTTATCCTATATGACTCCTGTAGGCATTTGTAGCCCTTGAGCGATGAAATCTAAACGGCAGCTTTCTTGTTAGCAGACCTTCATAATTCCCAGATTAACTTCGGCTTCCGTCACACAGCGGATACTCAGATTCACTAATCCAGGGTCAGAGAACGGCCAATTTCAGACACTGAACTCCCTTAATTAATTGCGCTTTTCCACCTCTGAATGCTTGGATATCTTTGGACAAAGTTGCGGCTAAGGATTCTTACCACTGCCGCGCTTGTTGAAACGTCATCAACAAAGGACAATGGTCACGAATTATTTGTTATCCCGGTGAGATAACAGTGACGCGCAAGATGGCTCTTTATCTAACTCTTGTTGTTGGCCTGATCGTTTTTTTTACCTACATGATCTATATGCCGGGTAATTCTTACAAAGGGGCATTACCCACGCTGGATGATGCCGGTCATGAGATGGCACGACGGTTTGAATCTCATGTTACCGCACTGTGCAGCAACCCCGCGGGCAGGAACTATATTGAGAAGCAGGGTTTGGCCGCAGCCAAAAAATATATTGCCGGACAATTTAAATCTTCTGGCTACCAGGTCGAGTATCAGGAATACCAGATCTCCGGTGATACCTTTGCCAATATTGAAGTGACACACTTAGGTACCACTTATCCTGATGAGGTCATTGTGATCGGCGCACATTATGATGCTGTCATCGGCGCGCCGGGCGCAAACGATAACGGATCAGGTGTCGCTGCCGTCTTGGAACTCGCGGATCGATTCAAGGATGCAGAACTTCTGCGCTCTATCCGGTTTGTTGCCTTTGTCAATGAAGAGCCGCCACATTTCATGCGCGGGAGTATGGGGAGCTACGTGTATGCAAAACATGTGGCCAGCAAAAAGGAAAATATTATCGCCATGTATTCGCTGGAAACTATTGGATATTTTAGTGACGAACCCGGCAGCCAGCGGTATCCACTGCTCTTCAATCTCTTTTATCCAAGGACAGGTAACTTTATCGCGTTTGTCGGAAATCTCAAATCACGTGGTCTGGTGACCCAATCCCTTCGATCCTTTCGTGCGCATGCCAGCTTTCCGTCGGAGGGGATTGCCGCACCTGCCATTATTCCTGGGATCAACTGGTCGGATCATTGGTCCTTCTGGAAGCAGGGCTATCCTGCGATCATGATCACGGATACTGCACCGTTCCGCTATCCGTACTATCACACTTCGGAAGATACACCGGATAAGGTCGATTATGAAAAAATGGTCTATGTCGTTCAGGGAATTGAGAAGATGCTGAAAGAATTTTTGTTAAAGGAATAGTGGGCTTGATGGTAGTTGAACTGAGTACCCCGGTGCGAAGCAAATTTCTATCCCTCGGTGTGATACTAAATTGTGTTTGATGGGTTGTTCGTTACATAGCTCTGTGCGGATTTCCGAGTATCGCCAGCGCTAGAAGTCCGCTTCGGGCACTAAGCGGTAGTTGAGCGATGAAATCTGAAGGTCAGCTTTCCCGATAGCTGACGTTCAAAAATCCTGGATTAACATCGGCTTACGGCAGAGGTTGTGTGAAAACTCGGTGCGTAATCTCCTTTTTAGAATTCGACCGCACAGGATGCGCTGTAAGCCACGATCGACTATCAAGTAGGGATCGAGGTATCCCCTAAGTCGGCGACATTTTGAGTTTTCACACAGCCTCGGCACACAGCGGTCATTGATAAAGCATTAAAGTTATGAGCATGTACGAGAACATTTGGCGGTATATCACGATATTCGTGCCTGTCACATAATCACCTGTTAGGCGCCCGTTCAAACTTTTGCACTCGAAGGCGGTCAGAGAGATTACTGACTAAGATCATAGGAGGTGC
>Ga0209988_10001486_pt1 | contig 15242 bp, 13 predicted proteins | sample N075metaG_FD_183115 | JGI IMG/M metagenome (GOLD analysis project Ga0209988, IMG submission 183115) | Deep subsurface microbial communities from Kermadec Trench to uncover new lineages of life (NeLLi) - N075 metaG (SPAdes) (version 2) | ecosystem: Environmental > Aquatic > Marine > Ocean trench... | reverse complement strand
TGGCCAGAACAATGATGATCGCAGTCGGTGTCATCTCAAAGATCATCCTATCATTGCTCGTCTTTCACATCGGAGTACCGACCAAATGGCGCTCACAAGCGAACAGATTCACGACGCCCTGGGCACCGTGATGGATCCCGATCTCGGCAAGGACCTCGTGACCCTGCGGATGGTCAAGGACATCCGGGTCGACGGCGACGACGTGCGGCTCCAGATCGAGCTGACCACGCCCGCCTGCCCGTTGAAGGACAAGATCCGGGACGACATCGTTGCGGCGGTCCGCGCGAAAGCGGCCGAAACAGGTGTCGGCGTCGGCGGTGTCGAAGTCGACTTCACGGCCACGGTCCGCAACAGCGGCGAACCCTCGGCGGACAACCCGCTGCCGAACGTGAAGCACGTCGTCGCGGTCGGCGCGGGCAAGGGCGGCGTCGGCAAGTCGACCCTGGCGGTCAATCTCGCGGTCGCGTTGAGCCGGATGGGCGCTGCGGTCGGCTTGCTCGACGGCGACATCTACGGTCCTTCGATAACGACGATGCTGGGCCTCGACGCACTGCCGCCGCCAAAACCGAAGGGCAATATGCTCGTGCCGTTCGAGGTGCACGGCATCAAGTCGATGACGATCGGCAAGCTGGTGCCACCGGACAAGGCCTTGATCTGGCGCGGCCCCATGGCCCACGGGGCGTTCAAGCAGCTGGCGACCCAGACCGACTGGGGCGAACTGGACTACCTGATCGTCGACCTGCCACCCGGCACCGGTGACGTCCCGCTGACGCTGACGCAATTGCTGCCACTCAGCGGCGCGGTCGTCGTGTGCACGCCGCAGAAGGTGGCGCTGGATGACGCGCGACGCGCCGTGAGGATGTTCCAGCAACTCAGCGTGACGGTGCTGGGTATCGTCGAGAACATGACCTATTTTGTCGGCGACGACGGCAAGAAGTACGACCTGTTCGGACAAGGCGGCGCGGAGATGCTCGCCCAGGAGATGAACCTTCCGTTTCTCGGCGGGATCCCGATTCATCCCGAGCTTCGAATCAACGGCGACGCCGGCACGCCGACACGCAACTGGCAAGGCCCGCCGTCACTCGCCGAGACGCTCGACAGCGTGGCCCGCAACGTCGCCCAGCAGATCTCTATCGCCACGATGTCGGGCACGTACGTACAGCCGACGCTGTCAGTGACATGAGGGGAAGAGTTGTCAGTTGTCTGACTGACCACTGACCACTGACCACTGACTACTTCCTACTCCATCCGCCCGGATCGGCGTGATGTCCATCGTGAGCCGGTAGTCGGCGCCGTCAGGCAACCTCTGGTGCCCGGTCACGCGCTCGATGAGCATCGAATCCGGGTTCACCCACAGGTCGTACTGCGCCGTTGGGGCATCGTCTGTTTCGGCGTCCGGGACCGCCGCGGCCTTGAGCCGAACCTTGAGGAGCGGCCGATCCCGCCACGAGGTCTGTTCGACGCCGGCGACGATGAATCCCTGTGGTACGCCAAGACGGAATTCAGCCAGTGGATCCTTCTTGAACCGAAGAGCCAGGTGCGGCGCGATCCACAGGTCGTAGCGAAGTGCCAACGATTCCATCGCCGTGCTGCGGATGACCGGTGTTCCCAAGCCCACCTTGCCACGCACCTGTGCGCTCGGCGAGTCAATACGCAACCGGTCGTTCTCGATCCTGCACGCGAGCCGCGTCTCGACACGGTGCGGCTCCTGCGATTCCCGCGTGACGATCTCGACGACCGTGATGGTGTCCTCGTAATCGACAAGCTGGCGATAGCGTTCCACGAGCGTGTCGAAGATTGCCCCGGGGCGCTCCGGAAATCGTTCGGCCTCGGCGAGCGACTCGGCCGGAGACGATGCCCCCGCCACAGAAGTAACGCCGAGCACCGCAATCATGATCACGTGTCTGAGGTCCATCACCGTAGCTGGGCATTATGCCGCAAGCCGAGCAAAAAGGGGACGAATAGAACGTGACACTCACAAATCAGTGGTGGCAGGTGTGGCCTGCCACGAGGATCACACGCTCAACGCGATCCACAACGTCGACATCACGATCGCGTTGGACGTCCCGTGGATGACGATGGACGGGACAAGCGTGCCACGCCACTCCCGGATCAGCGTCATACCGCATGCCAGCCCCATGAGGGCCGGAATCGCGACAAAACCCTGGGGGTGGATTGCAGCGAACAGAAACGTGTTGGCAAGCGTGCTGACCGCGATGCTCAGACCCGGACCGAGTTTGCCGGTACCACTGCGCAGGTGCCGGTAGAGCACACCGCGGAACATTGTTTCCTCGACAATCGGCGCGCAGACGGCGGCGAGCACGAGCACCATCAGCTTCGGCCCGAGATCGGGGCCGCTCATATACGTAATCACCGGATGCGCGGGGCCGCCCGCCGGCGAGAAGGTCGGCGGCTCGACGCCCGTCGCGCCCTGTATGGCCATCAGCCCCAGCGTGATCATCAGGCCCACGGCGAGCATCGGCAACGTGACCAGGTACCCGCCCAGACCGATGAGGGGTTCGAGCAGCGGCCGCGCGCCGAGCGTGAGCCCGACGTCCTGTCGCACGTCGCGCCACGGAATACCGCGAAGGACGGGCCAGCCGAGCGCCACCAGGCTTGCCGGGAAACTGGCGATCACCAGCATCATGTGCAACGCCTCGTCGGGCACCAGCGCGAGGACCTGCTGTGACCCGATGAACAGGAACAGCCAGACCGCGAAGGTCTCGGCGTAGACACCGTGCGGCGCCCGCGAGACGCCCAGCCCGCTGCGCACGCGACCGCCCACAATAAACACGACAAGCAGAATCAGGCCCGCAAAGCCGAGCACGCCCCCGACCATCGCCAGTATTGCGACGCCGACGATGACGCCGGCAACGGTCTTGGCCGACACCAGCAGCGCGTCGCGACCGCCGGTGTCATCGCCGCCCCGGCCGGCGGCAGCCAGTTTCCCGAACCACCCCAATCCCTCGACGAGGATCGCTCGATCGACCGGGCTGATCTCAAACGCTGCGGCGACCGCCCGTGCCTCCTGGACATCCAGATCTTCAAGACCGGGTGGGTACAGGTCGTGGAGGATCCGCTGCACCGCCACCTCGTTGGGCTCGAAGGGCGGCGGCTCGCCCATCGGGGGCGCCGCGATGAGGTCATCAAGCACGTCCAGGTGTCGGCGGGCCTCGGCGGGGCCGGCCATCTCGCCGGCCATCACGACGAACCGTTGCCGCTGCGGCAGCGTGCCCAGGTTCAGCATTACCTCGGACTGGTTGTACAGCTGTGCCGAGTTCATCGGCACCAGGGCGGACGCCCCGATGAGGTACTTGCCCTGGAGGTGGAAGAGGATCAGGCCGACCGTGTCGTCGAGTTGCTCGCCCTGCTCCGAGTCGGCGACGAGCCGATCGGCGAAGATCGACAGCCCGGCGACCAGCAGGATCGCGGCCCAGGCCACCCACACGCCGTATCGGCGGGGTCCACCGGGGCGTTCAGGAAACGGCGGTCCGGCGTCAATTATCTCGGTTGGCGGCATAGCTGATTGGTTCGGTGCGAATGGTATCGTCACCGGCACCACCTTGACATGGGGCTGCCGCGAGCTACGCTCTGGGACTCGGCTTTTTTGCCGATTCCGTGGAGGGCCTGCCGGGCCCACCCACGCTCTCGCACGACGCGATTGATCAATTCTTCGGCAATGAGCCACGGCCGTGTTTTTGGGGTTCTCGATATGCCTCGCCAGACGTATTTCACCAGGGCCGAAGACGTGCAGCCAAAGTGGCGTTACGTCGACGCCGAAGGACAGGTCCTCGGCCGCCTTGCAACAAAGATCGCCACGGTGCTCATGGGCAAGCACCGCCCGACGTATACGCCCCATGTCGATGGCGGCGATTACGTGATCGTCACCAACGCCGCCAAGATCGTTCTGACCGGTCGCAAGGCGGAGCAGAAGATGCGGCTTCGATATAGTGGTTACCCCGGCGGCCTGAAGGCCGAATCGTATGGGTCACTGCTGGAGCGTCGCCCACAGATCGTCATGGAGCAGGCCGTCCGGCGGATGCTCCCGAAGACGATCCTGGGCCGGAAGATGTTCCGCAAGTTGAAGGTCTACGGCGGCAGCGAGCATCCCCACCACGCCCAAAAGCCCGTCCCATTGATGGACTACCAGGAAAGCTCTGAATCATGAACGATGCGGATACCGCACCCGCCGGCGGTCTCGATCTGACCACAGCCGACGCGCCCACCGAACCCGTTGTAACCAAGCCCCTTCCCGCCGCGGGCACCGAAGGCGCGAAGGGCAACTGGTGGTGGGGCCTGGGTCGGCGCAAGGCATCGGTCGCCCGTGTCCGCATCCGTCCGGGGACCGGCAAGTTCATCATCAACAAGAAACCTTTCGACGTGTATCTCAACGCAGAGCGCGATCACAAGGACCTGATGAACGTCCTCCAGAAGACGAATACCGAGGGCGCTCTCGACGTCTACGTGAACGTCCGTGGCGGGGGCTTCACGGGTCAGGCCGGCGCCATCATTCTGGGACTCGGACGCGCGCTGAACGTCTACGACGCCTCGCTCGAGCCGATCCTCCGGGCCAACGGGTTCCTCTCCCGCGACCCGCGCCGGGTCGAACGGAAGAAGTACGGCCAGCCGGGCGCACGTAAGCGGTTCCAGTTCTCCAAGAGGTAGACTCGACTCAAACGCCAGCGATCGCGAACCGGCGCAGTTGTGTTTCCGCGCCGGCCAGGCGCCGTGCTACCGCTGTCGGCGTGCTTCGGGTCCGCTCGGCGAGTTGGGCCAGGCTGCACGGTCGATTGCCGCCAAGACCAAAACGGTCCGTGACAACCCGGCGGCTCGGCATCGGTAGCCTGTCGACGAAGTCGCTGAGGTCCGCACGCAGGCCAAGCGCGAGCTGCCATGGGCACAGCGTCTCGAAGGGCCGGCTCAGCACAACGCCCTCCGGCCGGTGCTTTGTACCCGCACGTCCCGCCGGCGGTGGTCCGGTTCCGGCCGCGAGCGCTCGGCTCATGGCGTAGGCACAGACGGGGGACGTCCGTTGACCGCGATCGGGGTTCAAAGACTCGATCGTTGCGGAGACCACGTTGATGGCAAGCCGCACGAGAACCAGTATCTCTTCTCGGGGCTGCTGTTCGAGCGGCCGACCGACGAACTGTTCGATGGCGGCGACCGCCGCGGGCAGACCCAGTCCGACCACCCGGCGTTTGAGCAGGGTCGCCCAGCGCAGGTCGGTCTCGATCGCATCGAGGACACCGGACGCCGGATATCGGGGCAAGGCCCGCACCGCTTCGGCGGCGCGACGCTTGAGCATGTTGTAGCCGGCCAGCAGCGTCGCGGCGTCGGCGTCGTCACCGTCCTCGTCGGCGGCGAGCCGCGTAGTCTCGACAAGCTGCAACGCATCAACGCATGCCTCCGGCGGGATCAGTCCCGTCGTGATCGCCGGGGCACACGCGAGCGTCGACACAGACTCGGCGTCGGCGAGCACGTCAAGCGACACCCAGGCGAGCCCGAACGCGTCCAATTGTTGCCGGCGCCCCACGTTGATCGCCCGGTGTACCGTGGGCGTGGTCCGGCCAAGCCTCCTGGCCAGTGCCGCCGGGGTCATCCCCATACGGGCCGCGCGGCAGATGATGCGGGCTTCACGCGTTTTGATCGAGCCACACGCCCCGAAGATCGGTTCGACCGACCGGCGATCGTGTTGCTTGAGTATCCCGCGAAGTGTCTCGTGCGAACGACCGTAACGAACGGCGAGCCGTCGCGCGGTCGCGCCGAGAGAGAGGCCGCGTCGCCGCTGCGTTTCACGCGCCGCGTTGATCATGCTGTCGAGAACGTCATCACCGACCCGTGTGAATGCAGCGGCCCGATCGACACGCTCACGGTGCTGCTGGACAAAACGCTGCAACGCGTCCTCGAAACACGCCAGGCGTTTCACTCCGTCAGGAAAGACCAGGTAGTGGCAGACCAGGCCGCGCTGCCGGTATCGCTGCAGGGTCCTGGACGACACATTGAGCCGGCGGGCAGCCTCGCGTAACGGAACCGGCGAGCGCGGCTGCTGGTCGGAATCCAGGTCGAGACAGTGGCTCAGGTGCCCGATGAAGGTGGCGAGGTCCCCCACCAACGCTTCGCCCACAAGCGCCGGCGACGCCTCAACACGTTCGGGCCGGTACCCGGTGATCCGGAAGATGACGAAGTCGTGCGGATACAACTGCGTCGCTTCGATTTCGCCCGCGAGGCGTTCAGCCGCCTCCATCTGCCGACGACGCGCAGTGTCCGGCGCGTACTTGAGCTGCGTGTACAACTCGTCGATTGCCGTGATCCGGAAACTTGCGATTCGGGGCATGCAGAAGAGTAGGCAGTCGCCATCAGCCAGTAGCCAGTGGGGAAGAATCGCAAGCGAGCAGATCCCAGACGCAGATATGACCCTGCGCCTCCCCCGTACTGCCTACTGGCTGATGGCTACTGCCTAGGTCTTCTGGCTGTATTCCAACGGCCTTCTACGCTTGATGATCCCAAATTCATGGGCCTTGTCGTAGAACAGTTCGAGGCCGCGTTGGCGCGGTTCGGTCAGCTCGAAGACCAGCTTTCCCTTGAGGTATGACGCGGCCATGTCGGCCGGCCAGCCCCGGGGACGGGCGTTGCGCTCGACGATCAGGTCCAGGCGTTCGGTGTTGTACCGGCGTTGGCGATCGAGGATCGATGCCGCCGCGTCGATGACGGCCGCCTCGGCACCGCGTCGCGCGAGCCACAGGGCGAAGACGAAGGGCAAGCCTGTCAATTCGACCCATGCCGCTCCCAGGTCGAGTTGATGCGGATACCGGTCGTCCGGCGGTGCGTCGGTGACGACCTTGTCGCCGATGAGCAGCAGTGCCGGCGGCCAGTCATCGGAGGCATGCCCGCGTGCGTCAAAGTCCACCAACCGCGGCGTGCAGCCGTGCATCTCGGCCAGCAGGATCTGCAGCAGCGCTACCGAGGTGTGACTATCGGTGTCGCAGTGCACCTCGGTGATACGGTCGAAAGGACCCGCTGCGTACAGACGCACTGTCTGCGTCGGGCCGTCACAGCCCAACAACCCGCACGGCACGATCTGGAGCGGTGTCTCGGATCGCTGGTAATCGATCGAAGAGCACAGTGCCACGTCCACCTCGTCATCGAGCAGCGTGTCGAGCAGTCGGCTGGGCACCGCGTACCGGATCTCGATGTCATCGAGTTTCTCGAGCCCGTCGATCAGCGGCAGTGTGTTGAGGAAACTGACTGCACCGACACGGATCGGACGAACGGAAGCGGAGATAGCGACGATCGAATCGATCATGGGACCGACCATGGTAGCGGTTCCGGGTGGCACGGCCGAGCGAGCGATAGCGAGCTCGCCCGTGGTTGGACGTCCTAAGACACGGGCGACGTCGCTATCGCTCCATCGGCCGTGCCACCCAAAAAAAACCAGGGCGCGTAATTCGGGAAGCGTCACTCCAGGTGGGTCGGCCCGCAGGCGGTCCCTCGTAGATTTGTGTTTCACTTCCCGAACTACGCGCCCTTCGTCCGAGCATCGCGTGCGGTTCCATCACTGCTATCGGCGCCGTGGATGAACACCATGAATCAACGGCGCGTCACTGGTTATCGGTCAAGGCTGGAGCGTGATCGTCTCCACGGCCAGGCCGGGGCCGAAGGCCAGAAGCAGCGCCGGCGGCCGGTAGCTGTGTCGCAGCATCCGGGCGAGCACGAACAGGATCGCACTCGACGACATGTTGCCGTAACGGCCCAGGATCGCCCTGGCGGCTTCGATGCCGGATCCGCCGGACAGGGAAAGCCCGTCATTCACCGCGTCGAGGATTCCGGGACCGCCCGGATGAACGACGTAGCATTCGGGACCGCCACCGGCGGACCCGGTGGCCTCCGCCACGATCTCGGCAACGGCTGCATTCAGGGCCGCCGGTATGCAACGGTCGAGGGTCATTGCGAAGCCGGTATCGGTCACCCGCCAGGTCATCCAGTCACGCCCTTCGGGGATAAGCCGGCCGAAGCCGGTTGTGAGCCGACCGATGCCGTCCGCGCCACCGGCCCCCGCCCGCGACAGCTCAACCCTGTCGCCGACAACCACTGTCGCCGCGGCGCCATCGCCGAACAGCGCCGAAGCGACCAGGTTGTCCGCGTTGCGGCCAGGCCGCAGGTGCAACGTACACAGCTCGACGCACACGACCAGGCACACCGATCTCGAATCGACCGCACACGCCCCGACGGCGGACCGCAGGCCGATGATCGCGCCGAAGCACCCCATGAACCCGATCATCGTCCGCCGCACCGTAGGGGCCAGGCCGAGTTGCCGCACCAACGCAACATCCACGCCCGGCGCCGAGAAGCCCGTGCACGAGACAACCACAAGGTCGGTCACGCGATCAGCGCCGACCGCCGCGTCATCGAGCGCGGCGCGCGCAGCTCGCTCGGCGAGCCCCGGTGCGAGCCGCTCGTAAGCGTTCATCCTGCCCTCGGTGGAAAGACCGACAATCTGCTCCGGTGGAAGGACTCCGTATCGCATCTCGATCCCGGTGCCGTCGACGATGCGGCGCCAGCGATCAAGCTCACGGCCGGAGAGCCCCCAGAGCCTGGCGAGCCGGTCCTTCGTGTCATCGCGGGCGAATGCAAGGGCCGGCGTCGCGGTCCCGACACCGGCAAGCCGCGGCCACGCAGGCTCGACCGCCTCGGATCCAAGCGTTGCGATGGCCGGTCGAGCCTCGCTGCGAGTCACGGACCGACCGCCAAACGCAGGAGCCACGCGGCGAGTGCCGGGGACCGGCCCGTCAGACTCACCAGGCCGCCAGTGAGACCGGGCCGCTCCAGGACCCGGGCAAGCAGACGGGCGAGATGCTGCCGACGACCAATACGGCGTGTCCAGTTCCGTTGGTAAGCGCGGGCGGTCGCGGGGGTCCAGTCCCCCGGTGACTGGCCCGCCAGGGTTGCGGCCAGGATTTCGGCGCTCTCCAACGCGCAGCTGATGCCTTCGCCACTGAAGGGTTCCACGTACCCCGCTGCATCACCGACCAGCGCGACCCGAGCACCGGCAACTCCACGTGGACGGCATGGGATCGGGCCGGCACCAAGCAGGCGGCTGACCGACGATCGGCGAAGCCGTTGCAGCCCCGATGGCCGTAGCACATCGAAGCGACGAGCCACGGATTCGATGAACTCGATCGGGTTGCCCGCAGCCGCGCCGCGCGAGACGAGCCCGGCCACGTGCATGCGCCGGTCGGACCGGACAACGACGCCAAGGTACCCGCCACGGACAACGAACATCTCGATCGATCCGGGGGCCACCCCGGCGCATACCGGTCCGTCGACGTCGATCGCAAAACCGAACTTGCCTCCGTTGGTTCGATGCCGCCCAAGCGCCGCTGCATCGGCAATCGCGCTACGCAGGCCGTCTGCACCGACGAGCAGCCGACATCGGACGCTGGACGCGACCCCGCCGCCACTGCCACGCAGCGCAACCCGGGCACCATGAGGCGTCAGTTCGACGACGCGTGCGGACACGGGCTGAAACACGTGCACGCCGGCCTCGGCAGCGCGGTCGATGAGCAGTTGATCGAACCGGTCTCGTGGCACCAGCATCCCGCCGCCGGCATCACCTGCAGGCAGCGGTGCCGCAAACGGCGGTCGCCCAACGATGTGCACACGGACCTGGTGCGTAGCACCAAGGGCGAGTGCTCGAACGTCCTCGAGAACACCGGCCCGTTGTAACAGCCGGACGCCACGCGCGTTGAGGCAGTCGCCACACGCCTTTGGCCGGTTCCGCGACCCGTGCTCGATCAATGCAGTGTGCCATCCGAGCCGGGCGAGCGCACCAGCGGTGCAACTGCCTGCCGGACCGCCACCGATCACGATCGCGTCAAAGTCGTCCGGAGCGCTGGCAGCACTGACCACGGTTGGAGTGTAGTCAGTTATGAGTGTTCAGTTGTCAGTGGTCAGGTGTCAGACAGAAAACTTGCTCTCGGCTGATTACTGACCACTGACCGCTTCATTGGCTGCTTACTGACAACTGATGGCTGACCACTGACGACTTCTTCTGATAGCTTTCCCTCGCGTGATACATCCGCTTGATCCGCGGATTCAGCGAGCAGAGCAGCTGGTGCGGCACGGTGCCGGCAACGCCGGCAAGCGTTGGCACATGATTCGGTGCGTGCGGATCGGTCCCGATGAGTTCGACCTCGGTCCCGACGCCGATCTCGGGCGACTGTCGCTTCCGGGGCGGGCAGAGATCCGTCAGGTCGATCGAGATCTGCTCCATGTTGACATGACCGATCACCCTGACGAAACCGTGGCCGTCCTGCCCGGAAGTGTCCACGCGAACGCACGGCGGCTTCGGCTCGTCGTCGGTCGCGGCGAGCCCCATCGGGTAACCATCGGCGTAGCCGACGGGCACCAGGCCGATCACGCTGCGTCGCTTTGCGGTCCAATGCGAACCGTAGCCGACGCTCGTGCCCCGCTCGATGGTCTTGACCTGGATGATCCGGCTGCGCCAGGTGACGATCGGCCGCAACTCGGCGGCCTGGCTGCGGAACGGCCCGTCGGTGATACGGTCGGCCCCGAACCCGGCCCATGCCTGGCCGACCCGGACCATGGTCTTGTGATAGCGGCTGTGCCGCAGCGTCGCGACGCTGTTGGCCGCGTGGATGAGGCAGTCATCCGGGACGGCCGACCCGCACTTCTTCAGAACCGCGTCAAAGACGGCAAGCTGCTTGTTGGTGAAACGTGCATCGGAGCCCGCGCGGGCGAAGTGGGTGCTCATACCGGCGAGCCGGAGCCACCGGTGTTCGCTGATGCGCTTCGCGATCCGCGGCGCGACGTCCACCGGACATCCACCACGGGTCATGCCGGAATCCACCTCCAGGTGTACCGGAATGATGCTCGCAAACTTCTCCGCGATCCGGCCAAGGTCGCCGAGATGCTCCTCGTCGTGCACCGTGAGGTGCAGGTCGCCGCGAATGAGCAGTCGGTACGCCTCGTCGATCCGGTCCATTTCACGGACAGGCTGCAGCACGAGGATGGGTCCCCCGATAGCCGACCGTGCCAAAGTGGCAGCCTGCCCCGACGTGTACACGGCCAACATCCCGGCACCCGCCGCGACAAGGTGGCGTGCGATCGGAGCGGCGCCGAGTCCGTAGGCGTCTGCCTTCACGATGGGGCAGATCACCGTTTCGGGTCCGACCACATCCCGGATGACGCGGATGTTGCTCTCGACGGCCGAGAGATTGATAAGGATGCGGCTGGTCTCGCCCATGACCGGTTGTATCGTCAATGCCGTGGACCTACCATGACCGGCGGCTGGATAGCCGTGGATCATGCCGACCGAAACACACGAAACGACAGGCCGGAATGAGTCCGTGGCCGATCAAACCGTAAGCTTCGCCGATCTGGGGCTGGCCGAACCGCTGCTGCGCGGTATCGAGGCCCTCGGCTTCACGACACCCACAAGGGTCCAGGTGGACATGATCCCGGTCGCCTTGACCGGCAAGGACATTCTCGCCCAGTCGCGAACCGGCACCGGCAAGACCGCCGCGTTTGGCCTGCCGTTGCTGCATCAAATCGATGGGCGCACGCCCATCGAGGCCCTGATCCTGGTGCCCACACGGGAGCTGGCCGTCCAGGTCGATGAGGATCTCAAGAATCTGTCCCGGTTCACGAACCATCGGATCGTCCCGGTCTATGGTGGCCAGCGGATCCGCATCCAGGCCGATCGGCTCGAGAAGAACCCGTCCATCGTGGTCGGGACACCCGGCCGCATCATGGACATGCACGGCCGCGGGCTGCTCCCCTACGACAACATCCGCTTCGCGGTCCTGGACGAGGTTGACCGGATGCTGGACATCGGGTTCCGAGACGACATTCGCAAGATCCTCGGGTCGGTCACCCACGACCGCCAGACGATCTTCGTCTCGGCGACGATCTCGCCGGAGATCGAGCGTCTCGCGCGACAGTACATGCGCACGCCGAAAAAGATCGTCTCCACCACCGGCACTGCCCTGACCGTGAGCGAAGTCCGACAGCGGTACTTCACGGTCGAGCCGTGGGACAAGAAGCGGCTGCTGGTATACCTGCTCAAGCACGAGGAACCGGCGGTGACGCTGATCTTCTGCCGGACGAAGCAGACCGTCGACGCCCTGACCGCCTACCTGAACCGCAAGGGGATCGAGGCACACGCGATGCACGGGGACATGTACCAGGGCAAGCGGAACCGCGTCATGATGCAGTTCAAACGCGGGGACCTGTCCGTCCTGGTGGCGTCGGACCTTGCCGCACGCGGGTTGGACGTCGCGGACATCAGCCATGTGATCAACTTCGACCTGCCCGATGACCCGGAGGTGTACGTTCACCGGATCGGCCGTACGGCACGCGCCGGGCGTTCCGGCGATGCGTGGTCCTTTGCGACCCCCGAACAGGGCTCGATGCTGACCACGATCGAGCAGGTGGCAGGCGTCGAGATCCCGCGCGAGACCTACGGTGACTTCAAGCCGGGGCCCATACCCGCCGAGGTCACGGCCAAGCGTGAGAGCATGCAGCGGCGTCAGGAAGAACTGCGTATCGAGCACAGCCGTGTGCCGCTGGCCCCGCCGCCCAAGAGCGAGATGAAAGACGAGTCGAAATTCCCCGGCGGCCTCATCCCGGCGGCACTTCCGTCGCGACGCCTCGGCGGAAGACTCCGCACGCGGCGGAGGTAAGGCAGAAGAAGGGGCGCAAGGGCGCAGGGAAGATGAATCAGTATCGCTTGTGAACGCTATCAATAGCCGGGCGGCAAAGCCGCCCATCCTCCCCCTGCGCCCCTACGCCCCTTTGCCCCTGCGCCCCTTCCCCTAGTGCTACCAATCCAGGTTCATCCAGAAGTCCGCGAGGCGCTCCACAACAGGCAACCGGTCGTCGCCCTCGAGACTGCCGTTGCGACGGCGGGCCTGCCGGCGGCGCCGCTTGGACGGGCCCCGGCCTGTGACGCGCCCGGGTGGAACATGGACGCCCACTGCGGGGCCGAGGCACTGGCCTTGATGCAGCGTCGCGTGCGAGCCGGCGGGGCGGTACCGGCGACGGTCGGCGTCCTGGACGGGACGCTTCGAATCGGGATGGACGGACCTGACCTCGCGCGGCTCGTCGTTTCCGGCGCATCGATCAAGGCCTCGGCACGCGATCTTGCAGTGGTCATGGCCACCGGTGGCACGGCCGGTACGACGGTCTCGGCGACACTGGTCGCGTGCCGCCACCCGCTCGTGGGCATCCGGGTCATGGCGACGGGCGGAATCGGCGGCGTTCATCGAAAGTGGACGGATCGTCTCGATATCTCGGCCGACCTCGGGGCGCTCGCGACGAGCACGGTGTGTGTCGTCGCGTCGGGTGTCAAATCAGTGCTCGACGTCGCGGCGACGCTGGAGGCGTTGGAGGCACTGGGCGTCCCGGTGCTGGCGTTTGGCACGCCTCTCATGCCGCTGTTCTTCAGTCGGGGCCGGGAAACACTTCCAGCGCCGCGGCGTGTCGACGACATCGCCACCGTGGTCGAGACCTGTCGCGTCAACTGGGAGGTTCTGCAGAGCTCGACGAGTGTCCTGCTGGCCAACCCGATCGCCGAACGACACGCGATCGACGCAGCGGAAGTGGACCGGATTCTCGCCGAATTCGACGACCCGGCGGTCGCCGGGGCGCGAACACCCTTGCTGCTGGCCGAAGTACAGCAGCGGACCGGCAACCGCGCTCTCGACGCCAATATCGCACTGCTGGCCGACAACGCGAGCCTGGCCGCTCGTGTCGCGACGGAGCTCATGACGGACGTGGTGCCGCCTGCGGCCCTCAGATCATTGACTCAACCAGCCACTGGGGATGGCCGATAGTCCCGTATAGAATCAATCTTGACACTGTGGTGGACTGCTGCTCTACTGGGTTCCCGATGATGGAGCCCGCCCTCCTGCGGCGCTGCCCAAAGCTCAACAAACACTGACCTGACGGTCATTTCGAGGTATGGAGTGCCCCACGCTCGGGTCACCGGTGCTCCATCAACAACGCAGCCGTCCGGTCCACGAAGCAAACGCGCATGACCACCCTGAGTGGGATCCTTGAGTGGCGTAACGGCAGCGAGGGTCGAATCAGACAACTCGACGACCGCCTGTTGGCGCAAACAGACGACCCAGTCGTCCCGGTGGAGCTGCGCGATCGGTATCAGCTGCGTGACGGGCAGCGTCTGACGGTCAGCGTCGTCGAGAAGAAATCACGCCGCCGCCGCGGTCGCAAGCCGCGGGCCGCCCGCGCGGTCGTGGACGAGGTGCTGCAGATCGAGGGGCTGTCACCGGAGCAATACGCCCAACGCACCCCCTTCGAGGAGCTCACGGCGCTCGACCCCCAGCCGCGAATCTCTCTCGAACATCCGGGGTGCCCTGCCGCCTGCCGACTCATCGACCTCTTCTGTCCGATCGGCTACGGGACACGCGGCCTGATCGTTTCGCCCCCGAAGGCCGGCAAGACGATTCTCCTGCAGAACATCGCGTTCGGCATCAAGCACAACCACCCGGATATAGAGCTTGTCGCACTGCTGATCGACGAGCGCCCGGAAGAGGTCACCGACTTCAAACGAAACGTCCCGGCCCAGGTGCTTGCATCGTCCAACGACCAGGACATCGAGACGCACACGGCGCTAGGCATCCTGGCGATCGAGCGAGCCAAGAGAATGCTCGAGGCCGGGAAAGATGTCGTCGTCCTGCTCGACTCGCTGACACGGCTGGGTCGCGCCTTCAACAACTCACGCCAGTATGGCGGCGGTCGCACCATGAGCGGCGGGCTGGACTCCAAGGCGTTGGAGGTCCCCAAGCAGCTGTTCGGTGCCGCGCGCAAGGCAGAGCAGGGCGGGTCCCTGACCATCATCGCCACCTGCCTCGTCGACACCGGAAGCCGCGCGGATCAGATCATCTTCGAGGAGTTCAAGGGCACGGGGAACATGGAGCTGATCCTCGACAAGTCAATCTCCGAGCGGAGGCTCTACCCGGCGATCAACCTGGCCGCATCAGGCACCCGCAAGGACGAGTTGCTCCTGAACGAAGCAGAGGTCAAGACCGTCACCGCCCTGCGTCGGCGGCTCATGAGCATGAAGCCGCCGACACAGATCGAACAGCTTCTCGGCGCGCTCGAGCGGTTCCCGACCAACGCCGACCTCGTCAACAGCTAGCAGCGAAGAGCTCTGGGGTCTTTTTCGCTGCGAAAAAGAGCCCAGAGCTCAGGGGCGAATGCCG
>Ga0209988_10001483_pt1 | contig 15254 bp, 17 predicted proteins | sample N075metaG_FD_183115 | JGI IMG/M metagenome (GOLD analysis project Ga0209988, IMG submission 183115) | Deep subsurface microbial communities from Kermadec Trench to uncover new lineages of life (NeLLi) - N075 metaG (SPAdes) (version 2) | ecosystem: Environmental > Aquatic > Marine > Ocean trench... | reverse complement strand
ACAAGGGCGCGTTTGACCTGCTGGTGCTTAAGTACCAGCACAAGATCGTTAACCTGGTGATGCGCTATGTACGAGATCCCGAGCTGGCACTGGATATTACGCAGGAGGCTTTTATCAAGGCCTACCGGGCATTGCCCAGGTTCCGGGGTGACAGTGCGTTTTATACCTGGCTGTACCGAATCGCCGTGAATACTGCGAAGAACCATCTGGCAGCACAGCGGCGCAGGCCGATGGACATAGAGCTCGACTTGCAGGACCCGGAGCAGTACGAGCTGCATGCACGGCTCCGGGAGACGGACACGCCCGAGGGTATGGCGATGAGCCGGGAATTGCAGGACACAGTGGAGAAGGCCATTCAGGGACTGCCGGAGGATCTGCGCACGGCGATTATTCTGCGGGAGCTGGACGGCATGAGTTATGAAGAGATCGCGGAAACGATGGAGTGCCCGGTGGGCACGGTGCGATCACGAATTTTCAGGGCACGCGATGCGATTGGTAAGAAGGTCGGGTCCCTGATCAGGTAATTTGCTAGTATTTTTACGGGCCGAGCCCGGATGTGGTGGCGTATGAACGAAGCTATAAGAATGCAGTTGTCTGCCTTTGTCGATGGGGAGCTCCCGGATAACGAGGCTGAACTCCTGTTGCGCAGACTGAGTCAGGACGCAGAGTTGCGTCAGCACGTTGCGGAGTACATGGCCATTGGCCGTGCGATACGCGGTGATACTCAGGTGGCAGGCGTCGACGGTCTTCGCGATCGCATTGCGGCAACGATTGATGAGGCGCCGTCGCATGACGACGCTGTAGATGAAGTGCCGGCCGGCGAGCGAATGATCAGACCGCTGGTGGGATTTGCGATCGCCGCGACGGTCGCTGTGGTCGCAATATTTGGCTTGCAACGAATGCTTGTTATCGATGGGCAGGCGCCGCAGACCGCGAACAATCAGGAGTCGTCTTCGTACACGGAGCCGCCAGGTGACACTCTCGAAGATGTGTTGCTGCGTGAATTTCGCAGAAAACACGCCGAGTCCGCCTGGCAACAAAGAATAAGTACTCGCCTGACATCGTTGGAATTCAGCGAGGACTTCATCGAAATAGAGTCTGAGGACAAAGAGGTCGAGGCAGCAACAGAATGAGTCGCGCGCAGCCTCAGCCTCTACGGTCTGCAGCGGCGTTCTTCGCTGTGTGCGGCATGTTATTGGCTGTACCTGTTGTCCAGGCAGAGACTGGCGATCCGCACGAATGGCTGGATCGAATGACCAGCGCAGTCGAGACGACCAACTACGAAGGCACGGTCATCCGTATCACAGGCGGTGAAGCTGAGGCGCTCAAGGTTCTACACACTGTTGACGATGGCGTTATTCGCGAAAAGCTTATTGCTCAGGAAGGCGACGGCCTCGAAATTATTCGCAACGGCAATGAAGTGTACTGGATCCTGCCGGAGCGCCAGTCCGTTCTCGTGGAAGCGTGGAACGATCAAAGCACGCTGTTTTCGACTTTACCCTCAAGCGATATTCAGTTCGGCAACGAATACGATGTAATGGTCGTTCGCGAAGATCGCGTCGCCGGACACAAGACTGTACTCATCGCGATTCGACCACATGACGAGTATCGGTTCGGACATCGCATCTGGCTGGACAAGGGCACCGGCTTCCCGTTGCAGACGCAGCTGATCGATGCTGAAGGCCAGGTGCTTGTCCAGGTCAAGTTTGCGGAGATCACGCTCGACAAGAAGATTCTTGCCAGCGATCTCACACCGTCTTACAACATCGAAAATTTCAAGTGGTATAACCCGTCGCGACGCGAGGTCACGCAGGTCGTGGATTCACCTTGGGGCGTCGACGATCTGCCGGTGGGTTTTCGCATGATTTCGACGCATGAGGAAATGCTGCCGGGTAGTGAAAATGCGGTTGCGCATCTTCTGTTCAGTGACGGGCTGGCAAATGTATCTGTATTTATTGCTGTACACGACGGCAATAATTTTGCTGAGACATCCAATGTCGGCGCGTCGAATTCCTATTCGATACTGATGGATAATTATCGAGTGACAGCCGTCGGTGAGGTTCCCCCGGCAACCGTTGAGCGATTCGCGATGTCCACGCGATCGCGCTAGCCAAGGACTGGCGGACATGGAAAATCTGCAGGGCAAGATCATCTCCATCGCACGAGACGACAACGGCGCGCGCGCCGTTGTCGTCGTTGACGCCGGCATTATTTGCCCGCGATGTGCGGCGGGCAAGGGCTGCGGTGCCGGAATTTTCGGTGCGACCGATAGCGCGCGCCGTGTCGAGGCGATTTTTTCAAACAATTTACAATTGTCAGTCGGCGACTCGGTCAATCTGACACTCGGCTCACGAAATCTTCTGCAGGCGTCGATCATTGTCTACGGCTGGCCGCTGTTTGGCGCCGCGAGCGCGGCGGCATTGGCCCAGTTGGCCGGTCTTGCCGATACGGGCGCTGCTGTGGCCGCGTTACTGGGTTTGGCGATCGGCGCAGCCCTGGCGCGATTGCGGCTGGCCAGTAAGGCCTGCCTCACGCAATTCGTGCCTGTTGTGACGGGTCACCCTGGCACTTCCGCCTCGTAGATGCCCGTTTTCGAGGTTTACAGTCGCGAGGGTTGCCACCTCTGCGAGATTCTGATCGAAGAGCTGCTCGCCTTGCTCCATGGCCGGGCAGAGCTGCACGTACACGATATCGATTCGCGTGCGGACTGGCGTCAGGAATACGACCTTCGGGTACCTGTCGTTGAATTGGATGGCACTGTGCTGTGCGAATATTCACTCGATCGCACTCGTGTCCTTAAGGCGCTCTCAGGACTCGCAGATCGGGGATAAATCGGTATACTTCGCCGGTTCCCAAGCCCCGCCTATCCATGAAAAACATACGCAACTTCTCAATTATTGCCCATATCGATCACGGCAAATCGACGCTGGCTGACCGCTTTATCCAGCTGTGCGGTGGTCTGTCTGAACGTGAAATGGAAGAGCAGGTGCTGGACTCGATGGACCTGGAGCGCGAACGCGGCATCACGATCAAGGCGCAAAGCGTTCGCTTGAATTACCACTCGCAAGACGGCGAGACTTACCAGCTTAATTTCATCGATACGCCAGGCCACGTTGATTTTTCCTACGAGGTCTCGCGCTCACTGGCTGCTTGCGAAGGGGCGTTGCTGGTTGTGGATGCGGCGCAAGGCGTCGAGGCCCAGACTGTTGCGAATTGCAATAAGGCGATCGATCAGGGCCTCACAGTCCTGCCAATTCTGAACAAGATCGATTTGCCCGCGGCTGAGCCCGAGCAGGTCATCGCCGAGATAGAAGATGTCATCGGCATCGAAGCGCAACATGCCGTCCGTATCAGTGCGAAAACGGGCGAGGGCGTGCCGGAATTGCTGGAAGCATTAATCCGCGAAATTCCCTCGCCTGAGGGGGACCCCGACGGTCCGCTGCAGGCACTGATCATCGACTCCTGGTTCGATAACTACGTTGGTGTTGTATCGCTTGTTCGCGTCATGAACGGCAGTCTCATGAAGGGCGAAAAATTCAAGGTCATGTCAACAGGCAATACCTACATCGTGGATCGCGTCGGCAGCTTTACACCGAAGATGGAAGATCGCGGTGAACTGAAAACGGGTGAAGTCGGATTTGTCATTGCCGGGATCAAGGACATCTATGGTGCGCCTGTCGGCGATACGCTGACGCTTGCAAAGAATTCATGTGAAGCGCCCCTGCCCGGATTCAAACAGGTGCAGCCACGCGTTTTTGCGGGCATGTTTCCGATCAGCTCAGACGACTACGAAAACTTTCGTGAGGCATTGCAAAAACTGCGGCTGAATGATGCGGCGTTGCAATTTGAACCGGAGTCTTCTGTTGCGCTGGGATTTGGATTTCGCTGCGGCTTCCTCGGCATGCTGCACATGGAAATTGTGCAGGAGCGTCTGGAACGCGAATACGATCTGGAACTGATTACGACTGCACCAACGGTTATTTTTGAAGTTGTGGATAATAAAGGTGCGGTGTTGCTAGTCGATAATCCATCGAAGTTGCCGCCGCCGAATGAGATAGCGGAACTTCGCGAGCCGATTATTAGCGCGAATATTCTGGTTCCGGAAGTTTACGTCGGCAATGTCATGAAACTGTGTATCGAAAAGCGTGGCGTGCAAAAGCATATTCGATACATGGGAAAGCAGGTTTCGCTAGTGTACGAAATTCCACTGGCAGAGGTTGTCCTCGATTTCTTTGATCGCCTTAAATCGGTGAGTCGGGGATTCGCTTCGTTCGATTACCAGTTCGAACGCTTTGAGCCCGGACAGCTGGTTCGCCTCGATGTGCTGATCAACAAGGAACGCGTCGATGCATTGTCGATCATTGTGCATCGGGACAGCGCGAACAACAGGGGGCGCGGTCTCGTTGATAAAATGAAAGAATTGATACCGCGCCAGATGTTCGATGTTGCCATTCAGGCGGCGATTGGTGGTCAGGTCATCGCGCGCAGCACTGTGAAGGCGTTACGCAAGAATGTAACTGCAAAATGTTATGGTGGTGATATCTCGCGCAAACGTAAGTTGTTGGAGAAGCAGAAAGCGGGCAAAAAACGCATGAAGCGCGTGGGTTCTGTTGAAATTCCGCAGGAGGCATTTCTCGCCGTCCTGCGCATGCATAAGTGAGGCTACATTGAGTTTTAATCTTGCATTGGTTTTAGTTGTGTTGACCGCGTTCACGGGCTTGATCGTGGCCATCAACAAGTTCCTGTGGCAGCGAGCAGATCGCTGGAAAAACGCGCCCGCCAGTCGCGAAGTACTCGTCGAATATTCGCAGTCCTTCTTCCCGGTTCTGTTGTTCGTATTGATCATTCGGTCTTTCGTATTCGAACCCTTTCGAATCCCGTCGGGCTCGATGGAACCAACGCTTCTGCAAGGCGATTTCATATTCGTCAAAAAGTATTCCTACGGATTACGCTTGCCGGTGATCGAGACCAAGATCGTCGAAACTGGCGCACCGAAGCGTGGCGACGTCGTTGTATTTCGACTGCCGAGGGATCCGAGTATCAATTACATCAAGCGCGTAATCGGCTTGCCCGGCGACGAAGTCACTTATGAAGATCATCGACTGTCAATCAACGGTCGACTCATGGAGCTGGATCCCATCGTGGATATGTCATCGCGCCAGCCAACAGTGCATAGCGAGCAACTCGATGATCGCCGCCATGACATCAAGATTTTGAATCCCCGATCGCGCCAGGATGGAACGTGGATCGTGCCGGACGGCGAGTATTTCATGATGGGCGACAATCGCGACAACAGTTCGGATAGCCGCTTTATCAGCGCGATTCCGGAGTCCTATCTGGTCGGAGAGGCGGTTCGAATCTGGATGCATATGGACGGTCTGACGTGGCCGGATTGGGGCCGCGTAGGCACAAAGATCCAATAATGTGGTGTCAGTCACTGAATTGGCCGTTAGAATCGGTCAATCTGCCGTTTGCGGCGCTTGCTTAATGGCCGTAAGTGACTGTGGAGCTTAGGAAAATGATGGGCAAATACACGACTTTGACGAACAGACGGCGGCAGGCCGGAATGACGACGCTGGGTCTTATAATTCTGTTGGCATTCGTCGGAATTTTTGCATTCGCATTGCTTCGATTAACACCCGTGTACCTGAATTACATGAAGGTTGTGGGCGTAGTGGATGGCGTGCAGAAGGAATTCGATAGTCAGGGGCCGACAAGCGCGGGCGTAAAGCGCTCGATCAGGCGCCGCTTCGATATTGAAAGTGTTTCTATTATTACGGCACGCGACGTCAAAGTGACCGCAGTGGATGGTGGTTTTGAGGTCAGTGCGGTCTATGATCACGAGGCACCCTTCATGTCGAATATTTCATTTTTGGTGCATTTCGACAAGACTGTCATTATTCGTCGATAGGTTGTACAGCGCCCCGCGCACCGGGACGCAACAAAACGAGCGATCACCTTGGACAAGGCCTTAAGCTGGCTCGACACTACGTTGGACTATCGGTTCAACGATGAGTGCTTATTTAAGCAAGCTCTGACTCACCGTTCATCTCCCGGTGCGAGTAACGAACGCCTCGAATTTCTTGGTGATGCCGTTCTTGATTTTGCCATTTCAGAAATCGTATACGCCGCTATGCCCGACGCCGATGAAGGCGACCTAAGCCGATTGCGTGCGTCGCTGGTGAAAGATACCTCGCTGGCAGCGCTCGCGGCGGACCTGGGCCTGGGTGAGCACCTGATACTGGGCAGTGGCGAACGCAAGACAGGCGGTCATCGTCGCGAATCGATTCTCGCGGACGCGTTGGAAGCGCTTTTCGGTGCAGTTTTTCTGGATGCCGGGTACAGTGCATCGCGCACCATTATCGAAAAGACATTCGGTGATCGATTACTCGAATTACCGGACCCGCGCGAACTGCGCGATCCGAAAACACGCTTGCAGGAATGGTTGCAAGCTCGAGGACTGGGCTTGCCGGATTATGAATTGACAAAAGTATCCGGCGAAGCGCACAGGCAGGAATTCGAAGTAAGCTGTGTTGCCGATGGCGGGAAGCACAAGACTGCAGGCGGCGGCAGGTCCAGGCGCAGTGCCGAGCAAGCCGCCGCGGAGAAAATGCTGGAATCCCTGGAAGAGTTGTCGACATGAGTGATCAGGAATATCGTTGTGGTTTTGTCGCGGTCGTCGGTCGGCCCAATGTTGGCAAGTCAACATTGATCAATTCGATCATGGGCAGCAAGATCAGTATCGTCACTGCCAAGCCGCAAACGACACGACACCGAATTCTCGCAGTTCACACGTCAAAAACGGTACAAATTCTGTTTGTCGATACACCCGGTATTCATCGAAATACCGGCAAGGCGATGAACAAACTTATGAACCGCACAGCGATCAGTGCGCTGATGGACGCTGACCTGATTCTATTTGTCGTCGAGGCGAGTCGTTGGACCGAGGAAGATGACGATGTACTCAGGCGTGTCATCAAAAGCGGCATACCGACGATCGCGCTGCTTAACAAAGTCGATAACGTGCACCCGCGTGAGGCGTTGCTGGAACGCTTGTCGGAGATGGCACTGCGCCACGAATTTTCTGAATTGATGCCGATTTCGGCGAAAAAGGGCGATAACCTGGCGGTGTTGCTCGATGCCATACCGCCATTTTTGCCGGAGTCACCCGCGCTTTTCCCCGAGCAGATGCGGACCGATCGCAGCCGTGAATTCCATGCGGCGGAAGTCGTTCGTGAAAAACTGACTTTAATGCTGCATCAGGAATTGCCGTACGGACTCACTGTGCAAATTGAGCGATTCGAGCAGGAAAAGGACAGAATTGCGATCAACGCGATCATCTGGGTTGAGCGCGATAGCCAGAAGGGCATCGTCGTAGGCAAAGGCGGAAGCCGCTTGAAACAAGTGGGTACGGCGGCCCGTGTAGACCTCAAGAATCAGCTCGGACAGCCGGTGCATCTTGAATTGTGGGTGAAGGTCAAACAGAACTGGGCGGACAGTATAAAAGATCTTCATTCGCTGGGCTTCGACACGCCAGGATGAGCAGCCCGCAGCGCGTTCAGCAGCATCCGGCCTATTTGCTGCACCACCGCCCGTTTCGCGACACGAGCCTGTTGCTGGATATCTTCTCGCGCGACCACGGCCGCTTCGCGTTGGTTGCCCGTGGCGCGCGTACGCAAAAATCACGCCTCAAACCGCTGTTGCGCCCTTTCATGCCACTGCAGCTCTCCTGGTTGCTGCGCTCGGATCTCGGCACGCTCACGGGTGCGGAGCTCGATGGTCGGCCGCTGTCCTTGAGCGGCGACGGCCTGATGTCGGGTTACTACGTCAATGAATTGCTTCTGCACCTGTTGCATCGACATGATCCGCAACCCGAAGTGTTTACGGCCTACAGCCAGACAATTCAACGTCTGGCGGCGACAGGCGATCCGGCGCCGGCGCTGCGGGTGTTTGAAATCGAACTATTGAAGCTACTGGGCTATGCGGCGACCTTTGCCCATGAGGCAGAAACACACGATGCTGTCGATCCGGGTGCGAACTACGAATATCGTCCCGAGCAAGGACCTGTGAAGGTCAATCGAGCTGCGGGGCCGATGATTTTCTCAGGCGCCACATTGATAGCGATCGGTCAGCATCGTTTTGATGACCTGGATGTATTGCGTTCGGCGAGTCGCTTGCTCAAAAATGTTATCGCCCATCATCTCGGTGGCAAGCAGCTCAAGAGTCGTAAAGTTCTGGTCGACCTGCATCGCAGTCGCGTTAAAATGGTCGCCGACAAATAGCGCAATCCGAGACGGATCTGATACGTGAGCAGCAAGCCAATATTCCTGGGCATCAATATCGATCATGTGGCGACACTGCGGCAGGCACGTGGAACAAGCTACCCGCGCCCTGTCGATGCAGTGACGATGGTCGAGCAAGCCGGTGCCGACAGTATTACCGTGCATTTGCGTGAGGACCGCCGCCACATTCAGGACTTCGACCTGGCCGAGATCAAAGCGGTGATGCGCACGCACATGAATCTGGAATGTGCCGTGACTGATGAGATGCTGGCGATCGCTGTCAGCACGGCGCCGAGCGACTGCTGCCTTGTTCCGGAAAATCGCGAGGAGTTGACAACCGAGGGTGGGCTGGACGTTGCAGGACAAATCGAGCGTGTACGAGATGCCGTGCAGCATCTGTCGGCAAGCGGAATTCGGGTATCGTTGTTCATCGATCCGGACCCGGCGCAACTCGATGCGGCCGTCGCGGTTGGCGCACCCGTGGTGGAACTGCACACGGGCCGTTACGCGGATACGAGTGGCGACGAGCAGGCCGGTGAATTACGACGTGTCGTGAAGGCCGCGCAATACGGTGATGACCTGGGGCTTGTCATCAATGCCGGGCATGGTCTCAATTACAACAACGTTGCGGAGATCGCCGTCATTGCCCAAATAGTGGAGCTCAACATTGGTCACTCGATTATTTCACGTGCGCTGTTCGATGGATTGTCTGCTGCGGTCGGCGAGATGAAGCGGCTGATGACGCAGGCACGCGGCGAGTGACGCGGGCATGATATTCGGCATCGGCACCGATATTGTCGAATTGTCCAGAATCAAATCGACCTATGAACGGTTTGGCGACCGTTTTGCGCAGCGTATCCTCATGGATGAGGAGTTGGCGTTATTTCATCGCAGCAAACGGCCGCTCCGTTTTCTCGCCATGCGGTTTGCAGGCAAGGAAGCGATTGTTAAAGCAATGGGCACGGGATTCGCACACGGCGTCTGGTTGCGCGATGTCGGCATCACTAACAACGATTGGGGCCGGCCTCTCGTGGTTTTTTCTGAACGCGGCCAACGTGTCTGTGAGCGCCTGGGAATAGGCAATGCCCATGTCAGCCTGACCGACGATGGCGGGCTCGTAATTGCGTTCGCCGTTGTGGAGGCGATGGGCGCTTCCTGATTATCAATTTGAACAAGACGAAGTCGATATGCACTGTTTTTCCTTTGACATAGAAACAATTCCTGATGTTGAATTCGGGCGCCAGGCCTACGGGCTGGATGGGCTCGATGACAAGGACGTTGCGATGGCCATGATGTTCAAACGCCAGCAGGCGGTTGGGCATGATTTTCTGCCACTGCACCAGCATCGTGTTGTCGCGATTTCCGTGGCCTTGCGCACAGGCGATGAGTTTCGCGTGTGGACACTCGGCGACGAGGACTCGGGCGAGGCCGAGATCGTAAAGCGTTTTTTCGATGGCATTGACCGCTACACCCCGGATCTCGTGTCCTGGAACGGTGGGGGATTCGATCTGCCGGTACTGAATTATCGGGCGCTCAAGCACGGTATTCAGGCGCCGCGATATTGGGAAATCGGTGAATCCGATCGCGATTTCAAGTGGAACAACTATCAGAGCCGCTATCACTGGCGGCACACGGATCTCATGGATGTGCTGGCCAATTTCAATCCGCGCGCGAACGCCAAGCTCGACGAAATCGCATCGATGCTTGGTTTTCCGGGGAAGCTTGGCATGGACGGCAGCAAGGTTTGGGGAACGTATCTGGACGGCGGTATTCGTGATATTCGCAATTACTGCGAGACCGACGTCATCAACACCTGGCTTGTCTACCTGCGATTCGAATACATGCGCGGCAATCTCGACGACAAGGATCTCGCGCGCGAGTTTGAGCTGGTGCGCTCGACATTGACGTCAATGGACAAGTCGCATTTGACCGGGTTTCTGGCGGCCTGGCCGGACGCCTGAACGGTGGGACGTAGAAAGCAGAGAGAGCCTGAAACGGCGACGATCGACGCTGTCACGCATGACGGCCGGGGTATCGCGTCTACGGATGGCAAGAAGGTATTCGTCGCAGGGGCGCTGGCCGGCGAGGAGGTTCGGTTCATACGGCGCAAGCGGCGGCGAAATTTCGACGAAGCCGAACTCCTTGAGATTCTCAAGGCCTCACCGGATCGTGTGAATGCGCGCTGCGAGGCCTACGGCCGCTGCGGCGGCTGTGTTCTGCAGCACGTCAGCATCGAAGAACAGCGCGAGATTAAATTCGGCACCTTGCGAGACAATTTGCAGCGCAATGCCAAGCTTGAGCCGCGAGAGTGGCTGCAGCCGATCATCGGCCCGGACTGGCACTATCGTCGCCGTGCCCGACTCGGGGTCAAGGATGTGGCCGGCAAGGGCAGGGTCCTCGTGGGGTTTCGCGAGCGGCACGCACCCTATATCACCGATATGCGGCGTTGCGAGGTGATCGCCAAGCCTGTCGATGATCTGATCGAGCCGCTCAGCAGGCTCATCGAACACCTCTCCATTCGCGCGCGACTGCCGCAGATCGAAGTTGCCGTCGGCGAGAACGGCGTTGCCCTGGTTTTCCGCGTATTGGACCCACCGACCGACGATGATCTGAGTTTGCTGCGAAAATTTGGCGCGGAGCACGACCTGCGCATCTGGCTTCAGCCTGGCGGTCTCGATTCTCTGCAGCTGGCATGGCCCGAGCAAGACCCGGGGTCATTGACGTATGCCTTGCCCGAGTTTGATATTGAAATTGCGTTCGAGCCGATCGACTTCGTGCAAGTAAACGCGGAGATCAATCGACGTATGGTCAGCGCAGCGATCGAATACCTTGACCCCGGGCCGGACGATCGGGTGCTCGACCTCTATTGCGGCATTGGCAACTTCTCATTGCCATTGGGTCGCAAGGCCGGTGAAGTCGTGGGTATGGAAGGCGAAGCAACGCTGGTTGAACGTGCCGGCGCGAATGCGCAACGCAACGGCCTGGAGAATGTGAGTTTTCGCTGTGCCGACCTGTCAAAAACAGATGGCAGCCAGGCCTGGATTAAGGAGCAGTGGGATCGTGTATTGCTGGATCCGGCGCGCAGCGGCGCGGCCGAGGTCGTCGCACACATGCGCGCGATCGATCCGCAGCGTATCGTGTACGTCTCCTGTCACCCCGGGACGCTGGCCAGAGATGCCGCCACGCTCGTGCATGAGCTGGGTTACACGTTGCAGGCGGCCGGCGTTATCGACATGTTTCCGCACACGGCACATGCCGAGTCTATCGCAGTCTTTAGCAAATAAAATCAGATAGTTATTGAGTTTTCTTAAAGGATTACCTATCTTCTGAAAATGTCCCTCGGACCGATAATGCTGGATATCGACGGTCTCAGCCTGACGCCGGCTGATCGCGATCTGCTGCGCGAGCCGGCTGTCGGCGGCCTCATCCTGTTTAGCCGCAATTACGACTCGCCGGAGCAAATTAACGATCTGGTGGCCGAGATCCGGGCGCTGCGCAGCCCGCCATTAATCATTGCCGTCGATCACGAAGGCGGTCGCGTGCAGCGCTTCCGTGAGGGTTTTTCGGCAATTCCGCCCATGCGGAGTATCGGCCGTGAGTTCAACCGCGACGCAGCTGCGGGTGAACACCTGGCGCGACAAGCGGGTTGGCTCATTGGCTCCGAGTTGCGGGCGGTGGGTGTCGATCTTTGTTTCGCACCCTGCGTCGATCTCGATTGGGGCGTGTCCGAAATTATTGGCGATCGGGCCTTTCATCCCAAGCCGGAGGCGGTTGGGGATCTGGCGGCCGCCTTCTCACGCGGACTTCGCAGCGCCGGCATGGTGGCGATTGCAAAACACTTCCCGGGCCACGGGGCAGTCGTTGCCGACTCACACTTGAAGTTGCCCGTGGATCGTCGCGAATACGGCGATTTGCTCGACGACATGCGTCCTTACGACAAGCTGATCCGCAATGGCCTGATCGCCGGTGTCATGACGTCGCATGTGGTGTACCAGGCGATCGATGATATGCCGGCAAGTTTTTCTGCGTACTGGATGCAACAGGAGCTGCGTTCACGGCTCGGCTTCGATGGTGCAATTTTTTGTGACGACCTTAGTATGAAAGCAACGACCGAATACGGTTCAATGGTGGTTCGTGCGCGACGTGCTCTGGATGCCGGTTGTGACATGGTGCTGATTTGCAACGATAGCCCCGCAGCGTGCAAGACCGTGGCATCGTTGCGCGACTATTCAAACCCGCTGTCGCTAGTGCGGCTCGCGCGCTTGCACGGTACAGGCCATGCATTACGCGAAAGTTTGCTGGCGAGTGATGAGTGGCGGGCCGCGACGGCGGAATTGCAGCACTGGACGGAGCCACCGGAACTCAAGCTGGACGCATAAGCAGGATATGAAAGCGATCAATCGAAAAATACTCGAACAGGTCATCGCGGCATCGGTCGAGCCGCTGATGATTGTGCGTGTCGACCACACGGACTGGCCCGTGGTACTCACGAACCCGGCCTTTGACGCTATAAGTGGCCATGACAGGTTGCAGCAGCCGTTTGCGGACGTGATCGAAGCACTGGTCGGGCGCGAGATGGCACTCGAGGTCAGCAACTCGATGCGCTCTCAACAGGAATCCAGTTTCGCCGTGGAAGTCGGCAGCCGTGAATACCTGTTGGGGCTAAAGCCGTTGCATCTGCCGACGGAGGACACGGCTAGCTTTTGTGTGGTGTTTTGGCGGGACGGTGCGGGCAGCGCCATCGCGGCGGACTCTGATTCTCACCATGCGCTCCTGACGGCAAAGCGCAAGATTCGTGACCTGACACGTGAGGATCCCGTGACAGGCCTTTTAAACGAGCATGCGTTTCGGGATGTCCTGGAACACGACTGGGCCGTCGCGTCGCGAGATAACAGCACGCTCGCGCTCGTGTTGTTCACGTTGGACGAATTCGATGCCTATGTTGATGTATTCGGCAAACATGCATCGGACTCCTGCTTGCGTCGTGTCGGCCAGGCTATTCGGCGTTGTCTTCGTCGGGCCAGCGATGTCACCGCCCGTCTTGATAAGGGCGCGCAGCTAATCGTCCTGTCGCACGCGTCGGATGAAGAGGGCGTACGGGAATTTGCGGCAAGAATATCCACGGCTGTACGGGAGCTCGGCTTGTACCACCCACGATCGGCGGGCGGGCGCTTTGTCACGGTCTCACATCGGGTGTCGGCCGCAACAGCCGGCGTCAAGCCGGATTCGGCTGAAGAATTTCTGCAGGGCTTACTCGCTGGCGACGGCGGGTGACAGGAATTCCGTATCGTCGGAAATATCTTCTTCTACTTCTATTTCAAACCGCAGGATCTTGGCGACGACACCAAATTTGGGGTGGTCGTAGTATCGAATTTCGCCGCTCTTGAACAGCCTGTTCTCGTTGATCTTAAAGCGCAGCGGCTCGTACATGGGTTCTGGCTCGAGGACGCGGCCATAGAATTCATAGCCATCGCTGTCGTAAGGCTCGCCCTGCATTGGCTCCTCGCCGAACTGCAGGACAGCATCTTCAGTCTCAGGCGCGTCCAGTTCCAGGTTGACGACCAGGTGCAGGTAGCGACTCAGGTATAAGGTGAAATGGCCCGTCAGGCCCTCGGGTGGGCGGCCGAATTCACGCAGGTCCAGACTGGGTGTTTCATCCCGGGGCAGCGCGGTCTGCGTCCAGCCAATGTGCAGCAGCGGTTCGTAGGCATCGATGCGATCCAGACGATCGAGCGTATCGGTCATTGTGAGTTCGTCTTGCGTCAGCAGGACCATCTCGAAGCGGGTTTCTGCCTCTTCGGCTGCCTCTTCCAGCACGGCTTCCGCTACTTCGTCTGCCATGTCCGTGAAGGTCACAATGGCGCCGTCTTCAGCGACATCCAGGAGCTCGGGCTCAGCTTCGATGACGTCGGGCAGGAACAGCTCGGTTCCAACCGACAGGTTTTCGGCGTAGGCGAAAACGATGACCTCGACCGTGTAACGACGAAGTTCAGGTTCGACCTCTTCGAGCAGTTCGAGGTCCGACGGAACGTCCTGCGCGCCCGCGGTGGCGCAAAGCAGTAAGGCTGTCAGTAAACTTATTGGTCGTTGCATAGTGGTCTCAGGATGGGGCTAGCCGAAGCCGTTCAAGCAATGTCTCGATGGCTTCGAATCGCTGTTCGAGAATCGAGAGGTCTTGCCTGAAGCGAAGCCGGTGTGAGCCCTGCAAACGGTAGATCTGACTGTCATTTTGCACTAATTGGACGAGCGCGACAGCGTCAATGCGGCTTTCGGCAGCAAAGACCAGGTAGCCACCGGCCTCGGCAGCATCGATTTTCTCGATGCCCAGGGCAAATGCCTGTTGCTTGATCCCGGCGATTCGCAGGAGGTTTTTGGCAGGTGCCGGCAACAGGCCGAAGCGGTCGATCATTTCGACCTGCAGTTCCCGCAGTTCCGCTGCCGATTTTGTCGCCGAGATGCGCTTGTAAAGAATCAATCGCAAATGCACATCCGGAACATAGTCATCCGGGAGCAGGGCGGGAACATGCACATTGATTTCCGCACCCGCGTTGAGCGGTGTGTCCAGGTCGGGCTCCTTTCCGGCGCGCAGGGATTCCACTGCCCGGGACAACATGTCCATGTACAGCGAGAAGCCGATTTCCTGGATTTGGCCACTTTGTTCGTCGCCGAGTAACTCACCGGCGCCGCGGATTTCAAGATCGTGCGTCGCGAGCGTAAATCCTGCACCAAGTTCGTCGAGGGAATCGATGGCTTCCAGTCGCTTGATCGCGTCGGCTGTCATCGTCGCTTTGGGCGGTGCGATCAGATACGCATACGCGCGATGGTGTGAGCGTCCGACGCGACCGCGGAGTTGATGCAGTTGTGCAAGACCGAAGCGGTCCGCGCGATTAATGATAATCGTATTTGCCGTAGGAACATCGATGCCGCTTTCGACGATCGTTGTACACAGCAGCAGATTGAATCGGCGGTGAT
>Ga0209988_10001479_pt1 | contig 15271 bp, 13 predicted proteins | sample N075metaG_FD_183115 | JGI IMG/M metagenome (GOLD analysis project Ga0209988, IMG submission 183115) | Deep subsurface microbial communities from Kermadec Trench to uncover new lineages of life (NeLLi) - N075 metaG (SPAdes) (version 2) | ecosystem: Environmental > Aquatic > Marine > Ocean trench... | reverse complement strand
GCGGACTTTTGCTGGCTCTCTATTCGCAAAAGCTAATTTCATTGGAATTATTTACCAATATTTATATATTTACCACTCTAAAATTTGAATAATTGTAGGAAAGTTATTATGAAAAAAGGTATTCATCCGGAATACAGAGCTGTGGTTTTTCAGGATCCATCTTGTGATTTTGCAATACTGTCTAAGTCAACTATTAAAACTAAAGACACATTTAAATGGACTGATGGAAACACTTATCCTTTAGTTAAGTTGGAAATTTCCAGCGGTTCGCACCCCTTCTTTACAGGCAAGCAAAAACTTCTTGATACTGCAGGAAGAGTTGAGAAATTCAACAGAAAATATAAAAAGAAAAAAGCAGCAGAAAATTAATTGTTTGTTTTGAACAGCTTGATTTTAAAGCCAGTCTACCTGGCTTTTTTTATTTTAAACAAAAGCATTGTCAAAAATCCTTTGCGAAACCTTTGTGACCCTGCTTGCCGGTTTGAATCTTAGTGGCAATAAAGATTCTCGAAGTAAATAAGAATCATATTGAAATTATTCCTAAAGAAGAATCCCCTTTTCTTAAGAGTCTGTTGCAGAACTAATTTATGTCACTCTGAACGCAGTGAAGAGTCTCAAATTTAGTAAGGTTGAGATTCTTCACCCCGATAAATCGGGGATCAGAATGACAGTCCAGACTTATGCAACACAGACTTAAGCTAAATGCAGATAAAAAACTATACCGAATAATGTTCAAGATTCTTAGAGTAAAAAACGTTAAATTTCAATTTAAAATTTAAATGAGATAGATAGATGCAAATTTGCATTTTTGAAGACAAAAAACATTCAAACTTTTATCCGCTCTCCTATACAAGACCGGTTTACGAATTAGTATGTGGAATAAACACATTAAGAGAAAAAATAATCAGAGATATACCCGGAGTTCGCGTTTCTCTTCATTGCAGAAAGTATCTTGAAGACACACTTAAAAATCAATATCCTGACATGGATATAAATATTATTAATGATAACTCCTGCTTATTTATAAATGGTAGAGTACTTGCTTCCGAATATCTTTCTGAAATAAATACAGAAGATTCTGAAGATTGTATTTATACAAGCGGCGATGAAATTGCTGCTATAAAATTATCAAAGGAAAATCTAACGCAAATTAAAAACAGCATTGCCAATACTTTAGATTTTAATTCTCTCCCGGAATTACCGACGAAAAAAGTTGATGTGAAACTTTACAGTTATTTGTGGGAAATGATTACAGATAACGGTTCGGAGATTGTTAAAGATGCAGAGGCATTAACAAAAGACAATTCTGATTTTATTAACACGAAAGATTTTGAAGGTGTTAGCTTTATAAATACTGAAAAGATATTCATCAAAAAAAATGCAACTATAAAACCCGGTGTTGTAATTGATGCAACTAACGGTGCTGTTTATATTGATGATAATGTTTTTATTTATCCAAATGCTGTAATTGAAGGACCTGTTTATATTGGAAAAGATTCAATGATAAAAATTGGTGCGGCAATTTATGAAAATGTAAGTATCGGCAGCAATTGTAAAATAGGTGGCGAGGTTGAGGATGCAATAATTCTTCCCTACACAAACAAACAACATGCTGGCTTTATTGGTCATTCTTATCTTGGCAGTTGGGTAAACCTTGGTGCTGATACTAACTGCAGCGATCTTAAAAATAATTACAGCACAATTAAAGTAAAATTAAATAACGAAACGATAGATACGGGTACGCAGTTTTTAGGTGTGATCATTGGCGATCATTCTAAAAGTGCAATCAATACTATGTTCAATACAGGTACTATTGTTGGAATATCTTCAAATATTTTCGGCGCTGGTTTTCCCGAAAAATATATTCCTTCCTTCTCGTGGGGAGGCGCGGAGGGGTTGACAACTTATGAGCTTAATAAAAGTATTCAAACAGCAAAGATAGTTTTTGGTAGGAGAAATAAAGAGTTTACGATTGAGGATGAAAAATTACTAGAAACGGTTTTTAATCTAACAAAAGAAGAACTTGAATGAGTGAAAAAATAAAAGATAGTGCTGAATTTAAATTAGAATACCATTCTGTGAAAGGTCTTTATGAAGGTGTTCGTGGTTTAGCAGTAAAAATATTGAATCGTGTTGAGAGAACAGATGCCTATTTAAATAGATTGCTTGATAATGAAATGAAGAACACTGAATTGGAGGGACCCGATAAAGCATTGTTGTATGAAATTGTTCACGGTGTTATCAGGTGGATGGGTCGACTTGATTGGATATTGAACGGGTTTTATAAAGGTGCTTTCTCCAAAGCAATTCCAAATCTTAAAAACGCTTTAAGGGTTGCTCTATATCAGATTTTATTTTTAGATAGGGTCCCTGATTATGCAGCCGTAAACGAAGCTGTGGAGTTTGTAAAAAAACTACAGGGGGCTAAACCTGCTGGATTAACAAATGCCGTTTTGCGAAACATTATTAGAAACAAAGATGGTATCAGGTATCCAAATCCTAATGATGATCTTATTGGATATCTAAGTGCATATTATTCTCATCCTTCCTGGATGGTAAAAAGATACCTGAAAAGATTTGGCAGAGAAGAAACCGAAGAACTTCTTAACGCTAATAATGAAAAACCATATCTTACTTTGCGACTAAATGCCGTGCGGTCTCAACCCGATGAATTTAAGTCTTTACTTGACTCTGTACATTTACGGTACAACGCCGGAAGATATTTAGCGGAATTTTTTAAACTTCAAAATCTTACAAACATAACTTCCTGGGAATATTTTACAAGAGGGTATTTCAACATTCAGGATGAAAGCGCTGGTTTGGCTTGCCGACTGTTAAGAGTTAGTGATGATATGAGGGTGCTTGATTTATGTGCGGCTCCCGGCGGAAAGACTGCATACATTGCTGCACTAATGCACGATAAAGGAAAAATTGTTGCTATCGACAGGTATGACAGCCGGTTGAAAATATTAAGAAAAAATATGCAGCGGTTAGGGTTAAAAAGCATTCACACAATTGAAACAAATGCGTTAGATTATAATGACGAACCGTTTGACAGAGTTCTTGCAGATGTTCCTTGCATGGGCTCAGGAACACTATCGAAGAAGCCCGATATAAAATGGAAGAAAGATATCTTTGATTTAAGAGGACTAAACGACCTGCAGTATAATTTATTGTGTAAAGCCGGGTCATTGGTTAAACCTGGCGGAGTGGTTGTTTACAGCACCTGTTCGATTGAACCGGAAGAGAATTTTGCAATAGTTGAAAGATTCTTATCAACGAATAGTAATTTTAAATTAGAGAGTGCAAAAGATAAATTCCCCGATGAAATTTTGGATGAGCATGGATGCATCCAAACGTATCCGCACAGGCATAAAATGGATGGTGCTTTTGCAGCTAAGTTAATTAAAGCGGAATAATAACAGATAAAAAAGAATTGTTAATTATGCTGAAAAAATTTGCAGATGAACTAAAGGAACAACGGGAAAAAGCCGGAATAACTTTACAAAATGTTGCTGCTAAAACACGAATAGATATTAAATTTTTAAATGCACTTGAAGATGGCAACTTTAATTTTTTGCCCGATATTTATGTGAAAGCTTTTATTAAACAATATGCAAAAGTTGTTGGGCTTGATGAAGAAGAAACTTTACAATCATATATTCTGGCAAAAGAAGGTAAGCAAGAAGCGGCTGAAGAAGTAAAACAAGAAAATACCGGGGAAAAGAAAGAAAATACAGACGAGCAAAAAACCAAGACTGACATAGAAGCCAATAAACCGGCTAAAATTTTTACTGATAATGGTGTAAACAAGAATAGCAATGAGGATGATAAAAAGAAACAGAAACAACTAATTATTGGAGGAACAGTAGTAGGTATTGCTCTGATTGTGATGCTTGTGTTCTTTCTCTTTATTAATGGTAGTGATGAAATTATTGTAGAGGAAAAACCATACGAAGAAGTTTTGATGGAAACTCCGAATCGTTACTTTGAAGAAGAAAGCAATCAAACCACGGAAGAAACAATTGCGGCTAATATTGAAGAATTAACGCTAACCATTACCAATATTGATTCCTCAGATACATCGTGGGTATTGGTAATTGTGGATGGCAAAAACACAGAGGATTTTCTGCTTCTTCCTAAAATTTCAAAAACAATAAAAGCAAATAACAATTTTAATTTTACGCTTGGTAATTCTGGTGTTATAAAACTAATTTTAAATGGTGGAGTGGTCGATTTTGACGGAAGACCTGGGGCGGTCAGGTATTTTAAGCTTGATGCAAATGGGCTGGAAAGAGTTTATAACCCACCTCAATTAAATAATGAATAGATGCCATCTGATATAAAAATAAAAATTGAATCCCTTCGCAAGAAGATAAGAGAACATGATTATAAATATTATGTTCTCACAGAACCTGCCGTAAGTGATGAAGAATATGATAAGCTTGTTAAAAAACTTGAAAAACTTGAGGCAGAACATCCTGAACTTATTACGCCCGATTCACCATCACAAAGAGTTGGAAAAGATCTTACAAAATATTTTAAGCCTGTTCGGCATAAAGTACCCATGCTAAGTTTAGCAAATACTTATAATGAAGAAGAGCTTTATGATTTTGACCGAAGGGTTAATGATGCATTACCGGAGAAGGAAAAAGTAGAATATATTGTTGAATTTAAGATTGACGGGGCTTCGGTTAGTTTAAATTATATTGATGGAATTCTTAAAACCGCAGCAACCAGAGGCGATGGTGTTGTCGGCGAAGAGATAACGAACAATATTAGGACAATGAGAACAGTTCCCCTTAAGTTAAATGAAGTTAAATCTAGTCTGTATAAATTAAAAGATATTGAAGTTCGCGGTGAAATCTTCATGAACATTAAAGATTTTATAAATCTTAACAAGGAAAGGGAGAAAAGAAAAGAGGATCTGTTTGCAAATCCTAGGAATTCTGCAGCAGGGACATTAAAAATGAAGGACCCGAAAGAAGTTGCTAAAAGACCGCTTAATAATTTTGTTTATACTCTAATAAGTATAACTGATGAGTTAAAAAGTCATGAAGAAAATCTTATAATACTAAATAAACTTGGTTTTAAGGTAAATGGTGAGTATAAAAAATGCAGCAGCATGGAAGAGGTAATAGATACTTGTCATAAATTTGAATCAATGCGTGATGAATTAGAATACGAGATTGACGGTGCAGTTATAAAAGTAAATTCAATCGCGCAGCAGAATATATTAGGGAGTATCGCCAAATCCCCGCGTTGGGCAGTTGCATTTAAATTCAAAGCAAAGCAGGCATTTACAAGCGTAAATAAAATTGTTTGGCAGGTTGGAAGAACGGGCGCAGTTACACCTGTAGCAGAGCTTGAACCGGTATTGCTTGCCGGCTCCACAATTAGCAGAGCAACTTTGCACAACTATGATGAGATTAAAAGAAAAGATATTCGTGAAGGGGATCGCGTTGTAATTGAAAAAGGCGGCGATGTTATTCCCAAAATTGTTTCGGTTGTGCTTAGTGAAAGAAAAAAGAATAACAAACCTGTAAAGCAGCCGAAATTATGTCCGGTTTGCAAATCACCTTTGTTTAATCCTCCTGATGAAGTAGCTTACTATTGTGAAAACACAGAATGCTCTGCCCAGATAAAAGGAAGAATAGAACACTTTGCTTCACGTACAGCAATGGATATTGAAGGTTTAGGTGAAGCTCTTATTGATATTTTTGTTGATAATGGACTCTTAATAACTTATGCTGATATTTATTATCTGAATGAAAGAAGAGAAGATATAATTGCAATAGAACGGTTGGGCAAAAAGAGTGTTGATAATCTGTTGAATGCAATTGAGGAAAGTAAAAACAAACCTTTTGATAAAGTTTTATTTGCAATTGGAATAAGGTATGTTGGCGCAGGAGTTGCGCGTAAACTTGCCGATCATTTTAATACGATTGATGGGTTAATAAATGCTTCGGAAGAAGATTTGATTTCTGTTCCTGAAATCGGACCAAGCATTGCCAAAAGTGTTAATCAATTCTTCATAAATAAAATAAATATCGGTATCATTAAGAAATTAAAAGCAGCCGGGTTAAAGTTTGAACTCAACAAAAGCGATTCCATACAGGTTAAAGAAAATTTTTTTACAGGAAAAACTTTTGTATTAACAGGTAGATTGAATAACTTCACAAGAGAAGAAGCAGGTGAAAAAATAATAAGATTAGGAGGCAAAGTTACTACCAGCGTTAGTCAAAGTACTGATTACCTAATAGCAGGAGAAAAATCCGGATCAAAGAAAAACAAAGCAAATGAACTGGGAATAAATATTATGACCGAGGGTGATCTGGTAATAAAGTTAAATAATACGGTAAACTGATAGATGAATAAAGTTAAACAAAAAGCAGCAGAGATATTTGTAAATCTAAAACTTAAAAAAGGTGAATTTGATAACCAATCGTTTTCTTCTGCATTTATGAACTCTGGTTCATTTCTTATTCTTATGCCCGATGATGATAAAGATTTTCAATATGCCGTTAATATTTTAGATTATCTTGAAGAACTAAAGAAAGATTATTCTATTCTTACTTTTGATTACCGGGTAAGTCTTTTACCACTAAGATTTCGTAAGAAAGCACTTGGTCACGGAATGAAAGATATAAATAAAATTGAACTCCCTTCGAAACGATTAACATTAAATTTAACAAAGAAAAATTATGATGCCTTGCTTGATCTAAATAGAAAAGAGCAATTGTTCTATACTTATATATCAGGGATTGTGAGCGCTGCTATAAGTATAGGTTTTGCAAAGGATTTTGCAGATAAAGTTTATAACATTCAAATTGCAAATAGCGAAACTAATCCCAAAATTTCTTATGAAAATTTATTAAATTGCCTTAAAATGTTATAGGATTTTTAGAATGGATTTCGAAATAAAACGAAAAAATAATATTACCATTTTTAAATTGAACGAAAAACGTCTCGATACGAATATTTCCGGTCTGTTAAAAGGAGAGTTCACGCTCTTGCTAAAAGTTGAAGGAGCAAATAAGTTCATTCTTGATTTAAGCGAAGTTGAAAGCTGCGATAGTTCCGGGTTGAGTGCAATACTTGTTGCGAACAGAATACTGAATGTTAATGAAGGACATATGAGATTAGCCGCCCCATCAGAAAAAGTATATTCGTTAATACAAATTACTCAGTTGGATAGAGTGCTTCCTGTTTGCAATACTGTTGATGAGGCGTTTGAGCAATTGCAGAAAATCAATTAGTACAAACACAAATTTTAGTCAATCCGAATTACAATATTGTTAGTGTGTTTAAGAACCGAAGCATCCATAAAGATCAGGATGTTTTTTTTATATAGTTTTCAATTTACTTTTCGTTAAAGAAGAATTATTCAGAGAGAATTTTTTCGCTGTAACTATTATATGTTTCATACCATTAAAACGGAATATTATTGGAAGCCCACACGATTGACTATATAATCATAATCACATTCCTTATAGGAATTGCCGTAATTGGTTCCTTATCTGGCGGGAAGCAAAAATCTGTTTCCGATTATTTCCTTGGCTCAAGAAAAGTTTCGTGGTGGTCAGTTTGTTTTGCAATTGTTGCAGCGGAAACAAGCACACTTACTTTTATTTCCATTCCCGGGTTAGCATATCTTACGAATCTCAATTTTTTACAGGTTACTTTTGGTTATTTGGTCGGAAGAATAATAGTTGCAAAACTTTTTCTTCCTGCATATTATAAGGGCGAATTAAAAACGGCGTACAGTTATTTGGAAGATCGATTCGGAAGAAAAACACGAACTACGGCATCCATTGTATTTATGTTTACACGGATAGCTGCTGATGGTGTACGGCTGTTCGCAACCGCTATTCCTTTGTATCTAATATTAAAAATTGATCCGATGATAGCAATTGTTCTTATTGCAATTGTGGCGTTGGTTTATACGTATACCGGCGGGTTAAGAGGAGTAATAAAAGTTGATGTGATTTTGATGTTTCTTTATATAGGGAGCGCAATACTTGCAGCAATTTATTTAATCAATCTTTTACCGAATGGATGGACAACTGTTCTGCAAAAAGCAGCCGAAGGAGACAAATTATCATTTATTAATTTTGGTTTCGAAAACGGGATTTCTGGTTTTTTCAGCAATCCTTATACATTAATTGGCGGAATATTAGGCGGTGCTTTTCTTTCAATGGCTTCTCATGGTACTGATCAATTAATTGTTCAGAGGCTATTTGCAACAAAGAATCTTAAGAGCGCACAAAAAGCAATTATAGGAAGTGGAATTATTGTAATAGCCCAGTTTGCAATTTTTCTTGTTTTAGGAGTAATGCTCTATTCGTATTACGGTCCAATGGATGTTAAATCTGATGAAATATTTCCTCGGTTTATAATTGAAGTCCTTCCTCCCGGTATAACCGGAATTATTATTGCCGGATTATTTGCGGCTGCAATGTCAACTCTCGCCGGCTCTATGAGTTCCCTTTCGTCTTCTTCTATGATTGATATTTTCTTCCCTTTTTATGGGGAAAAGTTTGATGATAAACAGAAATTAAAAATTTCAAGAATGCTTACTGTGTTTTGGGCAGTTCTTCTAATTTTATCCGCAATGATTTTCAAGGAAAGTTCGCGGGCAGTTGTGGAAATTGCATTAAGCATTGCTGCTTTTACTTACGGTGGTTTACTCGGTACTTTTTTACTCGGATTGCTATTTAATAAAGTAAAACAAAAAGATGCGCTTATTGCATTTGCTACAGGCATTATTGCAATGATATTTGTTATCTTTTTTTCAAATATCGGATGGACATGGTATACATTAATTGGCGTGGCGGTAACTATTTTTTCAGGCGTATCCTTATCCCTGATTAAAACTACGTAATAAATTATTTATCGCAGAACTTTTTAATGTAATGATATGCTTCCAGGTTCCCTTTTTCGAAAGCAATTTTTAAATCTTTACAGCAGCCGCTAATATCCCCGGTTACTTGTCTGGCCAGTCCTCTTTTAAAATATGCAGATTCGTGATTGGGGCTTAAAATTATAGTATTACTAAAATCTTCTATTGCCCTTTCATAATTTTCTTTTTCATATTCTAAAACGCCCTTCTGGTAAAAAGCTTCGGGGTTGTTTTTTTCTATCGATATATAATGTGTAAAATCTAGTAATGCATTTTCGTTATCTTCAATTTTTAATCTTGCATAACCTCTTTGAAAGAAGGCATCAACGTTTTTTATTTGACGAAGCATTGCATCCGTAAAATCATCTATTGCAGCTCTGAATAAATTAAGTTTGCTCTTTGCTATTCCCCTGTAATAATATGTTGTTCCTTCACTTGAATTAAGACGAATTGCCGTATTGAGAAAGGGGATAGATTCCTCATATTTTTTTTCCCTAAATAATTCAACTCCCTTGTTATAATATTTTGCGCTTTCGTCAGTTAATTTAATTATGGAATCATCTTGAATATTTACCTTTGGGTGAATAACATCAGAAGATTCTGTAGGGGGCTTGCTGGTAGGATTGGCCTTGCTGATAGGATTATTAGCACCTTTTTCTGGTTGTTCTTCATTTTCCAAAATAGATTCAAGCTTAATACGGTCTTTATAATTAATTTTCTTATTGCCTCCTTTTATTAGTAGAAAAACTACTAAAACGATAATCAGGGCAATTCCCGTAATAATTAAAATATCCATGATTTTTATAAGTAATTAATAAATCGTAAATGATATTATTTTCATATATTATGCCAAGTAAAAATTTAATTCCTTAGCAAAAATATGCCCAAAAAATACAAAATAATAAACATTTTTTGCTTGTGCTATATTATTTAGATTTAAAAGTTATAATTTACGCTCAGATTAAAAACGAATTTACTTAATTTATCTGCTCATAATTTTCTATAAAGGTCAGATGGAACTCAAATTACAATCATTTCCCTTGCCAAAGGCAATCTCCGAAGGAGTCCCCGGGACCTTCGGAAGTTTATAAATGTATTTTTCATGCTCGCTTCACCTGTTTATACCTGTCCGCCTCAAGCGGAATTTCTCTTTTTGGTTAGATGGAACTTGCATTATAATCAATTCCTTTGCCGATGGCATTCTCCGAAGGAGTCCTTCGGACCAACGAAGTGTGTAAGTGGTTTTTCATGCTCGTTTCATATAGAATTGGTAAATTAGCACTTAAATATCGATTAATTTGTATTTTGTACCTACTAAACTTTATAAAACAATATTTTACAGAATTGGGTGTGGTATTAGAATAATCTAACAATGTCTGATAAAGAAAGATTAAAAAATATTAAAATTGTAGTTTCCGATCTTGATGGGACTTTGCTGAAAAACGATGGTTCGGTTGGGATAGAAACTAAAAAACTTATTCGTGAATTGCACAATTATGATGTACTTTTTTCTTTCGCAACGGGCAGACTCCATTCTGCTGTTACAGACATTGCAAAAGATCTGGAAATTAATAATCCTATAATTTCACTGGATGGAAGTGTTATCAAAGATTTTCCAACTGGCGAAACGATTTTCGAATCTTTCCTGAAAAAAAAATATGTTGAAAAAGCTGTAAAATATGCAGATGACTATTTGCTGAATGTTGCGCTCTGTCATTCGGATGCAATTTATTACACCGAATTTAATACTGTAATTCCAAAGCTGTTAAATAAGTTCGGGGCTAAGTATAAAGAAGTTTCTTCTTACGAAAATCTTCTGGATAGGACTTTAGAGATTGTGTTCGCCGGTGATAATAAGGAATCAATTGAGTTTGTTAAAGATAAATTTACATTCCCATATGCTTTTGATTGTAATGCTTCTTATTACCGCTCGCAAAGCAAGAGAGGATTGTATTATTTAGATATTAGAAGGGCAGGATCTTCTAAAGGAAAGGGATTGAAAAGACTACTTAAATATTTACATATCAAATCGCATCAAGCAGTTGTAATGGGCGATTGGTATAACGATATAAGCATGTTTGAATCAGATGCGATAAAAGTAGCTGTAGCAAATTCGATTCCGGAATTAATAAGAAATGCTGATCACGTAACTGAAAGATCGAATAATAATGAAGGACCGGCAGAGTTTTTAGAAATGATTCTCCGGGCAAAAAAAAATTGAGTAATGGCAATGTTATCTGAAAAATTAACACCCCGAAATTTATTTTATAAAATTGCACTAGCGTTTGCAACTGTAGTGCTGATTGCGATGATGTTTCCAAAGGGTGAATCTATTGAATCTGAAGTATCGGAAGGAACTGTTTGGCTTAACGATGACCTGATTGCAGAAATCAGCTTTCCAATCATCAAAAGCGAGGAGATTTATCAAAGCGAGTTGAGAGCCGCTGAAAATAAAGTGTATCCCGTTTTTATTAGCAATTCCGGAATGATAACGAAGAGCATGGATTCGCTGAGAAACTACAGCAATTTTCTTATTGAAGTTTTAGACTATGCTGCCAACAATGATTCGATTGAAATAATAAATTCTACATTCCTAAGCACTTCCGCATTCAAAATGTTTCAGTCTATAAGATTGAAAGAAAGAAACCTGATTAAAAGCGGTGTATATAATCTTAGAAATTTATTTAGTGTCTCAGGGTTTGTTTTAAATAAGGTTTATAAAAAAGGTGTTCTCAACATTAACGATGGAGAGGAAACAAAAGACAGCATTGCAATAAGAGTCGGTAATATTGATGAGATAGCCCCGGTAGTTAAATATTTATTTTTTAACCGGGCAATGGAAAAAATAGCCAGGGAAATAAAACGGTTTAACTATCCTGATGAATTAGAAGAAGCTTTAACCGAATACACAGTGCATTTTCTTTTTCCGAATCTTGTTTATAACGATGAATTAACAAACGAAGAAATTGAGCAGAAGACAAATAATGTTTCAAGATATTCTGGTATTGTAAATGAGAATGAGAGGATAATTGCAAAACACGAAAGGATTTCCAAAGAAATAAAATTAAAGATTGATTCTTATAAAGAAGCTAAAGGTGATACAGTTGCAAAAGAAGGGTTGTTCCTTCAATTTATAGGAAAATTCATTCACATTAGTTTACTCCTTTCTTTGCTTACCGTATACATTATGCTTTTTAGAAAAAGAATATTTTACGATAACAATAAACTTATACTTATTTCACTCATCTTTGTGTCCGTATCATTCAGTACGTTTCTTATAAATCAAATTGAGGTTCAGGCACCGATACATTTTTTAATTTTCTTACCTGCCGCGTCGATGCTCTTTACAATTATTTTTGATTCAAGGATGGGATTTTACTGTACAGTTATTTTAGCTTTGATAGCGGGTGCTCTCCGAGGGAATGATTATACATTTGCAACAATGAATATGATTGCCGGCGGACTCTCAGTTTATACTGTTAGAGATATTAAAAATCGGTCACAAATTTTCCGGTCGTTCCTTATAATTTTATTGGGGTACACTCTTTCAATAATTGCTTTCGGATTGGAAAGATTCGCTCCTGTTGATTCGATGCTTGTTGAATTTGCTTTTGCCGGATCTAATGCACTTATCAGTCCTGTACTCACATACGGCGTACTTATTTTCTTCGAAAAGATGTTCCGCATTACTACCGACTTAACATTGCTTGAATTATCTAACTATGACCGACCTCTGCTGAAAGACCTTGCACGAAAAGCACCCGGGACGTTCAACCATTCGATGACAATGGGAACAATGGGCGAAACCGCCGCTGAAAGAATAGGTGCAAATCCCATACTTGCAAGGGTTGGTGCGTATTATCACGATATAGGTAAAACCATAACACCGCAAAACTATGTTGAAAATCAATTGGATAATCAAAACGTACATGAAAATCTAACACCTGAAGAAAGTGCACAATTAATTGTAAGCCATGTTGAGGAAGGTATTCAACTTGGTAAGGATAGTAATTTGCCTCAGGAGATACTCGATTTTATTCCAATGCATCACGGTACAACTACGATGACGTATTTTTATGAAAGAGCAAAAAAACTTTATGGCGAGGACAAAGTAATAATTAATGATTATAGGTATCCCGGTCCGAAACCTGACAGTAAGGAAACAGCAATTATTATGCTTGCGGATGGATGTGAATCAGCCGTAAGGTCCATTGAAGAACCGGATAGCGAAAAAGTTGAAAATGTTATCGATGGTATTTTTAAATCTCGTATTGATGACGGGCAGTTAGAAGATTCACCTCTAACTTATAGCGATATAACCAAAATGAAAGAAGCATTCTTAATAATACTTTTAGGTCAGCATCACAGAAGGATTCGCTATCCTAAACAGGAAGAGATGGAAAAAGGTGTATCTGAAGATAAAGATGAGTGATGGAAGCTTTCCTGAAAGAATATCTTTCCGTTTTAAAACTTGAACGAAACCTTTCCAACAATACTATTACATCGTATAGGAATGACATAAGTTCGCTTTTGCGTTTTTTTGAAAAGCGAGAAATCAACGACCTTGCGGAAATAAAATATTCTGATTTAGTGGATTTTTTTAAGGTGCTTAATAAGATTGGATTAACAAGCACTTCAGCCGCACGGTATTTTTCTTCTATTAAAAGTTTTTTTAGTTATTTGCACATGAACAATTATCTTGTGGAGAATCCGGTTGAAAGACTCAGTTCACCTAAGCTATCCAAAAACTTACCGGTTGTACTTAACGTTGAAGAAATAGATTTGATTTTATCTTCACCGGATTTTAGCACCAAGTTGGGGTTAAGAGATAAAGCGTTGCTGGAGCTTTTATATGCCTGCGGAACACGTGTCTCGGAAATTATCGGGCTGAAAATATCCGATCTGTATTTGAAGGAAGACGTGATAAGAGTGTTCGGAAAGGGTTCGAAGGAAAGGATAGTTCCGATCGGCAGTTCTGCAATTCGGTGGGTTGAAGATTATCTATTAAAGAGCAGACCTTTATTAGAAAAAAGATTAAAAAGTGAAAACATTTTATTCCTGAACAATCGAGGAACAAAACTTTCAAGAATGGGCGTGTGGAAAATAATTGACAGGTATACTAAAGAAGCAGGAATTAAAAAGGAAGTCCATCCACACACTTTCAGGCATTCATTTGCAACTCATCTTTTAGAAGGAGGTGCGGATTTACGCGCTGTGCAGGAAATGCTTGGTCACGCCGATATTTCCACAACGCAGATATACACGCATATCGACAGGGATTTTATTAAACAGGTTCATAAAGAATTTCATCCAAGAGGTTAACATTGCCCGATCTTCAAGTAAGCGAAAGACTGATAAATTTTTTAATGTTTTTGCCAATATTTCTTCTTTCAATTTCGGTTCACGAATATTCTCATGCATTTTTCGCAAATAAATACGGAGATGATACTGCAAAAAAATTAGGAAGACTAACATTAAATCCTTTTAAACATATTGATCTTGTTGGAAGTGTAATTATGCCGCTTGCTGCTTTTGCATCGGGGTTTGCATTAATTGGCTGGGCTAAACCTGTTCCGGTTGACAGGAAAAATTTCAGTAACCCTTTAAAGGATGACGCAATCGTTTCATTTGCCGGACCGCTTTCAAACTTTATTCTTTCCGGTTTGTTGTTTGTTTTATTTATTATTTCGGCTAATATTTTCGGAGAGCAGAACTCAATTATAAGTAGTTTACTTTGGTACGGAGTATTCCTGAATGTGTTTTTATTTGCATTTAACCTGCTGCCGATTCCTCCTCTCGACGGTTCACATATTTTATTCGATCTTTTCCCAAATAAATTAACCGCAAAGTATTTGAATCTTGGTTTGTATGGTTCCTTGCTTTTGCTGGTTTTCATCTACAGTCCGTTATGGGGATTTTTTATGAAAATCGTTAACTTCATTCTACAATTATTTTTAAAGATTGGCGGATATGTTTAAGCGGTCGGTAAAATTATTTATTTTCATTTGCTGCTGTTTTCTGATTTTCATTTCGTGTGAAAAAGAGCCATCCGATAATGAAAACTTAAAGGATTATCGAGCAACAGTTGAAACAACTGCATTGAAAAACATAGAATATTTCTTCTTCGTTGGTAAAGCTGGAAGAGAAACAGGTTTGTATAAATATAATTTGAATGATAATGAATATGAACTTTTCTGGTCAGCAGCAAAGGAAAACGTTGTTCAGCTTTCGTATAGTGATAATCTTGAGTATGCATTTTTTATAACTGCAAGAAGGATTGGTACTAGGCGTGGTGTTTCTTTTATTAGAAGAATAAAACTGTACAGCTTAGATTTGGGAAACTCCTCTGTTGAACTGATAAGAGAAATT
>Ga0209988_10001476_pt1 | contig 15280 bp, 11 predicted proteins | sample N075metaG_FD_183115 | JGI IMG/M metagenome (GOLD analysis project Ga0209988, IMG submission 183115) | Deep subsurface microbial communities from Kermadec Trench to uncover new lineages of life (NeLLi) - N075 metaG (SPAdes) (version 2) | ecosystem: Environmental > Aquatic > Marine > Ocean trench... | reverse complement strand
TAAATATTGCTACACTCCCGTAATGGTCTGCTTATTAACGAGTTAGATGGCTTAAGAAAAGTTCATGAGCCGAGAAGAAATATTACTTGTCTATGATAAAGAATGCCCTGCTTGTAATAAGTACTGCCAGTTTGTTCGTATCCGTGAAGATGTTGGTGATTTGAAGATTGTTAATGCGCGAGAAAATAGCGAAGTTCGTGATGAAATAACTGAGATGGTCCTGGATATAGATCAAGGCATGGTGCTAAAGATGGGCGGACAAATTTACTATGGTTTTGATGCTATTCATGCCTTAGCTTTAATAAGTAGCAGATCAGGATTTTTCAATCGCGCAAATTATTGGATATTTAAATCAAAAACGCTCTCTTCGTGGCTTTATCCTGTATTACGTACATGTCGTAATCTATTATTGAAGATATTGGGCAAGTCTAAAATAAACAATCTTGGAATCAGAGGGAATGACAAGTTTTAGTTCGCCACCTAAGCAATTACCCTAACGCAGCAGATAACACCATCGCCGGGTAGTTATAAAAATAAATCTGTCCCTTTTATATTTTCTTTTATATTTTAGAGAAATACCAAATTAATAAGCCAACCGGAACACAAAACTGGACGGATACTCTATTGCCTGATCTATTCTGTTACATCAATTTCGATCACGTCACCTGATAAACGAACATCATATGTACTCACATCCTCATCGGCTGGATCAAGAATAACCTTCCCGGATCTGATATTAAAGCATGCACCATGCCACGGACATTCGATCTCGTCACCTTCAATATTCCCATCACTCAGCGGTCCGCCTTCGTGCGTACACGTGTCATTGATAGCAAAGAACTCTTCACCAAGCTTAAATAGGGCTATGCTCTTCCCTTCCACCTCCACGCATTTGGCTTGTTGATTGTCGAAATCTGAAACTTTAGCCACAGAAACAAAATTAGACATTGGTGATGCTCCATTCTTAAACGGACAGCCGTATCAGTTTTTTGCGTTTATACAGATCACAAAACCTCTGACTTTCATTTAAAGCATAGAACCTATGAACTCTGAATGCCAGTGTAAACCTCGCCTTTTTAGTTCCAGGCTAAATTAGAGTTAGCCAGCAGATATATTTCATTACATCGAAATATTTTACAACCGGTGAAAAAGACGTAAGCAAGGAATAACCGACCACGCCCCCTCTTACCAGATTCAGAGCGATGCTTCTGGATCCTGGATTGCCGTTGGCTTGGTGGTGGCGTGAGATATTAATTATTTTTCATCTATAGCACCGTATCCTCCCCCGCCTGGTGTCTCGATCACAAAAACATCTCCTGGTTTTAGTTCAATCTGATCTGTTGCTGATAATCGCGTAACAGAGCCATCGGTATGCTCGACCCAGTTGTTTCCAACACTACCAGGACCACCTCCAGCAATACCATAGGGCGGGATCTGTCGATGACCAGAAATGATATTGGCTGTCATATTTTCCAGAAATTTTACTTTCCGAATTACCCCATCACCGCCGCAATATCGTCCCTTACCTCCAGAACCCGTTCTAATTTCAAATGATTGCAGAATCACCGGGAAACGCCATTCCAACACTTCCGGATCAGTCAATCTTGAGTTAGTCATATGGCTATGAACGGCATCAGTACCATGATGATCATTACCTGCACCGGTACCACCACAAATGGTTTCGTAATACTGAAATTTGTCATTCCCCCAGATGAAGTTATTCATGGTTCCCTGGGAAGCAGCTACCACACCAAGCGCACCAAACAAGGTATCGACCAGATATTGGGATGTCTCAACATTTCCGGCGAAAACAGCGGCAGGGTAAACGGGGCTTATCATGGATCGCTTCGGAATAATGATCTCTATGGGTTTAAGGCAGCCTTCATTGAGCGGAATATCTTCATGCACGAGGCAGCGAAACACATATAACACGGCAGCTTTAACCACCGCATTTGGTGCATTGAAATTGCCAGGGTGTTCAGGACTGGTTCCTGTGAAATCGACGATAGCTTGTCGGTTTGCCTGATCTACTTTGATTGTGACAGAGATCTGGTGCCCATCATCCATTTTGTAAGTGAATTTCCCATCCTTTAGCACACTCAATACCCTGCGAACGGACGCTTCAGCATTATCCTGGACATACCTCATATAGGCATGCACAGTTTCCACACCATAGTACTTTGTCATCCTGCTCAGTTCCTGGGCGCCTTTTTCACAGGCTGCCAATTGGGCTTTGAAATCAGCAATGTTCATCTCCGGATTGCGGGCTGGCCAGCGACCACCAGTCAACAGATCGTGTATTGCCTGTTCACGAAAATGATTATTTTCAACCAGTTTGAAGTTGTCGATGATAACCCCTTCATCCTCAATACTGGTTGAATCTGCCGGTGCGGATCCTGGTGTGGTGCCGCCAATATCGGCATGGTGACCACGGGATGCGATGTAAAATAGAAGTTTGCCCTGTTCTTCGAACACGGGTTTAATAATTGTGATATCTGGAAGATGTGTGCCGCCGTTATAGGGCGCGTTAAGAATGTAGGCATCGCCTGCGAACATATCACCTTCGTGATCATGAATCACTGTCTTCACGCTTTCACTCATGGAACCGAGATGCACCGGCATATGCGGCGCGTTGGCGATGAGCGCACCGGTGGCATCAAAAATGGCGCATGAAAAATCTAGTCTTTCCTTGATGTTAACCGATGTCGCAGTATTCGCGAGCACAAAGCCCATTTGTTCGGCAATGGACATGAACAAGTTGTTGAAGATCTCCAGCATGACAGGATCCACTTCAGTGCCGATAGCCACAGTCCCCTTTCTTTCGATATAACGTTCAAGCAACAGATTGTTGTCGGCGGTTAACCTGGTTCTCCAACCTGGTTCAATCACTATCGTACTGGTCGGATCAAGGATAACTGCAGGCCCATCAATCCACTCATCACACGCCAGGGATTGGCGCTGGTAAAATGGGGTTGATTGCCATTGATTATCCATATAGCAATCCTTCACCGCCTCGGCGTGGCTGTTGTGAGTGGCATTGTTTGTTTTGTTGACAATGGTTGAAGGTTCGGCTGCGCAGATCACTTCTACTTCAATGGATTCAACGATGATGTCTTTTTCAGGAGAGGTAAACCCAAATCGCATCTGGTGAGATAACTCAAACTGAATACGTACTTCAGCCAACGCTGCATAAGCTACGACTAATGCCGTATCCGATCCCTGGTAGCGCATATACAGCAGTCGCTTGAAAGCCAGGTTAGAGCAGTCTTCACCTTGCTGTTCCAGTTCATCGATACCGTTTTGCTGCAATTGATCCAGCAGTTTATCGAGTTCATCCAGCAATTCGTTGTCCAGGACGGTTTCCACCGCCTGCTGTCGATGCACCACGGTATCGGCCAGCCCCATACCATAAGCGGATAGCACGCCCGCATATGGATGAACAAAAATGTGTTTCATTGCCAAAGCGTCGGCCACCAAACAGGCATGCTGACCACCAGCGCCACCGAAACAACATAAAATATATTCAGACACATCGTAGCCTCGCTGCACAGAAATTTTCTTGATGGCATTCGCCATGCTCTCCACAGCAACGGATAAGAAACCCGCCGCAACCACTTCGGGCTGCAGCCTGTTACCGGTGTCTTGCTCGATACGTTTTGTGAGATCATGAAATTTCGTCGTGACGATGTCCCGATCCAATGTTTGATCGGTATCCGGGCCAAAAACTTTTGGAAAGAGATCCGGCTGCAGTTTTCCAAGTATGACATTGCAGTCAGTGATCGTCAGTGGACCACCATTTCTATAGCACGCAGGGCCCGGCTGTGCGCCGGCCGAATCGGGCCCGACACGGTAACGTGCGCCATCAAAATGAAGGATAGAACCCCCGCCTGCGGCAACGGTATGAATCAGCATCATTGGTGCTCGTAACCTGACTCCGGCCACACGCGTTTCAAAGGTTCTTTCAAACTCGCCGTTGTAATGACTGACGTCGGTGGAAGTACCACCCATATCAAAGCCAATGATGTTGTTAAAACCAGCTGACTCGCAGACTCTGGCCATGCCAACCACACCACCCGCAGGGCCGGACAGAATGGCATCCTTTCCCTGGAAGAAATTCGCATTGGTTAGACCGCCGCTGGATTGCATAAACATCAGCCTGCCACCATGTTTGCTTAAGCCAGCAAGTTCAGAAGCGATCTGGTTGACATAAGATATAAGGATAGGCGAAAGGTAGGCGTCAACAACGGTAGTGTCACCGCGCGGCACCAGTTTCATTAATGGACTTACTTCATGGCTTACGGAAATCTGGGTAAAACCGATATCGCTGGCCAATTTGGCCAGTCGTTGCTCATGATCATGAAATCGGTAGCCATGCATTAGAACAATGGCTAGAGACCGCAGCCCATCGGCATAATGTTTTTGCAATCCGTCGCGCGCTTTTGCCTCGTTTAAAGGGATCAGCACCTGGCCATAGGCGCTCATTCGCTCATCAATTTCCAGAATGTCACAGTAAAGCATTTCGGGAAGCTTGATACACAAGGCAAACAGATCAGGCCGGGTTTGATCACCTATTCTTAACTGATCCTTGAATCCCCGGGTGGTCACCAACAGGGTGTCTACACCCGTACGTTCAAGCAGTGCGTTAGTCGCAACTGTTGTGCCCATCTTAACCACTGATATCTGGTCGCTGGGCAATGCATCTGCTGTACTCAAACCAAGTATATCCTTTATGCCTTGAATTACGGCATCACGATATTGTTGTGGATTTTCAGAAAGCAATTTGCGAGATAACACTTCGCCATTTGGCTGGCGAGCAATTATGTCGGTGAAGGTGCCTCCACGATCAATCCAGAATTGCCACTTTTTTTGATCGTTTTGGGTCTGTGATTTCAACTTGGGCATATTCACAACGCTTGAAGTGTTAGGAGTAGTCCAAAGCCTAGCACAGGTGCCCACATCTCATCTTTCTCGACTCTGTCTGGAAAACTTGTTCCTGACGTTTTCCCGGTCTCTGTTCGGTAATTGCTCCTGCATTACTCTACTAACCTACTTCCATGTAGGGATCCAGACTCGACTCTACCGATTACTTCCATGTAATCGTACCTCCTGCATCCATGCAGTCGTGTTTAGCTGTATATTTTATTCGTGTTCCGTAAGTCATATTCAACACTTTAATCTTATAACAAAAAGATGGAGTGTAGAAAATGGTAGCACCGATAATTGGAGTTCTCCCTCATAAATCAAATACTACGATTCATTTAACCCCTGTGTCCCATATATTACTTACTGATCCTTTTAATTATTATCATCCTTTATTTTCCTGTGTATTACTTCTATGGTGTAAGACATGGATCTTGCAGATAACATTCTCGATAAGGCATTAGAACTTGCTGAATCTGGATCCTGGGAATCTGTCCGCTTGGGCGACATAGCAGACGAACTTGAAATCGGTCTCGATGAAGTAAGCCGGTACTATAGACAAAAAGATGATTTGGCAGAGGCTATGTTTAACAGGGTGGATCAGGTCATGATGACCGAGGCTTCAAAGCCAGGATTTAAAAAATTAAATGGCCGGGAACGGATTCATCGTGTAATCATGGTCTGGTTACTTGCCCTGGCTCCACACCGCCGTGCAACGATAGATATGTTGAAATATAAGCTGGAGTTTGGACACATACACTTGCAAGCATCGGGTATCCTGCGCATCAGCCGGACAGTTCAATGGATGCTTGAAGCTGCCGGAAGTAAGACAGTGCATCTGGCCAGGATTGCAGAAGAAGTTGGAACAACCGGCATTTATCTTTCTACATTTTCATATTGGTTGACGGATCACTCAGAAGATTATACTAAAACGGTAAAAGTACTTGATTCCCTATTACGCAAGGCGGAGAAACTTGCGCATGTTGTCAATCCATCATCATTAATCACACAACCCGGTCCCCAGCGGGAATCGTAATTCTTCAAGTCTTAATCACAACAGTCAATTATGGTGTACATTTGATATTCTCATACTCATTAAACACAGTCTGAGAGTTCTATGGACCCAATTACTCATGCGCTTTTTGCCGGTCTTTCCGCTAAGGTAATTACTCCGCATCAAACTAAAACAGGAAACTCATGCCGAAATAAAGATACATTAATCATTGCAGCGATTGCGGGCGTCTTCCCGGATATTGATTATCTGTCGTTCTGGATAAATCCATTGACCTTTATTGCGGAATGGCATCGCAGTATTACGCATTCCCTGTTTATGGCACCAATATGGGGGATTTTTCTGACGGGGATTATCCTTATCGTGGTACCGAGATTACGGAGTAGTGCAAGGTTAGTTCTTTTTTACAGCATTGTGGGGATTGTGTCGCACATCCTCCTTGATATCCTCACTGTCTACGGAACGGAGATCTTTTATCCTTTCTCCGACAGATTAATCAGTCTTGCGACGACCTTTGTCCTTGATCCTTATCTTACAATCATCATCGCCATTACATTATTAATCTCTCTAAATATGCGTTCCCGGTCAGTCGCTATCATAGGCACAGCATTAATTTTGGTTTATGTGACCTTTCAGTGGCAGTTAAAACAGGATGCGATTCAAATTGCAGTCAATCATGGAGCTAATCATATTGAAACAACCTCGGATACAATCGCACTGCCACAACCTTTTTCACCGTTCCATTGGCGTGTCATTGTTAGAAACAAAAATGAGTATTCAACTGCGCTACTGGATATATCAGGATTTAGTGAAAAATTAGAAACAGAGCATAAAAGAAATCGTTGGTTAGGGTTGATTTCAGCATACAAATCACCAACTGATCTGCACTGGGAACATTATTCTTTATTCGGATCGGATGTCGATCAATATCCACTAGTTAATGAAGTATGGCGACATGATGATTTCGATCTATTTCGTCAATTTGCTGTATTTCCAATCTTGTATGGAATAGATGAAACGGATAAAGAGACTTGCGTTTGGTTTACAGACCTAAGATTCCTCATTTCGACGATGCTTCCGTCATTTCGTTATGGCATGTGTCGAGATGATCGTGACAATTCCTGGCAATTACATCGATTAAGACGTTTTACTAAAAACACCAAGCAAAGAATAAATCCAGGACAGGAAGTCAGTCATTAGTTATTTATTTGTCGGGAAAATTATTCAAAATTATTATTATCTAACCAATTCTCATCACTCATCTGCTTTTTAATTCTCGCAACATTACCACGCCTTGAAACGAGAAGTTCTTTACCTTTTCCATCCACAAGACTTTTACTAAATGGTGGATTCTGATTTGTTCGAATATAATTAACCATAGCTTCCCCGATTATTTTCATTAATGAGAAATGGCTTACTTTATTTAACGCTAAGAATCAATAAGGTCAGTGTCGATAGATTTATAATGTTATTCTGACATTTATCCATTATTAGAATCATTGGACTTTATGGTTACGTATTCAGTAAAAAGATACTTCATCGAATATTTTGGTTATTTTTTATAGCAATATACCTGGCAGCAACTTTTGCTTATTATTTCGTTACAGATATAGACCTAAGTGCGGGGATGACTCCGGAAGAATATATCTATATGACCATTTTTTCATGGATTATTTCATTGCCTGGCTATATCGGAATTTTGTTGTATGGCATACCGTCAAATAAGCTTTGGGACAACGATGTATAACAAACAGATACACTCGGACAATACAAAGCTGCACCGTTTCCGGTGATATGCAATCAGGCAGTGCTATTGTTTTCTACTAACAGAAAATACAGAAAGCCAAAGCACCAAAAGATAAAACGGCGAGGGCAATAAATACTACGAGTTTCATATATACATCCTAAGATAGACTTGAATAACAAGATTATAGACCATTTATAGCATTATGCAGGCTCAGCAGACATTCAAATGGGTTCTATATTTTCTATCATCAACTGTAACTGACGTCGGCCTCGGAACTCATTGATATCTAGACGGTAAACAGTATGAACCCGTTCAGGTCTTGTCGTCCATGCTTCATCTGTGAAGTTAAATGCAATCGCGTCGATCACCTTGCCTTGACCCTTACCTTGACCATAAACACGTAACTGCAATTTTAAATGTTTTTCACCAACGATTCGGCTCTCGATCAATTCAAACTCGCCATCAAATTGAGGTTCAGGAAAGCCCTGTCCCCACGGTCCTGCATTCTGAATGTCATTGGCCAAACCGAAAGTAATCTCTGATGCGGTAAGTTCTCCATCTGAAAGCAAACTGCCATTGAGATCTTCTGCGGTCACGAATCGTTTTAACTCCTTATCGAATGCTTGCTTGAATGTTTCAAAATCTATTTCTTTGAGCGTCAAACCAGCAGCCATTGCATGTCCACCAAATTTATCAATTAATCCGGGGTTTTGTCCGGCAATGGTGTCCAGTACATCGCGAATATGAACACATGAGATTGAACGTGCTGAACCTTTAATGAGTCCATCCTTGTCTTTGGCAAATGCAATCACTGGTCGGTGGAGTTTGTCTTTTATCTTTGAAGCAAGGATCCCAACCACGCCCTGGTGCCAGTCTTCATTAAATAAACAAACACCGAATGGCATTTCAGTATCGTCCAGATCAAGTTCAGTAATATCAATTAAAGCCTGTTCCTGCATATCATTCTGAATCTCGCGTCTTTCTTTATTCAACTCATCCAGTCTGACTGCCATATTTCTGGCTTGCATCTCATCGTCACTCATTAAACATTCAATGCCTAATGACATATCACTTAATCGTCCTGCTGCATTTAACCTGGGCCCAACAGCAAAGCCCATATCCTGTGCTGTTACTCTTTCCAGTGTTCGGTTTGCAGCCAGTAATAATGCCCTGATGCCGGGACGACATTTCCCTGAACGAATACGCGCTAGACCTTGTGATACCAGTAAACGATTATTTCGATCCATGGGCACGACATCAGCCACTGTACCCAGGGCAACCAAATCCAGTAACTCTGCCAGATTAGGTTCAGGTATTTCCTGTTCATGGAACCAGTTCTGATCACGAAGATGTGCCCTGAGGGCAATCAGGATATAAAACATGACGCCAACACCCGCCAACATCTTACTTTGAAATTTATCTCCGACCTGGTTCGGATTGACGATGGCATTGGCATTTGGCAATTGTTCGCCGGGCAGATGATGATCGGTAATCAACACATCAATGCCTTTATCACGCGCAAGCTGCACGCCTTCTACGCTGGAAATCCCATTATCTACTGTCACCAGAAGATCGGGGCTCATTTCAGCAGCCACTTCAACAATCTCTGGACTTAAACCGTAGCCAAACTCAAAACGATTTGGCACGACATAAACCACATCCGTTGCGCCCATTTGCCTTAAACCCTGCATACCTACTACACAACTCGTGGCACCATCGGCATCAAAGTCCGCTACGATGAGTATTCTTTTATTATTCTTGATCGCGTCTGCCAATAGTGAGACAGCTTCCTGAATATTGCTCAGATCTTCATAAGGCAAAAGTTTTTGTAAGGAGTAATCAAGATCATCTGCGGTTTTAATATCTCGGGCAGCATAGATGCGCCTTAAGACGGGATGAATGTCACTGGGCAAATCAATTTCTTCGGCCAGGGGACGACGTTTAATTTCAGGAGGCATATTATTAAAAATAAGCTATCAACGATAATTTAAGAATGGCTTTTGCCTGCGCCAGAATTTTTTGTATGAGGATTTTGTTATGGATAATTTATTTTCACCGGTTAGCAAGATTAACTCATCTAGTTCGTTTTGTTTGATTAAGTTTTCAATCTCAGAAAACCATTCTTCTTCCAGATAGCCCAGAAAATCCTGCCAGCCATTATGGTCAAAATACTGTTGATGACGCAGACCGAAGGAAATAACTGCCAATACATCATCCTGTTCTTCTGTATTGTTAATCAGTGCTTCGAGTGAGTCAGGTAAATCCGCATAAGGAGATCCTGTCAGGATAGACAAACCCTGAGTCGTGATTTCATCAGCAAACACACGTGCCCAGATCTGCTTTTCAGGTTTAGGCAGTTCACCTGCTCCCCATAACCATACACCATTTACTGGCAATTCACCGCGTTGCTCGCGTTCATCATTCAATGGGCAATTGTATAGACTCATCTGAGCTTCATTGGAAAGTTGGTCCCATAAAACCTTGTTATCACCGATGGCTGAATGTTTATCTATGTCGTTGCCGACGACTTCATGTATCGACGTGGTACATATCTCGGGCAACTGTTTTAACTTGATATACCAGCGATTGTTGGTCGGTGCTTCCAACTCAATATCTCTCTCAGTAAACACTTGCTGAAGATCGGCAGCAAGGATTAATGCCTCATGTTTTTCAAGATTGAATGAGGAATTATCCAATAGCACAACGGTATCACGCTCTGGACGAAGGTGAACTGGATCAGCACGCATCCAGATCCCTTCAAGATCATGATCATCATCAACAAGACGTGTGACTGCTGCCACCGGATAATCATATTGTTGTTTTGGAAAACCGAATAACTGGAATAAGGTTTGGGTAAACCCCGTGCCTTGAATACTTTTTGATTTGCTAAATCTGAAATATTTTTCTATGGCGGGAACATCTAGTGTAATTCCGAAAGGCGTTTCACTTACAGGGCCGAAGAAACCTGGGACAAAGAGTGTCAGCTTACGCATATTGGCAATATACAGGATAAAACCATATGAACCGCACCCCCATACGTTTCAATCAGGCCTGGAATTGATTGGCCAGAGATAGATAATACTAATTACATATTGTCGAAAATTGCTTTCTTAACTTCTTCCATCTCAGCATTGATCTTCACTACCGGTGCTGTGCTTTGTGCAATAGCAGTATCAGGATCTTTCAGACCATGTCCGGTTAAAGTACATACTATGGTACTGCCTTCCGGTATTTTTCCGGACTCAATATCACGCATAGCGCCGGCCAACGATGTCGCTGATGCTGGTTCACAAAAAATTCCTTCATTTTCTGCCAGAAGTTTCTGTGCAGCCAGGATTTCATCATCATCACACTCATCAAACCAGCCACCGGACTCCTTATTCACAATCCAGGCATTATCCCAGGACTGTGGATGACCAATGCGAATAGCTGTGGCGACTGTTTCAGGATCATCAACCATAGCACCGCGCATAAAGGGTGCAGAACCACTGGCCTGATAACCCACCATCTTTGGTTTGGGGCCTGAAAGCGGACCACCTGCATAACGACAATGTCCATCACACAAACTACAGGCATCGGTGACATGCCCACAGTCATCTGCTGCGTATTCACTATAACCGATCCAGTGCGCAGTAATATTGCCTGCATTACCCACGGGCAAACAATGAAAGTCAGGCGCTCTTTCCAGTTCTTCTACAATTTCAAATGCAGCCGTCTTTTGACCCTGCAAACGATAAGGGTTGATTGAATTAACAATCGTCACAGGTGCTTCGGTCGCCACTTCTTTGACCAGGCGCATACCATCATCGAAGTTGCCCTTGACCTGAATAACCACAGCACCTTCCATCATCGCCTGGGCTAATTTACCTTGAGCAATCTTGCCATCAGGAATCAAAACAAAGGCGGTGATCCCTGCGCGAGCAGCATAGGCCGCGGCAGATGCAGATGTATTACCAGTCGATGCACAGATGATCGCCTTTGCTCCATCTTCAACGGCCTTGGTCACGGCCATGGTCATACCACGATCCTTGAAGGAACCTGTGGGATTCAGACCTTCATACTTTACATAGATATCTACATCCTTGCCCAATGAACGAGGAATATTATTCAATTTAATCAAGGGAGTGTTGCCTTCACCTAAACTAATAATACGTGTGTCGTCACTGACTGGTAAGCGATCACGATAGCGTTCTATTATTCCAGTGTATCTTTGTCGGAGGCTCATTCTGAGTTTCCGTGAAGAGTGAAGAGTGAAAAGTGAAATGTATCGTTCATAGTTATAATTTTTTAATTAGATTTCGTAGCATTCCTGTTTCATTACTGATTTTTTGAATCATCTCATTTTTTGAATCATCTTTAATTAATTTCAAATCTGAAGATATCTCAAGTTGGGTCTCCAGTTCAGCACAGGAACCAAGGGCAATATATAAAAACTGCCTGTACTCTTTATTATGATATCGGTTGAACCCCTCTGCAATATTAGATGGAATCGATACCGCGCTCTCCTCATTTGCGAAACTAGTCCATAAGTTTCTGATTTCGGGAATTCTCCTGTTAATTGGTAAATACCTGTAACAATCTTTTTACCCAATTTCCAAACTTCTAAGTCCCTGAAATTCCTGATTGTTATCTAACTTCTCCCTGTCATTAAATCCTTTTACATTTCACCCTTCACTCTTAACCCTTCACATATTCAATCCAGTGTTTCCATACGGATACGTGTAATATCACCTTCTATCACATCCAGATCTTTAATCTTTACCATGGCTTCATTCATGTACTTTTCCTGTACACGTTGTGTCAGAAAAATAATCGGAACATGTGTTGCGCCGACTTCAGGTTCTTTTTGCAGAATAGCTTCGATACTGATGCCTGAGTCTCCGAGAATTTTCGTGACTTCAGCCAGAACCCCTGGGCGATCAATCGCCTGCATGCGTAAATAATAAGCCGTCTCCACTTCTTCCATGGGTAATATCGGCGTATCCGATAATTCATTAGGCTGAAATGCCAGATGTGGTACACGATTTTCTGGATCACTGGTCAAGGCACGAACAATATCGATGACATCTGCAATCACAGCAGAGGCGGTTGGTTCGGAACCCGCACCAGCACCATAATAGAGTGTCGGACCCACAGCATCACCTTTGACTAATACGGCATTCATCACGCCATCAACATTGGCAATCAAACGACGATGGGGGATCAAGGTCGGATGCACACGCATCTCAATTCCATTATCCGTTTTGCGCGTAATACCTAAATGTTTAATGCGATAACCCAGATCAGCTGCATAAACGACATCCTGCTGTTCAATCTTACCGATGCCTTCGATATAGGTTTTCTCAAATTGAAGTGGGATACCAAAAGCAATCGAACCGATGATAGTTAATTTATGTGCGGCATCAATACCTTCAACATCAAAGCTTGGATCGGCCTCGGCATAACCAAGTTCCTGAGCTTCTTTTAATACTTCGTCAAAATCTCTGCCCTTTTCGCTCATCTCGGTCAGGATAAAATTAGCCGTACCGTTGATAATGCCTGCCGCCCACTGGATCTGGTTGGCGGCCAGACCTTCACGCATGGCCTTAATAATTGGGATACCACCGGCGACAGCGGCTTCAAATGCAACAGTCACGCCTTTCTCCTGAGCGGCTGCAAAGATCTCATTACCATGTATCGCAATCAAAGCCTTGTTTGCAGTAACAACATGCTTGCCATTTTTGATTGCTTCTAAAACCAGTTCCTTCGCGGGGGAATAACCACCGATGAGCTCAATGATAATTTCGACTTCAGGATCATTGACAACTGCAAATGCGTCATCAGAAATCTTTTCGATCTTATCCAGACCTGTAATTGCATCTGCATTGTATTCTTTTGCAGCTGCGTGAGTGATCTGAATTCCACGTCCTGCTCTACGCGCGATCTCTTCAGCATTACGACTCAATACACTGACGGTGCCGCCACCGACTGTGCCTAAACCTAATAAACCTACCTTAACTGCTTGCATACTTCTCTTCTCTTATGGATGACCGCCATGGATGACGGAAATACTGGCAATGCAGGCCGCCTATACGGATATAGGCGGTTGAAAATGTCTGGAACTGATTTTCTAGCATTTGCCAGTGCTTATTTATTCGCAGAAGCCGCTGACGGGACATCATCTTGCAACATCGCTTGAATGCCACGCATGGCCTTATTGGTTCTTTCATCATCTTCAATCAAGGCAAAACGAACATATTTATCACCATAGTCACCGAAACATACACCGGGTGAGACAGCGATTTTTGCATCGGCTAATAGCTTCTTGGAAAAATCCAGAGAACCCATGTGTTGAAATTGTTCTGGAATCTCGGCCCAGACAAACATCGTGGCTTTCGGTTTTTCAACCTTCCATCCAGCTGTGTTCAGACCATCACACAGAATGTCTCTGCGGTGTTGATACATACTGCAAATATCACTGACACATTGTTGGTCATCTTCCAGTGCTGCAATAGCTGCGACTTGAATCGGCGCGAATAAACCATAATCCAAATAGGATTTCATTCTGGTTAAGGCATTGACCAGTGCCTGATTCCCTACCATGAAACCGACACGCCAGCCGGGCATGTTGTAGCTCTTAGATAATGAGAAAAACTCCACTGCAATATCTTTAGCCCCTGGGACTTCCAGGATCGAAGGTGCCTTATATCCATCAAATACGATATCAGCATAGGCCAAATCCTGGATCACCCAGATACCATGTTCTTTTGCTATCTCAATCACACGTTCAAAGAATGCCAGATCTACACATTGTGCTGTTGGGTTACTTGGAAAATTGATCAATAACATCTTTGGTTTTGGTAAGGCATTCTTGATAGATCTTTCCAGTTCTTCGAAAAAATCGACATCCGGACCAATCGGCACATGGTGTACATCTGCACCGGCAATGATAAAGCCATAAGGATGGATCGGGTAAGAAGGGTTTGGTACCAGAACAGTGTCGCCTTTATCCACAACAGCCATGGCCAAATGGGCCAGACCTTCTTTGGAACCTATAGTTACGATCGCTTCTGTATCAGGATCCAGATCAATGTCATAACGGTTTTTGTACCAGTTACAGATCGCTTCACGCAATGGCGTGATCCCGCGTGACAAGGAATAACGATGCATCTCTTCGTGCCTGGAAGCTTCGACCATTGCCTCAACGATATGTTTGGGCGTAGGCTGGTCTGGATTGCCCATCCCAAAATCAACGATATCCTCGCCGCGTTGACGCGCTTCCATCTTCAAATCATTAACAATATTGAAGACGTAAGGCGGTAGCCGTTGTATTCTTGAAAATTCTTCGTTCAACTGACAATCCATCTACTTACTTAAAAAAGCGTGCAAGTATACGGCATACAAGGGATAGAGTCATATCCAGAAAGGCCTTTCGCACAAAATTATTCATGACAAAAGTCGCAGCAATACAAATGATTTCCACTGCAGATGTGGATGAAAATCTGCAATCTGCATCAGAATTAATCGATCAAGCTGTTGAACAAGGGGCAGAATTCCTGCTTTTACCAGAAAATTTCCCGTTCATGGGCCATGAAGAACATGACAAAGTTGCCATTCTGGAG
>Ga0209988_10001474_pt1 | contig 15286 bp, 14 predicted proteins | sample N075metaG_FD_183115 | JGI IMG/M metagenome (GOLD analysis project Ga0209988, IMG submission 183115) | Deep subsurface microbial communities from Kermadec Trench to uncover new lineages of life (NeLLi) - N075 metaG (SPAdes) (version 2) | ecosystem: Environmental > Aquatic > Marine > Ocean trench... | reverse complement strand
CGGCCTAGCTTTTCCCCGCCTAGTACCGGGACGAATTCGTTTCCCTCCGCCACACAGATTCGGGACCGCCATGCCGCCGCTTTCCTCCCTCCTTGACACTATCGGAAATACGCCGCTGATCCGGCTGCGCAAAGCCTCCGAGATCACCAGCTGCGAGATTTACGGCAAGGCGGAATTTCTCAATCCCGGGCAGTCGGTCAAGGACCGGGCCGCCTTGTGGATCGTGCGGGACGCGGAACGCCGCGGACTTTTGAAACCGGGCGGGACCATCGTTGAAGGCACGGCCGGCAACACCGGCATCGGCCTGACCATGGTCGCCAAGGCGCTCGGCTACAAGGCGGTGATCGTCATTCCCGATACCCAGTCGGAAGAGAAAAAGCAGATGCTGCGACTGGCCGGCGCGCAGCTCATCGAAGTGCCGGCGGTGCCGTATCGCAATCCCAACAATTATGTGAAGGTTTCCGGCCGCCTGGCCGAGCAGATCGCCGCGCAGGATCCCGATGGCGCGATCTGGGCCAACCAGTTCGACAATGTCGTCAACCGGCAGGCGCATTTCGAAACGACCGGGCCGGAGATCTGGGAAGATACCGGCGGCAAGATCGACGGCTTCATCTGTTCCGTCGGTACCGGGGGAACGCTGGCCGGAGTGGGCATGTTTCTGAAAGAGCGCAAGGGCGACGTCACCATCGGCCTTGCCGATCCCGGCGGCTCGGCGCTTTACAATTTCTACGCCCATGGCGAATTGAAGGTCGAGGGCTCCTCGATTACCGAGGGCATCGGCAATGGCCGCATTACCGCCAACCTTGAGGACGCGCCCATCGACGTGGCGTTCAATATCCCCGATTCTGAGTCCATTCCGCTGGTCTTCGACATGGTCGAAACCGAAGGCTTGTGCCTTGGCGGTTCGTCGGGCGTCAACCTTGCCGGCGCCATTCGCCTGGCCCGCCAGCTCGGCCCCGGCCACACCATCGTGACAATCTTGTGCGATTATGGATCGCGTTACGCCTCCAAATTGTTCAATCCGGAATTTTTGCGGTCCAAGGACCTGCCGGTTCCATCCTGGCTCACCGACGGGACCCTGCCCGATGTGCCCTATGAAGAGGTCGCCTGATGGCATTTGCAACCGAGCCGCTGTTTCGCGACGATGCCTATGTCAGGGAATTTTCAGCAAAAGTTCTGGGCGTCAACGGCCGTGGCGGCATTATCCTCGACCAGACGGCGTTTTATGCCGCTGGCGGCGGCCAGCCCGGCGATACCGGGCAACTTCGCCGCGCCGATGGCACGGCAATCAAGATTGGCGCGACAATCTATGGCGAAGGCAAGGCGGAGATCGTTCATGTGCCAATGAGCGGGGATACCCTGCCAGAACCGGGTGAAACCATGGTCGGCGCCATCGACTGGACACGCCGTAATCTTCACATGCGCATGCACACCGCCCTTCATCTGCTCTGCTCACTGGTGCCTTTTGCCGTAACTGGCGGTTCGATCAAGGACACCGATAGCCGGCTCGATTTCGACATCGAAGACGCCGGCGCCATCGACAAGGATACCTTGACGGATCAACTCATGGCTCTTGTCGCGAAGGATTATCTGGTGACGGCGCGTTGGATCACCGACGCCGAACTTGCCGCCAATCCCGACCTCGTGCGCACCATGAGCGCCAAGCCGCCAATGGGCTCTGGCCGGGTCCGCCTGATCGCGATTGGCGATGATGGCGGGATCGATCTGCAACCCTGCGGCGGAACCCATGTCCGTTCCACGGCCGAAATCGGCGCGCTAAAGGTGACCAAGATCGAAAAGAAAGGCCGTCAGAACCGTCGCATCCGCATCCGCCTGGACAATGACAAATGACCGATCTGCTGGTCACGCCGCAATGGCTGAACACGGCCCTTGCCCGCAATACCGTCAAGGTCGTCGATGCTTCATGGTACCTGCCGGCGCAAAACCGCGACGCAAGGGCCGAATTTGAAGCCGGCCACATCCCCGGCGCGGTGCATTTCGACATCGATGCGATTGCCGATCGTGAAACCGATCTGCCGCATATGCTGCCCGACGCGGCAGCCTTTGCCAAAGGCGCTGGCGCTCTGGGCCTGGCCGACACCGATACAATCATCGTCTATGACGGGCTTGGCCTGTTTTCCGCGCCGCGCGTGTGGTGGACCTTGCGCGTTTTCGGGGCAAGGGACGTCCGGCTCCTGAGCGGCGGTCTTGCCGCCTGGAAACGCGCCGGATTGACGCTTGAAACCGGCTGGCCAAAACCCGCCCCGGCGATATTTGTGGCGTCCGTGGACGCAATTGCCACCGTTGATTACGCCACCGTCCTGGGTCTCCTCCCCGATAACGCCGGCTCGATCGTCGATGCGCGCCCGGCGCCGCGCTTTGCCGGAAAGGCGCCCGAACCGCGTCCCGGCCTGCAATCGGGCCACATGCCCGGCGCACGAAATGTACCCTCCGACCGCTTGCAGAACGAAATTGGCGAACTGCTCGATGCGCCAACCATCCGTGCAATTTTTGAGGAAGCAGGCGTCGATCTAAACCAGCCCCTGGTGACCACCTGCGGCTCCGGCATCACGGCCGCGGTTCTGACCTTTGCCCTGGCGGTGATCGGCAAGACCGATGTCGCGCTCTATGATGGCTCCTGGGCCGAATGGGGCGCCCGGCCCGATGCGCCGATCGGGACAAGTGCCACGCAATGACCGGTCCCGATTTCGCCAACACCAATGCTGCCAGCGTCGAAACGGTCGTCACCCATCTGGAAATGACGGCGCCGCCGCCGGTGTTGCCGCCGCGCCCTGTCACCCCACGTCTGGCCTTGATGAAAGCCGATGCGATCCCGCTGCATTTCTATCGCTATCTTTACGCAACCATTGGCCACGACTGGTTATGGGTCGAAAGGCTTGATCTCGATGACGACACCCTGGCCGAGAGGGTGCAGCGTGAGGGCATCGAAATATCCGTGCTCTATGCCAATGGCGCGCCGGCGGGGTATTTTGAACTCGATCTGGCCGGCGGCAAAACCATCGATCTGGTCTATTTCGGGCTGATGCCGCAATGGACCGGTCGCAGAATAGGCCCCTGGTTTCTCGGCTGTGCGATCGGGCAGGCATTCTCCGCCGGGGCGGAACGGCTGACGATCAACACCTGCACGCTCGACCATCCCGGCGCCTTGCGGCTGTACCAGCGCATGGGTTTTCAAGCCGTAAGGCGCGAGACCAAAAGCCTGGCCATCCCGGCCGGAATGCCCATTCCCGCCGATAAACGCTCTTGAGTTCTGCCATAATTCGGAGACAATTGACCGGCACGATTCTTGTCGTATTTTGCCGAGGGGGCTTGGCGACTTAAGGACATAAATTATGAGACTTCTGACCGTTGTCACGGCCGGCCTGGTGGCTTCGGCCATGACCCTCATGGTGTTTGGCGCTATTTCCGCCAGCGCCCAGAGCACTACAGCGCCAGTGCAAATTGCCCAGGCCAATACGGACGATCCGGCAACCCGCCTGCAAGACGCGGCCCTTGCCCTGAAAAAAGCCCAGAAAGAGCTGCGCGCCGCCAAGAAATCCGGTGAGGGCGTGAAAGCTGCGCGCGCGCAAGTCCGTCAGGCCCGCGATGCGGTCAAGGCGGCGCGTCAGGGCGCGCTCGCTGCCCAACAGCCTGCCGATGCGCCGGCCGTAACGGAAAGTCAGGAAACCGAGGCCGCCAGCGAACAGCCGCCGGTCGCGCAACCTGAAACGACCATCCGTCAGCCGGCGCCGGCTCTAGAACCTAAAACGACCGCCCGTCAGCCGGCGCCGGTCGATGCCAGTGACCCGCAGGCGCGGCTTAACGCGGCAACACTTGCCGTCAAGGATGCCCGGAAAGCATACCGAGCGGCCAAAAAATCCGGCAAACACATCAAGGCCGCCAGAGCCCGGTTGCGGCAAGCTCGCGCCGAACTCAATGCCGCTAAACAGGCTGTTGCCGAATTAGCCCAACCGGGAACGCCGACGGTAACGAAACAAACCGCGCCGGCCGTTGAATTCACCGAATCGGCAAAGGCCGGAGAGCCTGAGGTCAAAACCGGCATTGTCGGGGAAATTATCGACCCGCGGGTCCTGGAGCTTCGCAGGAAGCTCCGCCAGGCGCGCCGACGGGCACAGAAGGCCGAGGAAAGTGCCGCCGAAGCCCAGGCCAAAGCCGCCGGCGGCGAAATCGTCAAAAGCGAAAGCGATCGCATCATCATCAAGCTCGGCGATCAGTTCATCATTCGCAGCCGGGACGAAAACGTACGTTTTCTGCGCGACGCCCGTGACGTGGACGTGGTGCAACTGTCCCGGGGCCGCACCCGCACGACCGTGACGCGGCGCAATGGCGACCAGATCATCACCACCACCAACCGCTATGGGGAAATCATCCACCGGGTGCGCCGCTTGTCGAACGGCCGGGAGATCGTCCTGATCGACAATCGCAACGACAACAGACCAATCATCAATTTTGATATCCGCCTGCCCCCCCTAGTCGTGCCGATCCCGCATCGGGACTATATCGTCGATCTGCGACACGCCTCGCGGGCCGACCTTCATGCCGCCCTGACCGCGCCGCCGATTGAACGGCTTGAGCGCATCTATTCCCTTGAGGAAGTGCGGCGCAGCAGGCGCCTGCGCGACATGGTCCGCCGGATCGATCTCGACACGGTCACCTTCGCTTCCGGCAGTGCCGCGATATCGCTCAGCCAGGTCCGCACCCTGACCCGGATTGGCGAAGCGCTGGAGGATGTCCTTTTCGACGATCCGGACGAGATCTACCTCATCGAGGGCCATACCGATGCGGTCGGTTCGGCATTGTACAACTTGACGCTTTCCGACCGGCGCGCCGAGTCGGTTGCGATCATCTTGTCGGAGAGCTTCGATATCCCGCCGGAAAACCTGATCACGCAAGGCTACGGCGAGGATTATCTGAAGATTCCGACATTGGCCTCTGAACGGCGCAACCGGCGCGTGACGATCCGGCGGATCACGCCGCTGATCCGGGCCGACATTCGCTAGCGATTGTCATAAAAGTCCAGAAAAAAACCCGGATGGTCAGCCATCCGGGTCGTATTTCGTTCGCCCACTAAATTCCCGTCAGTGCAGGATCTGGCTCAGGAACAGCTTGGTCCGCTCGTGCTGCGGGTTGGTGAAGAACTCTTCCGGTTCGTTCTGTTCCACGATCTGCCCGAAATCCATGAACAGCACGCGGTTGGCAACCCGGCGGGCAAAGCCCATTTCATGGGTGACGCACAGCATCGTCATGCCTTCCTCGGCAAGACCGACCATCACGTCGAGCACTTCCTTGATCATTTCCGGATCGAGCGCTGAAGTCGGCTCGTCGAACAGCATGATGCGCGGGCTCATGCACAAGGAGCGGGCAATCGCCACGCGCTGCTGCTGACCGCCGGAAAGCTGGCCGGGATATTTGTGCGCCTGCTCCGGAATCTTGACCCGTTCCAGATAGCGCATGGCGACTTCGTCAGCCTCCTTCTTCGGCATTTTCCGCACCCATATCAGCGCCAATGTGCAGTTCTCGATGATCGTCAGATGCGGAAACAGGTTGAAGTGCTGGAACAGCATACCGACCTCGCGGCGGACTTCGTCGATCCCCTTCAGATCGTTTGTGAGTTCGATACCATCGACGATGATGTCGCCCTTCTGGTGCTCCTCCAGCCGGTTGATGCAGCGGATCAGGGTCGATTTGCCCGACCCGGACGGCCCGCAAATGACGATCCGTTCCCCGCGCATGACCTTCAAATTGATGTCAAGCAGGACGTGGAAGTCGCCAAACCACTTGTTGACGTTCCGCATTTCGATGGCGACATCGGTTTCCGACACCGCCGTTTTCACGACGTTTTGCGGATCTTCGGCAGCCACGGCTGTTTCATCGCTCATGGTTCGGTTCCCTAATGGCCCGTATGCAGGCGTTTTTCGGTGTAGATCGAATAGCGAGACATGGAGAAGCAGAAGACCCAGTAGGTCATCGCCGCGAAAAAGTAACCGGTGACAGACTGAACCGGCGACGACCATACCGGATCGGTAAAGCTCGACTGGAGTTGACCAAGGAAATCAAACAATCCGATAATCAGCACCAGCGTGGTGTCCTTGAACAGGCCGATAAACGTGTTGACGATGCCAGGAATGACAAGCTTGAGCGCCTGCGGCAGGACGATCAGCTGCATCTTCTGCCAATACTTCAGCCCGACCGCATCGGCGGCCTCATACTGGCCTTTCTCAATGGCCTGCAATCCGCCGCGGACCACTTCGGCCATATAGGCGGAGGAAAACAGCGCAACCCCGATCAGGGCCCGCATCAGCTTGTCGAAGGAGACGCCTTCGGGAAGGAACAGCGGCAGCATAACCGACGACATGAAAAGCACGGTAATCAGCGGCACGCCGCGCCAGAACTCGATGAAGAGGATCGAACAAAACCGCACAATCGGCATGTCCGAGCGCCGCCCGAGCGCCAGAACGATGCCAAGCGGCAATGATGCGGCAATGCCCGATACGGCAATTACCAGGGTGACCAGCAGGCCGCCCCATAACGGCGTTTCCACGTAGCTGAGGCCGAACGGCATTGCCAGAGAGATATGCACCAGGGCAAATCCGGCCATGACGATCGCCACAAACTTGGCGGATTCGACCGGCGAGCCGGCCGTGGCGCGGGCCCATGCCGCGGCAATTGCACAAACAAACCCGGTCAGGAGGAGGAAGTCGATAAAGAACGCGGCCGTTCCCTCGCCGGCAATGGCGCCGCCTAGCCCTAAAAATCCGCCGTAATCAAGATTGCCGCCGCTCAACAGGATGAAGGCGATAATCGGGAAAATCACCGCCATATAGAGAATGGTTTCCCGTTTGTACGGAGCCGCAGGCATTAGCATCGGGATCAGGCCAGCGGTAAAGAGAACAAAAACCAGTGTCGGCCGCCAGCGCTCGTCGAGCGGATACCGGCCATAGATGAACTGGGCGATATAGGCGTCGATATAGGGCCAGCAGGCGCCGTACCAGCCATTCGGTTGCACCCCGCCCTGCTGTTCGGTAGCGCAAGCCTGCCGGCTCTCGCCCGACCAGACGGCATCGAAGATACCGAATTGCAGAACCGGGGGCACGACCTTCCAGATGATCCATACCGCAAGCAGCGTCAGGACAGTGTTGACCCAGCCGTTGAACAGATTGTGGCGCATCCAGCCGATGACGCCGCGCTCGGAGGTCGGCGGCGGCTGTTCGCCGATCATTTTGTCGCGGACAAAGGCAAGGTCGGTATTGGCGTGGACATCAGACATCAATCATCGCTCCACGATCGCAACCTTGGCGTTGTACCAGTTCATGAACGTTGAGGTGACCAGCGAGATCACCAGATAGGTCCCCATGGTAATCAGGATAATTTCTATCGCCCGGCCGGTCTGGTTGAGCGCCGTGCCGGCGAAAACGGAAACCAGATCGGGATAGGCGATTGCGACGGCCAGTGAGGAATTCTTGGTGAGATTGAGATACTGGCTGGTAAGCGGGGGAATGATCACCCGCATGGCCTGCGGTATGACAACCAGGCGTAAAGTCGGCCCCGGCCTCAGGCCAACCGAATAGGCCGCCTCGGTTTGGCCGTGGCTGATCGCCAGAATGCCGGCGCGGACGATCTCGGCGATGAACGAGGCGGTATAAAACGACAACGCAAAGAGCAGGCCCATGAATTCCGGATAGATCCGCAGACCGCCCTTTGGTCCAAACCGTCCCAATTCGGGATAAACAAACGTGATCGGCGATCCGGAATAGGCGATCGTGGCGATGATATAGGCAAGCAGCGGCAATCCGAAAACCAGGCCGAAGCAGGTCAGGAATACTGGAAACTGCTCGCCGGTCTCCATCTGCCTTTTCCGCGCCCAGGTGCGCACGGCAATGGCACCGGCGATGCCAAGGATCAGGGCGATGCCAATCAGGCCGGAGCCATCTCCAAACACCGGATTAGGGGCATATAACCCGGCGATATTCAAAAGGCCGAAGGGACCAAGATCGAGCGCGTCGCGCTTGCTCGGCAGCAGCCGCAATACGCCGAAATACCAGATGAAAATTTGCAGGAGCAGCGGAATATTGCGGATCGCCTCGATATAGACATAGGCCATCTTGGCGATGACCCAGTTCTGCGACAGGCGGGCTATGCCGATGGTAAATCCGAGGATTGTCGCAAAGACGATGCCAACCGCTCCGATCAGCAAGGTGTTCAACAGGCCGACAAAATAGACCCGGCCATAGGAGGATGTTTCTTGATAGTGGATCAGGCTCTGATTGATCTGGAATCCGGCGGTGTCCTTTAACATGCCAAAGCCGAAGGGCAGACCCTGGGCGCGCAAATTGGCCGCCGTGTTCTGAACAATCCACCAGCCAAAGGAGACGATGCCGACAATAAGCAGGACCTGGAAGATTACGCTGCGGACGCGCTGGTCGTTTAATGCGGAGAATCCTTTCCCGACATTGCGGGCAGGCATTGTATCCTGAACGGCCATTTCCCCTCTCTAGCCCTCGCCCCTTTTGGGGTCGTCGTCATTGGGGCGGGGCAAATATCTTGCCCGGCCCGAAAAACCCGGCCGGAGGAACCGGCCGGGTCGTTTTAATCAGCGAACTGGCGGTGCGTAAATGATGCCGCCGTCCGACCACAGGCGATTGAGGCCGCGGGAAATGCCAAGCGGCGTGTCAGGACCGACATTGCGCTCATACATCTCGCCGTAATTGCCGATCGCCTTGATGACGTTCACAGCCCAGTCCTTGCCAAGGCCGAGATATTCGCCATAGGCGCCCTCTTCGCCCAGAAGGCGTTTCACGGCCGGATTGTCGGAGCCCATCATGCTGCCGACATTGCTCTGCGTCACACCGAGTTCTTCGGCGTTGATCATGGCGTTGCGGACCCATCTGGCAACGTTGAACCACTGGTCGTCGCCCTGACGGACCACCGGGCCCAAGGGCTCCTTGGAGATGATCTCCGGCAAAACCATATGATCGCCCGGATTGGCCAGCTTCAGACGCTGCGCATAAAGCCCGGAGGCATCGGTCGTATAGACATCGCAACGGCCGGCATCGTAAGCGGCCACGACCTCGTCGGCTTTTTCGAAGGCGACGATTTCGTACTCAAGCTTGTTGGCGCGGAAATAATCCGAAACGTTGAGCTCCGTGGTCGTGCCGGTATTTGTGCACACGCTTGCGCCCGACAATTCCAGTGCCGAGGAAACGCCAAGATCCTTGCGGACCATGAAGCCCTGGCCGTCGTAATAGGTGACGCCAGCGAAGTTCAGGCCGAGATTGGCATCCCGGGTCATCGTCCACGTGGTATTGCGCGAAAGGATGTCGATTTCACCCGATTGCAGCGCGGTGAACCGTTCCTTGGCCGAAAGCGGCGTGAATTTCACGGCATCGGCATCGCCAAAAATCGCCGCGGCAACCGCCCGGCAATAATCGACGTCCAGGCCCGACCAGGCGCCCGAAGCATCGGGATTGGAAAAGCCGATCAGTCCCTGGCTCACGCCACACTGGACAAACCCCTTCGATTTGACATCGTCGAGCGTTGCCGCCGACGCCACGGTCGCCGACAGGGCGAGAACCGCACCCGCGGCAATTGGCAATAGATATTTTTTCATGAGATTGTGACTCTCCTGTTCACCTGTTTCACGCAACACGGACAGACGGCTGCCTGGACCCATGACATTCGGGAACCGTTTTTGGCTCATTCCTCCCATCACGCTAGTCAAACAAACCCGCCCATGACCGGCTATCACATGCCAAATGCGACTTTCGGTCAAGGAGGCAATTTGGCACTACCCCTTGGCCCAGCATGATTCCTGTCGTATCGCGCAAGCACAGGCAACGCACGGCAAGGAGACTGGCGTGGGGAAAAACGACGACCAGAGGTCCGAAAACGCCGCGCCCAACCGGCAAATCGACACCGTTCTCACCCAGGCCGGGCGCGATCCGGACGCCTTCCACGGATTTGTCAATCCGCCGCTGGTGCGCGCCTCAACGGTGCTGTTCGACAGCGTCGCCGACATGGAGGGCCGGACCGGAAACCGGTATCCCTATGGCCTGACGAACACGCCGACGATTGAATCCCTCAACCGAGCGCTGACCGAACTGGAGGGAGCAAGCGGCACGGTTCTCTTGCCCTCCGGCCTTGCCGCGGTGGCCCTGGCGATTCTCGCCACGGTCGATGCCGGTCACCGCCTGCTGGTGCCCGACAATGTCTATTATCCGACCCGGCGTCTCGCCAACCGGACGCTGAAACGCCTCGGGATGGAGATTGTCTATTACGACCCGATGGAACCAGCCACTCTTGCCGGCCTTGTCGTAGCCGGCCGCACGCATCTGTTCCTTGAGGCGCCCGGCTCGCTGACCTTCGAGGTGCCGGACATCCCCGCCCTGATCGCGCCGGTCAAGGCCGCCGGCGGCATCACCATCATGGACAACACCTGGGCGACGCCGGTGGTCTACCGGCCCATCGAGCACGGCATCGATCTGTCCGTTCAGGCCGGCACAAAATATATCGCCGGCCATTCCGATTTGCTGATCGGTTCCGTTTCGGCGGCGCCAGACATCTGGAAAAAACTTTATGACACCCACCGCGATATGGGCCTGCAGGCCGGCCCGGAAGATATCTGGCTGACGCTGCGCGGCATGCGAACCTTGTCGGTCCGCCTGCAGCGCCATGAACAAAGCGGCCTGGAGATTGCCCGCTGGCTGCAAGGCCGGCCGGAGGTGGGTCGCCTGCTCCACCCAGCTTTTGCCGAATGTCCGGGCCACGAAAACTGGAAACGCGATTTTGGCCGCTCCAACGGCCTTTTTGCTTTTGTCCTGAATGGCACGAAAACCCAGGCGGCGGCATTTGTGGAGGCGTTGGAAATTTTCCGCATCGGCGCATCCTGGGGCGGGTTTGAAAGCCTCGCCATTCTTGGCGAATTCAGCCGCAGCCGCTCCCTTCGCCCCTGGACGGATGGGCCGGTGGTCCGTTTGCATGTCGGATTGGAGGACGTGGGCGACCTGATTGGCGATCTGGAGGGTGGATTTGCCGCCATGGCCGCCGCGGCCTAAAGGTGCATTCTCCTAAAGCGTGTCGCGCAAAAGTGGGCACCGGTTTTTGCGAAAAAGACACGCTCAAACAAAGAGATAAAGCAGGGCGCGTGAATGCCAATGAACGCGACATGCTTTAGCGCGCCGGTCAGCGGTTGAACCATGTTTCGCAACGCTGGTCATAAAAAGCACGTGTCGGCTCACCTGCAAAATCGTTCAGGTTTGATGGGACACCGTTTGCGGTCACCGCGAAAATTTCTAGTCGACATCCTGCGGTGACGACTGGCGTTCACGGAAGATCAGCCAGAGATTGCGGAAATAGATCACCAGACCTAACCCTTGCCCGGCGATGAAAACCGGGTCTTGCCGTTTGATAGCGTATATCAGAAGCAATGAGCCGCCAGCCACAGAGAAAAACCAGAACGCGATCGGGATTACCGACCGGCCGGCCCGTTCGCTGGCTAGCCATTGAACAACGAACCGCATCATGAACATCGCTTGGGCGAGAAAACCGAGCGCTATCCAGAAGCTGAATTGATCGATGAAAACAGCGTCGATCCATGCGATCAGATCAATCATCGCGAACCACCTCACTAACGGTCGGACGCGTCCAGCGCCGCCGCACCAGCCACCAGACACCCAAAAGATCGCCGATTCCGATCCACAGGCGGTCGAAGATGCCATATTTGGAGACGCCATGCATGCGCGGCCGATCAACAACGTCGATATGGGTAACCGCATAGCCTTCACGCGCGACAAGGGCCGGAAAGTACCGGTGCCAACCATCAAAATAAGGTAGGCGCAAGAAAACGTCGCGGCGGATCGCTTTGAGGCCACAGGCGGTGTCGCGTGTGCCATCCTTCAACAAGCCGCGCCGGAGACCGTTGGCGAGCCGGGACCCAAACTTCTTTATCAAAGATGCCTTGCGACCCACGCGCTGCCCGGCGGCAAGCACGGTCGCCTCGCCGCTCGCTTCCAGTGCATCAAGCAGAGCAGGAATATAGACAGGATCGTTCTGGCCATCGCCATCAATAGTTACCACAATATCGCCGCGTGCTGCCCGCAAGCCGCTCAGGATGGCAGCGCTTTGCCCTCCCGGTCGATCATGGCGCAGAAGCCGGATTTCGGAATTATCTTCGGCAACATCCATGACCGCATTTGCGGTACCGTCGTCCGAGCCATCATCGACGACGATGATTTCCGCCCCTCGGCCGCGGACCGCGTCAATAATCTCCATCAGCAACTGCTGCACGTTGCCGATCTCATTCCGACACGGAACGACAACGGTAACCGACACGTCATCGGAAGATTTCATTTATGAGCTACCAAAAAAGCGATGACGGCGGATAAGCCGGCCTGAAGAATCGAAACCGAAAACGAGCCGGCGCGCGGCAAAGCTGCGTGCCAACACCCATGACAAAAGCGCACCGAGAAGACAACCCCCCAGCACATCGCTCGGATAATGCGCTCCAGCCGCCATCCGCGTTACTGCGACGATCATGCCCATACTGATGAAGCCGCCAGCAAACCGCGGGAAAAGAAGCGATAGCGCAACGGCAAGCGAGGCAGCGCTCGTCGCATGACCAGAGGGAAAACTCGCCCAGCTTGCCTCTATCGACAGCGGATCGAAGGCGAAGGCGCCAAACTCTTCGAAATGTCGCGGTCGGGCGCGGCCCAGGCCGTATTTGAAAATATTGACGATCACGCCGGAGACGGCGACACTAGAAAACACATAAAATGCCGCCCATGCGCGGACAACACGGCGCAACCGGTGTGGCTGGGCTAGCTGCGTAATGTCACGAAACAAGGCCACGATGAAGTAGAGCCCTGAGCCGATTAGCATCCAGTGTGATTTGCCGAGATAGGTATAGTTGGACAAAGCTGAGCGGACCGGAGACGGCAGGTTCGCGCGCCACGGAAGCAGCCACGGATCAAACAAAACAGCCGTAACCGCAAGCGCGAAAACCGCCACGACGACGATATTTGCAATCTGCCATTTGTCGAACGGTATGATCGAGTAGCGCGAATCCCGCCCTCTCTCCCTAAAAAACGCCAAAGAAGTGACCAAATTGGCCCTACCCCGCCTTGAGACCATTTCAAATTTTGATCGGAGGTCGTCGATCAATGCCATCACTCCCGTCCGCCCCGCTGCATGTAAAGTGTGATGTCGATCCAATTTCCATTGCTGAAGTTAAAGCCGGTTTCGTTGGCAACGGCGACCGGGGCGATGGCGTTCGCGGCAGCCGCATTTAAGAACTTCGTCACAACACGCGCTTCAATCATGGCGACACGGCAGTCGCCGGCAGCAAGCCATTCGGCCACCGCTTCCGGCCTGCCGAGCAGCGTGTCGGTTCGCGACAGAAACACCAGGCTGATCTCCGTGTACCCCGCCGAGGCCAGCGCCACCTCGGGGCAATTGGCGACTGCGCGTGCCTGTTTGACAAGACGCTCGCTAATCCAGATTTGCTCAAGTGCCGGAAGCGCAAACTGGTAAACGGCAAGCCAAAGAAATCCGGCAGTTAGCGCAGATCCAAGAGCTGCCAGTTCGACGCGCCCATGCCAGAATGACCGCGCGGTGAAAAGCGAGACGGCAAAGGCTGTAACTGCCGCAATACCAACGCCTGCGGGCAGGCTCATCTCAAGATAGAGTGGCAGTCCGATAGCGGCGCAACCCAGTGCCGCCGGCAAAATCGGGAACAAAATGGCGGTCGCCCGATGCCAGAATACGGCCTTGAGCAATGCAGCACGATCCAAGGCCGCCCCGGCCAGAAGCGCAAGTGCTGGAAAGAGTGGAAGCACGTAATGGGGTAGCTTTGTCGTAACCGCTTCAAAGACGAGCCAGGACGGCACCAGCCAGATCAGGCAAAACCACACCGATGGCTGACGCCAGTGGCGAACCATCAACGGAATGCCAAGGATGGCAAACGCCGCCATCGGCCAAGCAGTTATCGTGAAAATCACAAGATAGGTGCCCGGCGGCGCGCCATGCCCTTGTTGCCCCGTGCCTATCTTGCCGAAGAGATCCTTCAGGATCGCCTGGTCGACGAAAGCGCCGCCAGACTGTGCAATGATCGCAATGTACCAGGGCAAGGCCACGACGGCGACGACGATCAGGCCGACCAGTGGCCGCATGCACACGAGCGGCCATAATCGCCGCGCGCCCAGCGCCATCCCCAATACAGTAGTGCCGACGATCATCAGGATTACCGGCCCTTTGATTAACAATCCGAAACTGATAGCGAGCCAGAGCGGGATCGCATATGCCAACGCAAGTGGAGTCGGGGGCTCTAGCCGAGGAACCCCGCCGCCGATCATGTCCGGAGCGCGATCCATCCACATTCGGGCCAGGATCGCCTGAGCCGTGACAATCGTCGCCAGAAGCGCTGCGTCCGTCTTGGCGAGCCGAGCTTCGACACCGAGCAGAAGCGATGCCGAAAAAAGCAGGGCCGCCAGAAAAGCTGCGCGTCGGCCGAACAGGACAAGACCGGCCCACCACGTCACAAACACCGACAAAAGCGCGCCGGCAAATGACGGCAGCCGGTAGGCTCCTATCGGCGATTCGTCCGAACCGAAGGGCAGGGTGGCGATCGCCTGCAGCCAATAAATCCCGATCGGCTTTTTGTAACGCGGCTGATCCTGGTTGCGGATGTCGATGTAATCGCCGGTCTCATGCATCTGCTTCGTCGCTTGCACGAACCGCGCCTCGTCGCGGTCAATCGGCGGCAGAATCCACTGACCGGGCGCAAACAGAAATATTGCCAGGACGAACAGAGCAATCATGGCGATCGGTCGTGATCGCGACGCGGCAGTGACCAGCGCCGAACGGTGGAGCTGGCGCGGAGCATCAGAGATAAAACCGGAATCTCGGGGCGTCCGCAGTGCCCGCTTGAGACCATCGAACCGGCGATTTTTATTCATTTATAATGACCCCATCTGGCTGGCGACCCCGGCAGGATTCGAACCTGCGACCGTCGGCTTAGAAGGCCGATGCTCTATCCAGCTGAGCTACGGGGCCGGAACCAGATTTTTCTTCCCAGATGTTTCCTCCCCGATTTTTCCTCAATGGGTCCAGGGCTGTTTGCGGTCGGTTTCGAAATTGTCGGAATAGGCCATGGCCCGACGTTTGCGGCGATGCGGTTCGACGACCCGGTATGGAATGCCGTTTCGCTCCGCATAGGCAACCGCCTCCTGGCGCGTTTGGAAATTCAGGCGGATCTGCGAAGCCATGTCGTTCG
>Ga0209988_10001473_pt1 | contig 15303 bp, 13 predicted proteins | sample N075metaG_FD_183115 | JGI IMG/M metagenome (GOLD analysis project Ga0209988, IMG submission 183115) | Deep subsurface microbial communities from Kermadec Trench to uncover new lineages of life (NeLLi) - N075 metaG (SPAdes) (version 2) | ecosystem: Environmental > Aquatic > Marine > Ocean trench... | reverse complement strand
AAAAGCAAACTTATTAGAGTTCAGGGACAGCCCTTGAACTCTCGCTTTGTACAACAAAAAATTCTAGGTCAAGCCTCACGACCGATTAGTACAGGTAAGCTTCATCCGTTGCCGGACTTCCACCGCCTGCCTATCAACCTTGTCGTCTCCAAGGGGTCTTCAGTCCCGATTACTCGGGAGGGAGATCTTATCTTGGGGCGAGCTTCACGCTTATATGCATTCAGCGTTTATCTCTTCCGCACGTGACTACCCAGCGGTGCTCCTGGCGGAACAACTGGTACATCAGAGGTGCGTCCAACCCGGTCCTCTCGTACTAGGGTCAGCCCCCCTCAAATCTCCTGCGCCCACGACAGATAGGGACCGAACTGTCTCACGACGTTCTAAACCCAGCTCACGTACCGCTTTAATCGGCGAACAGCCGAACCCTTGGAACCTTCTTCAGCTCCAGGATGCGATGAGCCGACATCGAGGTGCCAAACCTTGGCGTCGATATGAACTCTTGGCCAAGATTAGCCTGTTATCCCCGGCGTACCTTTTATCCGTTGAGCGATGGCCCTTCCATGCGGAACCACCGGATCACTAAGACCGACTTTCGTCTCTGCTCGACATGTCTGTCTTGCAGTCAAGCGGGCTTATGCCTTTACACTCTACGGCTGATTTCCAAACAGCCTGAGCCCACCTTTGTACGCCTCCGTTACCTTTTAGGAGGCGACCGCCCCAGTCAAACTACCCGCCTAACCCTGTTCTTCCTCCCGATTCAGGGAGCAAAGTTAGATGCTCAATACAAGAAGGGTGGTATCTCACGGGTGGCTCCACCGAATCTGACGACCCAGCTTCAAAGCCTCCCACCTATCCTGCACATCACGCACCGGACACCAAGGTTAAGTTATAGTAAAGGTGCACGGGGTCTTTCCGTCTTGTCGCGGGCAACCGGCATCTTCACCGGTACTACAAATTCGCTGAGTCTCTCGTTAAGACAGCATCCAGATCGTTACGCCATTCGTGCAGGTCGGAACTTACCCGACAAGGAATTTCGCTACCTTAGGACCGTTATAGTTACGGCCGCCGTTCACTGGGGCTTCAGTTCAAAGCTTCGCTCCCGAAGGAGCTAACCTCTCTCTTTAACCTTCCAGCACCGGGCAGGCGTCAGACCCTATACGTCGTCTTACGACTTTGCAGAGTCCTGTGTTTTTAGTAAACAGTCGCCTGGATCTATTCTCTGCAACCCCCTTCGGCTCCATCCCGAGGAACTTCACCTACATGAGGGCCCACCTTCTCCCGAAGTTACGGTGGTAATTTGCCGAGTTCCTGAACGAGAGTTCTCTCAAGCGCCTAAGGATTCTCTCCTCGTCTACCTGTGTCGGTTTACGGTACGGTCACCTTGGTTCTGGCTAGAGGTTTTTCTTGGCAGTGCGGAATTAGCGGGTTTGCGTCCCTCACGGGACTCCCCATCGCGCCTCAGCGTAACGGCCACGCGGATTTGCCTACGCGACCTACCTACACGCTTGGACCGGGATATCCATCACCCGGACCGCCTATCCCTCTGCGTCACCCCATTGCTCATAACGAACTACGGTGGTACAGGAATGTTGACCTGTTTCCCATCGACTACGCCTTTCGGCCTCGCCTTAGGGGCCGACTAACCCTGGGCGGATGAACCTTCCCCAGGAAACCTTAGACTTTCGGCGAACTTGATTTTCACAAGTTTTATCGCTACTTATGCCGGCAGATTCTCTTGCCTGCGCTCCACAAAACCTTACAGTTCTGCTTCACTGCCCAGGCAATGCTCCCCTACCGCTATCGCAGATCACGCAAATCTAAAGCATCCGATTTAGATCTGTGTGATCCACGATAACCCGCAGCTTCGGTGGTGTGCTTGAGCCCCGTTACATTGTCGGTGCGGAGACGCTTGACCAGTGAGCTGTTACGCTTTCTTTCAAGGATGGCTGCTTCTAAGCCAACCTCCTGGTTGTCTCTGTGTCTCCACTTCCTTTCCCACTTAGCACACACTTCGGGACCTTAGCTGGCGGTCTGGGCTGTTTCCCTCTCGACTATGAAGCTTAGCCCCCACAGTCTGACTCCCGGGCTGATGTTTCCGGCATTCGGAGTTTGGTTGGACTCGGTAACCGGCGAAGGTCCCTCATCCATCCAGTGCTCTACCTCCGGAACAAAACACCCGAGGCTAGCCCTAAAGCTATTTCGGGGAGAACGAGCTATCACTGAGTTTGATTAGCCTTTCACCCCTACCCTCAGCTCATCCAAGTTGTTTTCAACCAACACTGGTTCGGGCCTCCAACAGGTGTTACCCTGCCTTCACCCTGGCCAAGGGTAGATCACTCAGCTTCGCGTCTATTCCAGACAACTCAAAACGCCCTATTCAGACTCGGTTTCCCTTCGGCTCCCCCTTATTTGCAGGTTAACCTTGCTGCCTAGAATAACTAGCCGGCTCATTATGCAAAAGGCACGCCGTCACTTTGCCAAAGGCAAAGCTCCGACTGCTTGTAAGTAAACGGTTTCAGGTACTATTTCACTCTCCTTGCAGGAGTACTTTTCACCTTTCCCTCACGGTACTAGTTCACTATCGGTTGCGAAGGAGTATTTAGCCTTACGAGATGGTCCTCGCAGATTCCCACAGGATTTCTCGTGTCCCGTGGTACTCGGGATACCCGGCCCCTTCCTTCCACTTTCGCCTACAGGTCTATCACCTTCTATGGAGCGGCTTTCCAGCACGCTTCGGCTAGTTTTCGGAAGTTTATGCCAGGTCCCACGACCCCCAAGCCGATTCAAAAGAGCCGGCCTGGGTTTAGGCTGTTTCCTGTTCGCTCGCCGCTACTAAGGAAATCGAATTTTCTTTCTCTTCCTTCGGGTACTGAGATGGTTCACTTCCCCGAGTTCGCTTCTACTCCCTATAGATTCAGGAGCAGATGATCCTGATTTCTCAGAATCGGGTTCCCCCATTCGGACACCCCCGGGTCTTCGTTAGCTTGCAACTCACCGAGGATTTTCGCAGCTTGCCACGTCCTTCATCGCCTCTTCGCACCAAGGCATCCACCGTCTACCCTTAGTAGCTTGACCTAGAATTTCTTGTTGCACAAAAAATTCTATCTTGTGTGTTTGCCCTATTGCATTCCAAATTGTCAAAGATCAGTTGTCCTATAGGGACGATCGACTATTCTAAGAGAGAGCAGAGGATCTGTCAACTGGGGGGGAAGCCTGACAGCTGACAACTGGCATCTGACAGGCCTCCGGGTTGCCTCCCAGTCCACATTGGAGGTAATCTACCCGTGGAATCAGCCTATGGTGTTCAAACGTTCCATGTTTCGGCAGCGCACCGAAGAAATTATCTCTGAGGACCGTTTTGCTCAGGTGGAGCTGACCATTGCGTTTAAAAAATTGACCTGCTACCACTGTAACTTCGAGGCCATCTACAAGTACTCCGTACAACAGGTTCGCCGCCGTCCCGAGATTCAAGTGGCCGAAGGCGAGGAAATCCGCCCCGATCACCGGGAGATTTGGAAAGCCATTCCTCGCTTTGTCGAAATCCCCGAGACCCTCAAGTGCAAGCGCTGCAAGGAAGTGCTGCAGGGCGAGATTCTCTGCGTGTTTTAGCCCGCGCTTTCATGCTGTCGTCACTTTGTGACGCTTCCCTCCCAGCCATTGATAATCGTCTCCCGCAGATCAAACCCAAAGGCCCGGCGGGAAACCACAATGATGGGGGCTCCTTGCAGCCGTTTATACACGGAGCGATTCAATTTTCGAAAGAGTTCCTGAGCAAGTTCTCGAAACTCCTCAAAGCCGTATCTTTCGTAGATACTCTTCCCTTCCAGAGAGTAGTGCCGCCGGTCGAGTCGGCGTTCCTGAAAGCAGTCCACCAAATCTTTGGGGCTGAGGCCTCGTTCCATAAAGTCGCTCACCAGTGGGCTTACCACCTGGTAGTCGAAGGGATCCACCTGATTTTCCCGGAGTTCTGCAGAAGGAGGGGTTTCGAAGATTTCTTCTGGAATCATGGCCTGTCCCCACTTTCGATTGACATACTGAGCCAATCGATACACATCCGGCTTGGAGAGATCACCGATTACCGAGAGCCCTCCCGCCATGTCCCCGTAAAGAGTGGTATATCCGAGTGCGATTTCAGTCTCATTGCCGTTGGTTAACAGGAGCGCCTCCCGGTCGTTGGACTCGGCCATCATGATCAACCCTCGAACCCGGGCCTGGAGATTTTCCCGGGTCACTGAGGACTGGATGGGATGAAGGTGGCGCTCGAAGTCACGGGTGAACTGATCCACCATCTCCTGAATGGAGATCACGTGATACTTCAATTTAAAATTTTCTGCCAATTGTCGTGCCAAATCCTGACCCTGCTCCGAATTGTATTGAGAGGGCAGATTGTAAACCTCCAGCAATTCCCTGCCCATGGCCTCGAAGGCGATGGCTGTTCCCAAGGCCGAATCAATTCCGCCAGAGAGGGTCTGGAGCACCGATTTGAAAATCCCTGTTTTTTCGTAGTAGTCACGCACGCCCATGACCAGCCCCTGATAAATCTCAGCTTCGCGATCGAAGGCCGGCTCGGGAACAGGTACCGCCGTGCCCTTTGCAAAGGAGACCGTTTGCTGGTCCTCTCTGAATTGCTTCAGTACAGCGACCCGTTGGCCGGTGCGGTCGTAGGCCAGGCTCATTCCGTCAAAAAGGATCACATTTTTCCCATTATCGGCCACCCCCACTGTATTGAGGTAGAGCACGGGCACACCGAAACGTTGGGCCTGGCTTTCCAGAAGATGGGCTCGCTCGAAGCGCTTGCCGTCCCTCTGGCCCGGAGTGCTGCCTACGAAGGGACTGGCATTGATGGTGATGAGATAGTCGACGCCCTGCTCCCGGTAAAGAGTGCAGGGCTTAAAATCGTAACCCTCTTCCCAGAGATCCTCACAAATCAACACTCCCAGTGAAACCTCACCCTGAGTGGTTTGAATAGATATGGGCTGCACCTCTCGCCCAGGAGTGAAATAGCGCTTGTCGTCAAAGTAGCGATAGGAGGGCAGCAGCCGCTTATGAACGATTTGAAGTAGCTCACCCTGCTGGAGAACGGCGGCGGCGTTAAAACGGATGACTTCCCCATCCGGCCCCTTGCGTTGCTCGTCGAAATCTACAAACCCCACGATGACGGCAATTTCTTGAGTCGCAGGGAGAATTTTCTCCATGAGCACCCGCTTGTTTTCTCTTAAGAACTGGAGGTTGATGAAAAGTTTTTCATCCAGACAATAGCCGCTCAAGGCCATTTCCGGGAAAACCACCAGATCACACTTTTCCATTTTTGCCTGAGCGATGCCGGCCAGAATCTTTTCCGCATTTCCGGCAATATCGCCGCCTTTAGGATTGATCTGGGCCAGGGAAACGTTAAAACTCATCTTGCCTATCATATCCAAACCGGAACGCCTGTGTTTTCTTCAGCTGGCGAGTGATTGTTGATTAGCCCGGACCAGGAGTCTGTCCGTGTAAATAGATGAGGTCGCGTTGCAAGCGCTTCAGCCACTTCGCCAGGACCGCCTATGATTAATCAGGGCTGAAAAGAGCGCATCATGGATGCCACTCCCTCATCAGATGTGATTAAAACCTTGTAATCCACCCTCTCCCGGTGTAAATTTCGAGGGGACATGCGCAGGAGGAAGTCGGGTAAACCCTTATTCAAATCTGACAAGACGTCACCCGGCTTTCCACCTGACAGTTCTAAAAGTGTGAGCCAATACGGGTTCAGAAGATAGCTGGAGCACGGATCTTTTCCGGGAGGAACACTATGGGCATTTATCGAGACGAAGAAATCGTCGCCTTGCGAGTGGGTGAAACACGACAAGTAATCTGTCGAGACTGTTCCACGCCGCAGCAATGGACCGACACCAAGGAAGACGACATCATCACTCAGCAAAGTATCGATAAGAAGGACTTCGTATACTTCTGTGATACCTGCAAGAAAAGATTGAAAGTCCAAGAAGGCAAAAGCAGCGCTGTCCAGCCTTCCAGGCTGGTCTCCTCAAAGACAAGCCAGTGAACCGTTGACCCACGACCTTGAGGCATACGAAATATGACGGAATACAAGTTCGAAGATCTGAGTACGCAGACTGTAGCCCAACTCCGAAAGATCGCTGAAGGAGTAGAGCACGAAGCGTTGCAGGATCCTGCCAAAATGCCCAAGAAGGAACTGCTGGCAGCATTGTGCCAGGCACTGGGGATTGAAGCCGGTGAAGCTCCTGAAGAGACTGTGCAAGACAAGGAACCTGTTACCCAGGATAGTGACGCCGCTGAAGCTTCTGAAAAGAAGGTAGAAGATGAGAAGCCAGCCGCCCAAGAGAGTGAGCCCGCTGAGCCTCCCGAGGAAAGCGCGAAGGAGGAGCCTGCAGCTGCCCAGGAAGACGCAACCAGTGAGCCTGCTCTTGAGGGAACGAAGGAGGGGGAACCGCCAAGCGCAGAAGAAAAGAAAGCTCCTGCTCAGGAAAGTACACCGACAGAGTCTCCTGAGGTGGTGAACAAGGAGAAAGGTAAGCTCAAACTCCAGATTCGAGAGCTGAAATCACAGCGCAATGCAGCCCTGGATGTCCACGATCATGTCCTACTGAAGTCGATTCGGCGCAGGATCCGCACTCTCAAGCGTAAGGTCCGCAGATTAGCGGCATGACCTGCCTCACTTGAAAATATCTTTGGGAATCATCCCGTGGATTCCCTTGGTTCGGTTCACATTCTGACTCACGTGATAATCCACGGCCAGACTGGCCAGCATGAAGGCCTCGTTACGATCCAGATGAGGAAAGCGCTCGACAATGAAGTCGATGGTTTCTCTCACGGCGATCTTCATGGCTTCATCCAGATCTTCATGCAACCCCATCACCATCCAATGAGTGGGTGTTTCGGCCCGGGGCCACTTGAGCTTCATGTCCTTGCGAACGAAGAACTGAAAGCGCCCCCGCAGCCCGGTCTCCAGGGCGTTGATGGAAACCTCCCCATGCCCCTGTACGCCATGGCCATCCCCTGCTGAAAAGAGGGCCCCTTTGGTGTGTACCGGAATGTACAGGATACTTCCCGTTCCCAGGTCCTTATTGTCCAGATTTCCTGCGTAATTCCCTGGAGGGACGGTGCTGATGCGTCCCTCGGCCGCCGCCGGAGCCACGCCCATGGAACCGAAAAAAGGATGGTTCATGGGAATCACCACTCCTTCAGCAGCTTGAGTGGTCTTATTCTCGAGGTCAATGCGCAGAATCCTCTCCCAGCGCTCAAATTCTCCGGGCAGGGTTCCTCCTCGAGAGCTGAGCCGGCTGTAACCAAAGGTATAGGCCAGCTCCACTTCCAGAATACGCACTTCCAGGACGTCGCCGGGTTCGGCCCCGTTGATGTAGACCGGACCCACCATGATGTGAGGCCCCGGACCTTTATCCGTTACCTCGCGATAGATGCGACGGTAGCCCTCGGACATCTCCTCAGCGGGGATTCCCCACTTTTCCATGTCGATGGGATCCAGCCGAGGAACATCCTCTATGATGACGATGTCTCCCGGATTGACCCGGATCACCGGCTCCAGTTCGGCGCTGAAATATCCCCAGTGGATATTTTCGGGACTGGCTTTGAGTTCGTATGTCTTCTGGGCCTGAAGGACTCCCACAAACGAATTTAAGCTCAAGTATCCGAAAGTGGCTGAAATCACAATGAGACTCGCCAGATGTTTTCGACCCATGAAACCTCCTTAGATTGCAACTTTAGATAGAAACTTTTGTAGAGTGTAGATCGTTACCCGGTGAGAAGGCAAACTCTACTCACACTTCTTTATCCGAGCCTGCCTGGCCATTTCACTCACCGTTCTCGGGCAACTGTTGGAGGAAATAGAGGCCAATCAGCGGGCCTACCCCCAGAAAGGTCAAGGCCCATCTCCAGCCCAGGATCTCGGCCATCCAGGGAGTCAGCTGAATGGAAATCACTGTGATGGCAAAGCCGAGGCCATTTTGAACCGTCAACGCCGTTCCCGTGTACTGGGAAGGACAGAATCTTACTGCCAGGGCAGAAAATTGAGGTGAGTCCGAGACCACGAAGAATCCCCAGATGAGAAGCAGCGCCACCAGGAGGCCGGAATTCAGTTCATAGAGGACTCCCGAAGATAAACAGAGGATGCAGCTCACCATCAAGGAGAATTGCGCCACCTTCTTTTCTCCGATCCGCCTTGAAACCCATCCTCCCAGGATGCAACCCAATGAGCCGGTTGCAATGATCAGGAAGGCAAGTAAGGAGAGCCCTGTACCGGCAGAGAGATCGTCCCCTTGAAAACGAGCACCCAGATAAAAAATGATCATCGACCAGAAGGCGTAGAGTTCCCACATATGGCCGAAGTACCCGAAGGCCGTTCTACGGAAAGGAAGATGAGCAAACACCCTCCATAACATCCTGGCATCAAAGGGCGCCCGAGCCTTGAGAAAAGGACCGTCGGAAAGGGCCAGCAGCACCAGACATCCCCCGGCTAAGGCCAATATCGAAGCTGTTCCTGCCAAAGTCCTCCAATCGAACTGGGAGCCGAGGGTTTGAATAAGATAAGGAAAAGCCGTTCCCAGGGTCAGGGCACCCACCAGAATACCCAGCCGCCATCCCAGCTGTGACCGAAACCAGGAAGCGACCAGTTTCATACCCACCGGATAAATTCCGGCCAGGGTCACGCCCGTTAGGGCCCGAAAGGCGAATGCCGTTGGGAGCCCGTCGGCAATCAGGGCAAAAGCCGCGTTGAATGCCGCTCCCAGTAAAGCGGATACAAAAAAGACCCGGCGAGGGTTAAAGACGTCGGCCAGGTTGAAGAATGCGTAGAGAAACGTTCCCGCTATGAATCCCAGCTGAACCGAGATGGTCAGCCAGGCACTCTCCGTGGAGGAAAGGCCCCAGGAGTGAATTAAATCGGGGGCGGCTGCAGTTCCGGAAAACCATGTTGAGGAAGTCAGGAACACAGCCGTCGAGACCAGGACGAGTGCCCGATTCCCTTCTCGGCTCACTTGTTCTGAGGCGGAGGTCGGTTCGCTCACTCGAGGAACGGTCCCTTCAGTGCTTTCATCCTGAGAACCTATAGCACCAAGCTTCACCTTCCAGAACCGTTTCTTCACTCTCTTGAGTCCCCTTGATCTTCAACTGGGTGACCGGCTTGCTCTCGTGGACACTGAGAATCTCCGCTTCCACGGTAATCGTATCTCCGATGAAGACGGGAGCGCTGAATTTCCAATTCTGACTCAGGAACACGCTCCCTGGACCCGGCATATCCATGGCCACCAGGGCATGAAGAAGTCCGGTGGTCAGACCTTCCTGAACAAGCTGTGGTCTTGTCCGTTAAAGACGTCCGCGCTAAAGTCGCTCTAGCCCGCCTGGGAAGATCGCCCGTACTCTTCCTCGGTCACTTTTTCCATCCACTCTGCCGAGCCTCCGAGATTGACCGCCAGGTGGCTCATCGACTGATCCGGGCAGGCGCCATGCCAGTGCTTCTCACCGGCAGCGATGTGAACCGCATCCCCAGGTCCAATCTCCAATACATCCTCCCCTTCCTTTTGAACCAGACCTCTTCCCTCCTCCACAAAGAGCAACTGCACTCCAGTGTGCAGATGCCAGACGGTACGTCCGCCGGGCGGAAAGGTGACTCGATACACTCGCAGTCCCTCACCCTGGTTCTCCTCCAGGACAATACCGGCCAGGACGTCTCCGGTGAAATGGTCAGGATCAACGGGTTCTAAAGAGATTTTCGGGTGCAGTTTCATCCTTTTTCCTTTGTGTTAGGGGTCGGGTATCTCCATGGGGTCATCAGCACTGCCCCCGTAGATCTGGGGGACCTTGGAGCCCATGGGTCGTAAGTAGGCGGATAACTGTCCTCGGTGATGTACCGTATGGCGAATCATGAACGACAGAAATCCAATGGCCGGTAAGTTAAAGATACCCAGGAGGGACACTTCCTGGATCAGCTGCTCCCCGGAGAGAGACTTCACCTGCTCCATTAATGCGGACATTTTTTCGTTATAGAGGCCAATGGCGTCGGCTACCGAAGTTACTTCGGAGTCCTCACCCTGGGGTGGCATGGGACCAAATTGACCGTCGATTACTGCCTGAAGAAACCACACGTCTTCTAAAGACATATGGCGTGCGAGCTCCAGGGCGCTCATGGACTTCGGGTGCGGCCTGTAGTCGCGCTCTTCTTCAGGAACAGCCTTGAAAACCCTCACGTTGATCTCGACTTCCTGGGCAACGATAGGAATGAAAAATTCGGCCATGGCTTTGGCGTTTTCTGGATTCATGAGTCTCTCCTCCTGACGACTCTTTGGCTGGTTATTCTCCTTCTAAAGTATGAGGAGTATATGACTGTGGTCAGGAAGGATGCAATAGGTCCGGACTGGGAGGATAGACTCACCCTGGGATAGCCCGGGTTATTCATAGATTCTCGTCACGAAGCGACGAAAGCAACGACCTGGCAAGGCGCGCGACGGAAGGCCACCGCAAACGTACTCTCTGTAGTACGTTGAGGAGGCCGACCGAGCGCAACGCAGGCAGGGCGGATGATTTCGTTGCTGCAGTAGATAATTTATGCGTAATCCGGGCTAATAACTCCCGGCTGGAGGAGCCCCATGCGGTCAAGCAGGTCCTGGAATCGGGGGTCGGAACGAAGGGAATCAAAGACGGGCTCACAGGGCAGATAGACGAGGTTGCTGTCTCTGGCTTTATATCCTTGCTCCAGGAGTTCAAAGGCCTTCTCCGGGTCTCCTGATTCGTTGTAGACGGAAGCCAAAGGAATGCGGGAAACATACTCCGTTTTTGACATCTCCATGAGTACGTCAAAGATTTCCAACCCCTTGTCACGGTCTCCCATTCGGAAGTAGGTTGCGGCAAGATACAGCATGGCTCCCTTTGGATCTTCCGACAGCTCCTTCAACTTTTCGAAGGCTGCGATCGCCTCCGGGTACATCTCCTGCAGGATGTAGGTTAGACCCAGATCAAAGTAGGCTCCAGCGAACTGGGAGTTGAGTTCAAGGGTGCTCCGGCACTGAGCTGTGGCTTCCTCGAAACGGCGGGAGAAGTGCAGAATCCGGCCCACGGCCGTGCTGATAATGGGCGAGAGTGGATCCAACTCGTGAGCCCGTCGAATTTCAACAAGGGCCTCGTCGAGTCGATTGAGCGAGGCCAGGAGCATGGCAAATTGATGATGGCCGGTGGCAAAACCGTCGTTGAGTTCTATGGCGCGGCGAAATTCCTTCTCGGCCTGTTTCCAGTCCCAATCCAAGCGGTAGTGTACAAGCGCCAGAGCCACGTGGGCTTCCGCACATGATTCATCCAGTGCAATAGCTCTACGCGCAGCATCTTTGGCCTTGGAGTGGATATCGGAATGGGCTGTTTCACCCAGAAGCAGCGGGCAGTCCAGATTCAGCAGAATGTAAGCTTCGGCAAGCCCCGCGTGAGGCAGGGCGTAGCCATCGTCTTCAGCCGCCGCCTTCTCTAAACACTCGACGGCCTTGAGAAGACTGGGCTCGGTTCGTTGATTGAGATGATAGCGACCCTTCAGGTACATATTGTAAGCTTCCAGGTTTTCCGTATAGCGCTTGATTAAGGGCTGCTGTGAGTCCATTTCCAACCCGAGACGCAGCTTGTCCACAATCTTGCGGGCGATTTCGTCCTGGAGATCGAAGATGTCCTCCATCTCCCGGTCGTAGCGCTCGGACCAAAGATGATAGCCATCGGCTATATTGGTGAGCTGGGCGGTAATGCGTAGGCGTTTTCCCGCTTTTCGCACACTCCCTTCAAGTACCGTGTCCACCTTCAGTTCCCTTCCGATCTGGGAAATGCTTTCATGTCCGCCCTTGAAGCTGAAGGCCGATGTCCGTGAGGCCACTCGCAACCCTTTGAGCTGAGTGAGCGCATTGATCAGCTCCTCGGCTAAACCATCACTGAAATATTCGTTCTCGGGATCGGGACTCATGTTGATAAACGGGAGAACGGCAATCGAGGGTTGTGCCTTCACCTTTGGTGGGGTGCTGGTAGTCCATTGCGAATGAGAGTTTCCACCCTGTTTCAGCCGGGTCAAGTCCTCCAGTAACTCTTTGGCGGATTGGTAGCGTACCTCCCTGTCCTTTTCCAGTGCTTTTTGAATGACTCGTCCCAACGAATCCGGCAATTCCGGATTCAACTTCTCGGGCAAAACGGGTGCTTCATTGAGGATTTTTTGGAACACGGCTCCCAGGTCCTGGCCCTGAAAGGGCATATGGTCGGTAGCCATCTCGTAAAGCAGTACGCCGAAGGAAAAGATGTCGCTTCGGGCATCCAGTTCCTTATCCAGAAGCTGCTCGGGGGACATGTAGTAGGGGGTTCCCACGCCAATACCCGGAGCGGTCAGGGGCCCCTCGACTTGAGTGTCCAATTCCGCTGGAGAACCGTAGGGGCCCTCCTCAACCAATTTTGCCAAGCCGAAGTCCAGGAGTTTGATGGGACCATTCTCGGTCACAAATACATTGTCGGGTTTGATGTCGCGGTGGATGATCCCTTTATCATGGGCGGCATCCAATGCACTGGAGATCTGAATGCTCCATTCGATGAGATTCTCCTTGTCCAGGGGCCCACTTCCAAGATATTTCCTGAGGGTGTGGCCTTTGAGAAACTGCATGACAATGAAGGGCTGCCCGTCCTGTTCTCCAATGTCGTGGATGGTGCAAATGTTGGGGTGATCGAGTGCCGAAGCCGCGCGCGCTTCTCTCTGAAACCGTTCCAAAGCCTGGCGGTTCTGTGCTAATTCGCCGGGAAGGAACTTCAAAGCCACATTTCGGCCCAGCCGAGTGTCTTGAGCCTTATAGACCACACCCATTCCTCCACTACCGAGTTTCTCCAGAATCTTGTAGTGAGAGAAGGTCTGTCCGATCATCGCCTTGTTTTTTCCCGGGCAGCGGGGGATCTCGGGCGTTCTCCGCCTAACTCCCTCCACCAGGGTTTTACTCAGCACCCTGCGCTGCACTTGAGAGTCTTGTTTGTCGCCTAAATCCTAAAACTTTAGGGAGTGCAAATCAATTCACCGAGAGAGAAGCCATGCTGGCGGTTATTCTAGGGTGACTTGAGAACGATCTTCTACACAGCCCTGCCTGTTGTCATATAAGCCGGCGTCTGAGGCGACTAATAACCTGAACATGACACATAACCAAGGAGGATTAAGATGAAAAAACTCGTAACCTTAGCTACAACGTTTGCTCTTTCCTTTGGATTGATGGGAAGCATGGTTCGGGCCGATAGCGACGGGGATCAGGATCGATCCAATACCCGCAGGGTGGCTCGTCATCAACGCGTGGAGCGAGAGAGACTGGAAAGACATCACCGTAAGGAACGACGGCGCGCCAAGGAAAGTGACATCAACCGGCGTCGCGTGGCCAATCATCAGGCCAAGGAGCGCAAGCGACTTCAGGAACATCAGGATCAGGAGCGAAGGCGCCTGAACCAGTAGTTCCACCCCATTCCCCTCAAGTGGGTGGTCCTCCCGTGGCCACCCACCCCCTTCTTCCTATCCATTGACGCGTTTACGGCTTCTGGCGGTAAGGGGTGTTTTTGAGATGTCGCTCGGCTAAGATAGCTGCGAGGTAACACCCATGAGCGAACAAGCTGCAAACCCGCCCCAGGAAGAACCCCAAGATCTCGGTTTCGGCTCAAAAGTCAGCCGTCGTGCCCGCCTTCGCCTATTGAACCAGGACGGCACCTTTAATGTGAGAAGAGAAGGAGTCTCGGCACTCGAGTCCTTGAGTCTCTATCACGCGATGGTCACCATGGCCTGGCCCAAGTTCTATCTGCGTATTCTGGGGCTGTACTTTGCCCTCAACACACTCTTTAGCTTCGGATATATGCTGTGCGGTCCAGGGTCTCTCAACGGTGCGGAAGGAACCACCCTTCTCGGTCGCTTTCAGGACGGGTTCTTCTTCAGCGTTCACACCTTCACCACGGTTGGATACGGTCATCTCACCCCCAATGGAGTGGGCCCCAATCTCCTGGTGACGATCGAAACCTTTGTCGGACTGGTCGGGTTCGCAATGGCAGCAGGACTCATGATCGCCAGGTTTACACGCCCGACAGCCAAAATCCGATTTAGCAAGGTGGCGGTTATTGCACCCTATCGAGAGGGTGTTCCGGGCTTTGAGTTTAGAATCGCTAATGTACGGAAAAACCAACTCCTGGAGGTGGAAGCTCGAGTCATTTTTAGCTGGATGGAGGCCGAGAACGGAAAGACGCTGAGACGATTTTCTGAACTGAAGCTGGAAAGGAGCAAGGTCACGTTCCTGCCCTTGCACTGGGTCATTGTTCATCCCATTGATGAAGCGAGTCCACTCAAAGGCTTGGACCAGGAGGATCTGGAGAAATGCCATGCTGAGTTCTTGATCAATATCACAGCCATCGATGACATCCATTCTCAAACCGTCCATGCCCGGTCCTCGTATACCTATGAGGAAGTCCTCTGGGGAACCCGCTTTGCGGACCTGTTTCAATATTCGGAGGGAGGTCTGGTCAGTGTCGATCTGAGACGTCTCAGTGATGTTGAGCAAGTCGGCGAGCTGGGTTGACTCGTGAGATTATTTTGATAAGTGCCTCAGGCCAGCCAATGCTGTGATCGCCCTCACCGCAATGGAAGTAAAAAATGGGGATATTATCGGTGCGACATGATAATACCGAGCATTCAGGATCAGCAAAGTGCCATCACCTCCAGCGGCCAAACGGTCACCCTGAATGAAGACGGGACATGGGATTATGTCGAACAGCCGACAGCCACTCCCAAAAGTACCTTCCGAAACACCTGCTGGGGAATGACCCGAAAGCGGGTCAAGAAAGCTGAGACCAACGAACTCTTCCACGAAGAAGATCATTACCTGCTCTACCGAGGCAAAATCGCTGATCTAGACTGCTGCATCATTTACTGTCTGGTGGAGGATCGACTGGTCCGGGCTCGATACGTGATCACCGAAGAGCACCCCAATCGGAATGATTACATTAACGATCACGAGACCATCAAAGAAGCCCTCACTGTCAAATATGGCGAGCCAGCCGATGACCAGGTCGTTTGGAGTGCCGACCTGTACAAAGAAGACGATGATGACTGGGGTGTCTCCGTGAGTCTAGGGCATCTCGTTTTTGGCTGTGACTGGAGCACCAACTCCACCGATATCCTTTTGATGCTGTGTGGAGAGAATTACGAGATCAGTTTTGTGGTCGAATACAGCAGCCAAAAACTAAAACCGTTTGAAGCGGCGGCTCGAAAACGGAAATCCTTGTTAGATTTCTAGGCACTTCTCCACG
>Ga0209988_10001471_pt1 | contig 15311 bp, 12 predicted proteins | sample N075metaG_FD_183115 | JGI IMG/M metagenome (GOLD analysis project Ga0209988, IMG submission 183115) | Deep subsurface microbial communities from Kermadec Trench to uncover new lineages of life (NeLLi) - N075 metaG (SPAdes) (version 2) | ecosystem: Environmental > Aquatic > Marine > Ocean trench... | reverse complement strand
GGCTGATGGCTACTGGCTACTGGCTACTGGCTATTTTGCTGTAAATTCTACCGAACAACCCCTTGACAAAGCCGATCAAGACGTCATCCTGACGAAACCCGAACATTGACCGCATATGAGGGCCCAGCTATGGTGATGACGACGGCAACCGCGAACGCAGAATCAAGGAAGAGAACCATCGGAAACGGCAAAACCAAGCCAAGGAAAGGCACCGCCCGGTCCGTCACCGAGGACAAGAACCGGACCGCTTCCCTGCAACGTACGCTCGAAATGATCGACAAGGCCTTCGGCGAGGGCGCGATCATGCGTCTCGACGAAGAGGCCAATCTGAAGATCCCCGGCATCTCCACCGGGACCCTCAGCCTCGACCTGGCGCTTGGAGGCCGCGGCCTGCCGCGATCCCGCGTGGTCGAGATCTTCGGGCCCGAATCCTCCGGAAAGACGACTCTCGCCCTGACGGTCGCCGCCAACGCGCAGAAGGACGGTGGGGTCGCGGCCTTTATCGATGCCGAACACGCCCTGGACCCATCGTGGGCCAAGCGGCTCGGCGTGAATCTCGACGAGCTGCTTGTGTCGCAGCCGGACACCGGTGAGCAGGCGCTGGAGATCTGCGAGATGCTTGTTCGGTCCAACGCCGTGGACGTCATCGTGATCGACTCCGTCGCCGCGCTCATCCCGCGGGCCGAGATCGAGGGGGAGATGGGCGACACCCACGTGGCGTTGCAGGCTCGACTGATGAGCCAGGCGTTGCGGAAACTCACCGGCGCGATCGCCAAGAGCCGGTGCCTGGTTGTTTTCATCAACCAGCTGCGCGAGAAGATCGGCGTGATGTTCGGCTCACCGGAGGTCACGCCCGGTGGACGTGCCCTGAAGTTCTATTCGTCGATCCGGATCGACATCCGGCGAATCGGGGCGATCAAGGACAGCGACACCGTCATCGGCAGCCGGGTTCGTGCCCGTGTGGTGAAGAACAAGATCGCGCCGCCGTTCCGCGAGGCGGAGTTCGACATCATGTTCGATGAGGGGATCAGCGCCTCGGGCGACCTCGTGGACATGGCGGTCCAGGACGAGGTGATCAAGAAGTCCGGTGCGTGGTTCAGCTACGGCGACGTTCGCCTGGGTCAGGGTCGGGAGAATGCCAAGGTGTTCCTGCGGGAGAACCCCGACCTGTTCCAGGAGGTCCGGCAGGCGATGCTGGTGAAGCGAGGACTGGTTAAGGTTACTGACGAGTCCGCGACCACTACAGCGGCTGATCCAGCCGAGGAACCCCGGCTCGGGGCCCCGGTCGAGGTGGCGCCGACGGACGCCTGAGCAACGCGCGGCACAGCAGTGGCCCGCGACAGCGCCGGCGGTGGGCGGCGCTTCGCGGATGCCGCTATCATCTGCCTCGCCTTCGCTGCGGCTGTGGCGAAATTGGCAGACGCGCTAGATTCAGGTTCTAGTGGGAGTAATATCCCGTGGAGGTTCGAGTCCTCTCAGCCGCATTCACCGACGGGTATGAGTTGGCGCAGCGGTGAGCAGCAACCTCGTTAAACGTGGATTCGTGGCGCTGCTTGCGACCCAGTTTCTTGGGGCGGCCAACGACAATATTCTCAAGGGCGTCCTGACCTACATGGTCATCGCCGGTGCGTGGACAGGGCAGCTCGGCACCGGCGGCCAGGGAATCGTCGGGCTCTGTTTCACGATCCCGTTCATCGTTCTGTCCGGCTATGCCGGGCAATTCGCCGACCGGCACAGCAAGCGGTACGTGAGTGTGCTTGTCAAGGTCGTCGAGATCCCGATCGCGATCGTCGCGATGGTGGGGTTCTGGACAGGCAACCTGTGGGTGACCATGGCAGCGCTGCTCGCGCTGACGTGCCAGAGCGCGTTCTTTGGTCCGGCCAAGTACGGGATGATCCCCGAACTGGTCGAATCCCGCGACCTGAGTCGCGCCAACGGCACCATCAACATGATGACCAACATCGCGGTCATCGCCGGAACGCTGGGAGCCGGGATCTTTTCGGACTGGTATGACCCGCTCCCGGACGCAAACGGGGCGGTGGCCGACGCGCTGCCGTGGGTACCGGGTGTCGCGATGGTGATCGTGGCGGTGGCGGGCCTGGGTGCGGTCCTGTTTCTCGTGAAGCTCGAGCCGGGCGACCGCAACCTCCGGTACGACTGGAACCCGTTCACGACCTACGTAACGGTGCTGCGGCATATGTCCAGGACGCCGCTGTTGACGGTCGCGCTGGCGTGGGGGTACTTCTACCTGCTCGCCGGTATCGCGTTGCTGATTATCCCGGAGTACGTGGAAGTCCTGGCGATCGACCGCGGTAAGGCGAGCCTTCTGCTTGGCGTCATGGCGGTCGGTATCGGTGTTGGCAGCGTCGTCGCGGGACTCGTTTCGGGGCATCGAATCGAACCGCGTCTGGTCCCGGTCGGCGGTGCCGGACTCTCGGTGTTCTTCATCCTGCTGGGCGTGGTCCCCCCGACCTTCACGAACGTGGCGGTGTTCATCGGGGGTGCGGGGTTCTTCGCGGGTTTCTACATCATCCCGCTGCAGGCATTGCTTCAGAAACTGTCGCCGGATGACGAGCGCGGCCGGTTTCTTGGGACCGCCAACGCGATCTCGTTCGGGTTTCTCTCGGTGGCGTCGGTGATCTACTGGGTCATACGGCCGTGGTTCGATCGGCCGGAGGCGATCTTTCTCGTCAGCGCGGCCCTGATGATCTGCGGAACGGGCTTCTTCGTGATCAAGTTGAGGCGAAACGGGCCTATCCTTGGACAATGACGTCCGCGATTTACCTGGATAACAATGCGACGACGCGACCGGCCGATGCCGTCGTCGCGGCGATGAACCGCACGCTCTGCGAACGATGGGCCAATCCGTCGAGCATGCACCGTGCGGGGCAGGTGGTGCGGCGTGAGATCATTCTCGCGCGATCGGCGGTCGCCCGGCTCATCGGCTGCCAGGACAGGGAGTTGGTGTTCACCTCCGGTGGGACCGAGTCGGTGAACCTGGCGGTCCGTGGATCGTTCGGCGCCCAGCCGGAGCGTCGTCTGTTCGTGACCAGTCGATTGGAGCACAGCGTTGTCCGGGATCTCGCGCTGGCGGCGGCGTCGCTCGGTGTCGAGGTGGTGTGGCTCGACAACGATGCGGGCGGGGTCGTGGACCTCGACGCGCTGCGGATCGTGCTCGGCCGACGTGCCGGCGAGGTCGCTCTGGTCTCGGTCATGTGGGTGAATAACGAAACGGGTGTCATCCAGCCGGTCGAGACGATCGGCGCGATCTGCGGCGAGTTCGGTGTCCGCTTGCACACCGATGCCACGCAGGCGGTCGGCAAACTGGAGATCGACGTTGCCTCGTTGCCGGTGGACCTGCTGAGCTTCTCGGCCCATAAGTTCCACGGCCCGAAGGGAACGGGTGCGTTGTACGTCAAACGGGGCGTGCGACTAGAGGCGCAGGTGATCGGCGGGCCGCAGGAGCGGGGGCGGCGGGGCGGCACCGAGAACGCCGCGGGTATCGTCGGGACCGGCGTGGCGGCGGAACTGGCCATGGACTGGTTGGCCGGTGGCGGACCGGCAGCCCTCGCCACAAGGCGGGACACGCTCGAGCGAGGAATCGTCGACACGTTGGACCAGACCGCGGTGAACGGTATTGGCGCCCCGCGAGTCGCCGGGACATCCAACATCGCGTTCATCGGGCTCGAGGCAGAGGCGATCCTGCTGATGCTTTCGGAACGCGGCGTCTGCGCGTCGGCCGGTGCGGCGTGTTCGAGTGGTTCGATGGAGCCGTCGCCGGTGCTGCAGGCGATGGGACTGCCGTCGGAGCAGACCTTTGGATCGGTCCGCTTCGGTCTCTCACGGGAGACGACCGACGACGAGGTCCTTCGCGCGGTCGAGATCGTGGTGGACGTGGTGACACGACTGCGCGAGAGCGTCACAGTTCAGCGGCCCTGAAAAAGGGGACAGATCTATTTACCGGCTGCCGGTAAATAGATCTGTCCCCTTTTTAGCACGCGGTCGCCGATGTCGCGTCGGTAGAACGCGCCGTCGAAATGGATCCGGTCGCAGGCGGCGTTGGCAAGGTCGCGGGCCGACTGCAGATCGTCGGCCAGTGTCGTTACGCCCAGGACGCGGCCGCCGTTGGTCACGAGATCTCCGGAGGCATCGCGTGTCGTGCCGGCGTGGAAGACGATGACCTCGCGGCCGTCGCCGGCGAGCGCTTCGGCCTCCTCGATCCCCGTGATCACCTTGCCCGTGTCGTACGGACCGGGATAACCGGCCGAGCACATCACCACGCAACACGCGGTTCGCTGGTCAAAAGACACGATCGCTTCGTCTAACGAGCCCGGGCGGCCGGGTTCGGCGCCACTGCTGGTGGCCCACAGAAGTTCCAGCAGGTCACTCTGCAGCCGGGCCATCAATGGCTGGCACTCCGGGTCACCGAACCGGCAGTTGAACTCAAGCACCTTCGGCCCGGCGGGCGTGATCATGATTCCGCAATAGAGCACGCCGCAGTAGTCGATACCGTCGCGTCGCAGGGCGTCCGCCGCCGGGACCACGATCTCGCGCTGAATCGTGTCCAGCATCGCCGCGTCCAGCAGCGGTGTCGGGCAATAGGCGCCCATGCCGCCGGTGTTCGGGCCGGTGTCGCCCTCGCCGACCTGCTTGTGGTCCTGGCACGGATCCAGCAGCCAGATCGATCGGCCGGCCACGAGCGACAGCACGCTGACCTCCTGGCCGACGAGTTTCTCCTCGACGAGGATCGTTTCGCCGGCATCGCCGAACTCGCGATCGACCATGATCCGTTCGACGGTGCGGATCGCTTCATCCTGCGTCTCACAGACAATCGCTCCCTTGCCGCCGGCGAGACCGGACGCCTTGACGACGCACGGCTCGTCATGGGCTTCCAGGTACACCCGCGCGGTTGCGGCGTCGTTGAAGACGCGGGTCTCCGCCGTCGGGATGGAGGCCTGCCGCATGAGCTTCTTTGCAAAGCTCTTGTCCGACTCTATTCGGGCGCCGGCGCGCGTCGGACCGAAGACCAGGCGGGTTTCGGTCTTCAGGGCATCGGTGATCCCGTCGGCCAAGGGTCCCTCCGGGCCCACGACGACCAGGTCGATCCGTTCGCGGTCGCACCACCGTTGGAACATGAAGATGTTCGAGAAGTCCAGTTGGATCGGGCACGGCCGGCCGAGGCCCGCGAGGCCGTCGTTGTCCGGATGGGTGAGCCACAGGGTGCCGAGTCTCGGCGACTGGTTCAGCTTCCAGGCGAGCGCGTGCTCGCGACCACCGCCGCCAATGAGCAGGACATTGGCCTTTTCAGGCAGGGCAGGGGCGCGCCGGCGTCTGGGGGCATCTCGGGGCGGGGGGGCCATGGCCCTCAGTGTAGCGGTTCAACGCCGGCAATCGGAGCGGGTCGGGTTCAGCCGGCCCCGTCGGTGGCCGACGAAAAGAATACAGGGCTTGTGGAACCGCAACATGCATCTCGTGCGTACCACAAGTCATTCGAAGCGATATGGCACACGACGCTGACCATTCCAATCCGCAGCTCGCCGACCGGCGACGGACGATCGCGCGGCCGGCGGCGTACCCGACACTCACCGAGGTCGAGCTCCTCCAGCGGGCTGCCCGGCACATCCGGCTGCGGCCGGACGACCGGATCGACCGGATCGACCGGATGGACCAGGTCCGGCCCGGAGCTGAGTCGTCATCGAGCGGAACGCTTCCCCCGGCCCGTGATACCGGCGCGTGACCCCGCCTCACCCGGCACAGGTTTGAGCTTCACGAGATCCGGCGATCCGAAATCCGGCATGGCCTTGAGGCCGGCGATCTGATCCCGCAGTCCGGCGGCCCGCTCGAATTCGAGCCGCTCGGCGGCCTGCATCATCTCGGTGGTGAGCATGGCGACCAGCTCGTCACGGTCCCGCTCCTCGTCGTCTTCGGGCCGGTTCATCGCGGCCTCAGCCGTCTTGCGACCGGCGAGTTCCTGTTCGAGGCCCCGGCGGATCGCCTTCTTGATCGATCGGGCGGTGATGCCGTGTTCGATGTTGTACGCGATCTGCTTCACCCGACGGCGGTCGGTCTCGTCAATCGCGGCCTGCATCTGCTTGGTCACGGTGTCGGCGTACATGATGACCTGCGAGTTGACGTTCCGGGCGGCGCGGCCCATCGTCTGGATAAGGCTTGTCTGGCTGCGCAGGAACCCCGCCTTGTCGGCGTCGACGATGGCGACCAGGGTCACCTCCGGCAGGTCCAGCCCCTCGCGGAGCAGGTTGACGCCGACCAGGACGTCGAACGCGCCCTCACGGAGGTCGCGGAGGATCTCCAATCTCTGCAGGGTGTCGATCTCACTGTGCAGGTACCGGACAGACAGGCCCTGCCCGGCGAGGTACGTGGTCAGGTCCTCGGCCAGGCGTTTGGTCAAGACGGTCACGAGGACTCGCTCGTCCTTGTCCGCCCGCTCGGCGCACGCGTCGAGCAGATCGGCGACCTGTCCCTGGGCCGGCTTGATGACGATCGGCGGGTCGACCAGGCCGGTCGGGCGGATGACCTGCTCGACAACCTCGCCCCCGCAGATATCGAGCTCGAATGCGGACGGCGTCGCCGAGACGTACACCACCTGGGGCACCATCTCGGCGAACTCTTCGTAACGCAACGGTCGGTTGTCCAGGGCGCTGGGCAGCCGGAACCCGTGTTCGATCAGCACCTGCTTTCGACTGCGATCGCCGTGGTGCATGCCTCGAATTTGCGGGACCGTGGCGTGCGACTCATCGAGAAAGACCAGCCAGTCGTCCGGTGCCCGCCCGGGCGTGTGGCGGAAGTAGTCCAGCAGCGTGTAGGGTTTCACGCCCGGGGCACGCCCGTCAAGGTGACGCGAGTAGTTCTCGACACCGGCGCAGTAGCCGATCTCCTCCATCATCTCCAGGTCGTAACGGGTGCGTGCGAGCAGTCGCTGCGCCTCCAGCAGCTTGCCCTGGCCGCGAAGGTGCATGACTTGCTCGTCGAGTTCAGCGCGGATGCCGTCGATTGCGGTCTGCAGGCGTTCCTGGGGCATGACGTAGTGGACGGCCGGAAAGATGAAGATCTGTTCCTGCTCGGCCAGCACTTCACCACTGGTGGGGTGAATGTACTCCAGCCGCTCGACATCGTCGCCGAACAGTTCGATGCGGATGGCGAACTGCTCGGACGCGGGGTAGACCTCGATGACATCGCCACGGACACGGAACTGGCCGCGTTTGAACTCGATCTCGTTGCGCCCGTACTGCATTTCCGTGAGGCTCATCAACAGCTCTCGCCTCTTGATCTTCTCGCCGACACGAAGCGGCAGCATCCTGCTGCGGTAGTCCTCGGGAGATCCCAGCCCGAAGATGCTGCTCACCGACGCGACGATGATGACGTCTTGACGCGACAGAAGGTTACTTGTCGCCGCCAGCCGCAACCGGTCGAGGTCGTCGTTGCGTGACGCGTCCTTCTCGATATAGATGTCCCGCTGCGGGATGTAGGCTTCCGGCTGGTAGTAGTCGTAGTAGCTGACGAAGTAGCTGGTGGCATTGTGCGGGAACAGCTCTCGCATCTCCTCGTAGAGCTGTGCGGCGAGGGTCTTGTTGTGGCTGATGATCAGCGTCGGCTTCCCCACCTGCTCGATGACGTTGGCCATCGTGAAGGTCTTGCCGGTGCCGGTGGCGCCAAGCAGGGTCTGGTGACGGCGACCGGCTCGAATGCCGTCGACCAGCGCGGCGATCGCGGTCGGCTGATCCCCGGTTGGCTTGAAGTCGCTGACGAGTTTGAACGAACTCACAACGCGATCCTAGCGCGGGTTACCCCGACACAGGGAACCGCTTGGAATACGTCTCGCGGTCCATGAGCCCATCGAGCGGCGACGGGTCGGCGGTGCGGATCTTGACAAGCCAGCCCTCGCCGAACGGGTCGGAGTTCACGAGCGACGGCTGGTCAATGGCGCGCTGGTTGATGGCGACAATCTCACCGCCGACCGGCGAAAAGACATCGCTGGTCGTCTTGACCGATTCGATCTCGCCGATGGAATCACCCGGCAGGATCGTGGTCTTGTCCGGTTTTAACTCGATGTAGGTGACGTCGGTCAACTCGTCGGCGGCGTACTGCGTGAGGCCGAGGATCACGATGTCGCCGTCGAGGTCGAGCCACTCGTGCGTTTCAGTGAATCGGCATTCGGCGGGGATGGGCATTGTCGTTGGTTTCCGGTGTGGGCGGCGGTCATGGTAACGGCAGAAAGGCTCCGGGTTGCCGACGTTACGGTGGAGAGCCGGAGAAGATAGGCAAAATGTGAAGGCCGGGCGTTGCTCATGCCGAAGGCCCCGGATATGCTTATCAGCGCCAAGGGTCTGCCTTGGGCATATGGGCTTTTTGATACGGATCTTTCTCCCCTCCGGAAAACGTCGGCCGTCTCAGGTCGGCGTTTTCTTTTGGGAATGCCATGCTGCTCACGCTTGCTGCCCGCTCGCTCCGCACCCTCGTTTCAGGTAACGGGGAGGAGTCTATGCGCCTGGTGGACGTGCCCGATTTCGCGATCCGGGAGCTGAAGCTCAGGGGCATGAACGTCCCCTCGTCGATGCTGGCGGGTTGGTCGCTGGAGGATCTTGACGAGCTGCGTGACCGCGGCGACAAGGCCGGTTGCCCGTGCCTGGTCCTCATCGAGGACACGCCGCTGCACTTCGCCTCCACCGACCTCAAGGAGGCCGACAAGTCGGCGGAGCGGGTCCAGCGGCTGGCGGTCGCGGCCAACCGGCTCGGATGCAATGCCCTGGCCGTCCGATGCGATGCGCCCGACACGGACGAGGCTTTCGAACAGACTGCGATCCAGATCAAGGACCTGATGCCCGCGGTGGAGCGGCTCGAACTGAACCTGCTCATCGCGCCGCATGACGGGCTCACGCGGGAGACAGATCGGTTGACCGATCTGCTGAAACGCATCGGTGGTTTCCGTATCGGCTCGCTGCCGGACTTCGGCCATGCCGCCGCTTCCGGCGACCTTGTCGAGGTGTTGCGGAAGCTCGCTCCCTACGCCGGCGCGGTTCACGCGACCGTGCGGGGATTCGACAAGAAGGGGCGCCACGAGGAGTTCGACCTCGCCGAAGGCGTGGCCGCGATTCGGAGCGTCGGTTTCCTCAATACGCTCGCCATCGACTACGTCGGTACGGGCGACGCCGTGGCGAATATCGAGATGGCGCGTACGGCGCTCCAGAACGCAATCGAGGCCGACTCCGCGTGACAGTGATCATCACGATCGATGGCCCCGCCGGCACGGGCAAGTCGACCGTGGCCCACCGCCTCGCCGAACGGTTGGGGCTCGAATTCCTGGATACAGGTGCGATGTACCGCGTCGCCGCGCTGGTTGCGATCGAGCAGGGGATCGATCCCGACGATGGCACTGCATTGGCCGTCGCACTGGAGGCGGGCGGTCCCACGTTCGACTGGACTGCAGATCCGCCGACGGTGCTTCTGGGCACCCGTGACGTCAGCCGGAGGATCCGCGAGCAGGACGTCGGCGATCTGGTTTCGATCGTCGCGGCGCAGCCCCGGTTGCGTGACGTGCTTGTGTGTCAGCAACGACGCATTGCCGAGGAACATCCCCGGCTCGTCAGCGAGGGACGCGATCAGGGTTCGGTCGTCTTTCCGGACGCTGGGCTCCGTGTCTACCTGGACGCCGCGGTCGAAGTGCGCGCCGAACGGCGTCTGGGCCAGTTGATCGCGGCGGGCCTGCCCGCCGATCGGGACCGGATCGTGTCGGACATCCGGCAGCGCGATCGACGAGACTCGTCTCGACGCGACGGACCGCTTGTCTGTCCCGCCGGAGCGGTCGTCGTGGACACAAGCCACCTGACGCTGGAGCAGGTCGTCGATGAGCTCGATCGGATCTGTCGCGAGCACTTTCCGGCCGCGAGGTTCAAGGCATGAGCTTCAAGGACTACCGGAGCCTGATGCCGAAACGGTCGCCGCTGCAGGTGTTCTTCTGGTGGGTCATCGTCCGCTGGCTGTGCTTCTTCATCTTCAAGCTGATGTACCGACTGCGGTCGATGAATCGAAGCAGGATCCCGACGACCGGCGCCGTGATCTTCGTATCCAATCACCAGTCGCACCTGGACCCCCTGCTCATGGGGGTGCACTGCGGGCCGTTCGCGCCGCTGGCCCGTACCACGCTCTTCGAGATCCCGATGTGGGGCCGGGCACTGTACTCACTGGGGGGCATCCCGCTGGACCGGGACAAGGGCGACATCGGCGCGATGCGAGCGGCGATTGACGTCCTGAAGACCGGTGGTCGGATTCTCATCTTTCCGGAGGGAACACGGAGCCGCGACGGATCGATCGGCGAATTCCTGCCGGGGATGCTTGTGCTGGTGCGCCGCGCGAAGGCGACGGTCGTCCCCGTCGCCATCGAAGGCGCCCACGACGCATGGCCGGCAGGGTACGGGCGACCGAAGTGCAGGGGCCGGATCGCGATGACGACCGGTGAGCCGATCACCGCCGAGGAATTGCTCGGCGACGGTCGCAAAGAAGGGCTGGACATGCTGCGGCGTCGTATCGACACGATGCGTCTGGAGCTTCGCTCGCAGATGGCGCTTACTGTACCCCCAGCATCTTGATACACGCCCAGATCATCAGCCCGATGAACGCGACACGCACCAACTGCACCGGCAGGACGTGTGTGAGCTTGGCGCCTGCCAGGGCGCCGAGGACCGCGGTCGGGGCCAGGAACGAAGCCAGCACGAAGCTGTCGAGAAAGCCAAGGCCGAGGTTCTGGCCGGCGGCGTCAGTCAACGTCGAGAGCGTGGCGTTCTTGACGATGGCACCGGCGATCGAGGTGACGACCATGGCGGCGCTCGTGACGGCGATGGCCTCCCGCAGCGGCAGGTGGACGAGCCGCTGGAGCAGTGGAATCGAGACCGGCGCGCCGCCGATACCCAGCAATCCCGCCACAAAGCCCATCGCCGCACCGACGCTGCCGACACGGAGCCAGCCGGTCCGTGGCTCCGACGGAGCCGGGCGATTCCGATGGTCGCCGACGAGCTTCGCAACGGTGAACGCGATGACGTACAGCAGGAACCCGCCGTAGAGCTTTGTCAGGATCTCACCGTGCACCGCGTTGCTGGCCGCAACACCGGCGAGAACCATCACCAGTCCCAACGGTACGAGCCGGCCGACTACCGCCCAGCGGACCGCCCGCGCGCGGGAGTGCTGCAACAGCGACGCGGCCGCCACCAGCACGTTGATGATCATGGCGGCGGCCTGCGAGAGGTGCTGATCCTGCCCCATCAGCAGGGTCAGCACCGGGATGATGACGATCGAACCGCCGACGCCGACGAGGCCGCCAAGCGCTCCGGCCGTCAGGCCGAGCACAAGCAGGCTGACCATTTCATCCACGGGCACGGGTCGCAGTGTAATCAAACTGTGGAAATGCCGATCAGAACAGTATCTCTGGATCCAAGGGCCCCCTGTGCGCATACAACACCACCTGTCGATCATCCTCTTTGTCGCCGTCGTCGGAGCGATCGGCCTGGCCGCCGCGGTCGGCGTGCTCATGGGGGGTGTCGAGGAATCGGCGCACGCATACGGCCGTGCGATCGACCAGCAGCGGCAGGTGGACCTGCTCGTTGACGGGGGGCAGGTGTTGATGGAGATCGCCGCCCAGATCACGCCGCGCTCGTCGGCGGTGAGCTTCGGCACCGCTGACCGGGCGATTCACCAGGCGGCGGCTGCCCTGGGGGACCTGCGTCGGGATGCCGTGGCGTTCAATCCGGAATCCCTCGACCAGGCCCTGCGTTCGATCGAATATTGCCGCGAGCTGGCCGACGATCGGAGCACGGGCGTGCAGCACCCCGACGATCTGGAACGATTCCGTCGCGGCGTCGCCGGCTACGTCACCGCGTTGACCGCGGTCCAGATCACCGCCGCGGACGAAGCGAATCGCCAGGGCCGGACCCTTGCACGTCGCCGCCGCGTGATCCTGCTGATCATCGGCGTGATCTGTTTCGCGTACCTCGCCCTGATCGAGCGTGTCCGCCACTGGACGACGCGGCATCTCATCGATCCCATGCAGACGCTTGCCGACACGGCCCGGCAGATCATGAGTGGCAAGACCACGGTGCCGACGATCGCTCACGGCAACACCGAGGAACTTGCGACAATGGCGGGAATGCTTGCGTCATTCGGGGACACCATCAAGCGCAATGTCAAGGTCCGCACGGCCCAGGTCGTTCGCCAGAAGCAGCGCCTGGAGACCGAGGTGAGGATTCGTCGGCGTGCCGAGGATGAGTTGCGTTTCGCCGCGCTCCGCGACCGGCTGACGGGGTTGTCCAGCCGTGACATCATCCTGGATCGGATCGGTCAGTGTCTCGACCGGGCGCAACGGCGCCAACCATACGAGTTCGCGGTCCTCTTCATCGATGTGGACCGACTCATGGAGGTCCACGACAGCCTGGGTCGACTTGTCGGGGACCAACTCACCATCGCGGTCGCCGACCGGTTCCGGAAGTGGCTGGGCGACCTGGCCGGCGTCATCGCGGTGGAATCGATCTCCCTGGGCCGGCTCGGCGGCAACGACTTCGCGGTCCTGCTCGACGGCCTCGACGGGCGAGACGACGCCAGTATCGTGGGTGAACGTGTCGAGGAAGCGTTGGCCGAGCCGTTCGTCGTGCAGGGCAAGACGCTGAAGGTTTCGGCGAGCATCGGCATCGCGCTGGCCGAGGACGGAATCGAGTCCGCCGAGGCACTGCTTCGCAATGCCGATGCGGCGATGCACTTCGCCAGAGCCGGCGGCAAGGGATGCTTTGTCGTCTTCCGCCCCGGTATGAACGACGCCGTGACGGCCCGCGAGGAGCAGGCGTTGCATCTGCGTCGCGGGATGGAGCTGGGACAGTTCGCCGTGGTCTACCAACCGATCGTGTCGCTGAAGTCCGGACAGATCTGCGGGTTCGAGGCGCTTGCACGCTGGGAGGACCCCGAGCGCGGGTCGATCTCGCCGGTGGAGTTCATACCGCAGGCCGAAGACACCGGCGTGATCATCGACCTCGGGCGGTGGGTGCTCGACAAGGCCTGCCGCATGCTCGCCGAATGGCGCAAGGCGATACCGGAGAAGCACGCGCTGTCGATCAGCGTGAACGTCTCGCAGCACCAGCTCGCACACCCGAAGTTCGTCGAGGAGCTCGAACAGATTCTCGCTGACGCCGGTATCTCGGCAGCGGACCTGAGGCTGGAGATCACCGAGAGTGTCATCATGGAGAACCCGGAGACGGTCACGGACGTGCTCGAGCGGATTCGCGCGTTGGGCGCCGAGATCCACATGGACGACTTCGGCACCGGGTATTCGTCATTGAGCTACCTGCATCGGCTCCCGATCGATGTGCTCAAGATCGACCGCGCGTTCATGAGCTCGCTGAGCACGAACCATGACTACGGCGATGTCGTCCACACCGTCGTGGCACTGGCCCGAACACTGCGGATGGGCGTTACCGTCGAGGGCGTCGAGACCGAGCAGCAACTGGCGCAGGTGCGGGCCCTGGATTGCGATTTCGCACAGGGCTTCTACTTCTCCGAGCCGGTTACGGCGGACGAGGCCCGGGCCATGCTGGTCGCGCGGCGTCGGTGGCCGACAGCGGCCTGATTTCTCTCAAGCCCTGGTGGTCTTGTGACGATCGCTGCGCTGTGTGCGCCTTGCTTCTGAGGGTTCGTAGACTGGTCGTGATACCGGCGTTCGCCGCGGCGGCCGTTCTTACCGGATGTCAGACCTCCGGCGTCCGTTTCACGAACGTCTCCGATACGTGGCTCAACGTCTCGTTCTACGTCGGAGGATCCGAGACTCAGTCTGACGGACCCGATAACCTCTACCGTCGCAAGTCATTGATGGTCGAGCCGGGTGAGACCGTCCGCTACAAGCCGACCGGCAACCTCGTGCACATCCAGGTCGAGATCGCGACCCCGACATGGGTTCCGACCGGACGTCAACTCTGGGTGGAGTTGCTGACGACGCCGCCGATCCACGTTGTCGCCAACGGTCGCGCCGACAAGCTCGACTTCCAGAGCTTTCACGGCGAGATCGCGCTGATCCCGCAACGCGCACTCGATGCGGGGCGGTATGTGTACCACCAGACGGCCAAGCCGGTCCCGCCGTCACCGGGCCCGACACGGCCCGATCCGACACGCGTCACCGACGCGCCCGTGGAACAGCCGGACTGGAACTGACCAAAACGCCGGAGCTCGCAGAGGCACCGATACCATCGGCCGGTGATAAGCCGTGTCCACAGCTTTGTCCTGCGCGGCATAGACGCCGTTGCCTGCGAGATCGAGGTGCAGCTCTCCGACGCCGAGAAACCCGCCCAGGCGATCGTCGGTCTGCCCGACGCCGCGGTGCGGGAGTCGATCCGTCGCGTATGGGCGGCGATCTACAACAGCGGGTTCCCCATCCCTCGCGCGTTCGCGACGATCAACCTCGCGCCGGCGAACGTCCGCAAGGAGGGGCCGGTGTACGACCTGCCGATCGCGTTGGGCGTGCTTCTGTCGGGCCGGACGATCCGCCCGCCGTCAGGCGACGGCATCCGGGCGGTCGAGGACTACCTGATCGCCGGCGAGGTTGCACTCGACGGGCGGTTGCGGCCGATACGCGGCGTGATCAGCCTCGCGCAGCTTGCCGAGACGCAGGGCAAGCGCGGCGTGATCGTGCCGGCCGCGAACGCCGACGAAGCGGCGGTCGTCGACGGGATCGAGGTTCTTGGCGCCTCGACGCTCGACGAGGTGGTGGCGATGTTCAACGGCAACGGCGTGATCGAGCCGCACCCGCCGGTGGATATCGAGAGTCTGACCGACGTCGCGCGACCCGACGTCGACTTCGCCGACGTGCGGGGTCAGGAGGCCGCCAAGCGTGCGATCACTGTGGCTGCGGCCGGCGGGCACAACGTGCTCATGATCGGTCCCGCCGGCACCGGCAAGACCATGATGGCCAAGGCATTGCCCGGCATACTGCCGCCGCTGAGCCGCGCCGAAGTGGTCGAGGTGACACGGATCTATTCCTGCGCCGGCCAGCTCGGCGCGCGTGGTTTGATCAAGGCCGTCCGCCCGGTCCGCGCGCCGCACCACACCGCGTCGGCCGCCGCGATCATCGGCGGTGGCACCGTCCCCAGGCCCGGTGACGTGAGCCTGGCCCACCGGGGCGTCCTGTTCCTCGACGAGCTACCGGAGTTTGCGCGCAATGTTCTGGAGACGTTGCGTCAGCCGCTGGAGGACGGGTGCGTGACGATCGCCCGCGTGCACGGTTCGGTGCGTTTTCCGGCGAAGTTCATGCTCGTCGCCGCGATGAA
>Ga0209988_10001470_pt1 | contig 15314 bp, 10 predicted proteins | sample N075metaG_FD_183115 | JGI IMG/M metagenome (GOLD analysis project Ga0209988, IMG submission 183115) | Deep subsurface microbial communities from Kermadec Trench to uncover new lineages of life (NeLLi) - N075 metaG (SPAdes) (version 2) | ecosystem: Environmental > Aquatic > Marine > Ocean trench... | reverse complement strand
TGGAGAGAACCTCAGCTTCACCCGCGTCGAGGAGCTCCGCGACGTACTCGTGGAGGCGCTCGGGTTCGTCGAGTCCGGTGAGCTGCTCAGGGGACAGACCGGTGAGGCGGGCGCCCCCGGCCTGGAGGTCATGTACCAGGCGAAGGGCCTCACCGAGAACGTCTGCGCGCATCAGGTGCTCGTCGGCCCGAACCTGGGGGTAGACGCTCCCGATTTCGAGCGTCAGATCCAACAGGCCGAGGCGGTATGCGAGTTCCTCACGCAGATGGTCCTGGTCATCGTCCCCGGACAGCTCTCGCCACAAAGGTGTGGCGCCTGAGACGCGAATCCGGCCGATCCATTCGGTTTCGGTCGCACCGCCGGTCACGCCGTCCCACGCCTCGGCGATCGTCTCGATCAGCGCGTCGAGTGTCGTCGCTTGGGAGGGGTCACGTATCTCGACATCCTCCCACTGAATCGGCGCCAGCTTCTTGAACTCGACATCGGGTGGCGCTCCCGGACTTACCTCGACGAGCAGGCAACCCTTCGCACCCCGTTCGCCATGGGTCCGCCCCTGCAGGCTTCCCGGGTAGTGGATGCCTGGGTGCTCACAAAGAGCAGACCGCTTATGGACGTGCCCCAGCGCCCAATAGTCGTGACCGGACCCCCGGAGTCCGTCGAGTTGGGATGGCGCGTAACTCTGGTGCGCCGCCGACCCCGGCGAATCGACGACCTGAGTGTGGAGGACGGCGATCTCGGCCAGACGCCCCTCGGGGGTCGGAAAGGCGGTTGAAAGATCGCCCCTCTCGGTAGCCGTCTCGTGCCCGGCCGCCGTTACGATCCCTCGTAGCTCCCGGTCCCCGGACTCGCGGCCGGCACCCTCGATGGTAATACGTACCGGCGTCCTGTCTCGAGCGATGGTCACGTTGCCCGGCCAAGGCAGTTCGACGGAGCGCAGCCCCGCTCGTCCGGGATCATGGTTTCCCGTGGCGTAGACGACGGGAATCTCCTCGGTGTCCAGACGATGCAGCTGCTCGAGCAAGAAACGTTCGGTCTGAAACGAGAGCCGCTCGTCGTCGAATAAGTCGCCTGCGATCAGTACCACATCCACGCGTTCGGCGAGCGCCAGATCGACCAGCCGCCGAAAGGCCAGGCGAGATGCGTCTCTCAGCTTTTGGCGGACCGTCTCCGACCGGCTCGAGCACGGAGAGTCCAGATGTACGTCGGCCGCATGAAGAAAGCGCATCACCCTCCCAGAATGGTCGAAGCGTGGATCGGCGCTCCAAGCTAGTGGATCGGCTCTCCAAGCTAGAAGATCCGGGTGTGCGTCGGCCAGGGTTGAATGGGCCGCACCTGCACCGACCAGGGTTGAATGGGCCTGTGATCCGTCTCTATCTTTCGGGTGTATAGTGAAAGAGCCTTCATGCCCCACTTGATTACGGTTCTGAAGCGAACAAGCTCAGACCGGCCTACCCATGAGCGACACCTCCAACACGGTCGTTCGCCGCCTCCGTGAAGAGTCTCCGACGATCGACGCCGTATGCCGCCAACTCGAGCGGCAGGTCGATCCGAACGAGACAGATCCCGTGGTCGCGTTCGCCGAGATCTTCCTCTCCAGGGCCACCAAGGAATTTCTTCACGGGCGGGGAGCCGATACCCTCGCCCACATCACCCTGGGTGCGTGGCGGTTCCTGCAGAATAGCCAGCCGGACCGTGTCGACGTGGAGGTGTTCAATCCTGAGGTGGACAAGGACGGTTGGTATGCGCCGGTAACGGTCCTGAGGACCAGTATTTCCGAGCGACCCTTCATCGTGGACTCCCTCCGTGAGTTCCTGCATGACGAGGACCTATCGATCGAGTATCTGATCTACCCGGTCATGCACGTGGAGAGGAACGGGAACGGTGACATCATCGGCCTACGACCCTCCGGGGACGGTGAGAGCGAGGAGTCACTCGTCCACTGTGAGGTCTCGCGGATCATGGATGCCGGAGCCCTGGAGTCACTCCGGAACGAGGCGAGCCGGCGCCTCCAGGATGTGGTCCGAGTCACGGACGACTTCCATCCCATGATCGATGCGGTGAACAGTACCGTGGTCGAGCTTGCTGAATGTGTAGGGGCGCTCCCCGATCTGCGTGAGGAGTTGGAGGAGGTGCAGGCGTTCCTCCGGTGGATTCGGGACGGCGGTTTCGTATTCCTGGGTTACCGCGAATACGACGTCGTCGAGCTCGACGGTGCTCCCGCGATCGTCGTACGGTCGGGGTCGGGCCTTGGGGTGCTCCGGAACGAGGCTGAATCGCAGTTCGCCGAGCCTGTTCTCGTCAGTGAAACCGAACCGAGCACAAGAGACCTTGTGATGGGAGGGCCCCATCTGATCATCACCAAGACCAACACTCGCTCGACGGTACACCGACTGACGCGGATGGACTACATCGGAATCAAAAAGCTCTCGGGCGACGGCGAGGTCACCGGGGAACGCCGCTTCGTCGGTCTCTTCACGTCCAAGGCCTACGGAGAGGACGCCCACAAGATTCCGATCCTGCGGCGCAAGCTTCAGGTGATTCTCGAGGGTGCGGATGCTCAGGAAGGATCGCACGACTATAAGGAAATCAACACGATCTTCAGCTCGATGCCGAAGGAGGAGCTCTTTCTTTCGTCGGCCGACCAGATCGCCGCCGACATCCAGACCGTCCTCACATCGTACCACACGGACGATGTTCACGTGACCTTGCGCGAGGACCCCCTGCACCGGGGCGCTTCGGCCATGGTGATCCTTCCGAAGGAGAGGTTTTCAGGCGAAGTCCGCCAGGCCATCGAAGAAGCGTTGATCAAACGGTTTCAGGCGGAAGTTCTGAACTACCATTTGGCGCTCGGCCAGGGAGACCAGGCCCGTCTCCATTTTTACCTGTCCGCGCGTGCAGAGTCGGTGGCGGGGGTGGAGAGCCGTGACCTCGAGGCCCTGATCAGAGAGATCATTCGATCCTGGGCCGACCGTGTGCGCAGCGGCCTCGAGAGGGTGCGGCCGGCCGATGAAGCACGGCGTCTTGTGGGCCGTTATGGCGAGGCGTTCAGCGCGGAGTACAGGGCGGCGACTGATCCCGAGGTGGCCGTTCAGGACATCCTGGAGTTCGAGGGCATGGTCGCGGATGATCGTCTGGTGTCCATCTCGTTTTCCGGCGATCACGGAGCCGACGTCGATGGAGCCGACGTCGATCGGGCCGACGCCGACGGGGCCGAGGCTGTTGGTCCCACCACCCAACTCAAGCTCTATCTCCGGGGAGAGCGACTCATCCTCTCGGACTTCATGCCCATCCTGGAGAATGTAGGCCTGCGGGTCATCGCTGTTACGCCCTACGAGATCCGCGGAGCGAAGGCCCCGGTGGCTGTCATCTACTCCTTCTCCGTACAGGATTCAACGGCATCTCCGTTGGATGTGGATGACCGGGGAAGCCTGCTTGCCGACGCCATTCTTGCGGTGCGGCGTGGTGATGTTACGAACGATGCGCTCAACGCGCTCGTTCTTCTCGCGGGCCTCTCATGGCGGGAGGTGGACGTCTTGAGGGCGTACGCCGCATACGCGTTCCAGATAGGGCTGGTCCCGAGTCGCCTTTCTCTTCCTTCCGCGCTGTTATCCCATTCGAGCATCGCACGGGTTCTCTACGATATTTTCGAGGCGAAGTTCGACAACGCCGGTGGGTCTCTCGAGAGCCGGAGGGAACTCGTCGACGATCTCACGTCGCTACTGACGCAACTCATACAGTCGGTGTCGCTTCTCGCGGATGATCGAGCGCTCCGGAGGTTGTCCGCCCTCCTCACCGCGACGGTGCGCACGAATTATTTCCGGTACGGAGGACGGACGCCAACCTACCGATCGGGGGGCGTGCCGTACATATCGTTCAAGATCGCAGCACGAGAGCTCCAGGACATTACCCGGACGAGGCTACTCTATGAAGTTTGGGTGCGATCCTCGAGAATGGAGGGGCTTCATCTCCGGGGGGCGGCCGTTGCTCGCGGAGGGATCCGCCACAGTGACCGCCGGGATGACTTCAGCACCGAGATCCTGGGTCTCGTTCACACCCAGATGGTCAAGAATGCGGTCATCGTGCCAGCCGGCTCGAAGGGGGGGTTCATCACCCTGAGGGCGCTCGACGACAAGGAGGAGATGGCGAACGAGGCGCTGGAACAGTACAAAACTTTGATCCGGGGTCTGCTCGATCTCACCGACAATCTGGACGTCGACGGCACTACGGTAGCCCCCGAGGGCGTTGTCTGCTGGGACCGGCCCGATCCATACCTGGTGGTTGCTCCGGATAAGGGCACCGCGCGGTACTCCGATGTGGCCAATGCGGTGGCGGCTGAATACGGATTCTGGCTGGGGGACGCGTTCGCGTCGGGTGGGTCCAAGGGATACGACCACAAGGCGGTCGGGATTACCGCCCGTGGCGCGTGGGAGTGCGTGAAGCGCCACTTCAGCGAGCGGGGCAAAAACATTCAGTCCGAGCCGTTCACGGTCGTGGGCATCGGGGACATGAGCGGGGACGTGTTCGGAAACGGAATGCTCCTGTCGAGGCACATCAAGCTGATCGCCGCGTTCGACCATCGGCATGTCTTCATCGATCCTGATCCCGATCCGGAGATTTCCTTCCGCGAACGGGAGCGGGTTTTTGGTCTTGGGCCCTCGAGCTGGGAGGACTATGATCGAAGTTGCATGAGCGAGGGCGCGATGATCGTTCCACGGGGTGCAAAGGAAGTGGATCTTACACCCGAGGCCAAGGCGGTTTTGGGTGTTCCGGACGATGCGGGAGTCCTGGACGGAGAGTCGCTGATCCAGGCCGTGCTTCGCGCCCCCGCCGAGCTTCTTTGGAACGGTGGGATCGGCACCTACGTGAAGGCCCCAGAGGAGTCGAATGGTGATGTCGGAGATCCGCCCAACGATCCGGTTCGTGTCAACTCCGATGAGTTGCGGTGCCAAGTAGTAGGGGAGGGCGGCAACCTCGGCTTCACGCAGCGTGCCCGCATCGATTTCGCGTTACGGGGAGGCCGGATCAATACGGATGCCTTGGACAACTCCGGGGGGGTAGACCTCTCCGACCACGAGGTGAACCTGAAGATCCTCCTCGGACACTCGGTCCGATCCGGGGCCATGGATGAGGAACGCCGCGATCGCCTTCTGGAGGAATTGACCGACCCCGTCGCTGCACTCGTGTTGGCGGACAACGAGCGCCAGAGCCTTGCGATATCTCTGGACGAACTGCGAGCCAAGGCAGGGCTGGACGACTTTCGGGATGTGATGTCCTCGTTGGAGAAGACAGGGGCTCTCGACCGGGCCGCCGAGAATCTCCCCACGTGGGAGGTGCTCAGCGCTCGACTCGAAGAGCGCGGTCAGTCTCTGGCACGCCCTGAACTCTGCGTGCTCCTGGCGTACGCCAAGCTCGACCTGATGGGTCGCTTGCTGGAGAGCGACCTCCCGGACGATCCGGCAGCCTACGATTACCTGCGGAGCTACTTTCCGACCGCTGCGTTAAAGGCTGCGGGCGAGGAGAGCCTCGATCGCCACCGGCTGCGCTCCCAGATCATCGCGTGCCAACTGACGAACGACCTCGTCGATCTCATGGGCGCCACCTTCGTGAATCGTGTTTCGCGCGATACGGGGCGCACCCATTCCGAGGTCGCCGGAGCTTGGCTGATCGCTGCGAGGCTTGCCGACCACGCCGCCGTGGTCCGACGCGTCAGCGGCGCGGCCGAGGGGCTGTCATCGAGGGTCGTGTATCGGTGGCTGCTGGCACTCGCTCGTGTGCTGGAGCGCACCACGCGCTGGCTTCTTCTCAACGTCGAGGTGGACCAGGATCTGGCGATGATCATCGAGCGCCGCCAGGACGGACTCGGGAGGTTGCGTGCCGACTTCGCGGAGTTCGTGGCCGGGGATGACCGGGTCGTATACGAACGAAGGATAACCGAGATCGAGCACAACGGGGCTGAGCCGGATCTTGCGAAAAATCTCATCACGCTTCGATTTCTCGATCAACTTCTCGAGATCTTGCGCGTGGCCCAGGAGACAGGGGCGAAACCGCTGTTGGCTGGACGCGCATACTACCAAATATCCGGACTTTTCCATGTTCCGTGGCTACGGCAGGCGGTCTTTGGCTCGGTGGCGGGGGACCGGTGGGAGCAACAGGCTGCGCAGGCCCTTGCCGAGGATCTGAGCCGTGCTCATTACAGCCTGACCCGGCGGGTACTGGAGTCGTCCGGTGAGACCGAAGGCATCGACACGAACACCGGTGAGTTCGCTCGTTTCCGCGATCTCATGGAGGAGATTCGGGCGGAGGACACCGTCTCTATTTCTGCCCTTGGGGTGGCGGTGCGTAAAATTACGGGTATGGCCGCAGGTGCCGATGGGAAGGTGACGGCAGGGCATCCGCAGCGCCGCTAATGAGAACGACGCGGTCCGATTGTGTGGAGGGGATCACAAAATAGTTGAGCAACCGCTGTTGATCACCGATCTTTGAGATAAGGCATTGGCATTCAAGCGAGTTATGGCAGTCGAGTACATGGGGCATACATGCGGTGATATCGTAACAAGAGGTGAGGATCCACCGACTCGACTAGGGTTTACAGTGGTCGAGTTGCTTGTGACCCTCATTCTCTTCTCGATAGCCATGGGCTTGGGTTCCGCTGTGTTTTCAGGCTACCAATCTCGAACGGCCGCCCAACGGGCCGCGCAGGTTTTCGCGATGGACTTGAGGCTTGCGCGGACCAGTGCCGTGAGGGGCAGGGAGGCTGTTATTGTGGATTTTGATGAAGCTGGAATGAGCTACTGCATCAGGCTGGAGTCGGGTGATACGATCGTAAAGAGAAAATTTGGTCGGGACGACGATATTCCGCTCGACCTTTTGAATCTTCAATTGACAGGGGACAGTCTGGTCTTCAATGCTCGGGGCGTGGGTGACCTGAGCGGCTCGGGGTCTTCGCTCGGGATCGCCAGCTTCGCCGCGGGAGAGACGATATACGATGTATCTTTTAACGTCATGGGAGCCTCAAAGGTCGAATTGCGTTGAATGCGAGACGTCACAGGGCTCTGGGTTTCTCGGCGGACGGCTTCACTCTGATCGAAGTGATCGGCGCCCTTGTGATCTTCTCCATGGGCGTGCTGGGGGTCATGACGCTGACGGGCACCCTGTCGGTGCAGATGGAGACGGCGGCCCTGAGGTCCGAGCTCGCTATCGTAGGGCAGGAGCGGTTGGACAGCTTGGAGTTGGTGGATTACGCCAGCCTGACCGTCGGTACGACCACGTCCTCGACGTCGATTCGTGGAGAGACGTATACCTGGTCGGTGACCGTAAGCGACTCGACAGCGGTCCTCCGGCACGTGGCGGTAAAGGGCATTCCTTCGAGTGGCTCGGGGCCATCCTTCAGCGGTTCCGCCTTCGTGGACCGCTCTTGGTAGGGGGTCGCCGAGCTGGCTTCACCCTTCTCGAAGCCATTGTGGCGCTCACTCTTTCTTCAGTGATCGTGACTCTGGTGTCCTCCGTTTTCCTGACGCAGAACAACTTCTACCGTTTCGTCGTTCAACGAACTCGCGTTCAGGACAACCTCCGTGTCGTGACCGACCTGATCGCTTCCGAGGTCCGGGGTGTGGCGGGCGGTGGGGTCACCACCGCTGAGAGCCGACGCTTCGTAGTGCACCTTCCGATCCTGATGGCGGGCGTGTGCCGTGACGGGTCCGGGCACGGTCACGTGTACATGCCGGGCCTCTCCGACATAAACGGAGACGAGGTGGCCGGATACGCCAAGATGGACGCCAACGGAAAGTGGATCTACACGGCGGACACCTGGTCCAGTCTCCTCGTATCGTCGGGCTCCAGCGACGCCGATGAGTGCCTGGAGGCTAGCGGTTCCGACACGGTGGGGGCTACAGCGGACTTCGCCCGGCTCGACATCAGCGGGAGCAGCACGATCGGTGAGGTCATCATGATCTACCGGGACGTTGAGTTCAAAATCGATCAATCGGAGCTCGAACCGCGAACGCTGGCGGTCTTCCGTAAAGTATCCGGAGACTCGCTTCGGGAGTTTGTGACCGGTATCACGCCCGCCACGAAATTCCAGTACAGATTACCGAGCACGGGCATCTACGAGAACTCGATCACGGGTCCATTAATAAACAGCATCGAGAACATTCGTGTGATCGCATCCGCCATCGCCACCGACTCCATCGGAGGTATCAAGTCCTACTCCTATGAGTGGACGTTGGGTATTCCTTTGAGGAACAGGAATTGAGCCCGCGCGACGTGGGCCACAGCGGGTTCGAGGTCGTCGACGACCCCAGGGGCGGGTTCGTGCTCGCGCTGGTGGTCCTGCTCCTTTTTGGCATTGGGGTGGCGGGCGCTGCGGGCTACCAGATCGTGTTCAACGAGGCGCTGCTGTCCGTCCACGCCAAAGAGACACAGACTGCGCTCTCCATCGCCCGCGCCGGCCTGCGGTTCTACATCGGGAAGCAGATCGGCGTTCACCAGGATATCGTCACGTATTCGATCGAGGGTGGGGACGCCGTGGTCACCGCACGGCTGGTGGCCGAGATCGATGATTTCAAGACGCTCTACCTGCTCCGCTCCGAAGGGGTGTACACCGATCCGACCTTCACCGGATCCGCGGCGCGCCGGACCGTATATCAGTACGCCGTCAAGCGGGAAGTCGCGATGAACCATGTGGTGATGATGACCCAGGTGACCGGGGACCTCTACATCGAGGATGATGCGCATATTGACGGCAACGAAGAAGCGGGCAGCGGCTGCCCGCAGGCCTCCGTGGACATCATCCCCCTGATAATGGGTTCTGGGCTGGCGACCATCCAGTCCGGGGATGATCCGATCGATGGACCAAACCCGGAGGTGAATCACCTCGGATTGGCGGCGGCTCTCGACTCGATCGGCATCAACTGGGACGTCCTTACCGACACCAACTTCGCGGTCGACTACGAGGATGTATGGCCGCCGTGGGGGTCCTGCGGTCTGCCGTGGGCTTCGGCCACGGTGACTCGTTTCAACGGAAATGTGACTACCCCCGGCTCTGTTTGCGGCAAGGGCGTCTTGATCGTGACGGGGGACTTTACCGCGGCCGCCGGATTCCAGTGGAACGGCATTTTGCTCGCCGGACACATCGTCACTACCAACGACAACTTCAGGATTGACGGGCTGGTTGTGGGTGGCCTGGACGGCAACGGTAGCCATACAAGGTTGGACGACGGCACTCACATCGACTACCATCGCTGTTACGCCTTCGCGGCGGGCAAGCGTTTGGCCCACTTCCAGGCGGTCGGCGGTACCTGGTGGGAGGAAATGTAGGGCCGGCTTACGGCTTGCCACACACTTCGGCTGTCCCGAAGTTGCTTCATGCCCAAGATCACTTCGTTGATGGATCTGGTGGACCGCATTCTCGACGGCCTGGAGGACGGGACGCTCGAGGCGGGCTTCGAGGAGCCGATCCAGCGGGGCTCGGCCTCCGGCTCGGTGCGCGTCGTGAACGACCCTGAGCATTCCGAGAGCCTCGTCGTGGTCCGCCTTTCACTCATGAAGGTTCCCGAAACCGCTGGCTCCGCGTTCTATGAGCGCCTGCTCGAGTTGAACCATGCCTCTTTCGGCCGAGCGGCGTTTTCCGTAGGCGGCGATGGCCTGGTCTGGCTCACCGCGGGGCGTCCTGTCGAGGACCTGGATCCGGGCGAGCTCATCGATCTCATCCTTTGGACCTCGGAGTACGCCGACGACCTCGACGACAAGCTGCTCGCTGAGTTCGGAAGCGAGAACGCGCTGTGAGTGAGGTTACCGGGAACGGGGGGGCTTCCAAGGCGAAGGCCCCACGCGGGCGTGGAGTCGCAGGGCCGTTGGTTCGAATCGCTGGCTATTACGTCGTTTTGTTGGCCGCCTTGGCGGCTCTCCTGTGGGGGTTCCCTTGGCTGACCGAGGCGATCCTCGAAGCCGGCGGTGACGTGGCCTTTATGGACGAGATCACGAACACGTTCGGTGGTGTCCCTCTGATAGAGGAGCCGGGTGCTCAAGGTTGGTCGGGCCTGGGTATTCAGGCCCTTTCTTTGCTTGGAGCACTCGCCATCATGGTTCCGGTGGCCTGGACGTACATCATCATCCGACGAAGCGTCGGATACGACCAATCGGTCGTACACACACTGATCATCTTGCCCGTGGCGGTGACCGGGATCGTCATCGTAGTCAAAACCAGCGTGGCTCTTGCCTTCAGCCTTGCGGGAATTGTCGCGGCCGTGCGGTTCCGGACGACCCTGGAGGATACGAAAGATGCGGTGTACGTCTTTCTCGCGATCGGCGTCGGCCTGGCGGCCGGCAGCGGAAGGCTCGGGATCGCCCTCCTCTCGTCCATGGTCTTTAATCTCGTGAATCTGGTTCTGTGGAAAAGGCAGTTCGGCAACATCTATGTGGACCAAATGCACCGTACGTCTTCCCTTGCGCTCGGAGACGTTTTGGCCGGGCCGGCGTCAGGAAAGACGGCGCTTTCGATCGGAGACAAGGCGTTGCTTTCGGCGGTTCCGCAGACGGATCTTGGGGAGATGGTTGGCCGGGTGGCTCGCCTCGAGCGGTACCTAGACGAGGAGACGGACGTTCAGACGGAGAAAAAGCTTTACGCGCTCCTGCTTGTTTATACGAAGCTCGCCGGCGAGGCACAGAAGGCGGTCGAGGGCCCGCTCAACGATATGGCCGTGCGGTGGCGGTTGGCCGAGATCATCCCGGGTGGCGACGGTGTGTCCGTCCTCCAATATCTGGTCCGGCTCAAGCCCGGTGTGCAGCCCGGCGTCATGCTGGACACGATTCGCAAGGAGGGTGGCGACCACGTCCAGGCCGCCGAGTTACGGTCACTCAGAAGTCGAGCCAAGCGGAGGAAACCGGCATGAAAAACGCCTGTTTCGTACGGCTTTGTTGTGTGGCGGCGCTCGTTTCAAGCACTCCGACAGGAGCGTCCGGGCAGGCTTCAGCCCCCGGTGAACGACCCATTCCGGCCCTCTTCTCCTCCCATGACCTGATCGAATTTACGCTCGAGACCGACTATGGACGCCTACGGGGTGACCGGACGCAGGATAGCGAATACCGACCCGCGATCTTGAGGATGACCGACGATGAGGGCCGTGCTCAAACGATCGATATCCGAGTGAGGACGCGGGGAAACTTCAGGCTCACGAACTGCCGGTTCCCTCCCTTACGGATCAACTTTCCTAGGACCCGCATGGGCGGAACGGTCTTCGATGGGCAGAACGGGATCAAGCTGGTCAGCCATTGCCGGGACCGGGATGACGACGAACAAAACGTCATCGAGGAGTATCTGGTCTACCGTACCTTCAATCTCCTCACCGATGAGAGCTTTCGGGTGAGGTTGGCCCGTATCACGTACGCCGACGGGGAAGACGATGACGACCCGGTGGTTCGTTATGCGTTCTTCATCGAAGAGGCCGAGGCGATGGCGGAACGGTTAGGGGCCCTGTACCTGGAGATCCGACAGGCTAGTCCACGTGATTTCGGTGCTGAACAAGCCGTGCGCGTCTCAGTCTTCCAGTACATGGTCGGTAATACCGATTGGTCGATGGTGAGCTTCCACAACACCGAGGTCTTGCAGAATTCGGAGGGTGTTTACGTCCCGGTCCCCTACGATTTCGACTGGACGGGTTTCGTGTCGGCGCGATACGCTCGGCCCGATGAACGCCTACGGATCAGAAACGTCCGACAGCGGATTTACCGGGGTTTCTGCCGTCCGAATTTCGATTTCTCCGCGGTCTACTCCCAGTTCGTAGAGATTCGTACGGACCTCGAAGCTCTTTACACCGGCCAGGACGGGTTGGAAGAGGGGAATCGAAGGGACGCCGTGGAATACATCGACGACTTCTACGAAGATATCGAGTCCCCGCAGAGGGCCAGGAGTCGCCTCGAGCGAGATTGCCGCAATATGTAGTCCGTTTCGACGCTACTTCTTCTTACGGCCGGCGTTGGGGTGCTTAAGGTGTTTCCACGTGTCTCCACGCCGGGCCGCTAGAATCGTACTCGGTGAGACTTTCAGAAGTTTGGCCCAGTGTCCGGCGGCGTTGCGCCAGTAACCCTTCTCATCATCCCAGTCGTCCAAGACTTTCCGGACCTGTTTCTCGTCCAGGAGGGCGTGGGGCGACTTCTCCCCCTGGAGCCAGGGGTTGTCGGACCAACGCCTGCGTCGTTGTATGGGACCGGGAGCGCTGGCGCCGGAGTGTCCGAGACAGTAATGCCGGATCTGACTAGCGGTATAGTCAGGAAAATCCTTGGCGATGTCGGTGTAGAACCGACCCTCTTGAGCGAGGTCTCGCCACTTTACGATCAGCGGTAGGGGGGGCTTAGCCATGAATGTTTTTCGCTCTTAAACGATCTACAGGTTTAGGTCACCAGGTTAAGGTCACCGTTAAAGTACTCAGGCTACGATCCCCTAGGAAGGGGGGGCCATGTGAATTTACGCGACACGAGATCGAAAAAATACTCAGGTCGCCATCTCCGCGGTATAGGACTTTAGGCCAATACCCGCACGCCACTCGAAACCAGGGTTTCACTCGAGTTTTGCGGGGAACCCCGCACCGCGCCGCTCCGGGATCGAGAGGCTTAACAGCACGACCACCATGGTGATGGCGAAGGCCAGAAAGAATACTCCGGTCCCCAGGACTCCATACAACAGCCCGCCGACCAGGAGGCCGACGATGCTCGCAACGGCACCACTACTGCTCGCGAGGCCCTGCACGGCACCCTGCTCCTCGCGATCCGTCGCTGACGAGAGGAGGGCCATCAGCGAAGGCCACATGACTCCGTTTCCGAGGGCGAGTAAGGTGGTGCCGATATAAGCCGGCAGCTTCCCGTCCATGGTAAAGAATAGGAAACTGACGGCCAGCACGAGACTTCCCCCGATGACCAGCTTGCGCTCGGACCAGACCCTCGAGGCGCGCGTCAGAATCGGACCCTGGACCACCACCATCAGGATTCCCATGAACGTGAAGAAGGCCCCGATTTCGGCGAGTGACCAGTCGAGACGAGTCACGGCGTGAACGGGAAACGCAATGTAGAAGAAGTTGAAGGCGAGGAACACGAGGAAGTAGAGCGAAAGTAACAGCCGAATGAAGGGTAGTCCCAGGATCTCCCGCATCGTGAGAGCCGATCCCCCTTCGAGGCGATAACACTCCTTGAGCTCCTGGCCGAGGACCTTACGGACGGTGGTGCGCTCCTGATTCGCTTCAAGCGCGCCGCAGGTCGTCTCGGGTAGCCTGAACGCGATGATGAGGCTCGCTACGATGGAGATGACCAACGCCGCCACCACGGGCGGGATCTCTCCCCAGGCGGTCGCTCCCAGTGCTCCCGCTAGTGCGGGCCCCACAATGAAGCCGAGATTCCCGGATATGGCCATCTTTCCGAAGTTCGCACTCCGCTCACTCTCCTCGGTGATGTCGGCCAGATAGGCGTTGGCCACCGACACGTTGCCCCCGGTGATTCCGTCCAGCGCTCGAGCGAAGAAGAGCACCAGGATGGGTATCGTGACCGTGAAGGCTCCGGTCACGGCGGAATCGACCTCCACCAGCGGGACTACAGGCAAGAACAGGGCGATGAGAAAGACACCCCAAGACACCATGGTCCCGAGCTGGCTCAGGAGAAGGATACGCCTTCGCCCGTACCGATCCGACATTCTCCCGAGGATCGGGGCGCCGATGAGCTGGAAGAAGGAATACGTGGCGCCCATAACTCCGTAGACCAGGGCGTTACCGCCGAGCCTCGTGACCAGAAACACCAGGAAGGGGAGGACGATGGAGAAACCCAACGTTCCGACGAAGTTCACCGAGAGGATCGGGTAGATCGAGACCGGCCGTGGCGGCGTATTCATCATCTGGGTCTGGCTTCAGTGTCCTGAGGCGGAAGGGTGCAGCACCGGACTTCTAGCTTGGACACTAGCCGATAGATGTCGCTCCCGACCCACGCCTGGTGGCGCCGGTAACCCTAGATCGCTCGAGGTTGTGTTGAGGCGTCACGGAACGGAGAGTGGCGCCCGCGGCCCGCCAGAGGGACTCTCCATAGTGTACAGGCGTACGTAGAGGTCACGCCCCATCAGTGCTGCACGCTCCCCGGTGTTCAGGGTAATCGTGCCGGACGCTACTTGGCCGCCCGGGCCCGAGAGCCGGTAGATGATCCCACCCTCCCGCTCACTTTGAGCTCGGTGGAGGCCCACCCCGAGGATCTCTGCGGCCGATATTCCGGAGACCGCCACCTCATACGACAAGGCACTCGTGGTGACGTCCCACGAGAAGAGAACGCGAGCGGCGGCACGCCCCCCCTGGGCGGCGACCTCGAACGTAATGGGCTCGGGAGCCAGGCCGTTCTCCAACGGCGGGGTACGCGCCGGGGCGCGTCGGGGCTTGAAGGCTTGCTCGAAAGCGAAACCCAGGGCCAGCAATCGTACGTCCTGCAGTGGTCTTCCCAGCAACTCGAGTCCGGTGGGGAGCCCTAAACCGGTAAACCCGGCAGGGACGCTCAACGCCGGAAGCCCCGTCGTCGCGCTCAGCTGGCAGTTCGAGCCCGCCTGAGGATCCCCGATCCGGGCCGCCCGGCGTCGTATCGTGGGGTAGGCCAGGGCGTCGAGTAACAGCTCGTCCATTCTCGCCACCACGGCGTCGCGTGCCGCCGCACGTTTGTCCATGGCCCGAGCGTATGCAGCGCTGTCCCTCTCTTCCGTCCCGGCGCGTCGTCGGAAGGTGCCCTCCAACCGAACGTGGTAGAGACCCCGATCGAGGAGGTCTTGGAGAGAGCCGACCGGCGCGCCGGGGGTGGCAGCCAGGTAATCGATCAGGTCCCATTTGAACTCGAGCCCGATCACGCTGGATCCCGAGAGGAGCGAATCCAATCCGGGGATCTCGATGTCGATGATCTCCGCTCCGGCCCCACTCATGCTGTCGAGAGCGGCTCGAACCAGGCGAGCGTGCTCCCGGTCCGCCGCGGCGTCACCGAACAGTGCCGTCAACACCCCGATGCGAGCCCCCTGAAGCGCCTCGGCGTCGAGCCCTTCCACGAACCGAGGAAGTGCGCGGTCCGCCAGAATTCGCGTGGCCGGGTCGGCCGCATCCGCTCCTATGGTCGCGTCCAGCCCGATGGCGAGGTCCGTCGCTGTGCGGGCCAAGGGGCCACCCACGTCCTGTGTGTGGGACAGGGGGATGATCCCGTCGATGCTCGAGAGGCCCTTGGTCGGACGGAGACCGAACAGGTTGTGGTGTGATGCTGGAATACGAATCGATCCACAGGTGTCGCTGCCCCAGCCTATGGCTGCAAAGCTGGCC
>Ga0209988_10001468_pt1 | contig 15334 bp, 14 predicted proteins | sample N075metaG_FD_183115 | JGI IMG/M metagenome (GOLD analysis project Ga0209988, IMG submission 183115) | Deep subsurface microbial communities from Kermadec Trench to uncover new lineages of life (NeLLi) - N075 metaG (SPAdes) (version 2) | ecosystem: Environmental > Aquatic > Marine > Ocean trench... | reverse complement strand
CACAGAGTCTTGAGGAACTACTGAATATCAAGTGGATTGTCAGCCACGCGGTTGCTGCATCGGGTGTGCTGATTCTGAATGCCGATGACAAGCTGCTGGTGGGCAAGTCCGCGGAGTTTACCGGCACTATCGCCTGGTTTAGTCTCGATGAATATAATCCGGTTATCAGGAAGCATGCGGCAAACGGGGGTCTTGCGTTCGTTTATGAGGATAACAACCTCGTGCGCATCGACGGCGACGTTCGCGAATTGATTTGTGGCGCCAATGAGGTTCCCATTACGTTGGCTGGTGCTGCTGCGCACAATATCGCCAACGCGCTCGCTGCGGCCGCATTGACCGAACAACTGGGGATGTCGCTGGACGACATTCGCAGCGGACTCACGACGATGTCGCAGGATGCGAATCCGGGCCGCAGTAATCTTTATCCGCTTCGTGACTTCAATGTCCTGGTCGACTTTGCCCACAATCCGGAGGCAATGCAGGTACTTTTCGCCATGGCGCGCGCCATTCCGGCGAAGCGAAGAGCCCTGTGCTTTGCCCAGGCAGGAGACAGGACTGACGAGCAGATTCGTGAACTCGCGCGGGGCGCCTGGTCAATCGGGTTGGAGCTGGCCTGTATCGCGGAGCTCGACAAATACCGGCGCGGCCGCGAACAGGGCGAAGTATTCAGCATTATTCGCGATGAACTCATCAAATGCGGCGCGCGGGAAGAGCAGATTCGGTATTTCATCACCGAAAGCGAGTCCTTCGATGCGGCACTGGAATGGGCGGATGCAGGCGACCTTGTCGTCATGCTCGATCTCGGCCGCAACTCCGATATTCAAACCAGGCTCAAGACCGGGGCCTGACCCCGGTTTTCAAAATCAATCGCCCAGTGGGCCGGGCTCCTACAACAAATCTAGAACCTTGATGCGGTCAGGGTCACATCCGCTTGCGCCCAGATCTTGTCGAAGCGTTGCTGTATTTCGCCGGCGTCCTTGTCCTGTGCTTTGAGCGACTGGATCAGCCCATACAACGCCCAGCCGTTTCGCGGGTGCTGTTCGAGGTCTGCCCGATAGACTTCCTCGGCGCCCGCCGCATCCCCGGCCGTTAACAGTGCTTTGCCAAGGGTATGGCGTGTCGGGTAATACCAGAATGGCGGTTCTATGTAGGGCAGTTCGTCCTGGGTCTCTACCGCGAGCCGGAAATGGGCGATCGCTTCCTCGTGATTTCCCTCCGCCATTGCGATCTCGCCTTGTACGAGTGCGTCGGCGATGGTCAGCAGCATCGTGGCCGGGTAATAAATGCTGTCGAGGAAAAGAACGTCGGTCTCTTCACGCAATGGCACTAGTTTCGCGTGTTCTGCCCTGGCGGCATCGAGCCTGCCCTGTTTCGCATAGGCCGTGGCACGAACGTAATGCCAGATTGCCGTGGAGTATTCGAGGTTTTCCGGCGGCGCCGGCTCTGCCAATACCTCATCCCAGCGGCCAAACCGTGTCAGCGCCAACAAAGGGATCGTGCTGAAGAACTCAACGCTGGGAAATTCCTCGATCATCTCGAGCCTGACTTTGGCGGCAACCTTGCGTGCCGCTTCGATCGCGATCGCGCTGCGGCCTTCCATGCTCGATGCAGCCCACAGGAAATGAATGTTATGCGGGTAGTAAAGTGCCGGATAAAAGCCCTGTGCATTACAGGCAGCGATATAGGCTTCGTCTACCGAAGCTGCCAGTACGTTTGCGGCTGATGCATCGGCATAGCGGCCGACACGCCAGTAAATGTGTGATGGCATATGCACGAGGTGTCCCGCACCCGGCACCAGATCGCGAAGCGTATCGGCCGGTGCCTCGGCACGCTCTGGCCGCGACGAAGCTTCGACTGCATGAATATATAGGTGAATCGCAAGCGGATGTTGCGGGTTGCGCTCGAGAACGGTCTCCAGTGCCGCAAGGACTTCCTCGGTCAGCGGCTTTGGATGTTCAGGATCAAGCCAGTAGTCCCAAGGCATGGTGTTCATCATCGATTCCGCGAACAGCGCTGCCGCGTCGTCATCATCAGGATATTTGCGATGCACTTCCCGCATCGCGTTAACGTACGCTAAATCAAGCGGCGCGCGCTCCGTCGACGGGTCGCCGTTGTAACGTGTCGCCAGCGCATCGATGTAGTCGCGCTCTGCTTCAGATACGTTTTCCCGTAGCGCAACAGCTTTTTGGATGGCGGCGAATGCGCTGGTCCGCTCGTCGTCACTCATGACGACTTTGCCATTGCTGGTTACGTTTATATTGGGTCCAAACGCCAACGCTTCGCCCCAGTAACACATGGCACATTGCGGATCGAGCGTTTGTGCGGCACGGAATGAACGTACAGATTCGGCGTGGTTGAACGCGAAATCGATTATGAGGCCCTGGTCGAAATAACGTTGTGCATCGGAATCGCTGGTTGTGATCGGATGACGATGGCTACCCATACCGTCGAACAAAGGTGCGCCTGCCCGGGTTGCCAGGTCCATTCCTGTTTCGCTCGCCGCGGCTTGTGGTTCTGCGGGCGCTTCCTGGCGCGAGCAGGCCACCAGCGACAATATGACGGCAAGCACCGGGATTAATACCAAATGTTGAGATTTCATCGGTTTCCCCCGTCCGGGCACGGCGCCGGACACATTATTAATTCTGCATCGGGCGCGAATTATAGCCCAACAGGCGCCCCGGGATGGACCTTATTCAAGCCCGAGAATCAGCTTCCAGTGCTCTTCGCTGACCGGGAAAATCGACAGCCGGTTGCCTCGCTGCGTCAGTTTGAAGTCGGCGAGGCCGGGATGCGCCTTTAACTCCGAGAGTGTTACCGGCCGCTGCATCTTGCGCACAAACGCAACGTCGACAAGCACCCAGCGTGGATCATCTGCCGTGCTTTTTTCATCGTAATGCTTTGCTTTCGGGTCGAACTGGGTCGGGTCCGGGTAGGCGGCGCTCGCGATTTTCATGATGCCGGCAATGGCGGGGACTTTGCAGCTCGAATGATAGAAAAATGCCTGGTCACCCACCTGCATCTCGTCGCGGATCATGTTGCGTGCCTGGTAATTGCGGATGCCGTCCCATGGCTCCATCTGGTCCCGTTCGAGATCATCGATGCTGTAGGCATCGGGTTCGGACTTCATTAACCAGTACGCCACGACGGCCCCTCTGCTGATTCAACTTGGCGGCAGATCGCAGTCTAGCATGTGTCAAATCGGCGAAAACTGCATTGCAATCGGTACCGTCTGTTACGATACGGCGCGAACGGCGACATCCCACGACGAAAACAGCAACGGACTCTGGATCCGACAGGGAGACCAACATTGGCCAACGTGCTGGCAAACATATTCGGTTCATCTCCGGTCAGGCCGCTCGAAAAGCATGTCAACATTGCGTATCGCTGTGCTCGGGAGCTGAACAGGTTCTTTGCTGCCGTCGTTCGTGAAGACTGGGACACAGTCGCAAAAATCCGTAACAAAATTGCCGACCTTGAACATGAAGCAGACAACCTGAAAAAGAAAATTCGGCTGCGCCTGCCCAAGAGCCTTTTCATGCCGGTCCCCAGGCAGGATTTGCTCGAACTGTTGCTGGTTCAGGACAAGATGGCGAACCGGACCAAGGACGTTTCGGGGCTGGTTTTCGGCAGAAAAATGAAGATTCCTGCAGAAATCGCCGACGACTTCCTCGAATTCGTAGCCCGTAATGTTGATGCAGCCAAACAGGCACGAAAGAGTGTTCGCGAACTCAATGAATTGTTCACCAGCGGTTTTCGCGGCGCCGAAGTCACACTGGTCGAATCACTGATCGAAGAACTCGATCAGATCGAGACCGACACAGATGATCGGCAAGCGGATCTGCGATCGGCCTTGTTCGAAATTGAAGGCGAGTTGGAACCTGTCGATGTAATTTTCCTGTACCGGGTAATCGAGTTGACCGGTGAGATCGCGGACATGGCCGAACGAGTCGGTCGTCGGCTTGAACTGCTGCTCTCCCATTAATTCAAAAAACAAACTGCCGAGGGTGTCCTAGTGGAAGCTGAGATTGTCTATGTTGTTCTGGCGGCCCTGTTCGGTGTCTTCATGGCATGGGGTATTGGCGCCAACGATGTCGCAAATGCGATGGCGACATCGGTCGGCTCCAAGGCGCTTACGATCCGGCAGGCAATCCTGGTCGCCGCCGTATTCGAATTCCTCGGCGCCGTACTCGCCGGTGGCGAGGTAACTTCCACGATTCGCAAAGGAATCGTCGATACGGATTTGCTGTCCGGTTCACCGGAGTTGCTGATATACGGCATGCTCGCGTCGCTGTTGTCAGCCGGCACCTGGCTCCTGATTGCCTCAAGGAGAGGATGGCCAGTCTCAACCACGCACACCATCGTCGGCGCTATTGTGGGCTTTGCGGCAATAGGAATCGGTATCGATGCCGTACAGTGGGGCCAGGTCGGCACCATCGTAATGAGCTGGATCGTGTCGCCATTGACGGCTGGCTTCATCGCGTTTCTGATTTACAACAGCGTGCAACGCCTGATCCTGTCGCATGACGATCCACTGGCACAGGCAAAACGCTACGTTCCTGTTTATATCTTCCTCGCGGCGTTCACGATTGTGCTGGTCACCATTGTGAAAGGCCTGAAGCATGTCGGGTTGGAAATCAGCTTGGCCAACAGCTACCTGTTGGCGATTGCTATTGCCGCGACGATCGCAGTGGTCGGCGCCATCGCGATTCAGCGCATCGAGCCGGATCGCAAGGCCGAGAAAAAGGCTCATTTTCATACGGTCGAGCGTGTATTTGCGGTTCTCATGGTCGTGACTGCCTGTTCCATGGCTTTCGCTCATGGGTCAAACGACGTTGCGAATGCCATCGGGCCCCTTGCAGCCGTGATCAGTGTCGCGAAAACCGGAATCGTCGGAGCCCAGTCCTCGTTACCGATTTGGATCCTGGTACTGGGCGGCACCGGTATCGTCGTGGGGTTGGCAACGTTCGGCAAACATGTCATTGCAACCGTAGGCCGAAAGATCACGCAGCTTACGCCCAGCCGCGGGTTCGCTGCCGAACTAGCCGCCGCCACGACTATAGTCATTGCCTCCGGTACCGGTATTCCAATCTCAACGACTCACACGTTGGTCGGTGCGGTGTTGGGTGTCGGAATGGCGCGCGGCATCGAGGCAATAGATCTGCGGGTCGTTGCGCGGATCTTCGTGTCATGGGTCGTGACCATTCCGGCGGGCGCATTCCTGTCCATCATTTTCTTCCTGATATTCAAATTGATTCTGCCTTGATTGGAAACGGTCTCAGCAAATCCGCAAGGCGCTACTCGCTCGCCGTGCTGGTCGTTGTTTACACATTCAATTTCATCGATCGTCAGATACTCGCGATCTTGCTGCCTGCGATCAAGGCGGAATTCCTGGTCGACGACTGGGTCCTTGGATTCCTCGTTGGAACTTCATTTGCGGTTTTCTATGCGACGCTTGGGATGCCGATTGCGTTGCTTGCAGACCGATGGAATCGACGCAATCTGATCGCAGGGGCGCTTGCCATCTGGAGCGTCATGACCGCATTGTCAGGTGTTGCTGCCAACATAGTGCAGTTGTCGCTGGCAAGAGTCGGCGTGGGCATCGGTGAGGCCGGTTGCAGTCCACCGGCGCACTCGATGATTTCCGACTACTACCCGCCCGAAAAGCGGGCAACCGCGATGGGTATTTTCACTGTCGGCATTTCTGCGGGAATTATGATTGCCTATCTCAGCGGCGGCTGGCTGGCCGAGAATCTGGGCTGGCGCAAGGCGCTGCTGATCGTAGGGCTGCCGGGTCTCGCACTCGCCCTCATCGTCAGGTTTAGCGTTACTGAACCGGTTCGCGGCATGTCTGAGGGCCGCCAGGACGATGATGAACGATACGGGATCAGGGCGGTTGCCCGCTTTCTGTACAGCAGAAAGTCGTTTGTTCACATGTCTGTCGGCGCCGCGCTGGCATCATTTAATGCGTACGCCGTCTTAAGTTTTTTCCCCAGTTTCCTGATTCGAAGTCATGGCATGAACTTGCAGGAAATCGGCATCTACCTCGGCCTGATTATCGGCATCTCCAGTGCCATTGGATTTGTAGGCGGCGGCTATCTTGCGGATCGGCTCGGATCGATCAACAGGAAATATGCACTTTGGGCGATCGCAGCGTCCGCACTGACAGCATGGCTGTTCGTGTTTCCGCTGTACTTGCTCGAGGATTCGGCCTGGGTCCTCACAATTTTCTTCATTGCTTCTGTGCCGACGAATGTGTACCTGGCGACAACATTTGCGCAAACACAGAGCCTGGTTCGCCTTCGAATGCGCGCCGCCGCGTCCGCCGTACTGCTATTTATTATCAACATTGTCGGCTTGGGGCTCGGCCCGCAGTTTGCCGGAATATTGAGTGACTTCCTCGCGGCCAGTTACGGGGCAGACTCAATGCGTTACAGTTTGCTGGCCATTGGTGCCGTGATCGGGCCATGGGTGGCATTTCACTACCATGCCGCAAGTCGGTACATCGAACACGATCTCGATCGCGTGGACACAGCAATGAGCTCTGGCGACGGGCATGCTTGAATAACTGACAGAACGATTCAATTTTTCCTAATTACCCTGGCCGTCGACGATGCGGTCGCCAACAGTTTGCCGTCGGCATCGCGCAGTTCGGCTTCGAGAAAAGTGACTGTCTTGCCGGACCGGATAACGGTTCCGCGTGCAAACAGTTCCCCCTGACGCGAGACTTCAAGATAGCTCACCTTGATCTCAAGCGTGGCCACGATCGCGACGTCGCCTAACAGGCAGAAAACGGCGTTCGCCATTGCCGCATCCAGCATGCCGCAAATAAATCCACCCTGGATGCCACCGTCCGGATTGCACAGCGAACTGCCGGCCGTGAACCTGACCGTCGCGGCGTTTTCTTCGGTGTCGAACTTCAGCACCTCGCCGCCCAGGGTCTGCATTGCCGGCGGCCTGTTGGCGTTCAAAATCTTGATTAATTCATCAGTGGTCATTGGGCATCCCGTGAATCGACGATCAAACGGCGCGCATGTACCAGTCGAAGTCGACGTTACTGACGACGTTGTGGAAACGACGAGCTTCATCACGCCGATTTGCAACATACAGCTGGCAATAGTCTTTGCCAAAGTATTCAGGAAATATTTTGCTCTTCTCGAATTTGTCGATGGCGGCGTCCCAGCGGTTCGGAATTTTATTCCTGAGCCGAATTACCTGGCCCTCTTCGACCATGCGCCCCGGGTTGCAGCGATTCTTCAGGCCATAGTGCACGCCCGCGAGCAGGGCGGCTGTGACCAGGTAGGGATTTGCGTCAGCACCGGAAGTCCTGTGCTCGAAACGAAGATTCTTCTCATCACTCAGCGGTACGCGGATGGCGACATTGCGGTGATTGACGCCCCAGTTTGGTTCGACCGGCGCGAACATTTCCGGCCGCAGGCGGCGATAGGAATTGGCATTTGGCGCGAAGATCGCAGTGCCCTCGGCCATGGTTTTTACGAGGCCGCCGATCGCGTGCCTGAATCGCGCCGAGAAAGGCGGCGTCGCCATCTTCTCCTTGCCTTGTGAAAAGTAGTTTTTCCCCTGTTTGTCTACAAGACTCATATGGATATGCAAGCCGGAGCCCGAATCTTCCTCGAAGGGCTTGGCCATGAAGCAGGCAACGTATCCGTGTTGCCGCGCCACGGCTTTGATCGCGCGTTTGAGCAGGACTGCGTGATCGCAGGCAAGCACCGGATCATCGACGTGTTGCAAATTGATCTCGAATTGGCCTGGCGCAAATTCGGATGTCGCCGTGCCGGAGGGAATGCGCTGGGCTTCACAGGCAGTGTGCAGGTCATTCAGGAAGTTTTCAATTTCCCAGAGGTCGTCCGGGTTATAACACTGCGGACCGGGTTGCGGCCGCCCGATTCCCGGCACCCGGGACACTCTCGCCGTAGGCCGATCTGTTTTTGCATCCAGCAGGTAAAATTCGAGCTCGGTCGCCATAACAATTTTCAGGCCCATTTTGCGGATTGGCGCCGACGCCTTCTCCAGCACATATCTCGGGTCGGCAAAAAACGGCTTGCCGTCTCTCGAGTAAAGGCAGAATAGCGCCTGCGCACTTGGCTTCTGCGCCCAGGGTACTGCGGCCAGGCTGCCCGGGACGACGAATGCATCGACATCAGGGTCACCATCTTCCGCACCAAACGGCATACCGGCAACAACGTCGCCCAAAGTGTCGAACAGCACTGCGCCGCCCGGCATACAAAATCCGTCGACGAATGTTTTTTCGAACTCCTTACGGCGAATTCGTTTGCCGCGCAGTATTCCCGGCAGGTCGGCAATGAGCAACTCCATCACCGCGGTGTCCGGATGACTCTTCAGAAATGCGCGTAACCCGGCAATCGCGCTGGTTGGCTTGCTGTTACCCATTTGATCGTCTCCTGGCCTCGTGTATTGCCGTTAACCCTGGATACGTAATTCGTACCACGCGACGTTCCAGTACTGGTCAAATTTCCAGCCGACTTCCTGGTACACGCCGATTTTGCGAAATCCAAGTGTTTCATGCAATTTGACTGACGCATCATTCGGTAACGCAATGCCGGCGTAAGCACCGTGCAATCCAATTCCGGACAGATTTTTCAACAATACTTCGTACAGCCGTTTGCCTACGCCGTGACCGGTGGCCTCCGCCGTCAAATACACCGTCGTCTCCACCGAAATATCATAGGCAGCCCTGTGTTCGAATGGCGTACTGCAACAGAATCCGAGCACTGTGCCGTTGTTCTCGGCGACCAGGAGTTGATTCGGTCCGGACTCATGGAACTGGGAAAACCAGGGCGCGCGCTCACCAATTGAATAGGGCCTGGCGTCGAACGTGGTGTGGGAGTTTTCGATGTAATGGTTATAGATTTCGACAACCGCGTCATAGTCGCCCGGAGCGCAATGCCGAATAATGATGTCGTCCATGCGCTGAGTGTGGGCACAATTTGCCTGCTCGGCAACTGCTCACGAGGCTGGTGCTGTCGGCAGGTAGGTGTTTTTCACGACTCGCCTGTGCCGGGCGACGTCGTCATAATATGAAATTGCCGCCATAATTTGGAAGTGACACCATGAGTGAAACGCGTCCGCCACAAGGCGCTCAGGCGGCTCTCCGGGCCGTCCGGCTCCTGAAATTGTTCACGAATGAAAGGCCCGAAATGTCGCTTGCGGACATCAGCCGGGCCTCCGGTTTGCACAAGACAACCGCTCACAGGTTGTTACGGGCACTTCAGAGCGAATCGCTGATCGATCGAAATGCCGCGACCAGCGCCTACAGTCTGGGCGCCGGCCTGATGGCATTAGGTGTTCAGGCCCTGGCGAGCAGCGACGACGCGTTCATCCCTTATTAAAGGCGCTCGCGAGAGAGTCGGGTGAAACGGCAACGCTCGAGGTTCCAGTGGAAGACAGCATGCTGATTCTGGACGAGGTGGTGGGCAGCCATTTGGTTGCGGCCGCCGGTAATATTGGTACTCGCTGGCCCATGCATGCGACGTCGACGGGTAATGTCTGGATTGCGTTCGAGGAGTCCGGAATGGACCGAATCGGCAACCAGCTGCAACCGCTTACCGCAAGAACTCTAACCAGCAAAGAGTCTTTCCAGGCACAGCTTCCAGACATTCGCCGGCGTGGATTCGCGGTCTCAGTCGACGAATTGGAGGATGGATTTACAGCCGTAGCGACAGTCATTCGCGGTACGCTGGGAGAGGTGCAAGGTGCGCTGTCGACAAAACGCCTCAGTGCGGCCACCTGTGCGGAACTCGGCACCTCCCTGTGCAGGGCTGCCGCCGCCAGACTGACTCGTGGATTCTGATTATCTGCCAGTCCGACGCAGGAATTAAAAACTGCAGGAGGGGCTTTAGCTGTAGCATGTACTTATGCCGCGACAAAATCGCCTGGAGCGATTTTGGATAACGCCATCGGCGTTAGCCCGACAAATCGTCACGACAGACGATTTGGACGCCTGAGCGTAGCGACGGCGCCCAAAGGGTGAGCTGCAAGGATGCAGCGAATCAACGGCCGAGGGCAGGATGCCCGGGTCAACCACATCGATGTGCGTGAGCGACGACCCCCGAACCGGGGTGTGGCCATGCGCGGCTGGAGCCGCCCTTACGACTAGATTACTACAAATCCGGTAGACTGCTCTCGTCTTTAATTCATTAACTCTGGCTGGAGGGGAAGAAATGCGAATTCTGTTGGTGTGCATCATTGCCGGATTGAGCCTGGGCGCCCTCGCCCAGGACGATGGCGTCGAGGCCAAAATAAAGGCGGCAATGGCTGCCGACATCCGTACCGAAGCAGATTTGGCGCGGGACAGGAACCGGAAACCGGTTGAAACACTCGCGTTCTTCCAGCTCTCCGACGACATGCGGGTTCTCGAGTTGCTGCCCGGTGGTGGCTGGTATACCAAACTGCTGGCTCCGGTGCTCAGAGACAACGGCGAACTCTACGTCGCGATTGGCACCAACAACGTGCAGCAGAATCTCGTACCGCAGCCGGGATTCGATCACATCAATGTTATTGATATCGGCGTCGAACTGGAGCGAACTGGCCCGTTCGGCACCAGAGATATGGCATCGTTCGGTTTCGGGGTCAGCGATATCGATCTTGCGGTCACGTTCCGTAATATTCACAACTTCACGGCGGAAGCCAGGGCAAAATTGAATTCTGCCGTGTTTACGGCGCTAAGATCAGGCGGCCTCTACGGCGTCATTGATCACACGTTACGCCACATGGAACCGATGACCCGGGAAAACCGGCGTCGCGTGGATGTCGTGCAGATCATCAAGGAAATACAGGACGCCGGTTTCAAATTCGTGGACTACAGCGATTTGCATTATCGTCCCGATGATGAATTGCGTTACGAGGTGGGCCGGGCCACGGTTACCGGCAATACCGATCGTTTTACGCTGTTGTTCCGCAAACCCTAAGGGTAGATGACGCCGCTGCACGAATTGTATGGGTGCGAAACCAGTTGTAGGAATTCCCGCCGACCGGCGTCTACTCGACCCCCATCCCTTTCACGTGGTTGGGGAGAAGTACGCAACCGCAGTCCGGGATGGCGCAGACTCGATACCGTTTCTCATCCCGGCCCTCGGAGATAGTATCGATGCCGCAACGGTGTTGCAGCGTGTTGATGGTATTCTGCTGACGGGAAGTCCGTCGAATGTCGAACCACATCACTATGACGGAGCGGCAAGCAGAGCTGGCACGCTGCATGATCCACACCGCGATGAAACAACGCTGCCATTAATAAAACTGGCGCTCGAAATGGGAGTGCCGGTGTTTGCCGTTTGCAGAGGATTCCAGGAGTTGAACGTAGTGCTTGGAGGGACCTTGCACCAGCACGTGCATGAAGTTGAGGGATATCATAACCACAGGGAAAATCCTGGCGACCCGCTCGAGGTCCAGTATGGTCCTTCACATGAGGTCCATTTGGTCGAAGGTGGACTGTTGCGTGACCTCGCCGGCACGGACACTGTTACAGTGAACTCGGTGCACTCGCAGGGTGTTGCCCGGCTTGCTGACGGAGTAAGTGTTGAAGCCGTCGCAGACGACGGCCTGATCGAAGGTTTCCGCGTGGACGCCGCCAGAAATTTCGCGCTTGCCGTGCAGTGGCATCCCGAGTGGAAAGTAATGGAAGACAGGTTTTCGATGGCGATTTTCAAAGCATTCGGTGATGCGTGCAGAGAATTCGCGGCCAGTGACAGGTGAAATGTGAGTGAGCAAGACGATATTCAGGCCTGGTTGAAAGAGCACGAAATAGACGATGTCGAGGCCTTCGTGCCGGACATGGCTGGTGCTGCCCGCGGCAAGCTGATTCCGGCAGCAAAATTCGGCACCGGTGAGCTTAAGCTGCCGGAGGGCATATTCGCGCAAACGATCTCCGGAAACTACGTCGACAACAAAGACAATGTCGAGGATCGGGACATGATTTTGCGACCAGATCCTTCGACCTTGCGCCCGGTACCCTGGGTGACTGATCGAACGGCATCAATATTTCTGGACTGTTTTCACAAGGATGGCAGCGCGGTTGAGACCTCACCGCGGCGCGTATTGCGCAACGTGTTGGACTTGTACAAAGAGAAGGGTTGGAGGCCGGTCGTTGCGCCTGAGGTCGAGTTTTATTTGATTAACGCACACGCCGACGCTAACCAGGAAGTCGAGCCACCCGAGGGCCGCCTGGGCCGCACGGAGACCTCGAAGCAGCCGTTCAGCATCGATACGATGAACGACTTCGATCCGTTCATCAACAAGGTGTATGCCTATTGTAAAGATCAGGACATACACATTGATGCGCTTTCACAGGAGATGGGACCGGCGCAATTTGAAATCAATTTCTTGCATGGTGATGCGATTGCACTGGCCGACCAGGTTTTTCTCTTCAAACGGACGGTCAAAGAGGCAGCGATTGCACATGAGATGCACGCCACGTTTCTTGCGCGGCCGATCTCGAAGGAGGCGGGCAGCGCGCTGCATATTCATCAGAGCATCGTGGATGAAAATGGAACTAACATTTTTTCCACGGGCGACGGCGGACCAAGCGATCTGTTCATGTCCTACATTGGCGGGTTGCAAAAATACATGCCTGAGGTATTGCTGATTTTCGCGCCGTATGCGAATTCGTATCGCCGCTTCCTGAGCTACTATTCAGCGCCGGTAAATCTGTCGTGGGCAATCGACAACCGCACTGTCGGTCTGCGAGTGCCTGATTCGGATCCCGAGGCGCGCCGAGTCGAGAATCGACTGGCAGGAGCCGATGTCAATCCCTACCTCGTGCTTGCAGCAACGCTCGCTTGTGGCTATCTTGGGATGGATGAAGGTCTGAAGCCGGAGAAGCCGGTCGAAGGCAGTGCCTATGATCAACCATTCAGCCTGCATCCCTTCCTGTACGAGGCCATCAAGGCATTGGATGGCAGTGAGGCCATGCGCAGGATGCTGGGCGACCAGTTCGTGACCCTGTACTGCGCGGTGAAAAACGACGAGTGCCGCGAGTTCCAGGAGATTGTCACGCCCTGGGAACGCGAAGTACTATTATTGAACGTCTGAGGTTTGGTTATGGCAATTGTTGAATCGCGCTCGCGCTCGGAGTGGCAGGAACTCGATTGCAGCCACTATATGCACCCGTTCACCGATTACAAGGATCTCCGGGAAAAGAAGAGCCGCATCATTGTCCGCGCCGACAGCGTCTATATCTACGACGCGGACGGCAAGCAGATACTGGATGGGATGTCCGGGCTGTGGTGCGTCAATGCCGGCTATGGCAGGGACGAGTTGGTCGCCGCGGCAGAAAAACAGTTACGCGAGCTGCCCTACTACAACAGCTTTTTTCAGTGCGCTCATCCGCCGTCAATAGAACTGTCGCGCCTGCTGCAGGAAATAACCCAGCCGCAATTCAATCGCGCCTTCTATGCAGGCTCCGGTTCCGAGTCCATCGACACGATGATTCGCATGGTCAGGCGTTACTGGGAACTCATGGATCAGCCCGATCGCCAGGTTATTATTGCGCGGGAGAATGCCTATCATGGCTCGACCATTGGCGGCACAAGCCTTGGCGGCATGAAACTGCAACGGGCGCAGGGCGGAATGCTTCTACCCGGGATCGAACATATCGGACAACCCTACTGGTTCGGCAGCGACCGCAGCCTGTCCGCGGACGAATTCGGCTTGCAGGTGGCGCGCTTGCTCGAGCAAAAAATCGAGGAGGTTGGTGCAGACAAAGTTGCCGCATTCGTTGGCGAACCGGTACAGGGCGCCGGCGGCGTCATCGTGCCGCCGGAAACCTACTGGCCGGAGATTCAGAGAATCTGTGATGAGCACGGCATCCTGCTGGTGACCGACGAGGTGATATGTGGTTTCGGCAGGCTCGGCGAGTGGTTTGGTGCTGACTACTATGGCGTTAAGCCTGATCTCATGACATTCGCAAAAGGCGTCACCTCCGGATATCTGCCGCTCGGCGGCGTCATGGTCGGTGACCGTGTGAGCGATGTTCTGATTGATAAAGGCGGTGAGTTCTATCATGGCTACACTTATTCGGGGCATCCGGCAAGTTGCGCAGTCGCCATCGAAAACATTCACATCATGCAGCGAGAAAACCTGATCGATTATGTGCGCGACGATATCGGACCGTATCTGCAGGAGAAGTGGCATTCGCTGGCCGCACACCCGCTCGTCGGTGAAACTCGTATGGTCGGCTTGATGGGCGCGCTCGAGCTTGTGCGAGACAAGTCAACGCTCGATCGTTTCGACAAAGATGAAGGGATTGGCACAAAATGCCGTGACTTCCTCGTGGACAATGGCCTGGTCATGCGCGCTGTCGGTGACACGATTGTCGTCGCACCACCGCTGATCCTGACCCATGCGCAAGCCGACGAACTGGTCGAGATAGCCTGGAAGTGCCTCGACCTGACGGCGCAAGCAGTGAGTTAACAAGATGACAGTCAAGAAAGACGGCGACTTTGCGATTACTCGTGAAAGTTTGTACGGCACATTAAACGAACCGACCTATGCGGGTGCCACATCCTTCATGCGGCGCAAATACTCGCGAGACCTGGAGGGCGTCGACCTGGTCGTGACCGGCGTGCCGCTCGACACCGCAACGACGAACAGACCCGGTGCACGATTCGGACCGCGGGGGATCAGGGCGGCGTCCGCCAACATTGCGTGGATGCGACCATACAACACGAAAGTTGATCCCTTTGAGAAACTGGCAATTATCGACTACGGCGATTGTTTTTTCGATTTTGGCCGGCCACAAGAAGTACCCGATGTGATCGAAGCACACGCATCGTCAATCATCGATGCCGGGCCTGGATTGCTGACCCTCGGCGGCGATCATTTTATCGCATGGCCGCTGCTCAAAGCGCATGCGAAGAAGCACGGTAAACCGCTGTCGCTGCTGCATTTCGATGCACACAGCGATACCTGGGAAGACGAAGAGGGGCGCGTCGATCACGGCACGATGTTCTGGCACGCGGTCAAGGAAGGTCTGGTCGATCCCGCGCACTCGGTACAGATCGGTTTGCGCACGACCAACGACAACACGCTGGGATTCAATATTCTCGACGCCCCCTGGGTGCACAACAACGGCATTGATGCTGTTATCGCGGAAACAAGGAAACATCTCGGCGACCGGCCCGTATACCTGAGCTTCGACATTGACTGTCTCGATCCAAGCTACGCACCAGGCACCGGCACGCCCGTCTGTGGTGGGCTAACGACCTACCAGGCGATTGCAATCATTCGCGGCATGACCGGCATTAACCTCATCGGCATGGACTTGGTCGAGGTCGCGCCTGTCTATGATGTTGGGGAAATC
>Ga0209988_10001467_pt1 | contig 15344 bp, 16 predicted proteins | sample N075metaG_FD_183115 | JGI IMG/M metagenome (GOLD analysis project Ga0209988, IMG submission 183115) | Deep subsurface microbial communities from Kermadec Trench to uncover new lineages of life (NeLLi) - N075 metaG (SPAdes) (version 2) | ecosystem: Environmental > Aquatic > Marine > Ocean trench... | reverse complement strand
ATGTAATTGGCAGCCTGCTGCAATTCCGACACGGAATAATTGCGGTCCGTCTGCAGGATTCGATTCTGCACTTCACGATCATTGATCACGAGAATGGCCAGAATCCGATTCTCTGACAACGGCAGGAATTCAATTTGCCGTAATGCGGCATGTTTCCCACGAGGAATCGTTACCACTCCCGCCAGGTGCGTAAATTCCGACAACAGACTGGATACCGATGCGACCAGCGCCCCAGCGTTATTGATCTTGCGATTGATCTGCGATCGCAACAGGTCGATGTCATCGACCGTGGGCTGTCGGTAGCGGACTAAGGTATCGACGAACAAGCGATATCCCAACGGCGTCGGGACACGCCCGGCTGAAGTGTGTGGTGCGGACACCAGGCCCAATTCCTCAAGGTCCGACATGACGTTACGAATCGTTGCCGGGCTCAAGTCCAGCTCTGAGTCCTTCGACAATGTTCGTGAACCGACCGGCTGGCCTTCACGGATATAGCGCTGAATCAGGACGCGTAATAGCTGTTGCGCGCGCTCACTCGGGGGAGTACTTATTGCTTCTGCAGACATTCGCGAAAAATGCGGGAAACTCGCAAGCGACTCACTGTGTTAGGGTATCTTGCAACACGCTAGCAACGCCTTGGCGGTCGGTCAAGGGTTTGTAACAATCGGTCTCTGGTACACAATAGAGCAATAAATTCCGGGATCGCGGACATACGATGAGCAGTGAGATCAGGCGAGTGGCGATACTGGGTCGTCATGATGATCCGCACGTTGCGGACCTCATGCGTGTGCTCGTCGGGCATTTGACAAAAGCTGGGATCGACGTCCTGGCTGCAGACGAAATGGATTTGGATCTGCAGGTGGATCGCGTCGACAAATCCGATCTGGCCGGAAAGGCGGACTTGATGATTGCCATTGGCGGCGACGGAACGATGCTCTATGCGGGCAATCTCGCGCGCACTTCGGACGTACCGCTGCTCGGTGTCAATCGTGGTCGACTGGGCTTCCTGGCCGACGTGTCGCCCGATGAAATGCTGACCAGCGTCGATCACATTCTAAAGGGCGATTACACGTGCGAGTCCCGGTCCCTTCTGACGGCGACACTATCCAGAGCGGATGGCAATTCGGTTACGGCGACAGCCTTCAACGATGTCGTACTGCAACGTTGTGCAACCGGGCGCATGGTCGATGTCGTTGCCAGCATCGACGGCGAGTACGTCAATACGCATTCCGGTGACGGGCTCATTGTTGCGACGCCGACAGGATCGACAGCCTATGCGCTGAGTTGCGGTGGGCCGATCATCGAACCGAGCCTGGATGCGATGGTAGTCGTACCCGTTTGTTCACACACGCTGACAGATCGACCAATCGTTATCCCGGCAAGCAAGACCATCGAAATCCGTGTTCTCGAACGCTCGGACGCACAAGCCGAGGTCACGGTCGATGGTCACGCGATCGGTGACGTCAGTCCTGATGATGTCCTGACCGTCACCAAGTCCACGCACTGCATTCGACTCATCCACCCGCCGGGCTACAACTTCTTCAGTATCTTGCGCTCAAAACTTTTTTGGGGCCGGGACAATCGAAACCGCGGCGAAGGAACGACGTAGACATGCTGGTCAGTTTGCAGATACGCGATTTCGCAATCATTGATCAGGTCGCCGTCGAGTTTGGGCCAGGGATGACGGTGCTGACGGGCGAAACCGGCGCTGGCAAATCCATACTTGTCGACGCGTTGGGCCTGGTATTGGGTGAGCGCGGCGGCAATCAGTTAATCCGGGCCGGTGCCAAGCGGGCCGAATTCAGTGCCGAATTCGACATTTCGACACTGTCCGATGTCAGGGACTGGCTAGCCGAGCAGGAATTGGACCAGGATGAGGAATGCCTGCTGCGGCGCGTCATTAACGCTGATGGACGGTCTCGCGCATTTATCAATGGCAACGCAGTCACGATGCGACAGCTGAAGACGCTTGGCGAGTCACTGCTTGATATTCACGGTCAGCACTTTCATCAATCTCTAGGCCGACGATCTGTGCAACGTAATCTTCTGGATCACTTCGGCGAATTGACCGATCAACGTGAGGCAACAGAAGCTGCCTATGCGCAATGGCGTGTATTGGCAGACCAGTTGCAGAAATTGCTGGCGGCCGACGTCGATCGAGCGTCGCGGCTGGATTTGCTGGAGTTTCAATTGACCGAACTTGACGGACTTGATGTCCAAAAACACGAGGTCGGTGAGTTGCAGACGGAACGGCAGAAACTGCTGCATCGCGGACGACTTGCAGAAGGCATTCGTAACGCACTCATGAATCTCGCCGATGACGAATCCGCCAGCGCCGCAACCTTACTGTCTGATGCGGCAAGATCGATCGACGCATTGCTCGAGTTCGACGCAAGCCTTGCACCTGTACGGGCCTTGCTCGACAGCGCATCCATTCAAGTCGGTGAAGCAGCCGACTCGCTGCATCGTTACGGTGACTCGCTCGACATGGACCCGGCGCGGCGCGACTGGGTGGAAGAGCGTCTGGATGCAATGCAGACGGTCGCACGCAAACACCGAGTCGCGGCCGAAGACATTCCGAATCTGCATGACCGGCTTCGGACTGAGCTTGACGAATTGATGCACGCCGAGGAGCGCGGCCAGCAAATCAAAGTCGCCGTTACCGCAGCACGTGAAAATTTTCAGATTCTCGCCGGCACTTTATCCAAGCACCGTGCTGAAGCCGCCCGCAACCTCGCGGCGGCTGTTACTGAAGCGATGTCCAGCCTGGGTATGCCCGGCGGCGTTTTCGAAATCGCCGTGACACGGTTGGCGGATGACCAGTTTCGTCCCTGGGGCGTCGATAACATCGAATTTCTCATTAGTGCAAACCCGGGCCAGCCTCCGCAGTCATTGGCGCGGGTCGCCTCGGGTGGCGAGCTGTCACGAATGAGTCTTGCCATACAGGTCATAGCCAGTGGTGGCAGCTCGATACCGACGATGGTATTCGACGAGATAGACAGTGGCGTCGGCGGTAGTGTTGCTGAAATGGTCGGACGTCGTTTACAGGAACTCGCTGCAGAACGGCAAGTATTGTGCGTCACCCATCTCGCGCAGGTTGCGAGCCTGGCCGACGCCCATTTTCGTATTAGCAAGGTGACGGACGGCAAGGCGACGCGAACGGGTGTGCACGCGCTGGGTGAAGACGAACGAATCGAGGAAGTCGCACGCATGCTGGGCGGCGTCGCGATTACCCAAAAAACGGTCGATCATGCGGCTGAGATGCTTGCCGGGGCCCGACGAAAACTCGCGTAGGTTAGTCGTCTTCAGGTTTTGCTGAGGGGCTTCACGTATAACACGAGACTGTGATCCAGCAGTTCGTAGCCGTGCTCCGTAGCCATCTCGCGCTGTAAACGTTCAATTTCCTCATTAACAAACTCGATCACGGTTCCCGATTCCACGCACACCATGTGGTCGTGGTGCTTACCGTCGTCGAGTTCGAATACCGAGTGCCCGCCTTCAAAATTATGCCGGGTTACGAGACCCGCCGACTCAAACTGCGTCAGAACCCGGTAAACGGTGGCCAGGCCAATATCTTCGTTGTGCCCAAGCAATTCCTTGTAAATATCTTCGGCGCTGAGATGCCGTTGTTGCGTAGTCTCGAAAATCTCAAGAATCTTCAATCGTGGCAAAGTGATCTTCAGACCGGCCTTGCGTAATTCCTGACGTTGCTCCATTGACGAATTCTCTGTCGATATCGGGTCAATCGAATTTGGCTGTTTTGCCGCTGGGCAAGAAGGTATGATGCGCGCCTATTATGACCCGATTTCTCATCATCGCAATTGTTCTTGCCGGTCTGGCCGTGTCCAGTGGATGCGTTTATCGCCAGACTATCTCGCAAGGCAATCTCATCGAGCAGGAAGATCTGGACCAGGTTGAGGTTGGCATGACCCGCAACCAGGTTCGATTTTTGCTCGGCACTCCCATGATCGATGACCCGTTTCACGAGGACCAATGGGATTACGTCTATTTTCTGAGGGTTGCACGCAAGGATGCGACCTTCAAACGCTGGGTCACGATCATCTTTGAAGACGGCACAGTCAACGAGATTCGAAAGGATCAGGAGCTCAATCCAAAGCTCTGAGCCGCCTGGATTCTTTGGGGTCGATCTCGAGCTCGCGGTAAATCTCAACACGATCCCCGTCCACCAGCGTCTGATCGCGTTCGACCGGGCGGCCCCAGATGCCGGTCGGCATACTCGCGATATCTGCATCCGGAAAAGCCGCGCCGATTTTCGACATCTCAAGCGCGTCGGCAACTGTTGATCCGGACAGCATTGAAACCGAAACCAGTTGCTGGGATTCAAGCGTCCCAAAAACAACTTCTACATTGATCAATGTACTCATTATCCGGACGGCGATTTATTGAAAATTGAATCCGCTCGGCGCGTAAAAGCATCAACGAGGGAATTGCAGGTGTCTTCAAAAAACGAGCCCAACATAACGTCGACCAAGCGACTTGAAAACTCGAACTCAAGTTCGAGCGCCACCTTGCTCCCCGAGTCTCCCAACTGCGTGAACGACCAAACTCCAGCGAGGTGCCTGAACGGTCCATCAACGAGTTGCATTGCAATGGACTGGCGGTTGGTTGCTGTGTTTCGGGTTCGAAAACTTTTGCTGAGACTACCCCGATGCAATTCGAGTGTTGCTTCTACAACATTGTCCTTCCGACAATGCACTTCGGCTCCGCCACACCATGGCAAAAATTCCGGATACAACTCGATATCGTCGACCAGCGAAAACATCTCGTCTGCTGTGTATGTCACCAACGCGTGCCGGCTGATTCTACGCATCTTGTCCTGTGAATGTCCTAACTCACGAGAGTCTTAAGCCACTGAGCGAAGACCACCACGTAGTCCAGCAAGCCGACGGCTTTGAGAAAAACAAACGTGATTCCAATCGGTGCCACGAAGCGCGCGAGGAATCGCCACAACTTGTAGGTCGTACCTGCCCCGCCGAGTTCGTCCGCGGTCGAGTTGCGGCACATGACCCAACCTGCAAAGACTGTGATCAATACGCCGCCGAGCGGCAGCATGATATTGATGGTCAGATGATCGAGGTTGTCGAAAATTGTTCCCTTGAGGAACTTGAATTCAGACAGGACGTTGAACGACAGGACCGTGCCAAGACCCAATCCCCAGATCGATAAACCCATTATGAGCGCTGCCTGCGCACGGGTGCGATTGTACTGCTCGACAAGCCAGGCGACGGCGGGTTCCATCAGGCTAATCGCCGACGTCCACGCGGCGAAGGACAGCAATATGAAAAATATGGTTGCGAAGAAAACCCCGCCAGGCATATGACCAAACGCGAGCGGCAGCGTGATGAATACCAGCCCTGGTCCATCGGCGGGATCGAGCCCATTGGCGAAAACAAGCGGGAAAATCACGAGACCAGCTAGTAATGCGATCGCTGTATCGGCGCCGGCAACGGCGGCCGCTGAGCCTGTAATGGAGGTCTCTTCCGGCAGATACGCACCGTAGGCCATGACAGCGCCCATACCAATTGACAGTGTGAAAAAGGCCTGACCCATTGCGGCCAGCACGGTATCCCAAGTGAGCTTGCTGAAATCCGGCGTAAACATGAACGCGACGCCCTCACCGAAGTGGCCAGAATTAATCGAGTAACCGAGCAACGCCAGCATCAGCACTAACAAGGCCGGAACCATGAAACGCACAGCCTGTTCGAGTCCGCGTTCCACTCCGCGCGCAACAACAAAAATTGTGAGGCCCATAAATAATGTGTGAAATGACGCGACCATCACCCAACTACCGATGAAACCGTCACGCTCGGCGGTTATTGCAGCTACACCGGCGCCGCTAAACACACCCATTGCACTCTTGAAGACATACGCGAGCGTCCAGCCGCCAATGACGCTGTAGTACGACAAGATCAGGATGCCCGCGAGAACACCCATGCCACCGACCCATTGCCAGTGCCTTGATTTACCCTCTTCTTGGCCGAGTAGCGCCATCGTTGCGATCGGATTTCTACGGCCACGACGGCCGATCAGGATCTCCGACATCATGACGGGCATGCCAATGACGGCGACACAAGCAAGGTAAACCAGAACAAATGCACCACCGCCATTCTGGCCAACGACATATGGAAATTTCCAGATATTGCCCAACCCCACGGCGGAGCCGGTCACGGCGAGAATGAATGCCATTCTCGACGACCAGTGGCCGTGCAGCGAGGTACGTTTCGCCGTGTCGGTGGCCTGATTGCTCAGCATTATTATTCTCTCAGGGCGGACGAAGCCGCGATTCTCATACAAATACAGGATACTGACAACATTGGTTCTGTAGACGCGGCGATATTCAGCCTTACTGTAGCGCGCAAAACCGTATAATCGCGACCCGTTGATCGCATCACTAGCCGGAAAAATGAGCTCCAAGAAGAAAAAAAAACCTGCCGACAATGTCATTGCCGTTAACCGCAAAGCGCGCCACGACTATTTCATTGAGGACAAGTTTGAAGCCGGCCTGGTGCTCGAAGGCTGGGAAGCCAAGAGCCTGCGGGCCGGTCGCGCCCAGCTTACCGAAAGCTATGTACATCTCAGAAATGGCGAGGCTTACCTGATCGGAGCGCACTTTTCGCCGCTGAACACAGCGTCGACGCATACCAGGGCTGACCCGACTCGCTCCAGAAAACTATTGTTGCAGCGTCATGAATTGGATCGACTCGTCGGCGCCGTTGAGCGCAAAGGATTCGCACTCGTGCCGCTCAATCTGCATTGGTCCAAAGGTCGGGCGAAACTCGAAATCGGCCTCGCCAAAGGCAAGAAACAGCATGACAAACGGGCAGCCAGTAAAGATCGCGATTGGCAGCGTCAAAAAGAAAGAATTTTGAAAAGATAGTTTTAAATCAATAAATTATCTTTACCATTTAATGTGTTTTATTACCTTGAATTTCCGGATAAAGGCCATAGACTACGCGGACACCGGGGGTGACATGGCTTCGACGTGGGTCGCGAAACTCTGAGTGCATGCCGAGGGACAGATTACCTCGTTAAACCAGCTGTAAAACCTATAGTTGCCAACGACGACAACTACGCACTAGCTGCTTAAAAACCAGTTTAGCGCCCTCTGACCGGATCGTGCCTGTGCGTCCGGGGTTCAGGGGTCACCGACACGGGACCGCGGCAAGGGCTTGTTCAGTGTCCAAACCGTTAAAACCAAACTGAGCTGGCTGCAAGTCTTCCCTGCCCGTCGGGTAGCTTGTGGTGAGATTAAAGACGGAATAAGCATGTAGACCTTGGGGCAGAGGGCTTGCGGACGTGGGTTCGATTCCCACCACCTCCACCAACGCAATAATGCCGCCCCTTGTGGGCGGTGTTTTTGTTTGTGGGCAGTCGCTGGGACGGGCTAGTTTTGCCCGAGACGATCTACAACGAGCGGTTCGAGGCTGCTCAGGCCAGCGTCTCGACCGTATTCGAGCGCCGCTGCATCGTCCGCCCCTTGCAGATTATGGCGAAGCGCTAGAATAGCGCCGACGCGTTCGCCACTCCCGCAATGCAACAGGACCGGGCCATCGATATCGGTGAGCAATTTGTCCAGCCGTTGCGCATTCTCGAAGCTGATCGCCTCGCGGCCGACCAGCGGAAATTCGATGTATTCGAGCCCAAGCGCTTCGACTACTGCCTTCTCGTCCAGCCCGCGATTCTCATTAGGGCCGCGCAAATCGATGACTGCGACGTAGCCGGAATCAGCTACGATCGCAAACGCGCTGGCATCCGGCTGGCCGGACGACGTAATCCCGTCAATCGGCTGGAGATCTCCGATCAAGAGCACCTCATCAATATTGACGTGAATCATTTTGTCCCCGTTTGCACTCACAGCGACTACAGTAACAGCGATCAAGAATGTACCCAGAAGAAACTGCCGGATACTCATCGTTGCTCTCAATCCCGAAGCGTGACGGAGCTGTCAATAACGATGCCTTTTTCCGTAAATCGTACGTCTAAAAACATTCGATCGTAGATATCGGCGACGGCCAACATCATATCCTGCATGGCAGCCTGGAATTCCGGTGGCATTGCATTCTCATCATCTGGCTCGCTCAATGCCATCGCTTCGCCGATGAATGTGTAATAACGCGCCGCGTCCATACTGAAACTCAAGAATGTACCGTTGTCTGACGCATCAGCGGTCAACATCCGGGCTAACTCTGATTCTGCGCCATCGCCAACTGACAAGGCCAGTGCATCATCGGTCATCGCCACGAACACATCGCCGCCCAACATTTGCGCCTGCGGCATATCGAGTTGTAACGGCTTGCCGTCGGGCTGCAAATTAAGGCTGGCCAGTTCCGGGCTCAACATAGCACCGAATGAGACCAGCGCCGACACATTGTCCATGGCGAGCAGGAACTGCCCGTCTACCGACGTTGGCGGAGATCGCGTTGCCATATTCAGACCTTCGATATCCTTGATGACGCCGACAAAACCTCGAAAATCGTAAACCATGGGGGGTACCGGTTGTTGTAATGCCATTCGGCCTTGTCCAATGCCCGCCTGAAGATCGGCGAATGCTTCACACAGGAAGGGATCTGCCTCGAGTGCATCCAATTGCGCTTCGTAGAAATTACGCATCGCCATGACGTCTATGCTCATACCAAACGACATCAGCCCACCAGTATCCTCGCCGAGCCCGGGTACCGGCGCCGGCAAGGCTGCGAGTGAAGTAGCAATATCATCACGCAGTTCGACGATAAACTGGGAGTCAAATCGTTTCGAAGATATAGCCGTGTAGCCCATCACCACTCGTGGCATGACTCCAGCGATTGAGCGAATCTCGGCGCGACAAACATCGGACAGCTCGTCTGATTCGCCCAGGTCTTCCATCATCGCGATCAGGTCCGCGTCCATGCCGGAGGCACCGCCGGTGACGGTCTCGACGATGCTCTCGATGTCGATGAAGCCAATAAAGTAATCGTTGAATCCGTACTCACTGGCGATGCTTGTCAGTACGCCTGAGTCTGCAATACTTGATTTCGGTGGTGACAATCCGAGCAACTCAGCGATCTGCTTATCACTAAATGCCGCCGGTGCAACAGAAATAACCACTTGTTTTTCATGGATCGCTACCAGGACTTTGGCGTCTTTGGCCACGACATATCGGACCGGGCTGCCAGCGATAGTCGCAACGTCCATTTTCTCGCCTGCTTTTTCCTCAATGCGAGACAACGCCGATTCAAAGAGTGCACCGTCCGACACTGTTATCCGCAAAACGGGCAACAAACCGTTGCCGTAGACAACGGCGGTCGATTTCCTGTCAAAACCGGCCGCTCGCAAGCCGTCAATTGACATCAGGGACGACAGTTCAGCGATCACAGCGGCCACTTTCTCAGCATCTTCACTATCGTCGCCATCTTCAGCCATTTCTTCCATCGCCATGCCCGCGATTTCCCGCAACAGAATCTCGTACGACTGCAAAATGCGATCGATCTTGGGTTCCAGCTTGTCGAACACCGCATCCGGCAATGGCGCAATGCTCGCAAATACGTACGGCGAGTCGGCCGGTACATAGTCCAGTAGAGACGCTTTGTCCGTCTTCTCGCACGCGACGGTCGTCATCGCGACAAAAATAGTGGCAATTGTGAGCTTGGTGCTGACTGACTTGAACATGAGACTGAAATCCTTCGATGACGTACTAAACAAAACAATATCGGCGACCACGACGAGTCGTGGAATCCGAATTTACGGCGAGTAAAGCAGCTTGGTGCGACGGTCTGATTTTGAAAATCGATCTTTGTCGATTGCCGTCGTAGGTGAAGTATACGCAATTTTGCGTAGCATCGGGTGTGGACCTAAACTGACACCATGGAATTTGAGATAGTCGACGTCACGACAGCTGATCTCGTTGCCGTTCTGGCGCTGAATGAGTCGGAAGTACCGCACCTCGGTGCTGTCGATATTGAGCAGATGCGTTGGTTTGCGTCAAACGCAACCTATTTTCGGGTGGCGAAAACCCGGCAGCAACTGGCCGCTTTCCTGGTGGGACTGCAGCCGGGTACCGACTATGGAAGTCTGAACTACCGCTGGTTTTGTGACCGGTACGAGGAATTCGCCTACGTCGACAGGGTCGCAGTAGCGGCATTCGCGCGTCGACATGGACTGGCTTCCCGGCTGTACGATGACTTCGCCGCCGCAATGCCAGGTTCCGTGAATGTCATGACCTGCGAGGTGAATATTCGGCCACCCAATGATGAATCAATGCGATTCCACACCCAGCTTGGATTCGGCGAGGTCGGAACTCAGGTGACCGATAACGGCCGCAAAGAAGTCGCATTATTGCTAAAGGAACTGCGCTAATCGGGGTCAGTGATTGGCTTCGGGAGTCGAATGCACCATTGGATCAAATTTCTCGCCCGCTTCGATTCGAATTGACAGCCGGTTTTGCGGTGCGGCGACAGGGCAAGTTGCGAAGTCATTAAAGGCACAAGGCGGGTTGTAAGCCCGATTAAAATCGAGCACCGTCAGTTCACCATCGGCCGGCAACTTCGCATAAAGGAATCGGCCGGCTGGATAGGTTTCTCTGCCGCTTGTCCGGTCCCCGAACACGAAGAATAGTTCGTCTCCGGAGGCGTAGGCCTCTAACTGCAATGTCTGGTTCTCGAGCTCGAAGACGACAAAGCCCGGTGATTCCGGCTGCCATCCCAGCCCTTCAATCACCGTATCCACCTTCAGTATCTTCGGTTCCACGAAACGGTGTAACTCTGCTGAAACCCGCAATGCCGGATCGATCGGGTAGTACTCAATTGGCGGAAATGCGGCAATAGCCGGGTGTTTGTAGTCTCGCAAGCGTAACGCGAATCGATTGTCCCGTTTGATGATGGTCCACGCGATTGATGCGTGCGTAACAGTGACCGCCGCATCGGTCGTATCGTCAGCGATAAGTACCGAATGCACCGGCTGATTCTCCACGCGAACATCGACGTCATTTGCGACGACTAACATGACGCCCTGATCGGAGACCTGCAACTCGCCGACATAGCCAGCAGCAGCCATCGGGAAGACGATGCCATTGTCGCTCGCAGATCCAATCGTGGTGGTGCCCGAAGACAGCCAGAACAAGCCCGCAAGATTCAGATAGCCGCCAGGTCCCTTGAGATTCTCGACACGTTGGGCCCGCCATTGCAGCGTGTCGATTTCGTACTGCGCGAGATCAAACGGATCTTCTGTCTGCCCGCACGACGCACACAGCGAGCTGACACAGATCACCAAAACAGAAATGCTGAATTTCATTGCGCAGACTTTCCTGATCATGCAAAAGTAAAACGGAATCTTGCCTCGACTGCACGCGACCCGCAAGATGGCCCTTACAACGCACACGTAAAATAAGCGGCAGAACAATCTGATGACTGATAACGACGACCCGTCAACGCTCGCATACACCAATCTCCAGCCGGAGCACATTATTGCCGCGCTGGAAGACCTGAAGTATCGCTGCGACGGCCGATTTCTCGCGCTTAACAGCTATGAGAATCGTGTATACCAGATCGGCATCGAAGATGACGTTCCCGTCGTTGCCAAGTTTTACAGGCCCGGCCGTTGGAGCGACGCAGAAATACTTGAGGAGCACGAATTCGCAAACGAACTGGCTGATGCCGAGCTGCCCGTTGTGGCCCCTAGCCGCCACGGCGGCGATACCCTGCACAAGTCAGGTCATTTTCGCTTTTCCGTTTATCCATGCCGAGGTGGACGGTCGCCCGACCTGGACAATGTTGGCTTGTTGCGACAACTGGGCCGACTTGTCGCCCGCATTCACTTGGTTGGCGAACTGCGCGATTTCAAACATCGCCCGACAATTGATATCGACAGCTACGGCATTTCGTCTCGCGATTACCTGCTCGAGAATGAGGTAATCCCGTTCGAGCTGGATGCGGCCTACGAAAGTGTATCGATCCAGGTGCTTGAAGAAATCGAGGCCTGCCAGGCGCGCGCTGGAAACACCCAACACCTTCGAATTCACGCCGATTTTCACCCAGGCAACGTCCTGGTCGCTGGCGAGAGAATTCACATCGTCGATCTTGATGACACGCGGCACGGAGTCTCGGTTCAGGACCTCTGGATGTTCCTGTCGGGCGATCAGCAGGAACAGTCTCCGCAGCTGGCTGCATTGCTCGAAGGCTACGAGGAATTTCGGCATTTTGACGCCCGGGAGCTGCATTTAATCGAGGCCCTGCGCAGCCTGCGAATCATGCATTACGCGGCCTGGCTGGCCCGTCGTTGGAGCGATCCGGCTTTCAAAGTTGCGTTTCCGTGGTTTGCGGGACAGCGGTATTGGGACGAACATATCCTCGCGTTGCGCGAGCAGATATCATTGATGCAAGAGGCGCCGCTCGAGTGGCTGGGGCCTTAGGTCGATGATCGTATTGATCTGGCGAGTCTGCCGAATTAAAGTGATTTATTGGGCTTGGCAACGCGCGATCGCGGAACTCTATGGCACGTGGACAATCTGAACTACTGGGACTATCGGACGAAATTTTGCTGGACAGGCCACATTGACTCATTCGACACGCAAAGCTCTTACAGCGATGCTGATTGCCGGGCTGATTTCCGGTTGCGCCGGCTCGAATGTGAAACTGCAAGCACCAACGATTCCAACCCCGCTTATCAACAAGATACCCGCTTCTGTCGGTCTGCGGATGCCCGAAAACTTTTATCATTTCGTTCACGAGGAACAAGTATACGGTCGTGAGGAATGGTCGATTGATCTCGGAGCTTCGAATGCCGCCCTGTTTACGCAGTTATTCGGATACATGTTCCAAAATGTAATTGTCCTGACTGACAGCGATGATCCGAAAACACTCGCAATTGATGCGCTGATCGAACCCAGCATCGATGCGTTCGAATTCTCGGTGCCCAATCAGAGCAAGACCGACTCTTTCGCTGTCTGGATTCGATATCGAATCCGAGTGTATGATTTTGACGGAAACGAAGTCGCGAATTGGCCGGTTAGCGCCTATGGGAAAAGTCAGGCTGCATCTGTCAGCGGATCCCAGGCCTTGCAACGTGCTGCGATTCTCGCCATGCGTGACGCCGCCGCGTTAATGATAATCAAACTTGATGAAATGACCGGCATCAGCAAGTTGGCCGAGTCTAGAGCAGCAACCGCAGTTTCGGTTGCGACCGAATCAGTCGATGGTGCGGAAACCAGCGCACTGGAGGAATCATCCAATGAAGCTGAAAAGTAAAATCGTGAAGGCGGTCATTGTCACCACCGTAGTATTGACATTGTCTGCGTGCATAACATCAAGAGTTGAAGACACCCGTGAAGCAAATACTGGAATAGAAGAGGGCGAGGCAGTCGTCATCATGGCAAAAAGTTATCATCTTGGTAACGAGACCGAAGAAAAATATATTCGATGTGTCGAGAATGCCCTGTCTCGAGGCTCGGATGGGCTGCGCGTGATACCGCACAGAGAATTCGTCGATTCTTTGTTTCCCTGGTTTGAACCGCGAACGGCGCCTGCTGAAACCAAGCATCTGCCGAAGTTAATGGAATACCCAGGCGTCGCGCAGAAGATTGCTGAACAACGTGTTCGCTACATTATCTGGCTTGACGGCGACACTGAGCGCGTCGCGGGCGGTGGAAGCCTCTCTTGTGCGGCTGGTCCGGGTGGTGGCGGGTGCTTTGGATTTGCCTGGTGGCAGAATGACGCAGACTACGAGGCAACGGTCTGGGACCTGCAAGAACTTGAATCGGCAGGCTCAGTGATAGCCGATGTCACCGGCACCTCATACCTCCCTGCCCTGGTAATACCAATTCCGCTGATTGCCAGAGCCCAGGCCAGGGCATGTAAAGCGCTTGCGGGACAACTGCGCGAATTCATCATCGGCGACGATACCATTTGAAATCTTATTCGGGGCGCCCCGCCCTTATTAATGACGCCTGAACAACGCATGAACTGCACCGCAAGTTCGATAACCCGGTGGCGACTCTCCGGTCTGCGCGCAGTGCCGTTCAAGCTCCTATTCCCGCTGCTGTCGCTGCTCGCGTTGAGTACCGCGTGCAACGCACGCGCATCGGAGCCTGATATTGCGGACGATCAGTTGGCGTACCGGATTCTGTACACGTTTCACCCGAACCCGGCAGATGGCACCATCAACGTATCGATGCAGCTGACGCAATCCCGCAGATTGTTGCGCGAAGTGAAGTTTCACGCCGACCAGCGCCTGTCCAACATCTACGCTGATGGCGAACTCGAGATCGAATCGGGTAACGTTACGTGGCGCCCGACGAAGTTTGGCGGCACGTTGCGGTGGACGGTCGCTGTCGCACATCGACGAAATGACGCCGGCTATGATGCATGGCTGGGCCCGGACTGGGGAATACTTCGGGCCGAAGACATCGTGCCCCGAGCATCCTCGCGTACGCTGAAGGGCGCGCATAGCAGCACCAGCATGCGCTTCCAATTGCCCCGAAACTGGACCGTCGTTACGCCGTATTTCGGTAGTGGCGGCCAATTCGACGTCGCTCGACCGGGGCGCCGCTTCGATCAGCCAAGCGGTTGGATCGTCATGGGCAAGCTTGGCGTTCGACGTGAAATGATTGCCGGCGTACGGGTCGCTGTTGCAGGCCCTGTCGACAATTCGGTACGACGCATGGACACGCTGGCTCTGCTTGCCTGGACCTTACCGGAGCTGGCGCGGCTACTGCCGGACCTTCCAACGCGGCTGACTGTCATTAGTGCGGGCGATCCAATGTGGCGCGGTGGGCTGTCAGCACCCCAATCGCTCTACATCCATTCGGCACGGCCGCTTATCAGCGAAAATGCGACCAGCACTTTATTGCACGAAGTCATGCACGCAGCACTCGGAATTTCCGCCCGTAAGGAATTCGATTGGATCGTTGAAGGATTTGCAGAGTATTACTCGCTGGAACTGCTGCGCCGCAGCGGAACAATTTCACAAAAACGTTTCGAGACCGCGATTCAGGATCAGATCGAGTGGTCCCGGTCCGCCAAACGCTTGTGTCAATTCTCGTCGACGGGCGCCAATACGGCACTCGCGGTCACCGTAATGTCAGCCATCGATCTGGAAATCCGGAACAAGACCGAGGGTGACGCGTCGCTGGACGATTTACTGCGGCTAATTCGACAACGCGAGCGGCCAGTCGATCTGCATGACCTGACGCAAATCGTCGAACAACTGGCTGGCAGCAAATCTGACGCATTAGACATCAGAAACTTGCCGGGTTGCCGTAGTATCGCGGCGGGCCATCAGGAAAACTAGACTCTCAATGTACGGTCGGCACGATCTGGAAGTCATTCTGCGTTCAGGCACGCCGATCATTGTGA
>Ga0209988_10001466_pt1 | contig 15346 bp, 13 predicted proteins | sample N075metaG_FD_183115 | JGI IMG/M metagenome (GOLD analysis project Ga0209988, IMG submission 183115) | Deep subsurface microbial communities from Kermadec Trench to uncover new lineages of life (NeLLi) - N075 metaG (SPAdes) (version 2) | ecosystem: Environmental > Aquatic > Marine > Ocean trench... | reverse complement strand
AACCCTCGCAAGATACTCACCTCGTTTTCATCGAGATGGGCACGATTAAATAAAGATTTTAAACGTCGCATCAGTTTTCTCGGCTGCTCAGGGTTTAAAAAATCAACATCGATCATGCTTTGCTCAAGATGTTCGTAAAAATAATTCATTTCATCTGCGGTCGCTAATCTTATTTTTTCTTTATCATCAACCTTTGCATCAGTTTTATCCGCATCTTCTAACTGTAAGAGCTGAATAAATTCATAACATAATATCTGTACTGCTGATGCCACATTCAGAGAACTAAACTCAGGATTAGTTGGTATCTGTAAAACCACATTACAGTACTCCAGCTCTTCATTACTGAGTCCTGAACTTTCTCTACCAAAAACCAAAGCCACAGGGCCAAGTTTTACCATTTCGTATAATTTAGGTGCGTATTCACGGGGAGTGAAGACAGAATGTGAAATAGTACGCGGCCTGGCTGTACTTGCGACCACAGCGACACATCCCTGCAAGGCCTGTTCAAGTGAATCGCAAACAACCGCTTTGCCCAGGATATCATCCGCACCAGCGGCACGCGCTGTTGCCTCAGCACTTGGATAAATCTTTGGCTTCACAAGATAGAGATTGTTATATCCCATTGTCTTCATGGCCCTTGCCGCAGCACCAATATTACCGGGATGAGTGGTTTCAACCATCACCACCCTGATATTCTCTATTAAATTTTTAATCATTCACAAATTTCTCGATTTATAACTTCATAATGACTAATGAAGTAATTTTTCTGTGTTCCATTAGCCGGTGTTCCATTAGAATGGACACCTTATTATTCTTACACACTATTTTGGCTATTTTTTCGGAGTCCTCTATGAACCCCATGCTTAATATTGCAATCCGTGCCGCACGTGCCGCAGGAGATGTAATTATACGGCAAATTGATCACGTACAGGATTTACCAGTGATCCAAAAAAGCAGGAACGACTTTGTCACCGAAGTCGACAAACATGCTGAAATGGCCATTATTGATACACTGCGTAATGCATATCCGGATCATGCTTTTTTGGCTGAAGAGAGCGGCCAACAGGGTGAGAGTCCTTATCTGTGGATCATAGACCCCCTGGATGGCACTACAAATTATCTGCACGGTTTTCCGCAATATGCGGTTTCAATAGCACTACAACATAAAGGAGAACTGGTCCAGGCCGTTGTTTATGATCCCCTAAGGCAGGAATTATTTACTGCCGGTCGAGGTGAAGGTGCAATGTTGAATAACAGACGCATACGTGTCAGTAAACAAAAATTTCTGGAAGGCGCATTACTCGGCACCGGCTTCCCTTTCAAAGAACAGGAACGTCTGGATGAATATCTCAAATCTTTCAAAACCCTGTTCCTAATGACAGCTGGCATCAGACGAGCAGGAGCAGCATCGCTGGATCTTGCCTATGTTGCCTGTGGCAGACTGGATGGCTTCTGGGAGCTAGGATTAAAACCCTGGGATATGGCAGCAGGCATATTACTTGTACAGGAAGCAGGCGGAATGAATAGCGAAATATCAGGAGGAGATAAATTTTTAGACAGTGGCAACATCGTCTCAGCAAACCCGGAAATACATGACGAAATACTGAAGAAGTTGAATTAAAAACAATAAATCTGCCGTATTTCTTTATATAAAATACTACATCACAAAATTAGGTCCACAAATATTTATGAAATAACATTGTGCTGTCAGTGGCAATATTTAAAGTAAATTCACAAATTTAGCCTAAAACATATGATAATTGTAATGTCGAAATCAATAAAATAGCGTCATTGAAAATGAAACTGTTAATCACAGGTGGTGCAGGGTTTATAGGTTCCAATCTAATACGATATTTATTGCCTAAAAAACATCAAATACTAAATCTTGATAAATTATGCTTTCCAGGTAGTCTTCACACTATTTCAGATTTAAAAAACAGTCAGAATTATAGCTTCCAGCAAATGGATATTTGCGAATCACAAACATTGTTCAATATTGTCAACGAGTTTAAACCGGACGCCATACTTCACCTGGCTGCAGAATCACATGTTGACCGTTCCATCGACAGCCCTGAGGCGTTTATCGACTCCAATATTAAAGGTACTTTCAACCTGCTTGAAGCCTTCCGTAAGTATTTCTCCAGTTGTGATGAAAGACACCGCCAACGTCTGAGATTCCTGCATATTTCTACCGATGAAGTATTCGGCAGTCTTACAGACAGCGATGCACCCTTCCGTGAACAGGACAGCTATCAACCCAATTCACCATACTCAGCAAGCAAAGCGGCGGCTGATCATTTGGTTCGTGCCTGGCGGCATACCTACGATCTGCCAGTAATGATCACCAATTGCTCGAATAATTATGGCCCCTACCAGTTCCCCGATAAACTAATTCCACTGACAATCAACAAGGCGCTTGCTGGAGAGGCGCTGCCCGTTTATGGGGATGGTAGTAATATAAGGGATTGGTTATTTGTTGAAGACCATGCGCACGCCCTCTATCGTGTACTAGAAAAAGGAAAGCCAGGTGAGACATATAATGTCGGCGGCAATTGTGAATTAAGCAACCTTGAATTAGTTAGAAAGATTTGTGACATGCTGGATGAACTTAAACCAGGGAAACAAGCTTATCGAAAACAGATAAATTTTGTCACTGATCGGCCGGGGCATGATCATCGCTATGCTATAGACATTTCAAAAATTCAGTCTGAATTGGGCTGGTCTCCTGAAGAAAACTTCGATAGTAATTTGCGAAAGACTATCATCTGGTATATTGAAAATCAGCGATGGTGCAATGACGTCTGTGGCGGTGAATACAATGGACAACGATTGGGAGTGAAAACTAAATGAAAGGTGTCATCCTTGCAGGAGGATTAGGGACAAGACTCCACCCTTTGACCAAGGCTACAAATAAACATTTATTGCCTGTGGGTAGTGAACCGATGCTATATCACCCGATACACCAGCTTACTGATTCAGGTATTGAAGACATACTGGTCATTACCAGCACTCAGCACATGGGAGACGTCGTACGTTGCCTGGGCAGTGGCGAAGAATTTGGCTGCAGACTCAGTTACAAGGTTCAGGAACACGCTGGTGGCATTGCGCACGCTTTATTACTTGCCGAAGATTTTGTCGATAATCACAATGTATGCGTAATTCTTGGTGATAATATTTTCGAATACAGTATCAAGCCCTATACGGAAGCATTTAAAAAACAGAATACTGGCGCACATGTCCTCGTCAAAGAGGTTGGTGATCCTGAACGTTATGGTGTTGCTGCACTGGATGAATATCAGGTCATAGAAATCGAGGAAAAACCCTCAAACCCAAAATCATCTTTTGCTGTCGTCGGACTGTATTATTTTGATGACCAAGTTTTCGATATTATCCGTTCAATAAATATTTCTGAAAGAGGAGAGCTGGAAATCACTTCAGTAAATAACGTTTACATCGAAAAGCAACAATTGAAATATAGTATTTGTCGTGGTCGCTGGACGGACGCTGGAACCTTTGAGTCATTATTTGATGCCAACAAAATTCTTCTAGAAAATAAAAACAAAATACTGTCTCATTCATGAGTAATAGTGACAATACAAAACCGATTAGAGAAAACTTCCTTGTTTTTGGTTGTCCAAGAATTGAAGAGGCTGAAATTGAGGAAGTAGTAGCAACGCTCAGATCAGGCTGGCTAGGGACTGGCCCTAAAGTTGCACAATTTGAATCAGATTTTGCCCATTACAAAAATATAGATTCATCAAATGTCGCTGCAGTAAATTCCTGTACAGCCGCTCTACACGTTAGCATGATCGCAGCAGGTCTGGGCCCGGGTGATGAGGTTATTACGACTGCCCTCACTTTTTGTGCGACAGTTAATGCCATCATTCATAGTGGTGCGACACCGGTATTGGTTGACGTTGTAAAAGACACTATGAATATTGACCCAGATTCCATAGAAAATGCCATCACACCAAAAACCAGGGCGATAGTTCCTGTTCATTTTGCAGGACGACCCTGTGACATGGATTCAATAATGGACATAGCCAAACGATATGATCTGAAAGTCATAGAAGATTGTGCACATGCGATCGAAAGTGAATATAAGGGTCAAAAGATCGGCACATTGGGTGATTTCGGTTGTTTCAGTTTTTACGTAACCAAAAATATTGTTACAGGTGAGGGCGGTATGGTCCTGGCAAAAAAACGAAAGGATATTGACAGAATCAAGATAATTTCCCTACATGGCATGACAAAAGATGCCTGGAAACGTTTCAGTGATTTAGGTCACAAGCATTACAAAGTCATTGAGTGCGGTTATAAATATAACATGATGGATCTACAGGCAGCCATTGGCATACACCAATTAAAGAGGGTAAATTCATATTGGGATATTCGACAGAAAATATGGCAAAGATACCAACAGGAACTAAGTAACTTGAATGTGTCTTTACCCGCAGACCCTGCCCCAAACACACGACATGCATATCATCTTTATTCTATCCTTATTGATGAAAAGACATGTGGTATAAACCGGGATAATTTTCTAGACAAAATGACCACACAAAATATTGGTATCGGGGTACATTATTTATGTATTGCAGAACACCCTTTTTATCAAAATAAATATGGATGGAAACCTGGCGATTATCCTAATGCCACACGTATCGGTCAACAGACTGTCAGTTTGCCACTCTCTGCAAAATTGACAAATGAAGATGTAGCTGATGTTGTCGAGGCAGTTAAATCGACCGTGGCTTAATTATATTTCCAGGCAGTTAAGCCATAGGTAAAATTAATACACAGCGTCAAGTTCATTCTTTTACAATGCAACAGGCTGTTTAAGAAGACGGTAGTATTTTACTAAAAGTGCCATCACGGCCAATATTGCATCTAATAACACATGCCATACTCTGGATAACAATGCCACTACTACAGCATTCTCCGGGCCAATAATCGGCGATAAAACAATCATATAGACCCCTTCTGTAATCCCCAATCCTGCCGGGGCAAAAAAAGCAAGGAGACCCATTTGTATGGCGATAAAAAAAGCAAATAATATAATTACTGCATATGCATTGATATCTATAAATGCGCTAATAAATATAACCAGACAGATACCCCTCAAGATTTTCTGAACAACAAGAGCCGTAACATGATACAAGAACCTGTCTGTTTTTAGATTTATTTTATATTCCTTCATATTGCGTGATAGTAAAACTGAGAGCCCTAGACATGAAACCAGAACAAATATGAATATAACCAGGAATTCAATTGAAAATATTATTTCAAACCCTAAGAAATATCCAAATATTACCAATAATGTCGTTGCAGTAACCCCTACAACTTGAAAATAAATCTGAAATACTATCGATTCGCTAACTGTTACATTTGCCAGATTATTGGCATGCAAGACAAAACTTCCTGTAGCCCATATTTTACCAGGGATATATTTTCCCAAGGCCGGAAGAAAAGTAAGAAAGAATGCGATTGACCAGGAATTATTTTTGTTGAACTCAGAAAAATAATTTCTCAATACCCAGACAGAAGGGAAACTGCAAAATAATCCGAAAATAATCCCAATAACAACAAATACAATATTAACATTAGAGATGCGATCCCATATAGGGCTGGCATATTCGTACAATTTTAATAGAACCAGTGTAAGTGCTACAGCCCAGAAAACATTCAAGATTATATGAAGTATCTTACTGTAATTATTCATAACCCAATATTTCCATGATTGGTTTTATTTCTTTCTTTATATGTTGAAGGTGCTCTGGAAATGGAAAATCCTTATTCATTTCTTCAGGTGATGCATTTATTCGTGGTATCCCATGTGATACATAATTGGCAAAATTATCATAGGGAACATCCATAAATGCGGCTAATTTTTCTAGAACCGGTTCGGGGTCACTGATTATTTCCTCCATCTTGACATCAAGAAATGTTTCTGAATTTCTCTCCCTATATGAAAGTATGTGCTCATGACATTGTTTCCACTGCCATAGGCATAATTCAGCTAAATGACAATTATTAAACTGTCGCCACCCTTCTGGCATAATGAATTTCCATTCTGATCTGTTATAACCGGTGATTTTTATAGGTTCAGGAGGGGAATATGTGATGAATCTGTCCGGATTTAACCAGCCATTAATTAAAGATTTTATGCTTGCTACTCCATGCCTTTTAATATAAATAAATTTGGCATCGGGGAATATTGATTTTACTAAATCCAGTCTCAGACAATTGGACAGTGTTTTATCCAGTATTCGCCGCTTAACATGCTTTTTTGCAGGGTTGAGATAATAACAGGCCGTTGCTGCCGTTATATAGATATTACCTTGTAGCTTTCGTTTCAGTTGTGCAGCTGATGTTTTATTGAATCGCCATATATCTGAGGGCATAATAAGACGTTTCCAGAACCAGGATGGCATTGATTGCTGTTCATAAAGCGTATGTATTTTTTCTTTTTGATCTTCTGATAATCTATCTGGATCATCACCCTGCTCTGAAGTCCAGTTATGTAAAGATGGATGACAGTTTGTATTCCATATATGAAACCCTTCACTGGGTAGAGACCAGAATGCCTGGGAGGTCCTGAGTATATGAAACAGCATTGATGTGCCTGAACGCGGGGCCCCAATAATAAAAATTGGCTTTATTATCATGCGGAAATCAGTATGAAAATTGAAAATAAAGGGTATCTAATATCCACGTTTCCTGAGAATAATATAGCCAGGCACAATCCAGAGATTTCTTTCTTCATAAACATGTATTATTTTTGAATTGAGTGAATACTACATAATTTTTTTCTATGAATATATATATCCCAGATATTGTTTAACTATTTCTTTGATATTAAAATCCTGGCTAGCCGATTTTGTCTTCATATAAAAATCACTTGGTGAAGTATCAAGTGATTTACATATGGCATTGTGAATTGCATCACTAGAGACATCAGCTGCAAGAATCCCGACATCATATTTTTTAACTATCCTGGGTAAATCACCAACAGGAGTTGTGATCACTGGTACACCACACTGCATAGCGTCTGAAAAGACAACTGGTATACTTTCTATTCGGGATGGAATAAGTATGTAATCCGCCCACACAAATAATTCTACTGCTTGTGATTTATCAAGGAAACCAGATTTGTAAACAGGCCGTCCATTTAAATGTAATATATCTATGGCTTTTGATACATCCTCCTCTAAAGGCCCTCCCCCGCAGATACGTATTTCTTCAATCTTTGACCATGCATTTTCATCCAGCATCCCAAGTGCTTCTAAGAGTAAATCAATCCCTTTATTTACATGCCAACGACCAAGGAATGCAAATTTATATGGGGGTTTTGTTGCAATATTTCTATTTTTAGAAACTGTTAATCGTCTGCTACTTGCCATAAATATACAGTTACGTTTAGAGATTGTTTCGACATCCTCTTTTAAAATATAACCATCCGCAAAACAATAATGACTATCTTGTAAAACCTTCTTAAGAATATTCTTCACTAAAGGAACTTTAGCTAATGACCATATATCGCTACCCAATGCCCATGTACTGTAAGGTACACCAAACTTTTTCATTGCATAGTTTGCCCAATATCCTGATGGTAATGCCCATAGCGCAAGGATATAGTCGCACGGATAAGTTTTATGCAAATCAGTAATTGCACTAGTGCCAGAATTTAATGTTCTTAATATTGATATCCAGTCAACTAAATTGATGGGACTTAGCAAAGAAAGAGGGAGTTTAGGAACCGCAAACCTCTGAATGTTGTATGTATTACTTTTTTCAAGTTTATTCTCATATCCTGGTGCCAATACTGTAACTTGTGCACACTTTGATAGTTCTTCTACAAAATCAGCAACAAATGAACCTGCAGCTTCGGCACCGGAATTGTTAAGCGGAAATGAAGTGGAAATAATTACGATATGCGTCATTTGTTTTTTTTAAGAATCAATCTATAGCCCCAGGGCATCATGTCATCCTGCGGAGACAAGCAAGCCATTATGAAAGTCGATATGTTTATTACGAATACTATGAATGGCAGGAAAATAACTAATAATGAGGCAGGATTCTTTCGATGAAACCAATTTAATACTGTTTTACTTAATGCGATATTCATCATTAACCCTGCTAACTCAACAGGGTTTCCTTCATGTGTTTCTTCAATAATCTCAAAGTTATGCTTCTGTACAAGCCTTCTTAAGCCAAAGATAGTCCAGCGATGAAAATCTAATGGAGAATCATGTATTGGATATAGGAATGGAACAAAAATTATAAATACGCCATGCTCAACAAGAATACGACTTACTTCATCAAGGCAATGCTCAGGATCAGGAAGATGCTCAAGTACATCAAGAAGAAGAACGCTGTCCACACAATTATCTGCAAACATCAGGTTCTGAGCATCACCATACACATCAGGGCTTGATCCATACCATTCCACTGCTGTCCTATAATAATCCAGACCTATATACTTGCAGTTATCAGATAAATATTTTTTTATTAATTTCTCACCACATCCAATATCAAGAACGTTCCCACTGACATAATCAGCAATCTCACATATATTCCTATTATTTTTCCTGAACACATACCATTGAGGGTGGAATGGTGTAGCATTAATATAACTAAGGAACATTCTGATACGATTTACATTTACCATACCTGATCAATTAGCCGGTAACAGACGAAGAATTATTTGATCTTTGGGCACAGATTTTTCGAACTTTATTACATAGCAGTGATAATTACTCATTCTGATTTTGACTATATATCAGATTTGTTATTTGTTCGGATATTAATCCCATAAGAAAAATGGTTACGGATGTCGTAAACAATAAAGCACTCATATTTGTAAATCTTTCCATTGTCATATACGTATACAAATAATAACAAAGGCCTATAGCAAAACTAAGTGCACTCAGAGGGAAAAATATCTTTAGTGGAGAATATAATGTGCCAATCTTGAACAGGATGAGTAAAAATCTAACACCATCCTTTATTAATCTGATGTGACTCTTGCCTATTCTTTTATTTGCTTTGATGGGTACATATCCAACGCTATACCCAGAACGAAAAAATGCCATCGTACATGTTGTAGGATAAGAAAAACCATTAGGCAGGAGATGGAGAAATTTTTTAAAATACTCAGCCTTAACAACTCGGAATCCAGAAGTTAGATCCTCGACTTTCTGACCCACCATGATTGAGGCAAACCAGTTATAAAAAGTGTTTCCGCAGAGACGGGCAATACTCGCTTGTGAGGTAATTGATCTAGCACCAACAACCATATCATAGCCATCTTCGAACGCGCCCAGCAGAGATTTAATATCTTCAGGCTGATGCTGACCATCAGCATCCATAAACACGAGCACATCACCACTCGCAGCCCTTGCGCCAGTCTTGATTGCAGCACCATTTCCCATTGAATAGGGATGATTTAAAACACGTATCCCAACATCAGAGCAAACTTGATCGGTATTGTCCGTGGAGCCATCATTAACGACGATGATTTCAGCATCAGGCATCTCCCGCTTGATGGTTTGCAATAACCCATGCAGGCTTTCCGATTCATTTTTTGCTGGAATTATAATACTCAGCTTCACCTTTCCACCTCTGTCTATATTGCCATGCTAAATTTCATTACCGCACTTAGCTGATTTTTTATGAATCATATATTTTGCTTCGCAGCCCGTATCTACGGGCTTTATACTTACCACAATTCATATAACACCCTTTCCATGATCTCACTACAAACTACGTTTGACTAATGGCTGGGAGGTACTATTTCTATTTTTTGTATTTTGTTATTAATCACATCATCATACAACTTATCCAAATCCTTATCTTTAGGTAATTGCTTGTGAGCAATCTCCATGTGCTGCAGCATCAACGGATAGTCACCAATATCACCATATAACTTGGCAAGTATAAGACTAAGTTTACCTTTTGAATGACTTGACTGTAGAAATGGATGGCGTAATAAAATATCTGCAAAGACAATTGATCTTTGTGGATCTAGCCAATCATAAGTATCTGCATTACTAATATATAGAATAAACTCATTCAGGATGTCCGGATGAACTCTCTGGTTTGCAAGCGCATCCTCCATTTCTCGATAAAATTTCTCGGATATACCTTGATTTGCAATATGTTTAGTAGTGAGCAGATTAAAATAGTGATTTGCAAAAGGCCTTTCAGTATATTTTATCTTTTGCAAAATAACTTCTGCCTCCGCGTATTTTCCGACCTTAATTAACTCTTTGGCCAGTTTATCATTTGCACGATAAGACAAGGGATGGTGTCTGACTTCAGTTTCTATATGCTCCCCAGCAGTAGACCATTGATGATTTCTTAGTAAGGTCAGTGTGATTAACAAAATTAATATAAATATGCCGGTTAATCTAAAAGCTGGTCGCAATTTTTCCTGCTGTTGGTACAGCGTTAATGCGCACCATGTCATGCCCAGTATCACTCCTATACCAGGCAAATAATTCCTGTGCTCAAAAACGATTTCAAGGCCAATAAAACTGGATTCTATGATATGACCCACAAGGAACCATAATATGGAGAAACTCAATATTGGTACGCGGTGACGTAAAATAATTGCGCTAAGAATTACAACACCCCATGCAATAGTACTTAACAATGTGCTAACTGGATGTAACAGTCCTGCCGATAAAGGAATATCATCCAGATATAAACCCATTTGGGCAAGATCAGGTAACAGCAAACTATGAACGTAAATCCAGAGCACTCGTGACTCGGTCATCAAGCGTTGCTCCAGCGTAAAATCCCGGATCTGGTATGTGCTCATAATAAAATCAGGGTTGTAAAGAAGATACACAACGATAGCGAAAACGCACAAAGCAAATACCTGATAAAGCCGACGTAATAATGTACTCATTGCGACAAAACGAAACAACGTTATTTCCGCAACAAGACAAAGCAGCGGTAATATGACTGCGTTTTCCTTACTTAGCATGCCTAGTGGCCAACAAATAAACAATCCCGTGAAAAGTGCCAGATGCCCCGTTGCTTGAGCATCTTCAAATTGAGATAACCGGCATCTTAGATATGCAGCAAAACCCAACAAGGTAAATAATGTTGATAGTTGTGCCATCCGTTGCACCGCGTAAAGAACAGTACTGACGTTAAGGGGGTGAACTACCCAAATGACGGCTGCTAACAGGGCAATCCAGCAACTGTATTCTGGTTTAACTGGATGATAGATGTTGTACTCAAACAGTCTGTCCGCTCGAGATATCCAGCTTACGACCAGAAAGATAGTCCAGGCTGTGAGCAGATGGATGAGTAGATTTACAAGTTTAAAACCATATGGATCAAGGCCACCGATAAAATAGTTCATTGCAAAACTCAGCTTTGCAACAGGACGGGAAGATATTATGTGTGTCTGCTCATCGGCACTAGAAAATAATTGCGATATATCCGCGAGCGTGAAACTTTTGACATGTATCTGATAGTTTCTGACAATATTATGATAATCATCAAAAACAAAACTACCACCAAGACCTGGCAGATAAATAAGGTAGGTGATTAAACAAATAGATGAGAACAGAACAAGGTCTGTAATCCGTTGTCTATGCATTTTGGCGCACCTTATTTTTGGATTGGTATTAATACATGCCTATAACGATACAGGCCTCTACAGTCTGCCAAGGCAGCTATTATATGGGTAAATACTCTTGCTGTGATTGTTTATGTCGATTCCTGCAGGGGGTAATCCTAGTACTTCATCATAGCGCGAGGCCTACATTTTGGGTATGGAGACCGACTAAAATCTCACCTCCCACAACGAGTTTGTATGAGGCAAATAATAATACGCGTTATCTTTCAGTACTAAGTTATCACTTGAAGTTAATTAAGGCGCAGTTGTGCAATTACCAGGCATATGCTTGGGTGCCACAATATCCGTGGTACAGGTCCATAATCCAGCATTAGCAGCAGTTAAACCTATCGTGCAATAGGTGCCACCGTCCTGGGTTATACCAATAAAACCAGATACGCCAGCAACTATAGAAGGTGTCACACCCTCTCCCACTGCAAGCTCAAACCCAATCTTGCCGGGTGTAACCTCAGCCAAAGCACTGGTTGTTTGCGACTTGATACTGGTTGTTTGCGACTTGATGGTGTAATCCTGATAGGCTGGCAGCGCACGCAAACGCGGCCAGGAGACCAATAATCGCGACCATGATCATCAGTTCAATCAGTGTAAATCCCTGTTGATTAATCTTCATGTTATAACCCCTCATGATTACAACCTTGGATATAAAAAAACGCGTACCTCAAAATGACGATACGCGTTCCTCTAGATACTGACTCTCAAGCTTCTCGTTACAGTTTATTTTTTAAATTACAAAACACTGTATTTGAGACACTAACAAAGAATCTTTATGGTGCTACACATTTACCAGGGTAATGCTTGGCATCAGTGATATTAGTAGCACAATCCCATATGCCGCCGGCAGAACGTGTCAATATAAGTGTTTTACCCAGCACTACTGGGTTTGCGTTTATGATCGTGCATGTTAATGTGACAGGTGCAACGACGACTACGGTACAGTAGGTGCCGCCAGAAGCGGTAATGCCAATAAACCCGGCAGCTGTGGTGACGGTGTTAGGTGTATTACCTTCGTTTACTGCAAGTTCAAAGCCGATTTTTCCTGGTGTGATTTCAGCCAGGGCACCCGTTGTTTGCGCCTTGATGGTGTAGTCCTGATATGCTGGCAACGCAATCGCGGCCAGGATACCAATAATCGCGACCACGATCATCAGCTCGATGAGTGTAAAACCTTGTTGAATCATTTTCATGTTTCGATCCTCAATTAAATTTAATTATTCATGTCCCATCTGGATATGAACCCTTTTATGGATATGAACCCTTTTTCTGTCCCTGCCAGGGAAATTCTTCCAGAGAGACTGGGTTTAACGAGGCACATACTGTGCCAAATAATTTAATCTAATAAAAACAATTACTTAGACAATATCATCTGAAACAGGACATATTTATTGTCATTTATATTGCCCAGTAATTGTCTGAAAGTGACAATTTACGTCAGTTCCTGAACAATCTTATCTTAGGAATCTCTGATCAAGTATGCACTCCGTCATGCTGGTGAATACGACCTACAGGATGTAGGAAATGTCGCGAGAGGACATGGAGTCCGAAGCGACCAGCATCCACGACTGCATGAATGCAGGAGGTAGAACGACTCAGGACGAATATAGGACATATTCGGGTGAAAACGTCAGGAACAAGTTTTCCAGACAAAGTCGAGTAAGTTATTGTTTTGACTAGATTCTGGCATGCGCCAGAAGTGCGGAGCCTGCCCTGGGGTGTGACGACTTAATGTATTTTGGGACTTAATCAGAGGTTCCCTTAATCGATATTACAGGTTTTTTTGTTTCTTATTCAGACCAAGCTTCTGCAGGCGATAGCGTAGGGCACGCAGACTTAGGCCCAGTATTTTTGCTGCCGCCGTTCGGTTCCAGCGAGTCTGTTCGAGCACATCCAGAATTGCCTTGCGTTCTACCCCATCAAGTTGATGTTCCAGGGAATTGGTCTCTGCTTCATGCTGTTCTTGTTGCCCATGCTCTGATTTCCCAGGCTCTGTTTTTCCAGGCTCTGTTTTTCCAGGCACTTCTTTGAGATGTAAATCTTCAGGACCAATAATATCGCCTTCAGTCAGGGCAAGTGCTCGCTCAAGGATATTTTCCAATTCACGAATATTGCCAGGAAAGGCATAAGATTTCAGCTTGCTTAAGGCCTCGCGGGATAAGCATATTGCGCTCTCCCCTGCCTTGCTCGCGATTTGCGCGAGGATATGTTCAACCAATAAAGGAATATCCTCTAAGCGTTCCCTCAAGGCAGGCACATGAATCTCTATCACATTGATACGATAAAACAGATCCTGTCGGAATTTACCTTCCTCTACCATGGTATTCAGATCCTGATGGGTCGCACTTAGAATACGAACATCGACGGGTAGTTCATTGGTACCACCTACAGGTCTTACAGTTTTCTCCTGAATAGCGCGGAGCAATTTAACCTGCATATGTAATGGTAATTCAGCGACTTCATCAAAAAATAACGTGCCTCCCTCAGCAATCTGGAACAAACCCTGTTTGTCTGAGACAGCACCCGTGAAACTGCCTTTCACATGCCCGAACAATTCGCTTTCCATTAATTCAGTGGGTATTGCACCACAGTTTACTGGTACAAATTCTCCTGCAGATCTTGCACCTTGTTCATGAATCATCCTGGCAACCAGCTCCTTGCCAGTTCCTGTCTCTCCACTGATATAAACAGGTGCCTGACTCCTTGCTAATTTACTAATCGTTTTCCTGGTGGTATCGATGATGGATGTGTTACCAATCAGCTCGTACACCAAATCCGTTTCCGATTTCTTAAGCTTGATTGCTGTTCTAACCAGGCTACGCAAAACCTCGAGATCAACCGGCTTACTGAGAAAATCAAATGCCCCTGATTTCAATGCCTGGATGGCAGATTCCATATTGCCATGAGCGGTAATGACTGCAACCGGTAACTGAGACATGTTTGTCTGTATATAAGAGACCAGGTCTAATCCGTCACCATCAGGCAAGCGCATATCAGTCAAACAAATATCGAACTTGTTATTTTTTAGTAGTGAATATGCTTGTTGTAAATCCTCAGCAGACAGGCAATCAATATCCATGCGTGTCAGGGTAATTTCCAGCAATTCCCTGATATCAGGTTCGTCATCTATGATTAGTGCCAGTGGTTTCTTCATTACGATAATTTTTGATGTTTTTCACTATGGGCGAAATGTATCCGGAAACAACAGCCCTTGGAAGTATTTTTATCCAGTACCAGAGAAGCCTGATTTGCTTCACAGAGTTCTCGAGAAATATACAAACCCAGGCCAGAACCCTCCTCATCTGTGGTAAAGAATGGCTCGAATAATTGTGCAGAGACGTCCTCAGTCATGCCCGGCCCATGATCGATCACATCAAGAAAGGGTTTGCCCGTACCTTTACGTAGCCCCCATTGATACTCTATCAAGGGACGGCCCTGACTATATCGCAATGCATTTTCACTAAGATTCCACATCACCTGATTCAACTGACTGATGTCTATTCGAACCATAACATTTTCTTTTGTTTTCCTGATATGAATATCCTTTTCCTGTAACTGTTTCTGCGTAATGAATTCGGAAACAAAGTTTTGCATCCATTCACCAAGATTAATATTTTCTGGCATTGGTGCTTCACGTCTACTCATCCGCATCATATTTTCAATGATCCTGTTTACCCGATTGGCATGATCAGTAATGAT
>Ga0209988_10001462_pt1 | contig 15362 bp, 13 predicted proteins | sample N075metaG_FD_183115 | JGI IMG/M metagenome (GOLD analysis project Ga0209988, IMG submission 183115) | Deep subsurface microbial communities from Kermadec Trench to uncover new lineages of life (NeLLi) - N075 metaG (SPAdes) (version 2) | ecosystem: Environmental > Aquatic > Marine > Ocean trench... | reverse complement strand
TGTCATGTCATCACTCATATCTTGTTTTGGCATTTTTCATTTCAGGTGATTTTTGTGGGGGCGATCTTATCATGATTCTCTGCAAACCATGTTTCCAGAATGGCTTGTGCTGCGACGGGATCCAGATCAGTAGTTTTTCCTGTGCGTTGTTTTGCTTCAAATGATGATAAACGTTCGTCAACCCCATATACAGGTAGATGAAAACGCCCATGTAACTGACGCATAAATTTTTCAGAGGCAACAGTCATCTCCTGAACTTCATCTATCATGTTCAGTGGCACGCCGACAACCAGGGCATCCGGTTGCCATTCTTTTATTAATTGTTCGATATCATTCCAGTCAGGTTTATTATTATTATTTTTAACTGTCTTTAGTGGGTTGGCGGTTTTAGTAATAGATTGGCCTACCGCGACACCGATACGTTTGGTGCCAAAATCAAAACACAAAAGCGTATTTATTTCACGCGTGTCCGACATCAGGCGAGAGTTGATCTATATTGATGCCCAAAAGACAGGCCGCTGAATTCCAGCGTTGTTCTATCGGTGTGTCGAAAATGATTTTCGACTCTGCAGGGCCACTTAACCATATGTTGTCCTGTATCTCTTTTTCCAGTTGACCCGCTGACCAGCCCGCGTAACCTAGCGCGATAAATGAATTTTCTGGCCCTTCACCATTGGCAATGGCATTGAGGATGTCAATTGAGGTGGCAAGACCTATTTGATCATTTACCTTCAGTGACGAATCCCAGTCTTTGTCATATTTATGTAAAATAAAACCTCGATCAGATTGCACCGGGCCACCATCATAAATAGGCGTGTCATTGGCAATGCCGTCCTTAAAGCTAATGTCCATTTGTTCCAGGACTTCTCCGAGCACCAGATCCAGCGGTTTATTGATAACGATCCCCATGGCACCTTCCTCATTATGAGAGCAGATGTAGGTCACTGTATGGTAGAAATTGGGGTCATAAAGCCCCGGCATGGCTATCAGGAAATGATTCGTAAGATTCATTGAGTCCATGAGCCTAGTATCTTTAACTACGAGGCAAACTACAAGCAAGAATTTTTATCTGAAGTGATGGTTATTGAGGAATTGCCAGGTGCGAGTGATGTGCAGAATATCTGTTTCCTTACGAATTTGATCCGGGAATGGAGAATAGGGCGAGGCAAGCTTAACGATGCGGATGGCAGCATCATCAAGCACCTTATGTCCTGAAGAACGTCGCACGGTGATCTGATTGATGGAACCATCATCATTCAGAGCAACGTCGAGAATTAAACTGCCCGATAATTTCCTTTTTCGCGCAGCCTCTGGATAGTTTAAATTTCCCACACGTTCAACCTTGGAGCGCCATGCTTCCATATAGGAGGCATATTTATATTCTTTTGTACTCGCAGAAATGAATTTTCTTCTCGGACGTTCGGCTTTTGCCTGAAGTTTACGTCTTATCTGGGCACTCAGTGAGGCTATCTTAAAGCTATTCGCCATCAGCGCTGTTGCGCTGAGCGTCGGAGGTAATGCCGGTTTTTCCGGGACTTGCCTGTCCCGCACATTTTCATCTGGTTTTTGTTGTTCGGCTACTTCTTCAGCCGGTTTAGCTTGTTCATCTTTGATGTCGATTTTTTCTGCCAGTCTTTCCTCGGCTTGATTAGACTCAACAGCTAGTTGTTCCACAATTTCTGCAGGTTCTGGTTCTGTTTCAGCGACAATTTCTGGTGCCTCTGCAGCAGATTCTGCGGGGGGTTGTGATTCTGCGGGAGGGGGTGCGGAAATTTCAGGTTCTTCCTGAGGGAATGGTGCAGGTAAAGGTGTTGAAGGGGTTTCTGCTTCTGCCAAATCGCCACCACCTAGAAGACTTGCCTGCGCAAGGATTTTTGCATCTTCAGGGGGGTCGCTTTTTTGTTGGACGAGAATAATTTCCATCGTCTCGTAACGGGGAGGTGGACTATCTTCAGGGGCAAATGTGACGCCAAGCACAAGGATGCCATGTGCCATGACGGCAAGACAAAACGTCAGACCGAAACGATCTGTCGGTGTTATCAGTGGTTTAGCCCTCATATTGCACGAGTACGCTATAAATCAGGATGAATTGGTTACGAAATAACAAATTTAACATTTTCAGAAGATGTGTAGTTTGTCATCATAAATTGCGCTTGGCGAGCCCTCACTGGTTCTGATGTATTTTGCGTGCACATGCTCTCTCCACCAGAGCTACGACTATGGTTGCGGTCGCGAGCACACGCAAAATACATCAGCCCTGCGTGATTGTGTGCAAGGACGCACTAATGCCGCAAAGACAGGAGTCGAGAGCGGTCATCTCACCAACTCGTGCACAAATGTGGCCTGACCACTGCTATTATCAATACATCAGTTTCCTGTTAAGTCCACAAAATAAAGTATTTTCAAATATATTTAATGGTTGTTTCAGGCTGTTGCAAGCTTTTGTTCAATCGCATCCATTAAATCACCTGCAATATCGAGATTGTATATTGTATCAAGTTCCCTGATACAGGTTGGACTGGTGACATTAATTTCTGTTAAATAATCACCAATCACATCAATACCGACAAACAACAAGCCCTTCTCTTTTAAAACAGGCGCCAGTTGTTCGCATATCCACCGGTCTCTGTCGGTCAACTCAACACCTTTTGCTGTTCCGCCTGCCGCCAGGTTGCCGCGAATTTCACCTTGTTTGGGAATACGGGCCAATGCGTAGGGCACAGGGTTGCCATTAATAATCAGAATGCGTTTGTCGCCATGGACAATTTCCGGAATAAATTTCTGGACCATGACATGTTTAGCACCGTTCTCTGTCAGTGTTTCAATAATGACATTGGTGTTTTGATCAGGGTGCTGGATCCTGAAGATTGAAGCTCCTCCCATACCATCCAGAGGCTTGAGGATAATATCCCTATGCTCATCCAGAAAAGCGAGTATGTGTTCTGATTTTCTGGCAACCAGTGTCGGCGTTGTACATTGTGGAAACCAGCTGACAAATAATTTTTCATTGGCATCACGCAAAGATGCAGGATCATTGACGACCAAAGTGCCTTGCCGATGTGCTAATTCCAGCAAGTAGGTTGAATAAATGTACTCCATATTAAAAGGTGGATCTTTACGCATGAGGATGACATCAAGATCAAATAATGACAGCGTCATTGCATCATGAAATTGATACCAACGGGAGACTTCATCTTCCACGGTCATCCTACGCGTCGTTGCACTTGGAATATCGTTGACAAGAAACAGATCATCCATTTCCATATAGTAAATATCCCAGCCCCTGGATTGTGCCGCGAGCAGCATGGCAAATGAGCTGTCTTTTGCAATATTTATCCCGCTGATGGGATCCATGATAATACCCAGTTTCATAATTCTATTTTCATCTTCTATTGTTCATCTGTCATAATAACATTCTAACCATTGATGAGCCTGGTAAATTATGTCGTTAAAAAAGAGCGCGAAGCCCAGCAAAAGGAGCATAAGGATCGCAACCCGGGAAAGCCCGTTAGCATTGTGGCAAGCAGAGCATGTGAAGGCTCAGCTTCAGCAATATCATTCTGAGCTTGAAGTCGAACTGGTGAGTATGCAAACAGAGGCTGATCGAATACTGGACAGGCCCTTGTCATCGGTCGGTGGTAAAGGCTTGTTCATCAAAGAACTTGAGCAGGCCTTATATGATCATCAGGCAGATATTGCCGTGCATTCGATGAAAGACGTGACTATTGATATGTCGGAGGGACTGCAATTAGCCGTGATTCTAAAACGTGAAGATCCGCATGATGTATTTATCTCGGAAAAATACAAAAAAATAAGTGATTTGCCTCAAGGGGCAGTCGTTGGTACATCCAGTCTGCGTAGAAAATGTCAGTTAATGGCGTGGCGAGGCGATCTGGATATTAAAGATCTTCGCGGGAATGTTGGCACGCGTCTGAAGAAACTTGATGATGGAGAATACGATGCCATCATTCTTGCTGCGGCAGGTGTTATACGGCTGGGTCTTGAAGATCGCATCAGCGAAGTCATTTCAATAGATATTATCTTGCCCGCGATTGGTCAGGGCGCCATAGGCATACAGATGAGGACAGGGGATAATGATGTCCTGGAAAAGATTTGTTTACTCAATCATGAAACAACCCAGCAACAAGTTGAGACAGAACGCGTAGTCAGCAGACGTTTGTTTGGCGGTTGTCAGTTGCCCATCGCGGCCTATGCCGAGATAGATCAAGATAAGATCGGGCAGGAAAGGATCAGGATAAGTGGCATGGTTGGGCGTGTAGATGGTAGTGAGATTATTAAGGATTCGGTAATCGGTGATCTTCAAGATAGAGATGCCCTTGGGTTACGACTTGCTGAAACATTACTGAAAAATGGTGCTGACGACATACTTAAAGAATATTTGCATGACTGAGGTACTCGATGGCATAAAGGTTCTTGTTACTCGACCAGAACAGCAGGCAGAATCACTTTGTGAGGCCATCGAAAATCTGGGCGGGGTGGTGATTCGTTTTCCAGTAATAGAAATAAAACAAAGCAGAAATCAACAAGCCGCCAAAACGGTTCTAGACAATATTCCTCAATACGATATCGGAATTTTTATTAGCAGGAATGCTGTTGATTGGACAATGAATTTGTTGGACGAAAAAACGTCGACCCAAAAAAAATCAAGCCTGGATAAGCTGACTTTAATCGCTATAGGTGCAGCAACAGCAAAGACACTTAAGCAAGCTTCATCAGCACTGGTCATTACAAATAGCGGTGTAAATAGTGAAGCCTTGCTTGAACTAGATGCACTGGGTACCAAAGAGGTTGGCGGCAAGAAAATTATTATATTTCGTGGTGAAGGTGGGCGTGAATTCCTGGCGACAGAACTGAAAAAAAGAGGTGCAGAAGTAGACTATGCGGAAGTTTATCGTCGTAGTTGTCCGCAATACGATAGATCTACGATAGATGAACTTTGGTTATCAAACAGTCCTGATGTTGTTATTGTCACCAGTAATAATGGGCTAGAGAATTTATTTTCCCTGTTGAATGAAGAACAGAGAAGTCTTTTATTAACCAAACAATTAATTGTTATGACTGAGCGGATACTGGGTTTTTCAGTTGATTTTGGTTTTACCAGGCCACCAATTCTTGCTGAAGAAAGTGAAGATGAAGGTATACTCAAGGCAATAGTGGAGTGGGCTGCTTCGAAGTGAGTTATATTGAAATGGGCCGGAGAGATAATGGATGAGTGATGAAGACAATAAACTGGTAGTTGATGATCAGCTTGAAGATCAGACTGGCAATGCAGAAGATATGAAAGTAGATAATGAAAACCCAGGTAATAATAACCTTGGGCAAATAGATTCAGGTCAAACCACAAAAAAGAAATGTCGGGGTCGATCATTTGCTCTGATATTTTTGATTTTGATCGGTGGTTTAATAGTTGGGGGTGGCTATCTCTGGAAAGAACTACAACAAACCAGGATAGATCTAGCTGAACTGGGAAATAATGTTCAGGCAAAAGAGCAGGCTCAGGCCGGGTTAACGAGCGGAAATATTGCAGCGATGTCAACTATGCAAGATGCAATAAAGCAACTGCAACAAAAACAAAGCGAACAGTCGGATGCATTGACATCACTATATCGTGACAGACAGGTTAGTAATGAAGACTGGGCCATTGCAGAGGTTGAGTACTTGTTAATTATCGCCATGCAACGTTTGTTACTGGAGGAAGATGTCATATCGGCATTGGCGGCAATGGAAGCTGCAGATCTAAGGCTCAAAAATCTTGGAGACCCTGGGTTGGTGCCTGTAAGGCAACAACTGGTATCAGACATGAATCAGTTGCGAGCTGTCAAACTTGCAGACATCGCGGGTATGGCTATCTATCTGGCAGAGCTGGTTTCCCTTGCTGCCGATCTGCCGCTGAACTCGGAAATAATTACAAAAGAAAACGCAGTACGTACAGCAAATGAAAATCAGGTTGATGATGGGCCAGATGCCGAACCAGTCTGGAAAAAGATCCCTCGTCTGCTCTGGCAAGAAATAAAAAGTCTGGTTGTTATCAAACGGGCAGGAGAAGTGGAACAGGTCTTGTTGTTACCTGGTGAAGAATATTTCCTAAGCCAGAATCTCAGACTGGAACTGGAAAGTGCAAGACTGTCAGTACTACGTGCAGATTCAGGAAACCTGCGCGCCTCTATCGTGCTTATACAATCATGGCTACGTCAGTATTTTGATACTAATAATTCAGCGGTAATTAATGTCATGGAAACACTGGATCAAATGCAGACAATTGAACTTAAGCCTGATCTACCTGACATCAGTTCTTCTGTGGAAACCTTGCGGGCTTATCTTCGCGAAGTCACAAATGAATCAGTGAGTGCAGATAAGATTTCAGAAGAGATCCAGACACAATGAGATTACTGCTCTTAATTATCATTTCATTATTGCTGGCAGTAGCCGTTGGTACCTATGCCGAGCATGATGCTGGACAGATGATAATTACAATTTCCGGCTGGACAATACAAACAAGCTTCAGTTTTTTCGTTATCTCAATCGTTGTTTTATTTCTGCTGTTTTATTTTCTGTTGCGTATGATAAGTCGTTTCTGGAATATGCCCGGACAACTAGGCAGTTGGAAGAAAGGCAGGCACCAACGATTGTCTGAAAAATATTTATCACGTGGTTTGATGGCGCTGGTTGAGGGGAACTGGAATAAGGCTGAGGTTTCCCTGACCAAAGGTGCACCATACAGCCAGGCACCCTTGGTTAATTATCTGGCTGCTGCGCGAGCTGCACAGCAATTGGGCGCAGTCGAAAGACGTGATAGTTATTTAATGCAGGCTTATAAAGAAGATCCAGATGAAGAAGTCGCCATTGGTCTGGTACAGGCAGAACTGCAAATCAAACAGCAGCAAACGGAACAGGCACTGGCGACATTGACACACTTGCATAATCAAAAGCCAAAGCAGGATCAGGTTAAGAATATGTTGTTGCATACCTACGCTGAGCTTAAGGATTGGGATGCAATGCTGAAATTATTACCCAAGGTACAACGTGCAGGGATTTTACCTCGTGAGCAAATTCAGGCAAGACAACTGGAAGCATATGGTGGTTTGTTAAAACAAGTAGGCATGGATGCGGATAAAGAAAAATTAAGCAATGCCTGGTTAAATATCCCGAGAAAATTACGTACCGAATTTCACCTGATTGAAGTTTATACAGAAGAAAAACTGAAACTTACTGATGCATCAGACTGCGAACCTTTAATCCATAAGGCATTAAAAAAACAGTGGGATATTGCCTTGCTTGGTTTATACGGTTTGGTAGAAGGTAAAGATATAGCCAGGCAGCTAAAGTTTGCCGAAGGTTTTTTGTCCAGTCATGCAAGAGAACCAGTTTTATTGTTAACGCTAGGCAGGCTGAGTGTTAAGAACAAACTCTGGGGCAAGGCGAGAACTTATCTGGAAGAGAGTATTGAAATCAACCCACTTCCAGAAGCCTATAGAACACTGGCTACTGTTCTGGAAGAGTTGGGTGAGCATGGAGCGGCGGCGGTTCAATATCAGAAAGGCCTGGAATTGGCGACGGTGGGGTTGTCTGGTGGTGGGGTAAAGTTGTTGGGGCAAGCTGAGTAATCGTCATTACTGAGTAATTCTCGTCATATCAGCCTCGAACTGATGGTCGTCATACTGGCGCATGCCAGTATCCAGTAGAATTTATCATTCCCACGCAACTTCCGTCATACTGGTCTCAAGCCGACGACCGTCATTCCTGCGGATGCAGGAATCCAGTCAAAAATGTACCGCCTGAAAGGCGGCCTTTCTTATCCATAAGATCTTACTCTTATCATAGTATAGGTTTCGCCCCCATGGCGAGTACCTTCTTTTCATAAAGAAGGTACCAAGAAAACCTTTCCCTAATGTCTTCCCCTGCGGGTTCCTGAATTTATTCTGATGACCAACGCGCCGTCCAGAGGACTCGTCCCTGATCCGGTGGACTAAAAATCACATCCCTGTGATTTTTGCGCTATCCATCAAAATAAATTCAGTAAGACATCAACGGGCGATAAAAAAACCAATGTTGAGAACGGCGAACTCGCCGGTTAAAGGTGAAATCATTCTTTAATTAAGAAACGAAACCAATTAACTGGTAGCGAATTCGAACGAGTCTGAGTAGATGTATTCTGCGGAGAGACCGCGTTCTATGAAGGAATCGAGAACGGCGTGTACCATGGGTGGTGGCCCGCAGGTGTAGACTTCGTAGCCTGACACATCTTTGATATCTTCGAGGATGGCGTTGTGGACAAAGCCGGTTCTTCCCTGCCATTTGTCTCCATCTTCTAGTTCTGAAAGTACCGGTGTATATTCGATGTGTTCGTGTTCATCGGCCCAGGATTGTGCGAGTTGATTGAGGTAGAGGTCTTCTTCTTTGCGAGCGCCCCAGTAGAAATGAATCGGGCGTTTGTCACCCAGATATAATGCATGTTCGATAATGCCTTTGATGGGGGCGAAGCCTGTTCCGCCTGCAACCATAATAATCGGTCGCTCTGAGTCTTCTCTGAGGAAAAAAGTTCCCAGCGGTCCTTCAAATCTTAATAGTGTGCTTTCTTTTAATTCGTGAAAGGCATATTCCGAAAATAAACCACCATCATAATGACGGATATGTAATTCCAGATAGTCGTCATTATGTGGTGCGTTGGCCAATGAAAACGATCGCTTCTTTCCTTCACGTAATAATAAGTCGATATATTGCCCGGCGAGGAATTGCAGGCGTTCGCTCTTTGGTAATTTTAAAAAAAGGCGAATTACATCATGATTAAGTTGTTTAATCTCTGTGACACGGCAGGGCAGTCTGCGAATGGTAATATCGCTGACCTGGTCGATCTCCTGCGCTTCTATAATGACATCAGATTCCGGGATGGCCTGACAAAAGAGCGCATAACCTTCTTTGCTTTCTTGCTCTGAAATACCCGTAACTTCATTTTTATAATGAATCTTACCTTTGATTAATTTGCCTTTACAGGATCCACAAGCACCATTTCGGCATCCGTAAGGGAAGCTATGTCCATTCTTGAGCGCTGATTCCAGGATGGTTTCTTCGCTGTCCGCTGGAAATGATTCCTTGCTCGAATCAATAGTAATTTTGAATGACATAATAGTAGATAAAAAATAATTTGCTTAAATGGTTGAAGATTATGGTAAAAAATTTACGGCAGACTTCTTTTACTATTTAGCCATTTTAATAAAGGTTGCCACTGTTCGCGATCAGGGTAGGTCCTGGAGGGTGCCATCTCGAATATTGTCATTCCCTTTTCAGCGGCATATATATAATTTTGACTGGCACGGAGTACAGTCATAAATGGGATTCTTTTTCCGTTCGGCAGTTGTAATTTTTCCAGATAGCCTTCAAGTTTTGCTGCAGCTATTGTTCTTTCTCTGACTCTGTTGGCGACGGTTGCAATTTTAATTTTCTTATTAACTGTTTTCTTCCTTAGCTTGATTAGATCTTTGAGAAATCTTTCTGCTGCACGCATATCCATAGGAGAAGGCAGGACAGGAATAATCATTGTTTGTGCAGCATTAATAATCCTGACCATCTTTTGGTCGTGAATGCCTGCCGGTGTATCTAGTATGAGTATTTCTGTGTCACCGGGAACAAGAAGTTTGCCCTTCTTTAGAGGGACATGATTAATTGTCGCCAGATGTTCGGGGCGGACCTTCAGCCAGTCACTGCTGGAACATTGTGGATCACAATCAGCGAGTGAAACATTCTTGCCTCGCATCGCGAAATAACCGGCAATATTTGTTGCTATTGTACTTTTGCCACAACCCCCCTTGGGATTGAGAATTAATATTGTACGCACATTCTATGCTTCCTTTGTTTTAGATATTTTATTATGAGTGCTTTGCACGATGTAAATATTTTGTCTGGGCAAGGCAAAAATAGTCGAAAAAGCGCAGTTTACACAGAGTAAATGAGCATTTTGAGACTCTTTTTAACGCAGCCATGGTGAAAAAGTTGCTTCGTGCAAGGGACTCATTATACAGCTTTGTTAGTTTGATCCTTTGTTTTTCATCAAGTCCTGGATTAAGGGATCAGTAATTAATTGCATGGCAAAGATCATTTTTCCCGCAGGGACAACAATCGTGTTTGGTGTTGTCATAAATGATCCGCCCAGCATTTTAAGTAAATCCTGGAAATCGACTTTTATTTTTTCCTGGTTTCTAATATGGATAACGACAAAGCTTTCATCATTGGTCGGAACCTTACGTGCGGCAAATGGATTTGATGTGTCGACAGTGGGAACACGTTGGAAATTAACATCAGTCCTTGAAAACTGGGGTGTGATGTAATGCGTATAGTCATGCATGCGACTGAGAATTAATTCAGTTGCATCTTCCGGTGAGTAGCCCCTGTATTCCTTGTCACGCTGTATCTTTTGCATCCATTCAAGATTGATGATGGGCGTGACGCCTATAAGCAAGTCTACATACTGATGAACATTCACACTGTCTGTAATGACAGCGCCGTGTAAGCCTTCATAGAAAAGTAGATCCGTGTTTTCTGGTAAATCATCCCATTCTGTTAGCATGCCGGGAGACGAACCACGCAGTGCAGCCTCAGCATCATCATGAACATAGTATCTGCGTTTGCCCGTGCCGCTTTGTGAATATTCTTGAAATAGAGATTCAAGTTCATCGAACAAATTACCTTCAGGACCAAAGTGCGTAATGCTTTTGCCTTCCAGCTCAGCTGCTTTAACAACATCATCCATTTCCTGGCGGTTATAGCGGTGGTAGCTGTCACCTTCGACAAATGCGGGTGTAATGCCCTCATGACTGAAGATAATTTCAAAGGCATTTTTGACACTGCTGGTGCCGGAACCTGAAGAGCCAGTGATTGCAATGATCGGGTGTTCTTTTGACATTTATTATATATTCCACTTATGGTGTTGCTATTTATTACGATATTGTTAGTCGAACATCAAGCTAAATCGCGTTTCCAGGTAGTTTGGGTATACTACCTTTCAACATGGATAAATTATCCAGGCCTATGATCTTTCAGGAATAATATTAATGTCAACGACTGGTAATGATGCTCGTTTATACAAACGCCTGTTGCTGTATGTGCTGCCTTACTGGCGCACCTTTCTGATTGCAATTGTCAGTATGCTGGTCTTGGCAATCTCTGATCCCGCCATTCCCGCCCTGATTAGACCTATGCTGGATGGGGCCTTCGTTGACAAAGATCCAGCAACGATGAAATGGGTGCCTATTTTATTTGTTGTGCTATTTGCCATCAGAGGGCTTGCCACCTATGCCAATGGTGTCGCCTTGTTCTGGGTGTCGAACAAGGTGGTTATGGATCTGAGGCAGGAAATGTTTATCAGAATACTGACGTTGCCCAGCAGTTACTATGATAATCAGTCCGCAGGCAGTCTGTTGTCAAAATTTACCTATGATGTCATTCAAATTAAAGAGGCGTCAACCAACGCAATCACGACCCTCGTGCGTGATTCACTTTCTCTCGTTGGCCTTTTAGGCTGGATGTTTTATATCGACTGGAAAATGACATTGGTCGCGATGATAGGCGCACCCTTCATTACATTGGTAATTATAATTATTCGTAAACGCCTTAGAAAAATGAGTCGAAAGGTTCAGGACACCATGGCTGATATTAATCATGTGTTAGGCGAATGCATTAACGGACACAAAATAGTCAAGCTGTACGACGGCAAAGAGCAGGAGATAAACCGTTTCCAAAAAGTCACCAATGCCAATCGCAGGTATTCAATGAAGTTTGCTATGGCAGCTGTTGCAAGTAGCCCAGTGATTCAACTGATCACAGCGATTGTGATGGCTATCATTATTTATATCGCAATTCAGAAAGCAGCAGCCAATGAGATTAGAGTAGGGGAATTCACATCATTTTTTGCAGCCATGGCCATGTTGTTAGCTCCACTTAAACGTCTGGCCAGGGTGAATGAACATCTGCAAAGAGGACTTGCTGCCTGCGAAAGTGTTTTTGATCTTCTGGATCATCCGGTCGAACCAGATGTAGGCAAACAAACCCTGGGAAAGGCAAAGGGTGAAATAGAATTCTGTAACGTAAATTTTAGTTATCAGGGGAAAGATCAAAAAGCATTAAATAATATTTCCATGCACATAAAACCAGGCGAAACCATTGCCCTGGTCGGTGCCTCCGGTAGTGGCAAATCAACTTTAGCAAATCTGATCCTCATGTTTTATGCAGGGGCAGAAGGAAGAATATTGCTGGATGGAAAAGAGATTCAGGATATCTCTCTCCATTCGTTACGCCAAAACATAGCCCTGGTCAGTCAGGAAATTATTTTGTTTAACGATACTGTTAGAAACAATATCGCTTACGGTAGCTTGCATGGGAGTAGTGAGGCATCGATTATTGCGGCAGCCAGGGCAGCGCATGCACTGGAGTTCATTGAAGAGCTTGAACAGGGTTTTGACACAATCATTGGAGAAAAGGGTCTGAAGCTATCGGGAGGGCAGCGTCAAAGATTAGCCATTGCCAGGGCATTGCTTAAAGATGCCCCGGTACTGATTATGGATGAAGCGACTTCTTCCCTGGATACACATTCGGAAAGGCAGATTCAGTTGGCACTGGAAGAGGTTAAAGAAGGCCGGACATGTCTGATTATTGCTCATCGATTGTCAACAATTGAAAATGCAGATCGTATTATTGTGATTGATAATGGTGCGATTGTTGAGACTGGCACACACAGTGAATTGATCAAACAAAATGGGGCCTATGCTCGGTTGCATCAATTGCAGTTTAATGTCTAGAGAATGTGCTTTTCCCGCGATGGCTGTGTCACCGATTTTTGCTGGAGAACTTGTTCCAGACCTTATCAACCAACTACATCCATATAGTCGTCCTCGGCTCAGTCTGGAAAACTTGTTCCTGACGTTTTCACCCGAATATGTCCTATATTCGTCCTGTGTCGCCCTACCTCTTGCATCCTTGCAGTCGTGCAAAATTGGCATACCGTACGTCCAGTACATAAATTCCGTGCTCACAAAAACACCGGGAGCATTTTTGGGCAGCTTTGCTGTTCGAAGAGCAAAAACCAAGGATGGTTTTTCTCCAATTCCTCGATTAATGTTGGCTAGTTGAGGGCCTGAATGCTCGAATTTGTTCCTGCATTGCGGGGAGCTGATTCTTGTTGGAACCATATCTAATAGCAACATAAATATTCGTAATGTTATTGATCTGTGATGCAAGGTCACTTCTTTCCAATGAAGCGCGACTGGCAAAAGCAACTGGGCCTTCGTACACATTATGATGGATTCCACAACGTGATAATTTTTTGCAGAATTGATTATATAAGCGTTTAACAGGGTCATTGTTCTGGGGAACTGTCCTCAGCAGGACGAAGGTCAGATAAAGAAATATCACAGCAGTAAATGCCATAATGAGAAAAATCATGCTGCTCCAGTTGATGTCCTGTAATCCAAATTGACCAAGAAATTCTTTCTGTCGTTTTGGTCCATAATTGATGATCCATTGGTTCCATTGATTGTTAATAGCATCCCATCGGTAACTCAGGCGTTGCCATATTTTTATAGCCAACCTGTTTTGACTGAATACCAATGGCACATTAAAAATGTGATTGGGAAGTGCACTTTCGATTCCCTCTATTATTCGCAGTGGTGAGACAGCTGCAGTTGGATCTATGCGTGTCCAGCCATGCTCTTGCCTCCAGACTTCTGTCCACGCATGTGCATTTCGTTGATGAACGATAAGGTAATCTCCAACGGGATTATATTCACCACCCTGATAACCAAGTACAATACGCGCAGGAATCCCCGCTGCTCTCATCATCACAGCGAAGGCACTGGCGTAGTGCTCGCAAAAACCCTGTTTTGTTTCGAAAAGAAACTCATCGACCCGATCGTTTTCCAGAAGAGGAGGACGCAGAGTGTAGTAAAAATCATCTTCATTAAATAATCTTAATGCGCGATCAATGATTTGGTCTTTCGACAGGCCTTCATTTTGCCACTGATGAATCAGTGCTTTTGTTTTACTATGTTGTTGCCGTGGTAGTTGCAGGGCGATTTGTAATTCACCATCATATAATTCAGTTATCCTGTATTTTGGATACGAAGTTATGTCATAGCGTATTCTTCGTGTCACAGGTTTTCTGGTCAGTAATTGAAAGTCAGATGTCATCCAGCTTTGTTTAGACTCCAGCACAGGATTTTGACCAGGCATATCAAGCGCATAAAGCCATTCTTTATTATGAGGCTCCAGAGTAACGGTATAGCTAACAGGATCTGATAATGGTTGTAATGATGTGGCACTATGGTATTCAGATTCCCTTCTACTCCATGTTGTCCCATCCGTGTGCAAGAGTACCGGACCGCGCCAATAGAGTTGAGATTGTTCTGGTTGTGTATTCTTGAAGTCAGCGCGAAAAGCAACTTTGTTGCTTAGTATAAGCTGACTAATACTGCCGGGTGACATTTCATCATTGATCCCGGTCAGGCCTGAATGTGCATCATCTGGCATCCCCCAGAGTGGGCCTGATATTCGCGGAAATAAAAAAAACAAAATAAGCATAACAGGGATAGATTGCAGCAATAATGTTGCAGCGATTTTACCTGAAGCTTTGGCAGATAATTTTCCCTGGGTATCATTAAACAAGACCAGGCTGAGGGTCATGACTAAAACCGTGCAAGCCATATAAACAGCAATGCCAATGGTTTGTGTGAATAGAAAATTTGTTACAACCAGAAAGTAACCAAGGAAACAGCCGACATAAAAATCTCGTTCGTGATTAATTTCAAAGATTTTAAATCCTGCCAGTAATATCAGTAGAGAAACACCCGCTTTGCGACCAAGAAGCGTGCCAAAATGATGATAAATACCGGTAACCCCAACTACCAGGAGAATAAATACTAAAATATTAGTGGCAGAAAATTTTTTTTCTTTTAATTGTTTTTGTGAGGATAAATAGAGTTTCCATACACAAAGCGCCAGGAAAAGCGGCATTATCCAGAAAGGAATTCTCAGGCTATGAGGAAGTGTAGCCAGAACCAGCCCCCCCCCTAACCAGTAGAGGCTGTTGATGGGGATGTTATCTTTTACTTGCTTATGAGCCATCAGGGTTGAATTATTTTTCTGGATTTATAATCTTAATGTTATGATGAGCTAACGCAGATAAACAATGGTGCTGGTGTTCTTCCCCATGACCGATATCAATAAAAACCTCGGGAAGTTCGAGACTATATTGTAGAGATTGTGATTCTGCTTCAATGATCCATAGACACAGTTGTGAAAGGCACGTTTCAACATCAGGCAGGGTTGAAACATCATTCCAGCTAAGCAGGAGTTTG
>Ga0209988_10001460_pt1 | contig 15368 bp, 15 predicted proteins | sample N075metaG_FD_183115 | JGI IMG/M metagenome (GOLD analysis project Ga0209988, IMG submission 183115) | Deep subsurface microbial communities from Kermadec Trench to uncover new lineages of life (NeLLi) - N075 metaG (SPAdes) (version 2) | ecosystem: Environmental > Aquatic > Marine > Ocean trench... | reverse complement strand
GTATGTCTTCGGGTTCCTCACAGCGTGGCTCGTGGCGTACCTGTGGCTAAAGAAGAGACACCCTGAGGTCTTGGACGAGTGAACGCCTACCTGCTCAGCATAGGTCGCACCGAAGGTATACTCGCCGGATGGCCGAAGACGACAACAAGCCCGTCCCGCCTCCCCTGATCGTGGATCGACCGGAGCAGAGATCTGTCAGGACCCGAACGGCGTTTATCGGAAGCATTATCGTTGGTGCAATCTGCGGGGGGCTGATCGTCCTCTTCGCTTCGATCCTGACAAGGGCGTCGAGCCTGGCGCCCGGTACTGCGATGCTAATATCTACCCCTATCGTAATAGCTCTGATCTGGCCAATAAGATGGAGACTGCGCGGACTAACGGTGCGTATGGACGAATGAGTGACCGTAGGACCGAAGAACGAGCGTCAATCAAGAGGTTCGAGACTGCGCGTGACGCCGTCAACGACCACTTGGCAAAGCTAATGGACTTCCACACCCGGGGCCAAGTGGATCAGCGTAATACCGCCCTGGATAGCTTCGAGCCACTCATGGACGAGTACAGTAATGCCGCCAAGGCTCTCAAAGACCTGCTGACCAAGCGCATGCAGAAGCGTGCCTGACTCTAGCCCTTAGGTCTCGCCACAGGATACCGGCGACGATCACCAGCGAACCTGTTCATCAATTCGCCGGGTTCTCCTGTGGTCTGCGTGTCGCCACTGAGTCTCTTCGAGTTGCACTTCATGCACTCGTTGGGCGCGGCGAAGTCCGGCAGCGCGAGGACTTGCCAGCAGGTTTTGCACAGGGCCGCTACTGGCCTCGCAGGTGTCTCCTGCGGCTTCACTTCGGGCGTGACTGTGGGCGTGGACCGCTGGTTCGCCTGTGCGCTCAACTTGCGGTCGCCGCAAGCCGTAGCCGTTGTTGGTCATGCCGTTAGTCTCCAAGTCTGAGGATCAGTTTGTCCAGGTCGCCGTAGCTCACCTTCTGCACAGCCTCGGCCAGGACGCCGGGGTCATAGGTCGTGTATGCCTCGATGTTCTCCTCGCTGGACGCGTGGCCGATAATTGCTTTGCGTACCTCCATGGGCACACCTTCGCGCTGCATGGCGGTGTTGAAGGTTTTGCGCAGAGCGTGGAAGTCGATGCGGTTGCACTGGCGTCCGTTGGGGTACACGTACATGTCAACGACTTTGAGGCTGCGTTGGCGAACACCGAGACGCTTCGACGCGTAGTGACTGCGCTTACCATCCTCCCCGCCCGGGTTAAGTCCGGACACTAGGTAGCTGTCTGTGGATTCCTTGCGTAGCCGGGTGATGAGGGGAAGCAGGGTGGGGTGTATCGGCACGTCTCGGATGCTGCTGTCGGTCTTCCCTTCGCGCAGATGAATGTACGTCTCGTGAACGTCCGCCAGTTCGGTCGCACATATCTCGTTGAGTCTCATGCCCGAGTAAGCGCCAATAGCTAGCAGCGATCTCAGGCGGGTGTCCATTGGTTGACCTGTGGAGAGACCTTCGAGCATGGCTGCTAATTCGTCAGGTGCCCACGGTCGTCTCTTGAACACCACACCGCCACGGGTTGAACCCTTAACATCTTCCGTCTGCCCCTCAAAAGGGTTCGTCTCGGTGTAGCCCCGCCGCCGCGCCCACTTGAAGAACGCTCCTAGGGTGTTGATGGTGTCCTCACTAGTTTTCGATGTGTCCGTGCGGGTTAGTAGAACCTCGGAAATGTACTGACCAGCGTCCAGCGGGGCGATCACGCGGACAGCCTTGTCGCCGGACCAGTCGCGGAACGCGTTCAGTCGGCGAGCCTTCGATTTGAGAGTGGACGGGCGTAGGTGTGCCTTCTTACTCAGGTACTCCGCGATGGCGTCAGACAGCCGGATCAGGTCGGGACCACCGCTGAGTAGCTCGGCGGCTCCGGTGACTGCTTGAGACACCTTCTCGTCGGTGATGATCGGGTGGCCGTGGGCGTCGAGCTTGTAACCTTTCAGCTTGACCAGCTCGGAGAGCAGGTAGTCGATTGCGACATGATCGGCGGTGTCTTGCTCCGTCTCGCCGTCGCGCACGGATTGGAGGATGGCGCGGGCCTCGGCCTTGATCCAATCAGCAGATCCGGGCACCGAACCCGCACGTTCACGAGCGAAGTCGATCTGCCTCTGAATGTCAGCTAAAATTGCCCATCGGCGGCGACGAGCTTCGTCGAGGTCACGAGTCCCGGTCGTTCGCTGTATTTCGGTGCCTAGGACGTGGCTCAGGGATGGTGGGATGCGTTTACGAACGTACCAAGTCTGCTTGCGTTTGAGTAGATGCCGGGTCTTCATGAACGGCTCCGTGTTACACGGGATGTGGTACACTTTATAACCTAAGAGCCGTATAGATACTAGAGGCGGACGTCTCAGAGTGTGTAGCATGAGAGTCCGGCCATCGGCACCATTGGAATGAATGCAATGCCGGCACACAAAGCAGACTGTGACTGTTACAATCCGCGCCGTTCCATTGCTACCCGGTAGGTAAATGCTCGCAAATTACGCTCCCATTCTGATCTTTCTGATCATTTCAGGCGGCCTGGGGCTCGTCCTCTTGCTGATCGGTCTGGCACTGGGCAAAGGGGAGAAAAACCCCAATAAATTGGCGCCTTACGAATGCGGTTTCGAGGCTTTCGAAGACTCGCGGATGCGCTTCGACGTGCGTTATTACCTCGTCGCTATTCTCTTCATCATCTTCGATTTGGAGATCGCCTTTCTCTTCCCATGGGCAGTCTCGCTCGATGAAGTCGGGATGTTCGGTCTCGTTGCGATGGGAATTTTTCTTGCTGTACTCGTCGTAGGCTTCATCTACGAGTGGCGGAAGGGAGCGCTGGAATGGGATTGACTCAGAACGCAGCCGTCGAGATCCCCGAAATCATGGAACACGGTTTTGTTGTGACGAAGCTCGATGGACTCATCAACTGGGCGCGAACCGGCTCATTGTGGCCGATGACCTTCGGTCTGGCCTGTTGCGCGGTGGAGATGATGCATGCGGGCGCGGCCCGTTACGATCTGGATCGATTCGGCATCGTGTTCCGAGGTAGCCCGAGGCAGGCGGACGTCATGATTGTCGCCGGCACACTGGTCAATAAGATGGCCCCCGCGTTGAGAAGAGTCTACGACCAGATGGCCGAGCCGCGTTGGGTCATCTCGATGGGATCGTGCGCGAACGGCGGTGGCTACTACCACTATTCTTATGCCGTCGTGCGCGGCTGCGATCGAATAGTCCCCGTCGATGTGTACGTCCCCGGCTGCCCGCCGACGGCGGAGGCTTTGCTGTACGGAATCGTCCAGCTGCAACAGAAGATCCGCCGCACCCACACGATCGCCCGCTGATGGCATCGTCACCAAGAGTGACAACGCTCACGTCTAAATACGCTGCGCTGGCTGCAGCTATCGAATCGAGGCTCGGAGACAAGCTGACGCGCATGGACAGCGCTCATGGCGAATTAGGCTACCAGCTTGCCGCCGCCGACCTGGTGGCGTGCGCGCGAATTTTACGCGACGACGAAGCCTGTCGATTCGAGATGTTGATGGATATCTGCGGCGTGGATTACTTGAGCTACGGCCGCGACGAGTGGGACACTGCTTCGGCGACTTCCACCGGCTTCAGTCGCGGCGTACTTCCAGATCAGACGGCGGGCACGGACAAGATAGCAGACACCCAATATCGGCCGGAACGCCGGTTTGCGGTTGTTTATCATCTGTTATCCATTACGCACAACCATAGAGTCCGTCTGAAGATCTTCTGCGTAGACGAGGAGCGGCCAATGGTCGACTCCGTAATATCGATTTGGTCCTCGGCGGACTGGTATGAGCGGGAAGCGTTCGATCTGTTCGGAATTGCGTTCGTCGGTCATCCAGATCTGCGAAGACTTCTTACGGACTACGGTTTTATCGGCCATCCATTTCGCAAAGATTTTCCGCTGATCGGCAATGTCGAGATGCGCTATGACCCGAGCAAGGGCCGCGTCGTCTACGAGCCAGTCAGTATTGAGCCGCGCACACTTGTGCCGAAGACGATTCGCGACGATAACCGCTACGACCCCGGTCTCAAGGATGACGGCGATGCCTGAGATCCAAAACTTTACGCTGAATTTCGGGCCTCAACATCCGGCGGCGCACGGCGTATTGCGATTGGTACTGGAGATGGACGGCGAGGTCATTCAAAAGGCCGATCCGCATATCGGCCTTTTGCACCGTGCCACCGAAAAGCTCGCTGAATCGAAACCGTTCAATCAGACCATCGGTTACATGGATCGCCTGGATTACGTGTCGATGATGTGCAACGAGCACGGCTATGTGCTCGCCATCGAAAAATTACTCGGTATCACACCGCCGATACGCGCCCAATACATCCGCGTCATGTTTGACGAAATTACGCGCATTCTGAATCACCTGATGTGGCTCGGATCGCACGGACTCGACGTCGGGGCAATGACGATATTTCTCTATTGCTTCAGGGAACGCGAGGACCTGATGGACTGCTATGAAGCGGTGTCGGGAACGCGGATGCACGCGACGTACTATCGCCCGGGCGGCGTCTATCGCGACTTACCCGACCGGATGCCCAAATACCAACCTTCCAAGCATCGGAAGGAGAAAGACCTTAAACGCATGAATGAGGCCCGCCGTGGGTCGCTGCTGGATTTCATCGGCGCTTTTACGGAGCGCTTCCCGGGTTGTGTCGATGATTACGAGACGCTGTTGACCGACAACCGCATTTGGAAACAGCGCACGGTCAATATCGGTGTCGTGTCGCCCGAGCGCGCCATGCAGTTGGGATTTTCCGGGCCGATGCTCAGGGGGTCGGGTGTGCCATGGGATCTGCGCAAGAAACAGCCCTATGCAGTCTACGACCAGGTTGAGTTCGACATTCCCGTCGGCGCGACGGGTGATTGCTACGATCGTTACCTCGTGCGAATCGAAGAGATGCGCCAGTCAAACCGGATCGTTGAACAATGCGTTGATTGGTTACGGCAGAATGCTGGCCCGGTCATCCTCGATGATCACAAGTTCTCGCCGCCAAATCGCATGGAGATGAAAGATGATATGGAGGCTCTGATCCATCATTTCAAATTGTTTACCGAGGGTTATTGCGTGCCTGAAGGCGAAGCCTATGCGGCGGTGGAGGCTCCGAAAGGAGAGTTCGGCGTCTATCTGATTTCGGACGGTGCGAACAAACCATATCGCATGAAAGTTAGGGCGCCGGGTTTCGCTCATCTTTCGGCGATGAACGAGATGGTGGTGGGGCATATGCTGGCCGATGTTGTCGCCGTCATCGGTACCCAGGACATCGTGTTCGGAGAGATAGACCGGTGAGTGACCAGCTACAACTATCCGAGCACGTTCGCGAAGAGATCGATCACTGGGTACGAAAATTCCCGGAAGGTCGACAGCGCTCTGCTGTCATCGGCGCGTTACACGCCGTCCAGCATGAGAACCAAGGTTATCTCACGCCCGAACTCATGGATTCGGTCGCCGAATATCTGGACTTGCCTCCCATTCAGGTCTATGAGATCGCGACATTCTATTCGCTGCTCGAGACCGAACCGGTCGGCCGATACAGAATCTCGGTCTGTACGAATATTTCCTGCATGCTGCGTGGCTCCGGCGAAATCGTCGAACACCTGGAAAAAAAACTCGGTATCAAGACGGGTGAGAGTACCGAGGACGGCAAGTTCTATTTGAACCGCGAGGAAGAATGTCTGGCGGCATGCTGTGGAGCACCGATGATGATGGTCGATCATGACTATCACGAGAACCTCACACCCGCGAAGGTAGATGCGGTACTCGAGAAACTGGAGTAGGGCTGAATATGCCGGTAACCACGCAAGTGTGTTTCAGCACGCTCGATATCGAGCAGGAACCGTGGTCGCTGGAAAATTACTTGACGGTTGGGGGGTACCAAGCTTGGCAGAAAATCCTCAGTGGTGAACTCGATCAAGCGGCGGTCATCGAGGAAGTGAAAAACTCCGGCCTTCGGGGTCGCGGAGGCGCCGGTTTCCCAACGGGGCTGAAGTGGAGTTTCATGCCGAAGGACCCAGGTGTTCAGAAATACCTGGTGTGCAACTCCGACGAGAGTGAGCCGGGTACCTGTCACGACCGTGACGTGCTCCGATACAATCCACACGCGCTGATCGAAGGGATGGCAATCGCCGGCTTCGCGATGGGCGCTACCGTCAGTTACAACTATATTCGAGGGGAGTTCTTGGGCGAGCCGGTGCCGAGATTTGAAGCGGCCGTGAAGGAAGCCTACGAAGCCGGCTGGCTCGGCGAAAATATCAAGGGTTCCGGTATCGATTTTACATTACACACGTTCGTTGGTGCGGGCGCATACATCTGTGGTGAAGAAACGGCGTTATTGGAATCTCTGGAAGGCAAGCAGGGTAAGCCGCGATTCAAACCGCCATTCCCCGCGAATTATGGGCTCTACGGTGCGCCGACCACGATCAATAACACGCAGACTTTGGCATCGGTGCCCGCGATCATCCGCAATGGAGCGAGATGGTTCGCAGATCTGGGCTGCCCCGGGTCCGGAGGCACGGGGATCTTTTCCGTGTCGGGCCACGTCGAGAAGCCGGGCAACTACGAGTTGCCTTTCGGCATTCCGTTTAAAGAACTCCTGGAAGTCGCTGGCGGTATGCGTGGTGATCGGGTATTGAAAGCCGTAATCCCCGGCGGTTCGTCGGTGCCGGTGGTGCCTGCGGATGTGATCATGGATCTGACGATGGACTTTGACACGTTGCGTGATATCGGCTCAGGCTTTGGCACGGGTGCCATGGTCGTAATGGACGAGACCACGTGCATGGTCAGTGTCCTGCGCCGGATATCGAGATTCTATTACGCGGAGTCCTGCGGGCAATGTACTCCGTGTCGCGAAGGTACCGGCTGGCTCTATCGCATGTTGACTCGCATCCAACAAGGGGACGGCGTCAAGGGGGACATAGATCTGTTGGTGGACGTCGCGAACAAAATCGAAGGCCATTCTATCTGTGCACTCGGCGACGCAGCCGCGTGGCCTGTCCAGAGCTTCATCAAACATTACCGGCACGAGTTCGAGTACATGGTTGAGAACGGCGGCCGCAGCATTGTCGAAGCGCATCAACCGGCGGCTGCCTGACGCTCGTGAGCGAATCCTATGAGTGACGACACGGTCAACATCGAAATCAACGGCGAGTCGGTCACGGCGCGTAGAGGGCAGATGCTCATCGAAGTGACCGACCGGCACAAGACCTATGTGCCGCGGTTCTGCTATCACAAGAAGCTATCGGTGGCGGCCAATTGCCGTATGTGCCTCGTCGAAATCGAAAAAGCACCTAAGCCGCTACCCGCGTGCGCGACGCCCGTGACAGAAGGGATGAAGGTCTTTACCCGGTCGCGCATCGCGATCTCGGCGCAGAAAGCCATGATGGAGTTTCTACTCATCAATCACCCCCTGGATTGTCCGATCTGTGACCAGGGCGGCGAATGCGAGCTGCAGGATCTCGCCATGGGTTACGGCCGCGATATTTCTCGCTACGCAGACCAGAAGCGCGTTGTGCAGGATAAAAACCTGGGGCCGCTGGTGTCGACCGACATGACGCGCTGTATTCATTGCACGCGTTGTATCCGTTTTGGTCAGGAAATTGCCGGGATCCAGGAACTCGGCACGACAGGCCGTAGTGAACACATGGAGATCGGTACCTACATCGAGCGCAGCGTCGATCACGAACTGTCGGGAAACATCATCGACCTGTGCCCGGTGGGGGCACTCAACAACAAACCTTACCGCTTCGGTGCCCGCGCCTGGGAGATGATGGCAATACCCCTGGTGTCGCCACACGACTGTGTCGGTTCCAATCTTTATGGCCACGTACTACGCGGAACGCTCAAACGCATCGTTCCGCAGGAAAACGAGGCGATCAACGAGACCTGGATTTCGGACCGGGATCGTTTCAGTTATGAAGGCGTCTATACGGCGGATCGGCTGACATCACCGTTACTAAAAAAAGATCAGGAGTGGTTTGACGTGTCCTGGGCAGAGGCGCTGGCTGCAACACGGGAATCGTTGCTCAACGACCTGGGCGATGAAGGAGATGCGCTGGGCGTCCTTGTCTCACCCAGTTCGACTCTCGAGGAGATGTATCTTCTCAACCGGTTGACGCGGCATCTCGGTTGCCAGAATCTAGATCATCGGCTGCGGACGCGCGACTTCAGCGACCAGGCATCCGATCCACTCTGGTTATCGCTCGGCACCTCTATCGCTGCGCTCGACAATCTCGACGGAGTCCTCGTCATCGGCTCCAACCTGCGTATGGAAGTGCCGATCATCGCGCACCGGATCCGTAAAGCTGCGGTGAACGGGGCGGCCGTGGGGTTCGTGAATCCAGTGCCGTATGAAACTCATTTCCCCAGCGCCGCTTACGTCGAAGCGCCGTTAGAGCGTTTCGCAGAGTTGCTCGCGGGCGTGGTGGTTGCTGCCGCCGAACTCAAGGGCAGCAACATGTCTGCGCCATTGGCCAAGGCGCTGAAGCGTGTAGAGATTCAAGACGCCCACCGCGATGCAGCAGGCGTCCTGTTGAACAAGGAACGTAGCCTGATTTTGTTAGGGCAGTTGGCGATGCGTCATCCGCGCTACGCTGATATCCGACGCCTCGCTGCGGCGTTGGCCGATCTGACCGGAGCGCGCTTAGGCTATCTACCGGAAGGCGCGAACGCGGTTGGCGCGGCATTGGCCGGGTTGCTGCCACACCGTGGGCCTGGGGGCCGGGCACTCGAGTCCGCTGGGCTTAATGCCCATGGCATGCTTGCATCACCGCGCAGTGTCTACCTGCTCTTTGGCCTAGAGCCCGACCACGATCTAGCCGATGGTACGCTGGCGGAGCAAGCTCTGAAAGCGGCTGACACTGTCATCTGCTTCACTCCGTTTGTGACTGAACGGCTGCTGGAATGTGCTGATGTATTGTTACCCATCGGCACCTTTGCCGAGACGGCGGGGACCTTCGTCAACGTTGAAGGTCGCTGGCAAAGCTTCAGTGCGGCAGCAAGCCTTGTTGGCGACGCGCGGGCGGGATGGCGAGTTCTGCGTGTACTCGGCAACGAGCTCAATCTACCGGACTGCGAGTACCAGAACGCGGCAGAGATAAGCGAGGCGCTGGCGAGCGAGATTGGGCACGTCGAAGCGAACAATGACTATAACGGGCGAGCGGCGGTGAGTCTCGAGCCGGTCGCCGTGGATGCGATGGCGTTGGACGTACCGATTTATGCCGTCGATGCCGTCGTCCGACGCGGTACTGCGCTGCAGGAGACCCGCATCGCACGTGAGATGCGCGGAGGCTAGTAGGTAGGCGAACGACATGAGTAGCCTACTTGCCTATATCGATAGCCTGGTGGCGCTAATAGGTCTTCCCGTAGTCGCCCATTACATCGTGTTGACGAGTATCGAAGTGATGCTTGTGATCCTGCTGTTAATGGGCACCGTCGCGTATTTTACCTACGCTGAGCGCAAGGTCATCGGCTATATGCAGAATCGGCTTGGCCCGAACCGGGTGGGCTGGTACGGATTGCTGCAGCCGATTGCCGATACGCTGAAAATGTTGCTCAAGGAAATTATCGTACCGAGTAACGCCAACCCGTTCCTGTTTTACCTAGCGCCGTTACTATCACTTCTTACAGCATTTGCCGTGTGGGCGGTTGTGCCGTTCAGTGATGATTTCGTGGTGGCGGATATCGACGCAGGGCTGTTATATATTCTGGCGCTCACCTCGATGGGGGTCTATGGCGTCATCATCGCCGGCTGGGCGTCTAACTCAAAATATGCTTTTCTGGGTGCGATGCGTTCTGCTGCACAGATCGTGTCTTATGAAATCGCCATGGGATTCGCGCTGGTCGGGGTCCTGATGGCCAGCGGCAGCCTGAATCTCCGCGCGATTGTTGTTGCGCAGGAAGGCACGAGCGTGTTGAGTTGGTTCGTCTGGCCGTTGTTTCCATTGTTTGTGGTGTACTTCATCTCGGGCCTGGCAGAAACGAATCGCTCGCCCTTCGATGTCGCTGAAGGCGAGTCCGAAATAGTTGCAGGGTTCCACGTCGAGTATTCCGGTATGGCGTTTGGGCTGTTCTTCCTTGCGGAATATGCCAATATGATCTTGATCACGGCGCTTACGGTGATTTTCTTTTTCGGCGGTTGGATGTCGCCACTAGCCGGGGTTCCGGGCTTGGAGTCGAGTTTTCTCGCTCAATCCAGTTTCGCCTGGCTGGCGTTGAAGATGGCGTTTTTTATGTTCTGTTTTCTTTGGGCGCGAGCCACTTTCCCGCGTTACCGATACGATCAGATCATGCGTCTGGGCTGGAAAGTATTTTTACCGATTACGTTCATCTGGATTGCCGTAGAGGGCGTCATGGTGGCCCTCGAAGTCGGACCATGGGCTGCCTAGAGAGATCAGCACACTAGATGTTTAAAAATTTGATCAAGACGTTTCTTTTGACCGAACTCGGTAAGGGGTTACGCTTGACGCTCAAAAATTTCTTCGTGAAAGAAGTCACAGTGCAATATCCCGAAGAGAGGGCGCCTCAGTCTCCTCGTTTCCGTGGGTTGCATGCGCTCAGGCGTTATCCGAATGGGGAAGAACGTTGTATCGCCTGTAAACTTTGTGAAGCTGTTTGTCCGGCGCTAGCGATTACGATTGAATCCGATGTTGATGAAGACGGAACTCGCCGTGCTACTCGGTACGACATCGACCTCTTCAAGTGCATCTACTGCGGATTCTGCGAAGAAGCCTGCCCGGTCGATGCGATCGTGGAAACGAGAATTCACGAATATCACATGGAAACACGCGGCGAAAACATCATGACGAAAGATAAGTTGCTCGCAGTAGGCGACAAGTACGAGAGCATGATCGCGGCTGATAGAGCCGCCGATGCTCCTTATCGTTAGAAACCAGGCCGCATTCGTTTGATTATCACGCTACTGTTTTATAGCTTCGCCGCGATTCTGATCATCGCTGCCCTGGGTCTTATCACCAGCCGAAACCCGGTGCATTCGGCCCTGTTTCTCGTCCTCGCGTTCTTTCAGAGCGCGATGCTCTGGTCGCTTATGGAGGCGGAGTTTCTTGCGGTCGTGCTGCTGTTGGTCTATGTCGGGGCAGTCATGGTGCTGTTTTTGTTTGTGGTCATGATGCTCGATATCAATATGGAGCGGATGCGAGAGGGGTATACGCGTTATATGCCCCTGGGTATCGGGGTCGCTGTCGTCGTAATCCTCGAGATCGGCAATGTCATCTGGTTTCGGAGCCAGGATCTTCCTTTTCTGACCGTGCCGGAGCCGCATCCAGCAGGTTATAGCAATACCAAGGAACTCGGCGCCGTTTTATACACGGAGTACGTCTATGCATTCGAACTGGCGGCTTTCGTGTTGTTGCTGGCGATCGTCGCTGCGATTACCTTGACCATGCGTCGCCGACCGGGATTGAAGACCCAGAATATCGCCGAGCAGGTTGCCGTGCGCAGGGAAGATCGGGTGCGCCTGGTACAGATGGAGTCGACCAAGGACTCGGATCAATGAGGACGCGGCGTTGATCACGGTCTCTCATTATCTACTACTCGCAGCGGTGCTGTTCAGTCTGAGCGTGGCCGGTATCTTCATTAACCGCAAGAACGTCATTCTGCTCCTGATGTGCATCGAGCTCATGCTGCTGGCCGTGAATTTTAACTTTATCGCTTTCTCGCGAATGCACGGCGATGTGCTCGGTCAGGTATTCGTCTTCTTTATTCTGACGGTGGCCGCCGCAGAATCGGCTATCGGGCTGGCGATCCTCGTCGTGCTGTTCCGCGCGCGACAGAGTATCAATGTCGAAGAGATGGATACTCTGAAGGGTTAGAGTTGGAAACGGTTTATCTTGCCATCGTTGCCGCGCCGTTGCTGGCTGCAATCGTTGCCGGTCTTTTCGGTGTACAGATCGGCCGGGCAGGAACGCATTGGGTCGCGACTGCAGGCGTAGCGGTTTCGTTCGTGTTGTCTATGCTCGTTTTGAAGGACGTCGCGTGGGACGGCGCGCCCGTGTTCAATGCGACAGTCTATCGCTGGGCGAGTATCGGCGGCATCAACATGGAGGTGGGGTTTCTGATAGACCACCTCACCGCGTTGATGATGACAGTAGTGACCTTTGTCTCGTTGGCCGTGCATGTCTACACGATCGGCTATATGCGCGACGACCCGGGTTATCAGCGTTTTTTCAGTTATATCTCGCTGTTCACCTTCGCCATGCTCATGCTCGTAATGTCCAACAACTTTTTGCAGCTGTTCTTTGGCTGGGAAGCAGTCGGCGTCGTTTCTTATCTGCTGATCGGTTTCTGGTTTAAGAAAGAGACAGCGATCTTCGCCAACCTGAAAGCGTTTCTGGTCAATCGCGTCGGAGATTTCGGTTTTCTCTTAGGAATTGCGACGCTGCTCATGTACACGGGTTCGCTGGATTACTCGGAAGTATTCGCACAAGCGGAACGTCTGAGCGGCGAGACGACAGAAATTCTGCCCGGCAGGCAGTGGTCGGTGCTCACGCTAGCCTGTATTTGCCTGTTCGTCGGGGCGATGGGCAAATCGGCTCAGGTCCCGCTGCATGTCTGGCTGCCGGATTCGATGGAAGGCCCGACGCCGATCTCGGCACTAATTCACGCGGCGACGATGGTCACAGCCGGCATTTTCATGGTCGCCAGGATGTCGCCGTTGTTCGAATATTCGGCGACGGCTCTGAGCGTTGTTCTCGTCATCGGTGCAACGACAGCTTTGTTTATGGGGTTGATCGGAATCGTGCAGCACGACATCAAACGGGTCGTGGCCTATTCGACGCTGTCGCAGTTAGGCTACATGACTGTCGCGCTGGGCGCCTCTGCTTATGCAGCCGGAATCTTTCATCTGGCTACGCATGCTTTCTTCAAGGCGCTGTTATTTCTTGCCGCGGGTTCGGTGATCATTGCGCTCCACCACGAGCAGGATATGCGCAAGATGGGCGGGCTGCGAAAATACATGCCCATCACCTACTGGACGTCGGTCATCGGTACGCTCGCTCTTGTCGGCTTTCCCGGGTTCTCCGGGTTCTTCTCGAAGGACGCGCTGATCGAGGCCGTGCATGCCTCGAATACGTGGGGTGCCGGTTACGCCTTCTGGTGCGTTCTGCTCGGCGTATTCGTTACTGCGCTGTATAGTTTTCGAATGCTGTTCCTCGTCTTTCACGGCCAGGAACGAATCGAGCCGCAGGTCAAAGAACACCTCCTCGAGAGCCCGCCTGTTGTCACTGTGCCGCTGATAGCACTGGCGATACCATCCGTATTGATCGGCTGGTTTACGGTCGGTCCGGTATTGTTCGGCAGCTTCTTTTCGGATTCGATCTTCGTCCTCGAGCATCAGGACGTGGTCGGCGAACTCGCGGCGGAATTTCACGGTCCGATGGCGTTCGTCACCCACGCGTTCGTGAATTTCACGTCACCAGCGTTATATTTGGCCGCGGCAGGAGCAGCGGTGGCCTGGTTCTTGTATATCTTCCGCCCAGCGCTTCCCGCGCTATTGCAACAACGCCTGTCATGGCCGCACCGACTCCTTACTAACAAGTACTACTTCGACTGGTTCAACGAGCAGGTTCTGGCACGGACAACTCGTGGCGTCGCTGGACTGCTGGCGAGAGTCGGCGACCAGCTCTTGATCGATGGCGTCGCCGTCAACGGCAGCGCACGTCTGGTGGCGCGGGTGTCCGGCGTCGTACGGCATTTGCAAACGGGCTATCTCTACCACTATGCCTTCGCCATGATCATTGGCCTCGCGGTCATGATCGGCTGGTTGGTATCAGAGATCTAGCCGCGTGTCGGATCTACCGCTGCTCAGCATCCTGATCTGGGGGCCTATCGTCGGTGGCATCGCCGTACTCGCCCTGGGCTCCGGTGAGCGTGCGAACACAGCTAAGTTCGTTGCGCTTGGCGTCTCCGTCCTGACGTTCGCCTTGAGTGTGCCGCTCTATGTCGGCTTTGACCTTACGACGGCGCAGATGCAGTTCGTTGAGCAAACGCCCTGGATTACGCAGTTCAATGCTTTCTACTACCTGGGCCTCGATGGAATTTCGCTTCCGCTCATCCTTCTGACAACGTTTCTTACGCCGTTGGTCGTGCTAGCCGGCTGGGAGGTCATCAAACTCAGGCCCGCACAGTACTTCGCTTCATTCCTGATCCTCGAAGGACTCATGATCGGCGTGTTCGCGTCGCTTGATGCGTTGCTCTTTTATGTGTTCTGGGAGGCGATGCTCGTGCCGATGTTTCTTATCATCGGCGTATGGGGAGGGGAGCGGCGTGTTTATGCGACCGTGAAGTTCTTTCTCTTCACGTTTCTTGGTTCGGTGTTCATGCTGATAGCACTGATCTATCTGTATCTTCAGACAGGTAGTTACGCCATCCTCGATTTTCATCTGCTACCGCTAAGCATGCGCGAGCAGGTGTGGATCTTCATGGCGTTCTTGTTGGCGTTTGCCGTCAAGGTACCTATGTGGCCGGTACATACGTGGCTGCCCGATGCCCATGTCGAGGCGCCGACTGGCGGCTCCGTGATTCTGGCGGCAGTACTGCTGAAGATGGGCGGCTATGGTTTCATCCGCTTCAGCCTACCCATCACCCCAGATGCGAGCCATGCGTTGGACTGGCTCATGATTGGGCTTTCCCTGATTGCGATTGTTTATATTGCGTTCGTGGCGTTAGCACAGACAGACATGAAAAAACTGATCGCTTACTCGTCCATTGCCCACATGGGTTTCGTGACGTTGGGCTTCTTTGTCATCTTCGCGATAATGGCCAATGCACCGGAGAGCGCCGGGGGGCGTTTGGCTTTACAAGGCGGCATGGTGCAGATGATCTCCCATGGTCTGATTTCGGGCGCGCTGTTTTTGTGTGTTGGCGTAATGTACGACCGCCTCCATAGCCGGGACATCGGCGCTTACGGAGGCGTCGTGAATACGATGCCAAAATTCTCGGCACTGATGGTGTTTTTTGCGCTTGCCAACGCCGGTCTACCGGGTACGTCCGGGTTTGTTGGCGAGTTTCTGGTCATCGTCGGCAGCTTCCACGCGAGTTTCTGGTTGGCGTTCCTTGCGGCTACGATATTGATTCTGGGTGCCGCCTACACTCTGTGGCTCATCAAGCGGGTGATCTTCGGTGAGGTTGCCAATGACGGTGTCGCGACCCTGCATGATATCGGTTCGCGAGAATTCTTTATTCTGACGGTATTGGCCATCGCCGTCTTGTTGCTAGGCGTCTGGCCGGCGCCGTTGATCGATCTGATGGAGCAGACTCTGGGTCATCTTCTTGAGCACGTCGCACAGTCCAAGTTATGAGCAT
>Ga0209988_10001459_pt1 | contig 15373 bp, 11 predicted proteins | sample N075metaG_FD_183115 | JGI IMG/M metagenome (GOLD analysis project Ga0209988, IMG submission 183115) | Deep subsurface microbial communities from Kermadec Trench to uncover new lineages of life (NeLLi) - N075 metaG (SPAdes) (version 2) | ecosystem: Environmental > Aquatic > Marine > Ocean trench... | reverse complement strand
GCAGTTCCCTGATGCCGCTCAACAGGGTTTCGCAGAACGGCGCGACGTCGGCCGTGTCCATCACGGTCGACAGAACGCCGATCATGCCCGGCGTCATCCAGTAACCGTGCTGCACCATGTAGCGGTGCAGGCCGGCGCTGCGATAAATATGGCCGCGGGCAGAAATATCGCCGAGCGCAGGATCTGACAGCGTCATCGAGAATATCGAATACTGACCCTGCACCTCTCCATCCGTGTCGGAGAGGTCAAACACCTCCTGAACCCCCTTGCGGAAAGCGTCGCCAAGTTGATTGAGCCGTGTGAATGCGTCGGTGGTCATCATTTCCATCGCCCTGAGCCCGGCAGCCATGGTGACCGGATTGGCATTGTAGGTTCCCCCGTGCGGCAGTTTCGCCCTGGTCTCGTCGGCTTCAAAAACCGACATGACATCCGCGTTGCCAACGACGGCGCCAACCGGAAAGCCGCCGCCGATTATTTTCCCAAGCGTCGTCAGGCGCGGTCTGAGATTGCGTTCTCCCTGCAGACCGGACCAGCCAGCCCGAAAGGCGATCACTTCATCGGCGATATGAATAACGTCGTATTGTTCACAGAACTGCTCGATCATCACCAGGAACTCATCGCTGGTCGCTATTCGCGCCAGGCCCTGGCCGATCGGATCGATCAATACGGCGGCGAGTTCACCCGCATTCTCGTCGAGAATCCGGCGTGCAATCGCAGGCTCATTGAAAGGAATAACGACGACGTCATCCAGTACGCCCTGCGGTGTGCCTTTTGAATATGCCTGCGAAACCGGATCGCCAGCCGAGAGGTCCGTGGGATCCACGCCGAGGCTGACTTCCGCGAAATCGTAGGAGCCATGATAGGAATTTTCACACTTCGCAATCTTCGGCTTGCCGGTATAAGCGCGGGCCGCCTTGATGGCGTTCATTACCGCTTCCGTACCCGAGTTCATGAAGCGGATCTTGTCGAAGTTGGGCGAGCGTCCACAGAGCAATTCTGCGAGTGCCAGCTCGGCCTCGCTGCCGAACGAGTATCCGGTGCCACGATTAATCTGGCACATCGCAGCTTCCACGATGTCTGGATGAGCATGGCCGTGGATCATCGACGTGTAATTGTTATTCAGGTCGAGGAGCTTGTTGCCATCGACATCGGTAATGTACTTACCCTTCGCCTCCCGCACGTAAATCGAGTAGGGAGCGATGCGAATCGTGCTGCGTGATCCGCCCTCTGTCAGCACATTCTGCGCTTGCCTGAACATTGCTGCGGATTTCGAATCCGGATTCGGGTATTTCATGACTCCTGGCCTCCCGCTGCCCGGTTCCGAGCGTCTCACAATTTTTCGATCACGTCGTCCCGTTGCCCATAGCAATCGGTGATCACCGATTGCCGGGCCCCGAAGTATTCTTCGTACGCATCATCGCAGGCGATCCGGGATTCAACCACGTCTGTATATGAATCCATGAGTCCCAGTAAGAGTTCGCAGACTTCGCGTACCGCGTAGCTGCCTGAATTCGCACCGGTAACATAGTCACAGAATTCCCGGCGATCTGCGAAATCAGCGAACATCGGGCTCGCCTGGCGGCGCACTCTGAAACGCAGGCCACACACTTTGGCCATCGAAAGATCGTTGATATCGTCAAAGACACAGGCAATCTGCCCTGGCTGCAGTTTATGGTTATCGCAGAGGTGCGCGATGACCTGTCTCTTGTCGCGTATTCCGGTATATGCAGCAGTCAGGTGTTCGCGCCTGGCGAACGCGATCGCACTCTCGTTATCTTCACCACTGATGATCGCTGCATAGGGAAGCTCGCCGAGCCTGCGCCACAAACCATAGCGCAGCATGTTCATGCCCATTGAATCCGCCTCGGAAAATCCACTTGATGATGTGTGGCCCTTGCGACCCGCATTGAAAACGCCGTCCCAGTCGAATACAACGGCGCGGCACACCGCGACCTTTTTTTTCAGGTCCTCGACAGGGGTGACGAAGTCACCGCCTGCGGCCGTGAATTTCTCGAAAAGCCCTGGCAAACCCAATTACACAACATCCTGAACGTCAAGAATGCCGATCGGTTTTTCGCCGTCCAGTGCAATGATTGTATCGACTTTTGACTCTTCAAATTTCGCAACTGCATCGTATAGCAGTGCATCCGCGGATATCGATATCGGATTCTTCGAGAACCCGACTTTATCGAGCGTCATCTCAATAACTTCAGAGCCTAATTCCTGAATTTTGCGACGCAGATCTCCGTCCGTAAATACGCCTACTACAGCGCCGTTGTCATCGGTCAACGTCACCGCGCCAAGACGCGACTCGGTCATCTTGATTATTGCCGCCTTCACCGAGTCGGCTGGTTTGCATATCGGGTTCTGTTCCCTGAGAACTTCGCGAACCGTGACCGTCATCAACTGCGTGTGCTTGACGAACTGATCCGTGCCAACCGTCGTGAGCGCATTGAGACACAGCTTCTTCATTACGCCCCACGGCACGGTACAAACATGCACGCCAGCGATCAGCGCCTGCCGTACGTGCTCGGGGTGACGCACGGACGAAAACATGATCTTGGCCTGGTAATCGTACTTTTTGACCACGTTGACACACTGTTCAAACAATGCGCTGGCATCATGCCCCTGATCCTGCAGGCGACCGGCGAGCGGGCAAACAAAAGCTGCGCCCGCGGCCATCGCCATGTACGCCTGGTTGAGCGTATATATAAGGTGTACGTTGACCCGGTGACCTTCTTTGGTCAGCGTATTGCAAGCCCGAATGCCTTCCTCGGAAATGGGCACCTTGAAGACCGGCTCTTTGGCCAGCGGCAAGTCGAGCAGGCGATGCGCTTCGCCTATGATTTCATCGTGCGTATTACCGAGCGCCTCAATCTGTAGTTCGGGCACCATCTTGGAAAGTTTGACGATTGCACCGTCAATATCGGTGATGCCGTCCCGGTGCATGAATGTGGGTGTGGTGGTCAGCCCTTTGAGAAAACCGAGATTAAATGCCTCTTCGATTTCCTGGAAATTCACTGAGTCGAGATACAGCTCCATCTTTGGTCCTTGCAGATCAGTGCGGTAATTTTCGTACCAGCTGGTGAATTTCGATTAAGGGGATCAGGAATTCTTCCAGGTCATCCAGGTAGTACTGGCTGGCGGCATCACACAGGGCATCAGGTGGATGCGGATGCGCCTCGACAAAAATCCCGTCCACCCCGGCAGCCACGCCCGACCTGGCAAGTACATTCAGGTACTGGCGTGTGCCGCCGCGAGCATCCTTGCTGGGAATTCCGTATTTCCTGATCGTATGCGTGATATCGAACACCACTGGGTAACCTGCTTCCCTGAGCATGAAGAAGCTGCGCGGATCGACGATCAGGTCGTTGTAACCGAATGTATAACCACGTTCCGTCAGGATAATTTTGTCGCCGCCAACCGCCTCGATCTTCTGCACTGGCTTGATCATGTTTTCGGGCGCAATAAACTGACCGTGTTTCAGATTGATAACGGCGCCCGTCTTCGCCGCTGTTGTCACAAGTTCAGTTTGCATACAGAGGTACGCCGGAATCTGCAGGATGTCGACGACCTCGGCAGCCGGCGCGGCATGCTCCGGATAGTGAATGTCGGTTAGCACCGGCAGGCCGATTTCACTCTTGATTCGCCCCAGGATGCGCATACCTTCTTCAAGACCAGGTCCCTGGAAATAGTCCAGCGAGCTGCGATTGTCCTTGGTAAACGATGACTTGAATATGAGCGGCAAATCGAGTTTCTCGCTGATTTTCTTCAGGCGCTCCGCCGTTTTCATCATCATCGATTCTTCCTCGATGACGCACGGCCCGCTGATCAGGAACAGGTCATCCGATCCGCAGTCGATTCCGGCCACATTGACGTGTTTGACGGCTTTCATGGGTACTGGCGCTTCCGGTGTTGCTGGACGGGCGTATCGTGAACTGCTGCGCCGAAAAGGGCAAGTTCAGCGGCCGCTGATAGCAGCCTCGATCAGCGCGAAATTCAGGTCTGTAGCGCCACGATTATCAAGGATGATCTGCCGTGCTTTGGCGCCAATCTCCGCGGCGCTGCCCGGATTGTCGAGGAACCCGCGGAGCGCGCTGACAATCTCTTCCCGGTCGTGCACCAGCATCCCGGCATCACCCTCCAGCCGTGCCCGGACCGTTTCCGAGAAACTGAAATTATAGGGCCCGAACAGCGGAGCAACACCCAGAATTGCCGGTTCCATAAGATTATGGCCGCCCTTGTTACTGCCCCGGAAATGGAGGCTGCCGCCGCGTATGCGATGTCGGACATCGCGTAATACCGTTTCAGATCGCCGATCGTATCGACGACCAGCACGCTTCGCGGGTCACTGAAAACTGTTCCTCCATTGCCGGATAGTTCAGTCTTGCACACCGCTTTGAGGCCCAGCCTTTCGAATACGTCGACCATGGCGGGCGCTTCGGCCGGGTAACGTGGTACCACGATCAGTTGCAGCAGGTATCCGTCCCTGACCAGCCGACTCTGCGCCCAGGCAAGCGCCTCGTCTTCCCCGCGGTGAATACTGCCGCCGATCCAGACCGCCATGTCATCGCCGAGACCATACTGTGAACGCAGTTTTCGCCTTTCTTCGCTGCCGTCAGTATCGTCGGCCAGGTCGTACTTCATATTGCCCGTTACGTGAATCGATGCAGTGGAAATTCCAAGGCCCCGGAATCGGGCCGCATGATTTTCAGTTTGCACCGCGAACAGCGATGCTTTCCGTAACGCCCAGGGAATCAGGCCGGTTCTCCTGTGAGATAGGAACGATTTTGCCGACATCTTGCCGTTCAGAACACACAGCGGAATTTTCGAGCGCTCCGCCACGGCGAAGAAATTGGGCCAGAACTCGGATTCCACGACGATAATCAGGACCGGGTTCAATACGCGAAAAAATCGTCGAATGATGAACGCCAGATCTGCCGGAAAGTAAATTACCCGATGATCCGGGAATGCCTTCCTGGCAAACGTATACCCGGAGATGGCGAACGCGGAAATAACAATTCTGCTGTCGGGGAACCGTTCTGCGATCCGGCCGACCAACGGGCGCAGTAAGTCAATTTCACCGGCGGATGACCCGTGCAGCCAGACCGTACTGCCTGCAGGGTCCGCGACGTCAGCCGGTATGAAGCGCTCGCGCAGCCCGGCACGAAAAGCAGGCTTCAAGACCAGCATCAGCAGCCACAGCGGTGACAGCAAAATGAATACCAGCAGGTAGGCAAGGTCCAGTATCAGCACATTCAGGGCACGCAGCGATTCATGGTGATAACAGTGCTGTTTATCGTTGCACAGCTCAACCAAAAGACGGCCTGCGCTGACATATTTGCCGGTTTCCGGCTAAGCTCGGGTTCACCATCAGAACAGTATTTGCTGCAGTGAATCAATAAGCATGAAGAATTTTGTTGTCGTCATCCCGGCACGTTATGCATCTGTGCGGCTGCCCGGCAAACCGCTTCGTCCGATCGCGGGCGAGCCGATGATTCAGCACGTGCACCGTCTTGCCGTGCAAAGCAACGCGGACGAAGTGTGGATTGCCACAGACGACGAGCGAATCGAGGCAGCCGCCCGGGGTTTCGGCGCTAATGTCTGCATGACCAGCGCAGACCATCATTCCGGAACCGAGCGTCTGGCTGAAGTTTGCGAACTGCAATCATGGCCCGATGACCTGGTGGTCGTGAACCTGCAGGGTGACGAGCCGCTGCTCCCACCGGTGCTCATCGACGAATGCGCCGCATTGCTGGACGACGACTCGGTGGGTATGGGTACACTGGCGAGCCCGATGGAGATGGACGAGGATTTGCGCAACCCCAACGTTGCCAAGATCGTTATTGATCAGCATGACAACGCACTTTATTTCAGCCGTGCGCCGATCCCCCACTCTCGCGACGAGCACACGGATAAGTTTACGATGCAGACAGCCCTGCGTCACCACGGTATTTATGCTTACCGGTGCGCTGTGCTGCGGCAATTGATCGCTGCCGGGCCATGCGACATGGAGCAATGCGAGAAGCTCGAACAATTGCGTGCGTTGTGGCTCGGTATTACGGTACGCGTCGGCCGCGCGTCTGTCCGCCCCGGACCGGGGGTGGATACCGAGGAAGATATTGCTGCTGTCGAAAATGCTCTGAAGTCAGTGTCAGCTTTCTGAGCGATAAGCAACGCTGTCCACCACTTTTAGCATCTTGTCGAATTGCCCGTCGATAGATGCCGCCAACGCAAATTGCGCCCTGCATCTGTCCAGGTTTTGGTCTGCCCGGTGAATTCTGAAGTACTCGTCACCCGACAGGTAATCCGTAAGAAATCTTACCCCGGTTTCGACCGTGATGACCTTGCCAGCCATGGATAAATTCCCAACCTCTGCTTCGGTCAGGAAACCCATCGCCGTGCTGAGATAACCTTCCACCAGCGCCTCATAATAATCCATGCGCATCCTGACCTTTGAAAGATCCGTTTCGTCTTCCATTGTGGGCGTCGCTGCGGTACGAACAAGGTCTCCGAAGTCGTACAAGACAGAACCAGGCATCACCGTGTCCAGATCGATGACGCATATTGCCTTATCGCTGTGCTCATCGAACATCACGTTATTGAGCTTGGTATCGTTGTGTGCGATCCGTTCCGGGATTTCGCCGGCATCCTGCAGGGCTTGCAGCGCACCGGCGGCCTCCTCGTAAGCCAGCGCGCAATCGATTTCCGCAGCGCAATGCCTTGCGCGGTCATGCGCGTCCCGCTCAAGGACCTCGTGAAATTGCCGAAACCTTGCCGGCGTGTTGTGAAAGTTGGGAATCGTCTCGTGTAACCGGGGTCCTGGGAGATCACCAAGCAGGCTTTGGAACCGCCCGAACATGGCGGCGACCTCCCTGGCCTGTGTCGTATTTGCCACTTCGTCGTAGCTACTTGCACCCTCGATAAACTGGTATGCGCGCCAGTAACCGGCTTCTTCATCAAGGAAAAAGTAGCTGCCGTCATTTGCCGGTACGAGGGACAAACAGCTGCGGCTTCCCGTGATCTTCGATCTCAGGTGCTCGGTGATGCGCCGTATATTCTCCATCAATGACTCAGGGTCGCGGAAAACGTGTTGGTTGATGCGTTGAAGTATGAAACGCGTTTCGCCACCGTTTCTTCCAACAAGGACCAGGTAAGTGTCATTGATGTGACCGCGCCCGTAGCGATCTGCGGCAATCAATGTCCCGCCCAATTCGAATTGCGTGACGATTTCCCGAATATCAGAGATCGGTTTTTTCCTCACCCCAGAGCGGTGTCGGATAGATCTCGTCGTCATGCATCTTGCCAATGGCAGACACCGCACTTTCGCGGTCTTCCGGGTACGTCATGCCGAACCAGGTATCGTCATGGGGCAGACAGTCTGCAGTGACTTCACCGCTACGCAAAAGCGTGCCGACGATATCCGGCAACAGGAATTCAGCAGTCTGTTCATTCCGATGTTCTGCGGCGAAAATCCGCATCTCTGCGTACAGGAACGGGAAAAATGTCGGCGTGAACAACCAGAAGTTCATTGATGCAAGCTGCGATTCAGATAAGACGGTTTTTTCGCCCCGTTCGTCCTCGCTGATAATCTCCCCTTCAGCATCATAGACCTTTGTGTGCTCAAGAATAGATGACAGCTGGCCATTGTCTGTAAGCTGGCACAGGCCGCGCGAAACACTGCCATGCGTGGACAATACGTTGCGTAAGGAATATCCCAACATGCCGTAATGGCTCGAGTCCGTTGATTGCGCACGCAGGAATTCCGCTGCCGTCGCATAAGCTGATGATCCGTAAAAGTCGTCGGCGTTGATGACTGCCATCGGTTCGGCAATCAGATGCTCCGCGGCAAGCAAAGCATGGCCGGTGCCCCAGGGTTTATCGCGGTCGGGCAAATCGATGCCCGGCGGCTCGTACTCATCCTGGAACGCATATTCGACGGTTACGTGCTTCGTCAGGTCTTCAACCAATTTCGCAAATTCATCAGCAAAGGACTTCCGCACAATGAAGACGACTTTGTCGAATCCTGCGCGAATGGCGTCGAATACGGAATACTCGATAAGGATGTTGCCGTCCGCGCTCAACGGTTCCAGTTGCTTCAGGCCACCGAAGCGGCTTCCCATCCCGGCCGCCAGGACAACCAAAGTTGGTTTATGATTTTTTTCCATTGTCAGGCTGCGGCGAGCTGCACGATTTGCTTGCCCGTGTTACCGCCCTTGAGCATGTTTATGAAGGCGCCCGGGGCATTTTCAATCCCTTCCGCAATCGTCTCGCGATACTGTAATTTGCCCTCGGCCAGCCAGCCGGCAGCTTTGACGGCATATTCCTGGCAGGCATCCGGGTGGTCCGTGACGATGAAACCCTGGATCCGCAGCCGCCGGCCGATAATCACCATCATCCCGCGCGGGCCCGGTTGCAGTTGCTCATCGTTGTAGTTTGAGATCATGCCGCACAGTGCAACGCGTCCGAAATCACGCATGCTCCACAGTGCTGCTTCGAAAATCTCCCCACCGACATTTTCAAAATTGACGTCGATGCCATCGGGGCAAACCTTGGCAAAACTTCCCGGCAGCGATTTGCTGTTGCGATAGTTGAATGCAGCATCAAAACCGAGCTCGTCAGTCAGTAAAGCAACCTTGTCATCGGAACCGGCACACCCGGCGACGCGACAGCCGTGAATTTTCGCAAGCTGGCCAACAACACTGCCGACGGCCCCCGACGCTGCGGATACGAACACATTATCTTCAGCTTGCGCCTGAGCAATCGTGTGCAGTCCAACATAGGCGGTCATGCCCGGCATACCAAGGATACCGAGGTGATAGGACAACGGTATTGCACCTGTCTCGATTTTTCGCAGTTGTGCACCGTCACTAATGGAATAGTTTTCCCAGCCGAGCATGCCAACGACATAGTCGCCCTCTGTATAGTCCGCATTGTTGCTCGAAACAACCTGGCCAACGATGCCGGCCTGCAAGACCTCGCCGATCTGAAACGGTGGCACATAGGACTTCGTGTCGTTCATTCGTCCGCGCATGTATGGGTCCACGGACATAAAAATATTTCGCACAAGGAGCTGGCCGTCACCCGGATCCGGCAGCGCTTCTTCGGTCACCGTGAAATTTTCCTCGGTCACCCAGCCTGACGGGCGGCTGGCCAAGCGGATTTGCTTGTTCATTGTCTCAGACATCTGGTCTTTCCCCCTGTGATACCCGGAGTGACTTTATAACTTACTCTATTATCTTCGGTGCCGGAAATAAGTCATAAGATTTCGCCCGGCGCCGTAATTCACTCATCCGGTAATACGTCTTCCATTTCATTTTCACTGCGGCAAAATACGGTTCTGTTCCTGCCGAATTCTTTCGCTTTGTACACCGCTTTGTCGGCCAGCCCGAGGAGCTCCTCGGCATTTTCGATGCCATCCGACAGCGTGGCAACCCCAACACTCAGGGATACATGACCGAGCGGCTGCTGATCCGCATGCAGAAATGCAAATTCGGCGACTTTCTTGCGAATCGACTCTGCAAGTTGGCATGCCTGCTGTTCATCGGTCTCAGGCGCGATAATGATGAACTCCTCGCCGCCCCACCGGGCAACCGTGTCGGAATCGCGTGCCGCACCGGACATCAGTTTGCCCAGCGACTGCAGGACCTCGTCACCAGCCTGATGCCCATGTGAGTCATTGTAAAATTTGAAATAATCGAGATCAATGAACAAGAGTGAAAGTTCGCGATTGAACTTGCGTGCGCGATCAACCTCATCAGCCAGCCGATCCTCACCGTGACGGTGATTAAAAAGACCGGTAAGCCCATCGCGAATTGCAAGCTCCCGGAATTTCTTGTTAAGCGTGCCCAGTTCCTCGTTCTGCCGGCCCAGGGTATTCAGGAGATATTGCTGCTCACGAATGGCCAACAGGTTGGCGGCCGCCCTGTTTGCCGCGTCAACCACTACGTCCAGATCCTCGAACGGTTTCAGAATGTAATCGAAGGCGCCCATCTTCAGCGCCGCGATCGAATTATCGACCGACGCATGACTGGTCATGATGATGAACTGGGTGAGTTCACTCATCTCTTTGACTTTCCCGAGCAACTCAATGCCTGACAATTTCGGCATCCGGATGTCGCTGAAAACAATTTCGTGACGCTCTTCACGGAACTTTTCCAACGCATCTTCACCGTCCTCTGCCAGGGTGACGATGTGATTTTCGTCTTCCAGCAACTCTGCAACCAGACTGCGAATCGCCAGTTCGTCGTCTGCGACCAGAATTTTCATGACGCTTTCTCCAGGGATAGTGAACCGGTCGATCCCGGTTCCCGTGTTATATGCAAGGGCAACGCGATGACAAACCGGGCGCCTCCGCTGTCTGCCTTTTCAACTCTGATGTCTCCTTTGTGGTCCCGGATGATGCCGTAGGTTACAGAGAGCCCAAGACCGGTGCCTTCTCCAGCCGCCTTGGTCGTGAAAAAAGGCTCGAATATCTTCTCGACCACTTCCTCGCTGATTCCAGGGCCGGTGTCCGAGACACTAATATAAACGTTGTCGTTATCGAAATATGTGGCAATGTCGACAGTTCCGCCATCCGGCTCCATAGCCTGCTGCGCGTTGATAGCGAGATTCATCAGCACCTGCTGCAACTGGTTCGAATTGCCGATAATTTCAGGAATATCGGGTGCCAGCTTCATATTGACATGGACATTTTTCAAGCCGAGCTGGTGATCGACGATACCCACGGACTTTTCAACCACCTCATTGATCGTAACGTCCGTAAATTCCCCTTTCTCCTGCCGCGAGAATTGCATCAGGTTGCCGATAATCTCATTGCAGCGCCGGGTCTCGTTCTCGATTATGTCCAGATGCTTCTTGATCACATCGGGCTGTGACAGTTTGCGCTTTGCTAACTGTGCGTAACCCAGCACGGCGGATAACGGGTTCTTGACCTCGTGCGCCAGCCCGGCGCTTAAGGTGCCGACCGCGGCCATCTTTTCGGATTGCACCAGCGCCAGCTGCGCGCTCTTCAGCGAGCGTTCACGCTCCAGGAGTTCGTTGGCCATGTTGTTAAACGAATCTGCAAGCTGGCCGATTTCGTCGCGGGATTTGATATCGACCTTCACGTCGAAATCTCCCTTCGCGATCTTGCGTACGGCCGCAGACAGCGACTCCAGTGGCGCAGTAAATTTCCTTGAGACCACCACGGCACTGATTGCGGCAATGAAAACAATAATGAGCCCTATAATCACCAGGTCACTGAGAAGTTGCCGGGCTGTCAGGTACGCGGCACTGACCGAGATGCGCGTCACGACGTGGAGCCCACCTACATCGATTTTTGCAGCACCGGCAAAATACTCGACATCGTCATCCCAGATATTGATGACACCGCTCGCACCGTCTTCGAGGTTTTCGAATTTCTTCAGTGTCGCCGTCGCCCATCGAACGTCGGTATCGGCGTCGACAGTGCCGATGACAGGGTTGCTTCGCGCATCGATCAGCACAGCCTGGAAAGCGTCAGCACGTTCAATCGCCCGTCGAAACAATCCCGGTGTCGCGATCGCCGATATGGTCCGGGTGCCACCTTCGGCTGAAAGATGGTGTTCGAGCGTCAACACGACGGCGTGTTTTCCCGAGCGGAGTTTCACACTGTATACGCCGATGCTATCGGCCGATTCAAGGGGCTGCGCCGATGCAAAATCCAGCAATCCATCCGGATCGATGCCCGCCGCACGAACAGCAGACGCGTTGTAAATTGAAATCGGCTCATCGTGACGACCGGTGGTAACGAGCGCCAGGATTTCCGGGTAGGCAACAAACAGCGGCTTGACAAGCCGTTGCTTCGCCTCCGGCTCTATGTAGTCAGCAAACAGCACTTCCGACAACACTCTCGTTGCACTGACGTAACCACCAAGAATTGTGTCCACTTCATTCTTGATATCGCTGGTCACGGACGCACTCAGGTCCCGGACATAGGCCGTCTTGTCCTGGTGGAACAGGTCCGCCATGGTTGCAGTGATAAATCCAACCACCATCATGAGAAATGCCAGCACGGTGATCAGTACTTTCAGTCGGAGTGGAAAAATAAATTTGTTCATAGTCATTTCACTTTGCATTTACTGATATTGATGCGTAATTGAGATTGCCGACCTCATCCATTGCTTTAACAACGATGATGTTTGCTCCGGGTTTCAGCTCCATCAGATAATCGATGCGACCGTTGTCGTGCATCACCGGTGAGTCGTCCACATACAGATGAGCGCCTGCATCGGTCTTGCCACGCAGGCGCCACTCTCCGGCGGCGACTGTTTCCGGCGGCGATTCCAGTTCGAGGCTTGGCGGCACCGTGTCCTGAATCACGCGCAAGCGGCGAACGGTGCTCATCCGGCTTTGCGACCAGCCAACTCGGCTGCGGACATGCCAGTAATAAGTGCCCGGACCGAGTGCGCCATGCCGGAAAGAATTACCGATAACGTCATCGTCCACGACCCGATTCGAAAACGCAGCGTCGCGCGCGATTACGACGTGGTAACGATCGACGTTGGCGACCGCGTCCCAGGTAAAGTCGATCGTCTCCGGCACGTTTCTGTAGGTCACGGTCCCCTGGTCAACAGGGTTCGTGCTCCGTGGTGCAGAGGGCAGATTGCTGACCATCAGTCGCATACCGGAGGCATCGATCGTGACCGACTGATTTTCGTTGATCGTGACGCGCTTGCCGTCGCGGCCCACGATTTCCGCAGAGCCACCGTGTAGGTTTACCGTCGTCGACTGATCGTCGTTGACCGTGATCAGGAATTCGACGTCCCCATCCTGTGCCCTTCGTACCAGCGTCAGGTCACTGCTTGGCAGACGTATACCAAACTCGAACGGAGCATTGTCGTCACTCGTCAATGTGCCTGATAATTCGCCATTGATCATTACCAGCACCGAGCCCTGTTGCGAAATAAATGGATCGGCTGCACGCTTGTCGAATACGATCAGAGAGTTCTGTCCGATCGTGATCTGGCTTCGTTCGTTGACCTTGAGCAGCGCCGTCGACTTTGCGAATGTTTGTACTGCGTCGTTTTGCGTGAACGTATCACCAACATTCGCCTCGCTCCAGGCCAGGGAATGCGCACCTCGCCGCTGTACGCGCCGTTGAATCGTCAGGATTTCTCCGGCGAAGATCTGTGCCACCAAAGAGGAAGTCGAGCCAAACTCGAGATCGACATCGCCGCCTGTGGGCAACAATGCCGTCGACCAGGTCTGGTTGTGTCCAAGCGAGGTGCCTTGCGGAAAGTACACCCTGATCAATACCATCAGGAAAACAAAGAATACGGCGACGGAACCGACAACCAGGCCGAATTCAGACAGCGCAATAAGGACGGCGCGGCGGCGATAGCGGCTACTACGTTTCCTGCGTTCGCTCGTCTGCATGGATTCGTTACCTTTCATCTAATACATCCCCTGCAACCTGAGGAACCATCCGTACTCCGAATAATCACTGTCGAAGCGGAGGTCGCTCGAGAATTCCGTAAAATTGTAGCCGACACCGATGCCGACATGCTCGAATCCGTTCCACATCAGTTCGCCGAGGAAGCCGGACCGTTCGTCCGCTGCCTCCTTCTGTCGCAGCAACCGGTACTCGACGCCAATCGACAGATCCATCGGAACGCGGAAGTTGAGCCGCTGGATGCTCAGCGATGTATTGGTCTCGAATTCGAAAGCGGGATCGAGTTGGGTCAGCTTTCTCCTGAACGCCTGCTTGCCGACCCATTCGATACTGCGGCCTAACTGTAATGACCAGTCGGCGGACAGCAGATCTGAGGTGCTGGTGTCGTAACGCGTGTCGACCTGGCCCGGCGTCGCCTCGCTGTCGAGTCGCGTAAGCTTGACCAGTACATTCCAGCGATCGTGTTCGATCGGACGAATAGCAAGCCCGAGGCTGGCTTCTTCGAAATCGGTCGATTGATCCGGCTGCAGGCGATTATCGGTGTGGCTCCGCCGGTACTCGCCAAGCATCGTGAAACCGGAGGGCAGATGAATCTCGCCATAGTTGAACGACGCGAATTGCGACAAATCCGTCGCACCCTGCTGCCGGCGCCATTCATTGCGCGTGCTGAACTTGATGCCGTGCAGGCTGTAGCTTATGCCCCCGATCAGGGCATTCTGTTCCATCGCGTTGCCTGTTCCGGATTCGAGCACTGTCTGCTCGCCGGACAGGAGCAAGGTCAGTCCTTCGGTAATGCGCCAGTCGCGGCGCATGCCGGCAATGGAGCGCAGGCCACGCTGCTGGCCGCTGTGATCCCACTGGTATTCGGTATACACGGTGCCGCCGGCGCCAAATGGTGCTTCGGCACCGATCAGTGTGCTCTCGGTCGCATCACCCGAATTTGATCCGCCGGGCATGGTTTGTTGCACGTACAGGCGACCGATCGGTGTATCCCAGCTTCCGCCTCCCTGGAACGCTTCGCCGTTCGGGCCGGTAACCAGTCGGCCCGATACTCGCAGGTCTTGGTTCAGCGAATATTCGACTTCCGCCGCCGACTGCGAACCGACATCTCCCGACAGCGATACCTGGTGTTCGAGTGAGGTGCTTATCTGATCAGACCACGCGTAGTTCGCGCGCAGCGCGGCGATCGAGGCATCCTGATTCGCGACACTGCTGCTGCGGTCCTGCACTTCAGCTTCGATGGAGATGTGATCCCTCTGGTGACGCCAGTGCAACGAGCTCTGGGTCGACGAGACGCTTGCCCCCGTCTGCATATCATCGATCCGCAACAGGAAGGTATTTCTGTCGTCAAACTTGTAGGTCAGCGCAGCACCAACCTGGCGCTCGCCGCCTTGCGAGAAAGCGCCATTCGATGCGAAGCCATCCGTCAACCGCCGGTAGTAGGCATTGCCCAGTAAACGGTTTGGCCGGCCGAACCAAGCGCCTGCATCGAATTCGGTGGCTATCTTATAAGCCTCTCCTTCCTGCAGAGCACCTGTAGTGACAGGCACAAATTGCAGCCCGCCATCATTGCTTCTGAATACGAGTGAATCGCTTCCCGTGGATACCGCGTACTCGGCCACGATGCGCGTACCCTTGAACTTAAGCTCGGCATCGACACCGTGCAGGCTGTATGTGGAGCTTAAGCGGTCATCTTCGATCAACGTCGCGCCGATGCCGAATTTACCCTCGCCGAAGAAATGTTTGAAACGCGCTCCGCTTACGCTGGCTTCCAGGCCATCGACCGGCGTTTCGTAATCCACCTGGATCGTGATCGGGTGCCCCGCGAGGAGGTTCGAACCAATCAGCGCGCTGTCGTCCAGAACGCTCGACACCGGGCGGCGGAACCAGATGCGGCCTTCGCGGTACTTGATGTCATAGTCCACGTTACGTTGCTGCCTGATTCGTTGCAGTAGCAGG
>Ga0209988_10001458_pt1 | contig 15375 bp, 18 predicted proteins | sample N075metaG_FD_183115 | JGI IMG/M metagenome (GOLD analysis project Ga0209988, IMG submission 183115) | Deep subsurface microbial communities from Kermadec Trench to uncover new lineages of life (NeLLi) - N075 metaG (SPAdes) (version 2) | ecosystem: Environmental > Aquatic > Marine > Ocean trench... | reverse complement strand
AACCATTGTGGAAACACATGGTACGAGATAGTCGAACCGAAACGATACGCAACCACGCACCTGACCTGTGCTTGCAACCAAGGCAAACCTTGGTCGCCAGAAGATACATAAAGATGACTCTGCCCGGGTAACGGGTGCGTTAGACCGACAAGCGCCACTCAATTGAGTGGCGCTTGTTTATTTAAGGAACTTACTTCTTTCGTTGGCCCGGGGATGACTCAGGAGGGCACCATTCGGAATAAACTTCCTCGAATCTTCCATCGAGTGCAACAGACAAAACAACTTTCTTGTTTCGCGTTCCACCTGTCTTGCCTCCGGCTTCCATCTGCTCAGCCATAGACAAAGAACTCAGCAACGCGCCGTCGCTGACACGATACTCTTGATCGCGTTCGACCAAGATATGATCGTTGCCTTTCCATCCAATGAGCCTGTCGTGGTATTGCACGAAGTCTTTACCGACTCGGACATATGGTGCAGCAAAGGGGTTGCGAAAGTCTCGAATCTGAACTTCGAATCCTTGCGCCCAGTAGCCACCTTCCACGGCAATCCTCGTTTTGTCTGGAGACATCTTGCAATCTGACCAACTGAACCCACCGTTACTCTCAGCTTCCTTCTCGATGAAGTCAATACGTTCTCCCGTGTTCAATCGAATGACGGTTTCGCCTTGGTAGTCCTCAGCACATAGGAGATAGTCGTTGCCGTCCGGGTGATCTTCGCACCACACAAACGGGAACACATGATGGTCCCGGATGACTTGGGCAATCTGAACCGGCTCTTTGCCGATCTTCGACCAAACATCACCGACAGTGTACGCCCAATTCCGATGAAGGTCAAAGGCACAGGGAGTAACTTTTAATGTGTACTTGCCGCTGGGCGATGTGTGTACTTCCACACAATCGAGCAACGGTTTGGAGTCCTTCCAACGTGATTCAATATTGCGTCGTTTTTTGACGTACCATGTTGATGTGGCTGCGTTCATCTGATCTTCTCCTTCGAAGATACCGACTCTTGAATATGTATTGTCGTTGTTGTTGACGGTCATTTGCGACCCTCCTTGACTACCGACCCGTAATTACCTAGATTACCACACTTTCCCTAATCGTATGGCGTCTCACTATTTTTAGACGAAAAAACCCCTATTTTTATAGGGGCTCCGTGGGGGTTGTTTTGGGTTTTAGAAACTGGCTCAGGATTGTACCTTATCGAACTCTTGTACCAGTCTAATCTCCCAAGGGTGACGGAGCCCCTCTAACCATGTCGCATCTAGCTTTAGTCCAAAGACTGAGTAATCCTCAAGATCCTCTTTCCAAATCTCCAGAATTTCGGCTGTCTGCGTAATGCCTCGCTTTGGCGATGACATCAGGCAATCAACAACGATATCACCAACCTTCAAGTCGATTGTTGGGCAACCTGGAGCGTCTGAAAACTTCATTGATGGTACATTGTAGTGAGTCATAGATTGGTTCCATTGAACACTTTTATTTAGGGATCGAGTGGTTTCCAGTACACGAAAACTGGCTCGTACTTGAGGTATTGTCCATTTACTTTGCAGAAATTTTTCGCCTTCGGTGTGCCATCTTCATTCAAGCGATGCTGACCCGGCATTGATTGCATTGCCATCTTGAGAACGTCAGGTTGTTTGTATTTTCCTGGCGCCTCACTGCCCGTTACCATACCAAGGTCACGCAAAATTTGCCGTGAGTCCTCTTCAAGAGGCAGGTATTCTTTTCCTTGCAACAGGTCTGCAATGTTCCAGATCAAATAACAACCGGGTCGCAAATACTCTACTGCGGTTTTCAAAGTCGGCAGCAAGTAGCCTTCTTTCCACTGATCGTAACCAGGAAACTTTTTGTATGATTGCTTCTCGTCCTCACCGTATGCTTCTCGGTTGAAATACGGGGGCGACGTAAACACCATGTCGATGCGACCTTTGTATTTCTGAAAACGTGGATCGAATTGCACACACTCCGAACCGTCTTGAAACAATTCGTATGTTGCAGGCATGTTGTTCGCAAGAAACTCGTTGCCTCGATACGTTCGGTCGTTGTAGAATTCAGCTAGTGCCTCGTAACGTGACTTACCATCTTCGAGATCCCAGCATTGAGGGTTCGGGTCCACACCGATGTAGTGAATCCAACGATCGTCTTTGACCGACATCGCACCCAAGATGCGACCACCCCAACCACTAGACGGATCGTAAACGATGATCGCGTCCTGGTTGTCACTGCCGATTCTGTCGGTCAGGTGTTCGGTGAATCGCTCCCAGATATGCTTCGCTGTCATGGGTGGATAGTTGACCGCGACCTGAATGTGTCCGATCTTGAAAGCGATGAACGCTTTCGGGAACAGTTTGTGTCCCAACTTGAACATGCGGATGCGGTACAGCACATCGTCAGATAGATTGTCCACGTCGATGTTGCGAACGTTTCGGGCAGTCAGCTTACCAGCGTCCCACAGATACTTCACTTCGTTGGGCGTCAGAGATACAAACTCTTTCCACTCAACAGGGAAGTAACCAGAGGACTTGTCATATGGTTGAGTCTCCTGCAACCAGAAATCATAACCCTTGAAGATTTTTCGGTTGGTGGTGAAGGCCTCGATCCATTCCATTCCTGTTTCGACCAGCACTATGCCCGACTTGGTGTTGTTCACTTTCACCCCACCGTTGCTGTAGTGATAGAACGAGTCACGAACAAAGTGACGGCGACCACCACGGACCATTCGCTCTCGGAATCGTGGCTCGGAGATCATCTCATAGATCGAGTAGCCCGTGTCCTTCGACGTGTAGTTGATTCGGGCTTTCATGATCGCAGGGAAGAACTGATCGACTTCGGAACCCTTGCGATTGACATTCAAGATCACGTCATCGACAGCATCGACGCCATTCTCGGCGTTCAACTCGTCGGTGAAGATCATCTCGCCCGCAGGGTATGTCGCCAGCTTGTTGAATGATCGAATCATCTCAGTTTCGGTCTTGCCCGATCGAGATGGATTTCCATAGGTGTCCCACGACTCTTTCATCGTGTCGAGCAACAGGTTCATCCACACGACGTATTCAGCGTCGGTGTAATCCAACAACTCATCGAACGTGATGTTCACGGCCGGGTCATAGAGTACGGGTTCGTTCTTTTCGTAGAATACTTTAGTCAGTTGCACTGTCATATAGATCAGCCCTACCAGGCTTCCTCACTTCGATGCCAAGTTTCTGTGCCTTGGTCACTGTATCATTTGTTCCGCGACCACCAGGGAAAGCGATCACCAGATCGGGACTCGTTTTGAGCATCGCCGAGTTACGAATCGGACCAGCGGCACGACCGTATTTGTTCCACTCAGCTTTGAATGTCTCACCGGGAATGCCGTGCTTTTCTGCCCATGCTTTCGCAATATAGTCAGCACCACGGGCACCACCTTGCACGATCACAATGGGTCTGCCCTTCTCATGATACTGCTCCCGGAATCCATCCAGGACACCTTCGGTCAGAGCGATGTTAGACCACTCGACCCCACCGCACACTAAGATACGAAACGGTTTAGTTGGCATTGCTTGCCTCGTTGGGAGCGATTGCTCGGTATGAAACCTCATCCTCAAGACATTCAAACGTGATACCAAATTTTCGATCAGCCAACCGGTGCCGTTCGATCACCCAACCGTTATCAGGGTATGACTTCCCCAACAGCGTAGTAGCGTTGAAGATGTCATCGCCGTCGATGAACAGTTGTGTTGTCGTGCCATCATGGGAGGTAACGGTGTGCAAGAAAAACCAATCGACTTCCTCTGCTCGATTCACGTCAGCGACACGCAACCAAACGAACCCCACGATGAACACAACAAGGGAAAGATAGAACAGAATCGCATCGCCGGTGCCAGTCCAGTTGCCCTTCAAACCAGACAACAAACACATCACGCCAATGACGCCAAACAAAATCAACAAAGCAATAATACCACCATCAGGCATTGATCTTCACTCCCATAACTTCCTCGACCCGCTCAGGCGTCACTTCATCAGGACGAAACTTGGCGAAGGTACTGAGGAACAGCATCTCAGACGACCGCTCTGTCCACGGTTCGATCGTTATATCATAAGGTTGAAACATTTCCTCGATGGGCCAGGGGACAGTCTGCGCCATGAGTTGTAATTTTTCTGTGACCAACATTCGGTTGTCCACTTCCTTGACCGCAACCTCGAAGAAAGGAATCTCGGCAACTCTCGGAAGGTCGAAGCGTGTGTTGATCGCATCCATCAGCTTGTTCTCAAACACAGCGAAGTCAGGCACTTCATGCTTGATCGTGCGAACTATATCTCCAACGTAGGCTTCTGCTGCATCATGCATGAGCAGAGCAAGAGCCAACTTCTCCTCCCTTGGTTGGGGGAAGTGGTAGTCACCAGCACGGCTCGCACACAGTATGCTATGCTGTGCAATGCTGTAGGCTACCCGACATGCACCGTTGAATCGCGTCATCAAAGCCAGGTGATGGGCAATGTCGAAGATGTCGATGGTCGCCGGGTCAGGGTCAGCTACGTTCACCAGCTTGCCAGTATATGTTTGCATTGCGTGTGCCCACTTATTGTCACTCATGATGTAACTGTCTCCGAAAGCTGCTCGATCTGTGCGTCAGTCTCCTCGACGGAGGGACGACGGCCCACAATCCAGAGCAGGGTCTTTTCATTCTTGAGATCCAAATTCTCACGCATCCAAACGTGCGTCTTGGCCTCATAGATTTCGTCAAGCAGATCGCCGTCGGGCATCTGTTCGATACACGGTTTAGCGTATGCCGTTTTCAGGTTCAACGCAGCCATCTCGTAAGGTGGATTCTGCCACTCTAGGGGACTGAGATATCCGTCGATCTTTTTGCGTCGGTCGGGTCCAACATGGCAACCGATGATTCGCTTCACCGTCTTCCCATGCTGCTCAAGTCCACGCATGATACCCAACAGATGGATGCCTGTGCCCACCGGTACTACTAGGTTATCCAGATCGTCAGGAAGGTTCACTACCTGATCGGAGATGGGTTGCAGAATCGCTTTCTCCTGCTCGTTAACGTTGTCGCTGAAAACGGCATTGAACACTAGCTCAGCTTCGCAGATTTCAGTCAACCGTTTCTTGAGAGGACCAGCCATACCGGTGCCGCATACAATGCGAACGTCGCAACCGTAGGCTTGGGATAGTCGCATCATGTGATGGTTGCCCAACGTCTCAGGTTTGGTGCCACCCACGGCAAGAATCGACTTGATATGAAACCTATGAGCATACGCAGCAAGGATTGCACCCGAAGTCGAGTACACTGACGACGTTGTAATCAATCGACCACCGAAGGTCTGAATCAGATGATCCCAATTGTTCTTGATAAGATGAAACGTCTGACGACACTTACCGCCGTTCAGACCACCGGGGCCAAACGGAGCGAACAGGTCATCTCGTTTATAGAATACGCCCCCCTGCTCTTGCACAGGCGAAACGAAGTTGAAGTCTAATGGATTATTACTCATACCGGAAGCCTCGCGGGAAAGCTGGCGAAATCGGTGTTGTAGAATTGATCGGCAATCTCTGCACCCCACCACTGACGATTCAAGTTGTCAGCAGCGAACAGCACTGGACCTACACCAGCAAACGGGTCGATCACCAAGTCACCAGGCTTGGTTAGATTCTCAATCACCAACTCACAAAATTCCTGCGACCAGACGTACTGATTGAGGACTCTCTCTTGCTTGTCAACGATAATGTCACGCAGGTATTCACCCTTGCGTGGGAACTTACCCTTGCGAGTCATGCAGATAAAATGCTGGAACCCGAAGTAGTACATCGACCTGTGGTTGATGTCGTTACGGACAACGATCTTGTAATCCTTGAGCCCCATTTTCTCGTTCATCAGGCAAGTGATATACCACAAGTGATTGCACAGGATACCACCGTTCACCTTGCGATCGGTCTGGCAGATGACCACGAACCCGTCGTCTTTCACAACCCGGGCAAACTCTACCATCGCCTTCTTCTGCAAGGTTCGGTAGCCTGCAATACCTGCTTCTGATTTGTCGAATTCGGTTTGGCTCAGGTCCGGTAGGCTGGTAAAGACAAGATCAACTGTCTTGTCGGGGATCTGAGTCAGCACGGCAAATGCATCGCCATGCGTGTAGGTATTCACAAAGTCCATAATATCCTCATCATGTAGCGATGCGAGAGAAATTCTTCTTCTTCTCGAATCGAATCTGTGCGTCAAACTTGTCAGTCAAGATGTCCGCTTTGTGGGTGATGACGAACACGTTTGTCTTACCCACCAAACTATGTAGTAGCTTTAGGAATTCTTCTGTACCAGCGGCATCCAAACTGCTGTCGAACACTTCATCAAGGATCAGAAGGTTCGTGTTGGCACTGTTCTTCATTCTGGCAATTTCGCGCCAAGTGAACAGCAATGCCAAGTCGATACGCAGCTTCTCGCCCTCACTGAAAGAACCATAAGAAAAATCATCACGGTGTCGTGACTTGATCTGCTCTTTGAAGTTTTCATCTAGGGCAAACTGAACGAAGAAGTCCATCGCTGCCAGGTACTTGTTGATTAGTTTGTTCATCACCGGCAGATAATGCTTGACGATCTTCGCCTTGATTCCTGAGTCACGCAATAGGTTGTACGCGACTTCGAAGTAATGCCGGTCGTCGATCAATTCATGTCGGTGTTGCTTCAACCGCTCCAAATCCTCACGCAGAGTTTTCAGCTTCGTTCGCTCACTGTCCGTGACATCTTCCTGGTCGAGCAGACCAGAGATTTCGTCCTGTACTCTCGAAATATATTGACTGATCGCAGCGATCGAAGTATGTCTTTCCGACACATCTATTTCTTGATCCTGAACCTCATTCAGAACCGCATTGATGTCGGACAGTCTGTCTCCCACCATCGTAGCTTCGGCCGCGATGTCGTTCAACGCTGTCTCGAATTCGTCGATCTTTGCTGCCTTCGTGGTGAGCGTCTTGGTCTTGAAAGCCTCGTCGATGGGCTGCTCACACTCTGGACAGTTGGCATTCTCCTCGAAGAATTTGATAGCCTCTTTCGTTCGGTGACTGTTGCGTTTGATCTTCTTTTCTAACTCCTCCCAATAGAGCAACTTGTCCTCGACCTTCTCTTTGTCTTTGATTTCGCTCAGCAACGCGAGGATTTTCTCTTGGTATTCGTCTACCTCTACTTGAAGATCCTTCACTTGCTTGGCAGCCTCTTTGACTTCGGCCTTCTTCACGTTGATATTCTCTTTGCTCTTTGCTTTGATCTTGGAGATATACTCCCGCTGCAAGCTGATCTTCTCTTTCGACAACTCGATCTTGTACTCCACGGCTTGCATATCATCTTTGAGAACCAGGATACGCTGCTTGAGCAACACGTTCATGGTGGAAAAGATTTGAATGTCTAGAAGATCCTCAATGATCGCACGACGATCAGCGGCAGTCAACTGCATGAACGGCACGAACGTAGACGAGCCCAAGATCACGACCTGCGTGAATGACTTGTAATTCAGCTTGAGGATACTACTCTCAAGATACTTCTGATAGTCACGGGACTTCGAATCCTGGTTGAGCATCTGACCGTCGATATGAATTTCGAACAGTCGGGGCAACAGCCCGCGACGAATCAGAAACTCTTTGCGACCGATCTGGAACTCAATCTCAACGACCATATCTCGTTCGTTGATCGTGTTGACCAGTTGGGGAAGGTTGATTCTTCGGAACGTCTTTCCAAACAGGGCGAAGCACAGAGCATCCAACACAGTGGACTTACCAGCACCATTCTCCCCGGCGATCAACGTCGTCTTAGATTGCAGAAAGTCAATCTCAGTAAAGTTGTTGCCCGTCGAAAGAAAATTCTTCCATCGAATCTTCTTGAATACGATCATTACACTTCTAGATTAACCGGAGCATCCAAAACAGAGACGGGCCCGTTCTCTTGACTCTTTATGTCCTCGTAAGGGCCTGACACCACGCGATAGAATTCTTTGCCCACACAACCCAAAGCCGCTTCCACTTCCTTGACGGCCTCGTAACGCAAGCCTGTTGGGCGGGAAAGAACCCACTCATGGAGTAACTTTGAAATGGCGTAGTTCAATTCCCCGTCGATGTGACCCGCAGCAGCGAGCCGTTCAACCAACGGAAGAACATGAACATCAATTGTAGGTCTGGTTTCATTTTTAATATACGGCATTACGAATCTAAAGCCTCCACATATAATGCCCTGACCAAAGATTTTAGCTTCTCTGGTTTCTCAAGGTGTTCCATTGTGTCGATCTCATTTTCAATCAACGTCATGGTATCTAATTCAATGTTCACATCTTCGATGCCATCGGCGTCGCTGAAATCCTCAACGATGGAAAGATTGGCAACACCAGCATCATAGAAAGCATCTATGAACCGGTCAAAGATGTAAGGTTTGGTCTTGTTGACCACGACGATCTTGACGTACCTATTTTTGTACTGACTTCGATCTTTCGTGGTGTCGTAATCGTTCTTTGCATCGTCATACAAGAACTTGTGAAACATCTTGTGCGGGTTCTCAACGAATTCCATTTCGCGTGTCGCGGTATCGAAGATGTGGAACCCCTTGGTCACACCCAAATCAGAAAACGTGATCTGCCATGGGCTGCCCAGGTAGGTGGTGTTTCCCTTCACTTGCTTGTGGTGAAAGTGACCAGAGTATACAGCTTCGAATCGCTTGAACGGGACTCGCGTCAAACCGTCGTCGAACCGAACGCCTTTGTATACTTCAAAGCCCTGAATCTCAAAGTGACCCATGAGAATTTCAGCGGTCGTCGTCTTAAGAAACTTTAACGAATCGTCGTAGTTGTCCCGATTTATCCATGGAACCAACCCAAGCTCAAGCCCATCGAAACTCACAGTCGCAGGCTCAGCGTAGATGGTTAGGTTGCTCAACTCACCAAACAACTCGGTGATCGCATTCAACTCCGAAGTATTCTTGAAAAACACGTCATGGTTTCCAAGAATCAAATGCAGGGCGATGCCCCGGCTCTCTAATGCTTTCATGAACCGAGTTCGCAATCGTTGCAGCGTCTTGAAGTTGATATACTTTCTACGATCAACTAGGTCGCCCAGGTGCAGCACGGTCTTGATGTCGTGCTTCTCAAGGTATGGTATGAAAACCTCCTCGATGAAGCGGTAGAAATATTCAGAGAAAATTTCAGCGTCGTTTCTGGCACCAAAATGGGTGTCATTGATTACGGCTATCTTCATTCGGTCGTCTCGTCGAACGAACCGTCAAGAGTACCGCGAGTCGTTCGCTTCTTTTTTGTAGTAGCTTTCTTCTTTCGACGCTTAGGTTTGACCTTAGCATCGAAGTTGGCGATATCGAGCGAAGTGAGCTTCAAGTAATCCCGAATCACATTTTCTGATTCACGATCAACCATATTATTATCTCGCGCCCAATTCACAAACGATTGTCTATGGCTGGCTGCTTCGAAACAACGAAACTTGATGTACTGTTGCTTCTTCTCTTTCTGGATTCGACGCAGAAATGCATAGTAGATAATCTGTGTGAAATACGAGAACGGATTCGACGACTTCGCAGGGTCGAAATTGGAGCAGTACATCAGGCAATTTTCGATACCATCGGAGATCATCTCCTCGCGGTACGAATAGCCGATGAAGTTTGGTCGGTATGACAGGTGCGTTGCGATATCAAGAAAGCACTTACCGATATACTCGGTCACGCCTGGCTTCTGGTCGCCTGCGGACTCAGCTTCGGCAACCGTTACTTTCCAGGCAACCATAGCATCGAGGAATTCTTCGTTGTCCACGTAGTGGGCAGCGTTCTTCTTCTTCTTGCGACGTGTTTTCTTCTTCGTGACCGGTTTGGTCACTCGTTTCTTTTTAGCCATGGGATAATCTCAAATATATTACTATTGTACCTAAAGTATACAACCAGAACAGCTTGGAGTCAAGCAAATTCTGATAACTCTAGTCGGGCGGTGGGCCTTCCCAGCGGTTTCCATAGGGATCGTGCCATCCCTTACCATCCTCATCGGGCATAATATCCAAACTGCCGTCTATATTCGGAGGACTTTCTTCTTCGTCATCTTCATCTTCATCTTCGTCAGGTGGGTTGACCAACGACTTCCAAGGTTCGTCGTCGATGTCTAGACCCACACCCTCCAAGAACTTCATCAAATCGCCGAGGCTCATGTTGATGAAAATTCTTCGATCCTTCTTGTTAGCCTTGTGTTTCTTTGCTTTGTCTGCGGCAATCTGCTCGTCGGTCTTGTCTAGCTCGTTAGGGGGAGGAGTTTCCGTGTCGATGTTGGCTCGCATGGCGTCGATGCGTTTCTTCTCGGTATCATAGACCGCGACGATCAACTTCGTGGGTTTACCCCAACACAGAATCTCGCTGCGAGGAACAACAGCGGTATCGTCGTCAGCGAACGCTAGCCACTCGGTCATAATCAATTTTTTGGGGACAGGGTTGCGATCTTTGTCCAAGCCCATCATAATCTGAATTTGCATCGGTCGCCGAAGGACGTAGTGATTCTGATCCTCGGGAGTTTCAAAGCACTCAGCGATGACATCTTCGCCATTCTTGAACTTGAACAATCTGTAATTGTTGGGTATAGCCATAGATTTCCTCGTCGTGTCCCATATTTAGGGCGCTGGCACTTTGATCTTTACCGTCCGGTACTCAAATTTCTCTGCGTTGTACAACATTACCCGGTCGATAAAGTGCTTGAGGGTGTAATTTTTTCGCTTCTTCCAATGCAGGTCGTCTGCTACGTCGAACAGCTTTGCTACGTCTTTTCTGTCTCCTTTTCTGAGAGATCGTCCAAGACTCTGGAGGATTCTGATTCTTGATTTCGATGGAGAAGCAAAGACGATGTTGTGTAATCGCTTGATATTGATTCCCGTAGAAAATGTTCCGTAAGAGGCGACGATAATCGCATCATCTTCCTTCTCAGTGATTCGACGGATTTCTTCTCTCTGTGTGACTTCGGTTCCGCCATAAACGAAGAACACTTTACGACCATCTCTGGCTACTTTCTCGATACTTTTGTGCAATGCTCGACCATGCTTCTGAACCAACCGATAGAGTACCAGAGTATTGCCCTTGAGGCTGATAGTGAGGTCACGAAGGAACTTGTTTCGACCGTTGTGTCCCACCAAGAAATCAATCTCCTCATGGTAGGTTAATTTCTTGCAGAGGTTTCGGGTCTGCTCTGGATACTGTAGAAGGATGCAATCAATACTGAGCTTCGCCAACAAGTCCTTGTCCATCAATTCTTTGGTGCTGACCACCTTCTTTGCGGGACCGAATAACCCTTCGATGACCAGCTTGTGCGTCTGTGTACCGTCGAGCGTACCAGTAGTCCCTACCCTATAGTCGCAATTCTTCAACTTGGTCATGATGGCCTTGAGGGACGCTGCCTTGAACAGGTGACATTCATCTCCCAACACAGCACCGAAATGCTTGAAATAGTTACCCTTCATCTTGTAGATGGATTGCCAGGTCGATACGATGACCCGCTTCTCAGAAATCTTGTCTCGACCCGCAAAGACCATATGACAATGATCGTCTGCCTTCCAATTTGGATCCTCCGATGAGTAGTCAGCAAAGTCGGAACACATCTGCGAGACGAGAGATGTCGTCGGCACGATGATAAGAACCTTTCGATTCTTGGGCAGCGTGTCGAGATAGAACCGAACAAGAGCGTAGATAATCAACGACTTTCCCGAAGCGGTCGGTGAGATCAGCAGACATCGTTTCTTTGTCAGTGCATGTTTCACGCCGGCGATCTGGTGGTCATGTGGAGACAGGCGCTTGCCATCAGAATGTGGCTTCAAAACCTTCTCGAAGAAGTTGGTCACGTCCTGATCGGTGATGTCTTGGTCTTTCGCCCACGCATCTTTTCCATCTCTGAACTCTACCGTATATTCTCTCTCCTCAGCAAAGCGGAAAACGTATTCAACCAAACCCGCAAAGAGTTTGTAATCGTGAATGTTGTACAACCTGATCTTACCATCCCACATCTTGTTACGATATGAGGGCATGAACTGGGCCCCGGGAACCTTGAACGTGAAATAGTCGCAGAGTTCCTGCGACAAGCCACGATCACACCACACCCGGCAATACACCGAGTCGATACGTTCTATGATAAAATCAGCCATGCTTTAGGGCTGAAAGGTTTCCCCATTCAAGCGAACGGAATCGCCTCCCAAATCACCTTCAATAAGCTCAGTCTCGACACCAGCTTCCTTGAACATCTGAAAGGCCGCGTCGATCGAAGTCTTCCATCGTTCAGGTGTGTTGTCGAAGATTTTCTTGTGCCCGATCACTCTGGTAATACCAGCTTGGATGATCGCCTTGCCGCACTCGCAACAAGCAAACCATGGACAAACCATGATGAGGCCTTCGGTTCGCACTCCCTTACGACACGCTGCGAAGATCGCATTGGTTTCCGCGTGAGCAACGAACGTATATTTCAACGGTCGTTCCATGCGTTCAGGTGTGTACTCGACCCCCTTGGGGAAATGGTTTGCACCAAAGCAAACGATTCCCTGGTTAGGTGCCACCAAGCAGGCGCCATTCTGAGTCGAAGGATCAGGACTGTGCTTCTTCGCGTAGGTATAACACCGTCGCAAGTAAGTCCGTTTCGTTTCGTCTGTCAACGTGAACGGCAATTCACGCAGCAAACCCGTTGGTGTACTATCAGTCGCCATGTTCAAATTTTCTCCAATCAATAGTACCTTTAATGTTCCACTGCCGTCCGGTAATCGCGTTCAGCACCTTCTCTAAAAACTCAACTTTCGCTTTCTGAAAAGCGAGCTTATCACTCTTTGTAATCAACTCATCGTCAGCATCAAGATAGATTTGTATATCGGCTCTGAGAATCTTGTGGTTCATCGGCTCCCAGCTATGCTCTTCCAACTCCTCTTGCGAGAGCTTGCCGGTGTAGTATTGCCACTTCAATTTGTAGAACCGTTTGTATTCTGCACTCACCCGTCGCAGCAGCAACTTCTCGTCCGTGTAATGATTGAGCCACTTGCTGTGCAATTGTGGGACTCTTGAGGATTCTCCAGCGAGATCAGTCCCATCTATGGGCGCATCTTTAGCCCACATCTGCTGATAAGTTTCGAGCTTCATACTAAAGTATACACTATCCACACGCAAAGTCAAGTATATTATGGTGGTGGAAGTGCGGTTGGGCAGAATTCTGACAACTCCAAGTCCAACTGATTTTGACCGATGACTTCCACATCAATGTAGCAGAACTTGAAAGACACCGTTGCGATGATGGGATCTAAATCCGTCACGGCCGCATCAAAGTCCAACCCGGTCAAGTTGACGGGGAACAAGTCCCGGAAAAATACCTTGACGTTGACATTGCGGGCGCTGGTCAGGATAAGCAGAGTCGCATCGGACACCGTAGCGGGTTGCCCGTCTACTGGATCAAGATTCAACTCCTTGATACGAGACAAGGCCTGCATCCAATTGTAGATTTCAAGCCAGTCTGACACGTTCTCATCGACTATGAATTTGAGAGTCAAATCCTCATATTCAATGCTGTCGCCAGGAACAGGAATGGTTATGGACATTGGGGTTTGATAGTCGATGCTACCGAACGTGACACCCGGAACGTTTGCACCCTGACCAAAGAACGTGATGTTCGGCAATCTCTTGATAGAGAAAGCGAACCCCGTTGTTTGCAGAGGATTTGTGTTGGTAGGTTGTCCTGGTACTTGACCCATGCGTAATCTCCTCGACTATATTTAGACAACAAAAAACCCCCTGTTCGAACAGGGGGTTTTGTAGTTTCGGAGCTAGGACACTCGTCACTAGGATTACAGGAGGTTGCGTACATCCACGATGCGGTAGTACTGATTGACTCGGGCTTCGAGATCAGTTGACTCCTCAACAAACGGGTTGCTGACAAGACCGTATCGTGTCTTGAATCCAATCTTCGGCTGGAAGCTATTCTCACCAACCGCACGCACCATCTGTAGAGGAACGTATGGGGTGTAGAAGATACCAGCGTCATAAGGACTCGCACCCTTGTAACCAGCACAGAAGAACTCTCGCTGCTGGGCAGATGCTTGGAAGTACGGGTCAATGTAGACTCGCGTGCGACCATTCAGAACACCTGCGAACGTGTTACCGGTGTCATCAACATTCAAGTTGGTTGACATCGCAGGAGCGTGGTCAAGAATACCAGCCATCGAGAGAGCAGAAGCGACATCGCTTGAGCAGAGGACCCAATTGCCCTTGCCTCTACGAGTTTGCTTTGCGATCTGGTTGGCTTCGCGTTCCATTTGGAAGAGAAGTCCCTTGAACTTCTCGACGGACCAACGACCGTTGGAGTCAGTGTTCAGGTCAAACGTACCAGGAGTGCTGGTATTTGACTGAGCGCCAAGTTTCGCAACAGTGTAGATGGTACGAACGACTTCGCGGTTGATCTCTGCCAGAATTTCACTGGAGAGAATATTAGCTAGTTCTGTCTCAGCGTCAAGACCGTGAACTGCTCGCAAGTCTTGCTGCAATTCAGTCGTGTACTCTGCCTTGAGGGCGCGAGTCTTAGCTGTAACAGTTGTCTTTTCGATACTGAACGCCATCTCAGCGAAGTCGTCACCAGTACCGTCACCAAGAGTTTCACCAGCGGCGAGGCTTAGACCCCGACCGACATTGAATGCGCCTTCAAACGGATCAGTAAACTTCAGCGGAACCTGTGGTCCCGGCCCTTGATCGCCAGAGAAGAAGGTATCAGCTTCGTCTAGACCGAGTGCTTCAGTACCCGTCTGCTCTTTGTAGTGCGAACGCATCGCAAAGATAAGTCCGGTTGGACCTGTCATTGGCTGCACACCCGCAATATCGAATGCAATGAGGTTAGGCATTGCTCGACGAACGAGGCTAATCAGGATCGGATCCCAGTTATTTACTTCACCACTACCTGCGTTGTTCGTAGGTGCGGCTTCTGCCAGGTACTTTTCCTGGTTTTCGAGAAGAACCGTAGTCACCTGTCGGCGGTAGGGATCATCAATTCGCGGTAGGTCCGCGTGTTCGACGATCGGCTGCCACTTGAGGCGAAGCTCCTCTGTCATGATTTGTCCATTAAGATCCATTGTGGATTTCTCCTTTGTGGTTGTCCTAGTCGCCTGCCATTGCAGGGTACTACAGATACTTATAAATCCTCGGCTTTCGACTCCCCTTGGATTAGCCGTTCAACTGTGCTTGTCTAAACTTACTCGTCGGTGTCGGGTGTCCAGCGAGTCTTCCTAATACTTCGACGTTAGCTGCCATTGCGGACGGCAACTCTGGTGCTGATGGCTCGTTGATCTCGTCAACTTCTTCTACAGTACTAGAGTTTAGTCGTTCACCACCAAAGTAGGACTCTCTTAGAATCG
>Ga0209988_10001455_pt1 | contig 15394 bp, 13 predicted proteins | sample N075metaG_FD_183115 | JGI IMG/M metagenome (GOLD analysis project Ga0209988, IMG submission 183115) | Deep subsurface microbial communities from Kermadec Trench to uncover new lineages of life (NeLLi) - N075 metaG (SPAdes) (version 2) | ecosystem: Environmental > Aquatic > Marine > Ocean trench... | reverse complement strand
CAGTTGCACGAGTTCCCCCAGCGCCCGGGCAATATCGTCGCCCGAGTAGAACACCTGTTCGCGAATTTCGACAGGCGCCGTGTTATGGTTCAGCCCGAGTATGTGGAGCGGCATCTTGATATTTGCGGATCAAGTTGAAAAACAGTGCGTATGATAAGCGAACTGATGACGTAGTTCCTTGTCTGTTTCCACCTCGACCGGAAAATTGCCATATGGCGATGCAAGCAGGATCATACTATTGAATCGCATTAGAAGACGGTTGCAGCACCTTGCATTTGGAATGGTCTGTGTGCTCCTGTCCGCCACGCCGCAGGTTTTTGCCGACGATGCAGAGGAACTCTCCAGACACCTGATGCAGGCCGAGATGGCCCTGCGGCAAAATCTGTATCAGGAAGCGGCAAGCGAGTACCGTCTGGCTGCCGAACTAAGCGACGACCCCGGGGTTGCCCAGCAGGCGACCCGGATCGCGTACAGCTATGGATTCAACAAGGAAGCACTTGCCTCCGCCAAACGCTGGGCAAAACTGGATGACGAGGACGAGGAGGCCTTGCTGTATGTGGCCCAGCTCTATTTGCGAACCGGCGAAGTCAGGAAATCGCGGCGCAGTTTCGAAAAGCTGCTGAAGCGGGGCCGGGAGCCCGCAGACGAGCGCTTGCTCGCGATGATTCCATTCCTTTCCCGGGAAGATGCAAGTCTGTCTTACGAGTTGATGCTGAGGCTGGCGAAGCCTTACAAGGACTCGGCCGAGGCCAACTACGCGGTCGCCGTCATGGCCTTGCAGGCTCGTGAAACCAAGGTGGCTAGCGAGCGAGCCAGGAAAGCATCCGAGATCGAACCGGACTGGGTGAAACCGCAGCTTTTATATGCGCGTGCAATGTTGCAAGGTGGTGACGAGGAGGGGGCAATCGACTATGTGTCGAGGCTCGTCGGCGACGACCCTGATCCGGATCCGGAGGCGCGGCTCGAGCTCGCGATCATGCTTTTGTCCGTCGGACGCGATGATGACGCGCTGAGCCAGGTCAACCAGATATTGCTGGAGCAGCCGTCGCGCAGCGATGCACTGCGGCTTATGGCGATCATCAACTTCCGGCTCGAACGTCTCGATGCGGCCCGCGCCGACTTCCAGGATCTGCTGGAGACCGGCCACTATACGATGGACGCACTTTATTACCTGGGTCGGATCGCGGACCGGAATTCAGAGCTCGAACAGGCGATTCGCTACTACTCCCAGGTTACACGCGGCAGTAATGCCATCATCTCGCAGCGCCGGGCAGCCGGCATCATGGCGCAGATGGGCGAGGAAGAGGAAGCTCTCGAACATCTGTCCGGGTTTGCCGGAATCAATCCTAATTTCGCCGTCGATATGCTGCAGGCACAGGCACAGTTGCTTTCCTCAATCGAGAGATACCCGGAGGCACTCGAGTATTACGACAAGGTTGTTGCCTATCGTCCGGACAGTCAAGGGGCGCACCTCGGCAAAGCCGAACTATTGCTGCTCATGGGTCGTCTCGATGACGCAATTGATCTTTACCGGAAAACAGTGAAGCGGTGGCCCGACAGCGCCATGGCCTTGAATGCACTGGGCTACACGCTGGCCGATCGTACGGATCAGTATGACGAGGCGGCGAAGCTTATCCACAAAGCGCTCGGACTCGATCCCGAAAGTGCAGCGATCATCGATAGCTGGGGTTGGGTGCTTCACCGGCAAGGGCAACACGATGAAGCCCTGATGCACCTGGAACGCGCGTACGAACGGTTCCGGGATCCGGAGGTTGCATCGCATATTGTCGAAGTTCTGTGGGCGCTTGAGCGGCACGACGATGCCGAAACCACGCTTGAAAATGCTGAGCTCCTGTATCCAGACAATGAACTTCTGAGAAGTGTTCGCGAGCGCCTGCTTCCGGATACGCCCTGAGGCCGGGTCGCCAGTGCGACAACCGTCCCCGAAACCGTTACTGCTGTTCCTGTCAGTACTGATATCCGGTTGCGTTACCTCTAAAAGTCTCGAATTGCCCGAATTATCCGATTGGGAATCCCGCCAGGACATTCTTGCAGGCGTGGATGAATTCGAGTTCGCCGGGCGCATTGGCGTACACGCCGGCGATGAAGGCTTCAATGGCCAGCTCTGGTGGCGGCAGGACGGTGCCGTATTCCGGGCAAGGATCAGCGGACCGCTGGGTGTTGGCACAGTGTTCATCAACGGGGATCGCGGGAAGATCACGGTAACCGACCGGGATGGCGTCGTTACCGAGTTGCATGACGCAGAGGCCGAACTTCGCCAGATGTACGGCTGGACGATCCCGGTTACAAGTCTGCGCTTCTGGGCGCTGGGGATACCGGATCCGGCAAGCCCCGCCGAGATCGAGTTTGGCGATGATGGCCGCTTATCAAAACTGTATCAGCGAAACTGGCAGGTCGACATCACGCAATATAGCGAGGGCGGTGGACAGCTCCTGCCGCGCCGCCTGATCGCCGTCAATAATGACGTGAAAGTGCGCCTGGTCATCGATAACTGGGTGTTTCGTTAGCCCCTCAGATCATCGTTGACAGCATAGGGTGCTCGCCTCACAATTGCGCGCATTGAACGCGCGCAGGCGCGCGTATTTCGGGGAAAGACGTGCGGAAGGCGCATTTAGACGCTGGTTTGTCTGGGACCAAATTGGGGTGTAGCCAAGTGGCAAGGCAACGGGTTTTGATCCCGTCATGCGCAGGTTCGAATCCTGCCACCCCAACCAAACTCCGGGGCCCGACCGAATAATCAACAAGAAGTGAGGTGAAGCCGTGGATCCGGCGACAAAGGCAATCTTCTCGGGCAACGCGAATCCCAAACTCGCGCATGACATTGCCCGGATTCTGCATACTCCGCTCGCCAAGGCCCAGGTCGGCCGCTTCAGCGACGGTGAGATTCTGGTAGAAATACTCGAGAACATACGTGGCAGGGAGACCTTTATCATCCAGTCAACCTGCCCGCCGACCTCCGAATACCTGATGGAACTCCTGGTCATGGCCGATGCGGCCCGGCGGGCCTCCGCTGCCCGGATTACCGCGGTAATTCCGTACTTTGGATTCGCGCGGCAGGACCGGCGTCCGCGGGCCGCGCGTGTCCCGATTACCGCGAAGCTGGTCGCCAAGATGATTGGCGTGGCAGGTGTCGATCGGGTACTGACCGTCGATCTGCATGCTGACCAGATCCAGGGTTTTTTCGACATCTCTGTCGACAACGTCTACGCCTCTCCGGTGCTGCTCGGCGATGTCTGGAAACAAAAATATGATGACATGGTGGTGGTATCACCGGACGTTGGTGGCGTAATTCGTGCGCGTGCCATGGCGAAGCGACTGGACGACGCTGATCTGGTCATCATCGATAAACGTCGTTCCAGGGCCAACCAGTCCGAGGTCATGAACATCATTGGTGAAGTCGAGGGCAAGAACTGCGTCATGATCGATGACATGGTCGATACTGCAGGCACGCTCTGTCAGGCGGCCGATGCGCTAAAAGCCAGTGGTGCGGCAACGGTCGTTGCCTACATTACCCACCCGGTGCTCTCAGGCCCGGCGGTCTCCCGAATTTCGGAATCCAGGCTCGACGAAATCGTCGTTACGGACACGATTCCTTTGAGTGAGGCAGCACAGGCCTGTGACAAGATCCGGCAATTATCGATTGCAGAGCTGCTTGCGGAGACGATGCGCCGCATCGCCGACGAAGAATCAGTGAGCTCACTGTACGTCGACTAAATCGTCCTCTGGGGCTGACACTTATCTGACAATCGGCTATGATGCGCGCCCAGTCCCGATTGGTCGCGGTCGGGATTTTTACTGGACGCTGTAAATAGCAATAAAACCAATCAGTTATCGGAGAGCTTCGATGAGCAAAGATTTCGATCTGGTTGCAGAAATTCGTGAGGACCGGGGGAAAGGTGCGAGCCGCCGCCTGCGTCACCAGGGATTGGTTCCTGCAATCATCTATGGCGCCGGCCGTCCGCCGCGCGCTCTGACCTTTGAGCACTCCAAGGTCATCCGCCAGCTCGAAAACGAGTCGTTCTACTCGAGTATTCTGAATATTCAGGTCAATGAGAAGAGCCAGGCTGCAATCCTCAAAGACATCCAGCGTCATCCGTCGAAACCGCTGATCATGCATATGGATTTTCAACGCATCGTCGAAGACGAGAGGATCAGGATGAATGTGCCGATTCACTATACCAACGCTGAAGAAGCTGTCGGCGTGAGGCAGGAAGGCGGCTCGGTGTCACAACTGATTACCGATATCGAAGTCAGTTGTTTTCCGAAAGACCTGCCCGAATTCTTCGAGGTTGACATCCAGAACCTGGGACTGAACGAGATGCTGCACCTCTCGGACATTAAATTGCCCGAGGGCGTTGAAATTCCGGCATTGTCCCAGAGTCCGGATCAGGACCGGCCGATCGTTTCGATCCATTTCATCAAGGAAGTGGTCATCGAAGAGGAAGTCGAAGAGATCGAAGGCGAGCCAGTCGAGGGCGAGGAGATCGAAGGCGAAGAGGTCGCTGCAGAGGAAGGCGCCGGCGAAGCCGAGCCCGGCAAAGCCGAAGGCGGCGAAAGCCCCAAAGAATAGACATCACCGTGTGCTCTGCAACGAGGCCGCCGCATCTGGCGGCCTTTTTGCTTTAAGCACGATTTGCCGTCTACACTTCCCGGCGGTTGGCTTTATCAGAATCTATGACTCCTTATCTGACTATCGTTGCAGGACTTGGTAATCCGGAAGACCGTTATGCGAATACGCTGCATAACGCGGGATTCTGGTTTGCGGACGAACTCGCACAGCGGGATGGAGCGCAATTCAAGTATGAAAAGCGCTTCGATGCGGACGTCTGCAAGATCAAGCTTGCAGGAACCGATGTCTGGCTGATCAAGCCGCAGAGCTACATGAACAATAGCGGCGGGCCGATTCGGGGCATTCTCGATTACTACCGTCAATCGACTGCTCAACTGCTCATCGCACATGACGAGATTGATCTGCCACCGGCAACGGTTCGACTAAAGCTCGGCGGAGGCCATGGTGGACACAATGGCCTGCGCGATGTCATTCGGCACTGTGGCGCCGATTTCATACGACTACGAATCGGCGTTGGCCACCCCGGGCACAAGGATGAAGTTACCGATTACGTATTGAAAAGAGCGCCGCGCGACGTCGAGTCCGCGATCTTGAGAAATGTCGATGAAGCAGCCGACGTCATGCCAGTGCTGGCCGGCAAAGGTCTCAATGCGGCAATGAAAAAACTGCACACTGGCGAATAGAGTTCTATGGCGATCAAATGCGGCATCGTGGGCCTGCCGAACGTAGGCAAGTCCACACTTTTCAACGCAATGACGGCAGCCGAAATTGCGGCTGAAAACTATCCGTTTTGCACTATCGAACCAAATGTCGGCATCGTGCCCGTCCCCGACGCACGGCTCGACGTATTAAGCAATATCGTGCAGCCGGAGAAAACCATTCCGACGACGATGGAGTTTGTAGACATTGCCGGGCTCGTCGCCGGGGCGTCCCGGGGCGAAGGTCTCGGCAATCAGTTCCTGGCGAACATTCGTGAGACGCATGCGATCGCACATGTCGTGCGATGCTTCGAAAACGATGACGTTACACATGTGTCCGGGTCGATCGATCCGGTTGACGACATTGAAACAATCAATACCGAGCTGGCGCTCGCTGACCTCGAGTCCGTCGAAACGCAGCTATATAAAGCCGAGCGCAACGCAAAGACAAATGAAAAGGACGCGCTGGCTTTACGCGATGTGTTGCACAAGGTGAGGGACTACCTGGCCGAGGGATTTCCCGTACGCGCCTTGTCTCTGGACGACAACGAGAAGAAACGGTTGCGCGAGTTTCACTTGCTGACCAGCAAGCCCGTCATGTATATCGCGAACATTGACGAGGACGGACTTGAAAACAATCCCTATCTTGATGCCGTATACGAGTTCGCGAGCCAGGAAGGATCGGAAGTTGTCGCGATTTGCGCAGAACTGGAGGCGGACATCGCTCAGCTTGATGACGAGGACAAGGCCGAATTCCTGGAGGCACACGGACTCGATGAGCCCGGCCTGAACCGTGTTATCCGCTGTGGCTACAAGCTGCTTGATCTGCAGACATTTTTCACAGCTAGCTCAAAAGAAGCGCGGGCCTGGACGACGAAGATTGGCGCATTGGCACCAAAAGCTGCGGCCGAAATACACACCGATTTCGAGCGCGGATTCATCCGCGCTGAAGTTATTTCTTACGAAGACTACGTTGCCGGCAACGGAGAGCAGGGTGCGAAGGAAGCGGGCCGGCTGCGACTCGAGGGCAAGGATTACATCGTCCAGGAAGGCGATGTTATGCGCTTTCGTTTCAACGTATGAAATCAGCTCAGTGCCAGGCAAGCTGGCTCGATTCCACCTTGTACAGCACGTAGTCGCGCAACTGCTTCGCCATCTCAAAATCAATGTATGGCAATTTGATCGAACCGGACGCCAGGTAAATGCGCAGCGTCGCCAGGCCTTTTCGTTTTTGTGGAATCGTTTGCGTTACACTGATGCGCTGTACTTTGCGATGTACGAAAGCGACCACCCGATATCCAAGGAAACCGCGTCGCAACATCATGCCGTCCTGCGCTACCCGGAAACCGTATTTCTTGTAAACGGTCCACACCAGTAATGCGTTCATCGGAATCCATAACAGGAGTATGAGGGCATAGAGTCCGCCGATCAGTAATATCAATCCAGTCACCGCCAGCGCAGGCAGCACGCCTGTCAGGATGATCCGGGATCGCATATACCGCGGTGAAATCCTTGTGTAATCACCCGTTCGCGGATTCAGATCGGCGCTTTGAAATTCGTCGCCGAAAATATCTTCCGCGATCGACGGTAGCTGGTCTGTCTCACACAGTGGTATGACAAAGTGTCTGCTGTGTCCGGGCCTGCCACTCGACGCCTGGTTGACGCGCAGCCGAAGCCGGCCGAACAGACGCAATGCAGGGGTTTGTGTGGCAAAGACTGACTGGATCTTTGCGAAGTTTACTGAATGTTCATGCCGCGTCAGCAGACCGCCGGTGGAGCGCAAAACACCACTGCCAGATACAAGTACATAATTGTGATAGCGCAGGAATGCGCCAATGATGGACGCAAATACCATGAACGTCAGAAATCCGAACACGATCATCAGGCCAAAGCCGAGTCCGCTGGACAAACTGAATTGTCCCGCTTCAATGGCAGAGGCAACGGCGCTCTCGTCGATGTTCTCTTCTATGTCCTGACTCAGTGATTCGATAACCGGTCCGAGAAACACGAGAAATACCAACGCGCGGTTACTGGATAAGCCGATACGAAGCATGTCGCCGGCGTCAAGCTGCAGAATCGTCTTATCAGTCGGTGGTGCTTCATCCTTGTCTTCCGAATCAAGCAGGATTTCCCTGCCACGCGACTCGCGCCGAATTCTTTCTTTCAACGAATCGGCCAGCGCGGTCTTGATGGCGGGCAGGTGACCTTCCTGTTTCGCGGACCCTGCCGTGTCAAATTTTACCGTGACGAGATCGAACGCGCGATAAATGATGCTCTGTTGCGTGTTGATCGCCTGGATGCGGTCAAACTTGATATCGAGTTGGGTCTTCCTGATAACGCCTTCGCGAATCAGAATGGAGTCATCGGCGATCTTGTAGCGAAAAAACCAGTAACGCAGGACTGACAAAACGACGGTAGCGGCGATAAAAGTTCCGCCGCCAAAAATGATTTTTCCCATCAGGTCACCCTGATACGCAACCAGGAACGCGAATAGCGGTGCGAGGGACTGCACCGCATTCTTTGCAATATCCTGATAGATTTTTCCGAAATAGAAAATCGCAGCGAGCGGTGATGTATGGCGCCACTTGCCGGTATCAGTGGTGCTCAATGCTCGATCCAACTTTCCCGATAATGAAGACGCGCAGGTTCTCGGCGGTCTGTGCTGACAAACCGGGAATCTTCAGGTCTCCCCCGGAGCCGCCTGCAGTAAACAACTGCAAAGTCGCAATGTCAAAACGGCGGTCGAGCGGGGTACTGCTTTTTTCAACGTGCTGAATGCGATTGAACGGGATCACGGTAACGGTCTGCCAGAAAACACCCGATTTATAAAGGATATCCTTGTCGCGAATCGCATAAGCGATGCGCGGCACACTAATCGCCGGCCATACAAAAAGCGGAATTCCAATAAATGGGATGATCAGCCACAAGAATGCAAAGCCTATTTCAACATTTCCATCTGCGAACGCTACGTTGAAAATCATGGGCAGGCTGGCAACGCCGATAATGACAAACACGAGACCTATGGCAGCCTGAGTCATCAGCCGGCGCAGGAAATTCCTGTCCATGCCCAGCCAGTTGACGGCGTCAGCTTGTGGTAGTCCACTTTGTGTAATCTCAGGGTTCTCAAACATGACGACACCCGACACGACGGTCGCCATTATAATACGGACTGCGAGGACGGCAATGGCCTGATTCCGCGGTCTTTCGGATAGTAATGTCGTCTGTTAGATTGACGTTGCACAAAAGGCGTAGCAGCTTATCGCGAGCCAAATCAATAACAGTCCAAACTGTCGTGAGCACTGACAATACCCACAATAATAAGAGGTAATCGCAATGCTACATCGTCTGCTTTTTTGTCTGACTATCCTTAGCCTGCCCGCTATTGCGTGGGCCCAGTCTCCGTTGGATGAGCTGACCGAAGCGGATCTGGCAGCGGGGGAAAAGATCTTCAAGGTGCATTGCGGACGCTGCCATGGCACCGCCGGACAGGGCGGAGAAGGGTCCAATCTCGTCCGCTCGAAGCTCAAATATGCGACCGACGACCAGGCCCTGATCGACCTGCTGGGTGAGGGCATTCCAGGTACGGGCATGCCGGCCATCTGGACGCTGGACGAACAGAAACGCACCCAGGTGGCGGGTTACGTGCGCACGCTCGGTCAGCTCGAAGCGCAGGAGATGCCTGGTAATCCGAGCCGTGGCAAAGATATTTACCAGCGCTCGGCCGGTTGTCCGGCCTGTCACATCATTGCGGGTCACGGCATCGGCATCGGACCGGAGCTTACCTACATCGGGGACCAGCGCGGCCTCGCCTACCTGCGGCAATCGCTGACCGATCCGGCGGCGACCCAGTCACAAACCAGCGGATACCAGGATTACCTGACGGTGCGTGTCAAATCATTGCAAACAGAAGTCGAGGGGCTGCGCGTCAACGAAGATGCGTTTACGGTGCAGGTCAGGGACGTGTCGGGAACGATTCACTCTTTCCGCAAGGACGAGCTCACGCAATACGAGAAAGTGTTCGCCCACAGCCTGATGCCCGAATACGGCACTGCCTTGTCTGACGAAGACATGGATGATCTGATTTCATACATGATGAGCCTGAGGAGCGAGCAATGAAACGGATTATTTTTCTGTTGCTGGCAGGCCTCGCCACGACTGGATACGCGGAAGTCGGTTTCAAACGGCTGGTCAACGCGGCGGAGGAACCACAAAACTGGCTCACTTACTCCGGCTCCTACCGATCGGAGCGATATTCACCACTGTCGCAAATCAACAGGGACAACGTTGCTGATCTGAAGGTTATCTGGGCCTACCAGATGCAACCGCCAACCATTGGCGGTGCCGGCCTCGTCGAAACTACACCGCTTGTGGTCGATGGCACGATGTATATCACCGAGCCCCCGAGTACCGTAACCGCACTCGATGCCAGAAGCGGCAAAAGTCTCTGGTCGTGGTCGCCGGAAATGGATGAGGAAACTCTCCATATTGGCTTTCCGCAGGTAAACCGCGGCGTCGCCGTACTCGATGACGCGGTTTATGTCGGCACACTCGACGCGCATCTGGTTGCGCTCGACGCGGCAACCGGTGCGATCCGCTGGGACATTGCAGTCGCCGATAACAAGAGCGGTTTTTCACTGACGCTTGCGCCACTCGCGCTCGAGGGCAAGATAATTATTGGTGTCAGCGGTGCGGAAGCTGGCGTACGCGGATTTATCGATGCTTACGACTCTGCGACAGGCGAAAGATTATGGCGTATGTATACGATCCCGGCTCCGGGCGAACCCGGCAGCGAGACCTGGCAAGGTGATTCCTGGCAAACCGGCGGCGGCTCCACCTGGCTGACGGGTTCCTATGATCCCGAACTCGATCTGCTGTATTGGACCATCGGTAACCCTGCGCCAGACTGGAACGGTGATGTTCGCCCAGGCGACAACCTTTACTCCTGTTCAATAGTTGCTCTCGATCCTGCGACCGGGGAAATGAAATGGTATTTCCAGTTCACCCCGCATGACACGCATGACTGGGATGCGAACCAGATTCCAATATTGTTTGACGCAGAATTCAACGGCAAGGATCGCAAGATCGTTGCGCTTGCCAACCGCAATGCGTTCTTCTATTTGCTCGATCGTGAGACCGGCGAATTCCTGCACGGCAACCAGTATTCGAAACAGACCTGGGCCGCGGGCCTCGACGAGGCGGGCCGGCCGATTGTCTTGCCCGGCACGGATCCGACTTACGATGGCAACCTCGTCTGGCCGAGCCTGCAGGGCGCGACCAACTGGTTCAGCCCTTCATACAATCCGGAAACCGGGCAATTTTTTGTGGCCACCCGCCTGATGGGCGCCGTTTACTACAAAGCCGACGTGGAATACGAAGAAGGGCAGCCATTTCTCGGCGGTGGTGAACAGGCTTTGTCGGGCGACGATGCCGCCGGTGCCATTCGTGCGCTGGACGTCATGACCGGCAGGCAGCAGTGGGAGTTCATGCTGCATTCGCCACCGTGGGCGGGGGTGATGGCGACGGCTGGTGGCTTGGTCATCGGCGGCAGCAACGAGGGCAACGTATTCGCGCTCGATGCTGAAACCGGCAATCCGTTATGGGACTTTCAGACCGGCGGCGCTGTGCGAACCAACCCGATGTCATTCGCGGTTGACGGCAAACAGCGCATCGTCAGCACCGGCGGTGGAACAATGTTTGTCTTTGGCCTGGAATAACAGATGGATCGCTGTTCCTAAGCGGGTGATTTCATTATCGGTTGGCTTGACAGTTTGGTATCCCCAACGGACAATTTGCGGTCCGTGCGACTAAGCCAGGGACATACGAAATGGTGATGTAGCTCAGATGGTCAGAGCGGCGGACTCATAACCCGCAGGTCGGTGGTTCAATTCCACCCATCACCACCAATTAAAACAAGTAGTTAGATCATTTTAGGCCACTCTCACCAGTGGCCTTTTTTGTTTGTGTCGCTCATTTGTCGCACAGTGGATACAATCGCGCGCAAATTGGTCAGACAATCCGATGGCGTATTTCCGCAAACGGCAAGGCAAAAAAGGAATCAGGTGGCAAGCTGTTATCCGCAAGGGCAGCAGACGTAGTCGGGTGGCGACTTTCCGCACCAAAGGCGAAGCCGAAGTGTGGGCCAATGAGATTGAACTGGCCATATCAAAGGGTTCTTACCTTCCATCGCACGAAGCAAGAAAGCGTACCGTTGCAGATTTATTTGAACGGTACAAAGAGACAGAGATTCCAAAGAAGCGCGACCAGGCAAACCCTATCCGGTATGCCGAATTTTGGATTAAGCGATTGGGCAATTTGAAGCTTCAAGAATTGACCCGCGCAGCCATTGTCGAAGTCCGGGATGAGTTGGCCAAGGAAAGGGCGCCCAGTACTGTCAATCGATATTTAGCGCTATTGAGTCATGCCTGCACGATAGCAGAGCGAGAATGGGAATGGATGGACTCCAACCCACTTCGGAAGGTCAGCCGACTACAAGAAGCTAATGGTAGGGTCCGTTACCTGAGTGATGATGAGCGACCCAGGCTCCTTAGAGCAGCCAAGGCCAGCACCCACCCACATTTATTTGCGATTGTGCTCCTTGCGCTGACCAGTGGTGCACGAAAAGGCGAGATTCTCGGACTGCATTGGAAAGACGTTGATTTGGCATCTACAAGGGCCATCTTGCACGATACAAAAAACAGAGAGCGGCGCACCCTTACGTTAGTGCCCCCGGTAGTCAAAGAGCTTAAGAAGCTCAAGAAGATCCGTAGGATAGACACAGACCTGATATTCACGCATCCCGCAACGGGGAAGCCAAACCCCTTCTATTTTGACAAAGCGTGGCGAGAGGCCAGGGATAGGGCCGAACTCAAAGACTTCCGATTCCACGATCTGCGGCATAGCTCCTGAATGTCCGCTTTTCTCAATAGCGGACATTCAGATTAGCGCGAAATCAACGAAACGACAGGCCGGAAACGGCACATAGCGGACATTATCGAATGCGAGTCATTGGCTCTCAGTCGGCCTTGAGATCGTACAGATATCAGAGTCGGGTCAGGGGCGCGACCGCGCTTCACTTAAGGCGCGAGCGCGCTCACCGGCACATTGATGAGGAACACGAAACGCTGACCGTCGGGGCTGACGTTCTTCCACCGTCCTGGATTTCCGGGCAGGGGGCCTGGTAACGTGAAAAGAACCCTGGGCGTCCCCACCTGAAAAGTGGGAGTTGTAGCAACGTCCACCGCCATCACCTCCCAATCGGGAGTCAGGTAGTACAGTTCCTTGCTGTCCTGCCGCCAAGAAATCATGCCCAGGGCGCCGTCGTTTGAAACCTGCACCGGTGTCGCGTCTCCCCCGCCACCATCGGGCTTACTGGCATCAAACGGGCCTACATAGACCTGAAATATATCGACCAGGATCTCGTCCGACAGATAGGCGATAAAACGGGAATCGGGAGAAAACCTGGCCTGGGCCACGCTGTACTCATCGCGGAGCCACTCCATCGCTTCCCTCTCGAGAGCCTCCTCGTCGCCGCTGACCGGCACCACATACAATACGCCCCAGCAGCCGTCTTGGAAGGTCAGGAATCTGCCGTCCGTCGACCAGTCCGCCGGCTCCAAGGATGCACCCGGCGTGTACTCAAACAACTGCTCCTCATCGCCCGCTCCATTCCAGGCTTTTAGATAGATGCTGCCCGTGAAACTGCCGCGTATCGACTGATAGGCCACGCGGGTGCTGTCCGGAGACCAGACAGGGTCACTATCAAATGGGAGATCGTTCGTGACCGGCGTACCCGCACCTGAGGCGACGTCGAACGTCCAGATGTCGTCGTTGCTCGTCTGTGGAACGATCCTCTCGACGGCCACTTTTGTTCCGTCCGGCGAGAGTGCGGGGTTGAAGTAGCGCCCAGGTTCGCCCACCTGAGTCAAAACCGTTCCTTGTCGGTCGAATACCGTGATTTGTTGGAGGGTCGGCGCGGGGTGAATGGAGAGCACGGTGCGCTCTCCGTCGCGGCTGACATTGGGCGTCCCATCATAGTTGTGTACGAACCGGGGAGAGACGCGTAACGCCTCCGACAGGCGGAACAGCAACGTCGGCCTTCCGAATTCGAACGCGGGCTCGGTGCTAACCTCGACCGCCATCACACCTCCATCGGCGGCCATATAGTAGATTTTCCTGCCGTCCCTGCTCCAACCTGAATACAGGGCCTGGCCACCCTGGTCGGACACCTGCCAGGGCCCGGCGGCCGACCGAGCCCCCGCGCCCTCCGATAGGTCGAACGGCCGGACGTAGACTTCAGTTCTACCGGACTGGTCCGACGTGTAGGACAGGAAGCGGCCATCGAGAGAAAAGCTCGATCCGTACAACTGAGATTCACTGCGAAAGACCTCGATGGGGGCGCGCTCCCCATCGCCACTGATCGGCAGCGCGTACAAGGTCCCTCCGAATTCGTCCGACGAGGAAAAGCTCAGGAAACGTCCGTCGAGCGACCAGTCGGCAAGCCTGATTTGCCCGCCCGGATGCTCGTAAAGCAGCTCTTCCTCGCCCTCGCCATTGGCAGCTTGTCGATACAGGCCGAAATAGCCGCCGCGCAATGCCACATACGCCAGCTGATCTCCGTCCGGAGACCAGACCGGCTTGGACACCCACTCCTCGTCCGACGTCTCATTGGACGTGATGCGTGTGCTGCTCCCAGTCGAAACTTCGAGCACCCAGAGGTCCACAGTTTCGCTCTTCAGGTCGTTCTTGACCACCGCCAGCCGTGTCCGGTCCGGGGAGAAAACCGGATTCTGGTAAATCGCGCGCTCCCCGACTGTGGTCACGAAATTCCCTTGGCGGTCGAACACGGTGAGTACTCGAGCGCGGGCCTCGAACTGTCGGGCGATCCGTCTGGCGTTAGCGGCAGCAGCCTCGTCCTCGGCGTTGGTCGTGGTCAGCACTTGGGCCATGGCGGGTACAGGAGCCATGAGCAGGGCGGCAGCCGCCACCCTCATTACTAATGATTTCAACAGTTTTGCGGACATAACGACACAACCTTTCCGTCTGGCAAAGTGATCATCCGAATAAGTCCGGAGAGAGAGCCGTCCCTGGCGCGGCTGGCTTCCACCGTCACAATCTTGCCGATGGCGTTCTCGAAATCTCCCTTGCCGGCGTCCTCGCGGCGTCGGAAGAAACTGGGACTAGGTCCCTCGAACAACCACTTTTCCACCAACCCCTGGTCGCTCTTCGCGTCGACGAACAAGTAGATGTGTGGATTTCTCCAGTCGAGCTGGGTGAGTGTGCCGCTCCGTGTGAATCGCTGGTTAAAGTCGAACAGTGCCGACATGCTGTGATGCGCCCACGCCGATCCCGCCACAACAACGGCAAGAGCAATGGAAGCAAACATACTCTTTTTCAAGACGCTTCTCCTACAGCTTCAACGCGGTTCACAAATCCCAACGCGTGAACCAGACTGAACACATCCGAATTCTGCACCGCTGTACAGGCCTTTACCTGATGGAATTGTTACGTTGTTCCAATGAAAACTTAAGGTCGGTGAGACCGGTTTCCTGGACGATGCGAGGTTCCATGTTCTGCCCCCATCTTTCGACGGAATTGGCATTATCGATGGCAAATTTTAAGTGCAGTAGATAGCCGATCGGATCGCCTGATAATTAACTTAATCAGGCCGTTCTCACGCCAATGGAAACGTCCGCTTGGGGTCACTAGCGGCCCTTCCGGACAATATTAGCTCAATGTCCGCTTCCGGGTGTAAAGGGGCCACTGACCGGAGCGGGCAGTGGATTTGAGGTAGAATCCTACCTATGGTGAATTATCCACACTGGACATCAGACACACCAATTGATACCGGCTGGTATTGGTACAGAGACCGACTGCATTCTGCGTTGATGCTTCGGATTGATGAGCATAGTGTCGTTGACTCGCATGGAGAGTTCGATGGTACTCAGGCAACTGATCTAGTCGGTGATTGGTGGTCAGCACAGATCAAGGTGTTTGTCTGACACATGTCAATGTCCGCTTTTCTCCAAAGCGGACGTTCAAACCTGCTGAAATGGCCTGATTTTAGGGTCCGCTTTCGGCCAGAAGCGGCCGACGTATCTTGATTTAG
>Ga0209988_10001454_pt1 | contig 15394 bp, 13 predicted proteins | sample N075metaG_FD_183115 | JGI IMG/M metagenome (GOLD analysis project Ga0209988, IMG submission 183115) | Deep subsurface microbial communities from Kermadec Trench to uncover new lineages of life (NeLLi) - N075 metaG (SPAdes) (version 2) | ecosystem: Environmental > Aquatic > Marine > Ocean trench... | reverse complement strand
CCAGGGGGGGATTTCGAGATCGATAATCGGGACAGCGTTTTGCTCGTCGACACCGACGTCTCTTTTCCGATCGAGGTCCAGACCGGTGACGCCTTGGCGGATCAGCTGCTCAAACTCAATCGACTCCTCGAACAGGGCGTACTGACCGAGGAGGAATACGCGGTTGCGAAGGCCAAATTGCTGAGCTGAGTGCATCTCTTCAAGACGCGGCCCACGCTCCACGAGACCAAGCCAGAACCGAAAACGGGAGACGGGAATGCAAAAACCCGGAATGCCTAAAAGGCATCCCGGGCCATCCCTGGGAAGGGGAATTCGGCTTTTGTAATAGGGAAGTGGGGCCCGAACCGCTTGCGTGGCGGAATATTTTCGAAAACCGCAAAGATTTCGAAGTTCGGAGCGACAGAGGATGGGGATATTGACCCGATCCGTTTCGACGAGATCAATGGGCGACGCGCCAGTTTTCGCCAACTCCCAGATCCACGGTGAGCGGCACGCTGAAATCGGCCACCCCTTCCATACAGTCGCGCACGATCGTCGAGAGTGCCGCCTGCGCCTCCCGCGTCGTCTCGAAGACCAGTTCATCATGAACCTGAAGCATCAGGGTCGCCTCGAGATCCGAAGCCTCGAGGATCCGATCGATCTCGACCATCGCCTTCTTGATGAGATCGGCCGCGGTGCCCTGAATGACGGTATTCGTGGCCATCCGCTCGGCCGCCTGCCGGAGCACCCGATTGCGCGAGTTGAGATCCGGCAGACTCCTTCGCCGTCCCATCCAAGTCCGCACGAAGCCGTCCTTCTTGGCCTGCTTCGTGGTCTCGTCCAGGAAGCGTCGAACCCCCTCGTAGCGCGCGAAATAGGCGTCGATCGTCTCCTGCGCCTCGCCGGTGGCGATTCCGAGCTGCTGCGCCAAACCGTATGCGGTCGAGCCGTAGATGATTCCGAAGTTGACCGCCTTCGCGCGGGCGCGCAGTTCGTCGGTGACATCCGATAGCGGGATCCCCGCGACCTCGGCCGCCGTACGCCGATGGATGTCTTCGCCGTTCTGGAAGGCTTCGATGAGCGAAACGTCGCCGGAATAGTGCGCAACGATTCTCAATTCGATCTGTGAATAGTCGGCGGAGAGCAGGATTCGCCCATCGGCCGGGATGAAGGCCTCGCGAATCCGCGCGCCCTGATCGCCGCGGATCGGAATATTCTGGACGTTCGGGTTCGACGCGGAAAGACGCCCGGTCGCGGCGCCCATCTGATGAAAGCTCGGATGAATCCGTCCCGTACGCTCGTCGACCAGCTTCGGAAGCGCATCGAGATAGGTGCTCTTCAGCTTCGAGAGCTTTCGCCATGCCAGGACCTGGCCGGGCAACTCGTGATGTTCGGACAGTTGTTCGAGCACGTTCTCGTTCGTCGAATAACCCGTCTTGGTCTTTTTCAGAATCGGTAGCCCGAGCTTCTCGAAGAGGATGACCTGAAGCTGTTTCGGGCTCCCGACGAGAAACTCTTCGCCCGCCAGCCGGTAGATTTCTCGTTCGAGTCGGACGAGTTCCTTCTCGAATTCGCTCGAGAGACGTTTCAGATGTCCTTCATCGATCCGAACGCCCGCGCGCTCCATCCGCGACAACACGGCCGTCAGCGGAATCTCCACGTCGTCGAGCAACGTCGACAATCCGTCGGCGTCGAGCCGCTTTCGCACCGGACCCGCCACGGCCAACAGCGATTCGGTCTGCCGGGTCGCCCACTCGGAGACGATCTCGACGCCGAGCTCCTCGGGCGATTTCGCCTTGGCTCCTCGCCCCGCCACTTCCTCCCACGACGGAACGGAATAGCCCAGAGTGAGGATCGCCAGGGCCGAGAGCGAGCGAGCGCCGGACGAGTCCAGCAGATGTGCGGCGAGTTCGAGATCGAGAACCGGAAGGGGCAGGACGAGCCCGGCTTCGGCGAAAAGACTGTGGATCCCCTTGGTATCGAACCCGATCCATTCGGGCGCTGTCTTCGAGGCGAAGAGCCCTTGCAACATTTCGCAGACCGCCGCGAGCGAGCTCGCCTCACGGTCGAAGAGGCCCTCGCCTTTGACGGGCAGGTAGCTCGCGGACGCCCCCGCAGACGACACGGCGAGTCCGATCAGTCGGCGCGAGACCGCACTGCCCGGGCTGGTCACCAGTTGCAGGGCAATCCTGTCTGCCCCCGCGAGTCGGCGGCCGAGTTCGACGAGCGCCGACGCATCACTCAGTATTTCCACCTCTCCACGCGGCGGAGACTCTTTCGAAGCGGCCTCGGATTCGGAAGCGGGCTCCGCCGACGTCTCGAGCCCATCGAGCAATCGTGTAAATCCAAGCTCTTTGTAGAGGCTGCGCAGACGTTCGCGATCGGGCTCTACGATTTCGAGCGCCGGCCAACCCCCTTCGATCGGCACGTCGCCGCGAAGCACGGACAGCTCGCGCGAGAGAAGGGCATCGTCCGCGTGATTCTGCAATCCCTCGCGCGCGCGCTTCGGCTTGACCTGGTCGGCCTCGGCCAGGAGTCGATCCAGGCTGCCAAATTCCTGGATGAGTTTGGCCGCGCCCTTCTCGCCGATTCCCTTCACGCCCGGGATGTTGTCGCTCGGATCTCCGATCAGCGCTCGCAGATCGAGCAGCTTTTCCGGAGGAACGCCAAAGCGCGCCACGACCGCGGCCGAATCGATCCGTTTCCCCTTGATCCCATCGAGCAATTCGACTCCCGGTCGAACGAGTTGCATCAGATCCTTGTCCGTCGAAACGATGCAGACCTCGGCGCCTTCCGGGGCGGTCTCGACCAGTGTCGCAATCACGTCGTCCGCTTCGAAATCCGGAACCTCGATCATCGGCACGCCGAAGGCCGCGCAGAGTTCCGCAACGAGCGGCAGCTGGGCTGTGAGATCTTCGGGTTGGGCATCGCGACCCGCTTTGTACTCCGGGTAGATCCTGCGACGAAAGCTGCCACCGCGAGGATCCGAAGCCACCGCGATATGGGTCGGCTTCTCCTCGCGCAATACCTTGATCAGCATCGTGACGAAGCCGTAGGCGGCGCCGGTCGGCCTTCCGTCCGGCGCACGGAGATTGGGAATGGCAAAAAAAGCGCGATAGATCGCATTCGCCCCGTCGATCACGACCAGCCGAACGCGGTCCGCGCCCTTCGAAGAGTTCGCTCGTTTCTTCACGGCGCGATGGTATCGCGCATGCGGGCGGGGCAAGCGGCTTCACCCGTCTCGGCGGCCGCACGCAGCTCAGTGCGAATCGGATCGAATCAGGGTCGAGGCGCGGGACGTCGTGGCGGGCGACAACTCGACCCGATTCGGATCGACCAGGATTCCCCGGATCAAGGTATCGATGGCATGGGTGTAGAGCGGTTCGAGCGGCCGGCGACGGATCTGACGTCGGGCCTTCGTGCTATCCGACTCGATCAACGAGTTGGCGATCGACCAGAGCACATTCGCGATCTCCCAAGTATCACAAGCCACGAACTCGCCACTTTGCACACCGTCTTCGAGCACATTGTGCAAGACGTTCAGATTCGACTCCCAGAAATTCGAGATCTTGTCGATGACTTCGCGCGGCAGGTCTCCGATGACACTCTCGTTGTCGATGGCCCAGAAGATCTGAAAATAGTCGGGATGTTCGAGCCAATGCGTGAAATAGAAGCGTCCGATCGAGCGGACGCGTTCGAGGGCCGATTGGCGAGGGGCCGCCGCCTCTTCCATCCGTTCGAGAAAGAGTTCCAGATTGTCGGCCAAGACCGCGACATAGAGATCGGCCTTGCTCTTGAAATAGCGATAGAGCGTTCCTTTGGCGACGCCCGCCTTCTCCGCGATTTCGTCGAGATTGGCGCGCATGAATCCATCGCGAAAGAAGACATCGCGAGCGGCATCGAGGATTCGACGGCGACTCTCCGCCTTTTTCTGATCTCGAGACATCAGGAAATCTCTTCTCCCGGAACGAATTTCGGGACTATGCGTTCGATCCCGCGGGCTTGCAAGGAGTGGCCCGCGCGTGAGCGCGTGCAGTTTCGACATAGCGGAGAGTCCGTGCGCGTTGCTGGGCGATCTCGTCCTCATCCAGTGCGCGAACGACTCGGGCGGGCATCCCCACGGCCAACATGCCCGGTGGGATCGTCGAGCCCGGCGTGACGACGGCGCCAGCCGCGATCAGGGCGTTCTCACCGATTTCGGCACCATCGAGAATGATCGATCCGATCCCGATCAGCGCACCATCGCCGATGCGACAACCGTGTACGACCGCCCGATGGCCCACGGTAATGTCATTTCCCAGCAGCGTTGGGAAGCGCCCGGCCGTAACGTGAATCGTCACCTGATCCTGGATATTGGTGCGTTCGCCGATTCGAATCCGCTCGACGTCCCCTCGCAGCACCGAGCCGTAGAAGACGCTCGAATCGGCGCCGATCTCGACGTCTCCGATGATGGCGGCACCCGGTGCGATCCAGACACGCTCGTGCAGTCGCGGAATCAAATCCCCGAAGCCGCGAATGATTGCGCCCGCCCGTAGATCGGCCATGCGTTTCAGAACGCTCGGCTCACGAACCGATCACGTCACTTCCGTCGTAGCGCAGATTCTCGAAGAGAATCGTCTGGATATAGCGCTCGCCGAAATCGCAGATCACGGTGACGATCGTCTTGCCCTCATTCTCGGGTCGCGAGCCGTATTCGATCGCCGCGACGACATTCGCGCCCGAAGAGATGCCACACAGGATGCCCTCCTCGCGCGCGAGCCGAAGCGCCATTTCGACCGAGTCGTCGTTCGACACTGTGACCACGCCATCGAGGTTCCCGGTCTCGAGCACATCCGGCACGAAGCCCGGACCGATTCCTTGAATCTTGTGCGGACCCGGAGCGCCGCCGGACAGAATCGGACTGTCCTCGGGCTCGACGGCGATCGCCTTGAAATCGGGCTTCTTGGGTTTGATGAAACGCGAAACCCCGGTGATCGTGCCGCCGGTCCCCACGCCCGCGACGAGGGCATCGACCGTGCCGTCCGTGTCGTTCCAGATTTCCTCGGCCGTCGTCTTGAAATGAACCTCCGGGTTGGCCGGATTCATGAATTGTTGTGGCATGAAGGCGCCCTCGAGCGAATCCGCGATCTCGCTGGCCTTCTCGATCGCCGCGCGCATTCCCTTCGCGCCCTCCGTCAGAATGATCTTGGCACCGAAGGCGCGCATCGTCGCACGGCGTTCGGGACTCATCGTGTCGGGCATGACGATCACGCACGAATAGCCCTTGACGGCCGCCACCATGGCAAGGGCGATCCCGGTATTTCCACTCGTCGGCTCGACGATCGTCGACTTGCCGGGAACGAGATCGCCCGCTTCCTCGGCCGCGTCGATCATCGCCAGACCGATTCGGTCCTTCACGCTATTGCCGGGATTGGCCGACTCCAATTTGACGAGAATCGTCGCGTGGCAGTCTCCGACGACTCGATTGAGTCGAACGAGCGGGGTTCCGCCGATCAGGTCCGTCACTGTCGAAGCAATGTTCATGGTTGGAGATCTCCGTATCAAGGGAATTCGGGGAGCGGGATGATAGACGATCGATGCAACACGTCAGCCGGACGGGTCGGACGCCCCGGTCGGGTTCTGCCCTTCTGAAATCGGCGGGCTCGCTCTTCCCGCGTCGACGACCGGGCCCACGAGCAGCTCCAAGAGCACCGTGATGTAGGCGCCAGAGGGAAGGCCGCATTGCACTCGCAGCCCGTCCCCCGCCTCGAGGGGGCTCACCTCGAGATCCATCGGTCGGACGCGAAGCGGCCGGCGAGTTCCACGCGCGCGAATCCCACGCGGCAAAGAAAGCTTCTTCAAGTCTTCGGGCAAGCCGAAGCGATCGAAGATCTCGCGTTCGAGCCGACCGATTTCCGCCACCGGCGAACGCATCTTCTTGCCGAAGATCGGCCCGGTCGCGCTGATTTCGAAGGCTTCGGCACGCGGTCGCTCACGCTCGAGATCGTCGACCCAGAAGAGACCCCCACTCTCCTCGACGCGAGCGAGATCCCCCAACTCGACACCATCGTAGGCGTCGGCGCGCGCGTCCAGGACCGCGTTGAAGACCTCGGATTGCAGGGCCGAAATGAGAAAGCGTGCCGCGCGTCGATCTCGCGGCGGCGGCCCACCCTCGAGAAGCTTGCGGGCCTGCGAGGCATTGTCGCCGGCACGACCGAAGCGCTGTTCGCCATATCGATTCGGCATTCCGCGACGCACGAGTTCGTCCACGCGTGTTCGAACCGATTCGATCTCGCACTCGCCTTCGCGGCGGAGCTTGATGTCGAATCGATTTCCACGCAGATGCCCGGTCTTCAATTTGTGCCCGTGCCGATGGGCTTCGAGGACGCGGGCGTCCCGGATCTCGAAATCGAGGGCGCGTTCCGGATCGACACCCTCGAGCGAGAACCATTGGCGTGTCAGTGCATGTCGATCCTTGCGACCGGCATAGCCCACATCGCGTGGAGACACGCCCCCCGCTCGTGCGAGATCCCGCGCGACCTGCTCGGTCGTTCGTCCGCGTTTTTCCACATAGAGAAAAGTATGATCGCCTTCGCCGGAGGTCGCATAGAGCGGCTCTTCGATGACGACGAAATCTTCCGGTTGGGCCCGGATCGTATAGGCCGGCGATTTCTGATCGATCGAGTTCATCGCAACGCCGGTGAAACCCGCAACGCGCGTCGCTCGGCCGCCTCGACCGGTGCGAAGGAGCGACGATGAATGGGACACGGCCCGTGGACATCGAGCGCGGCCAGATGGGCCACCGTCCCGTAGCCCATATGGCGTTCGAATCCGTACGCGGGGTAGCGACTTGCGAGCGACTCCATGTAGGTATCACGGTGGACCTTCGCCACGATCGAAGCCGCAGCGATACTCGCGTCTTTCTGATCGCCCTTGATGATCGGGGTCTGAGCCAGCGTTACGCCGGGGACCGTCCGCGCATCGACAAGCAGATGGCCGACCTCCGTCGTGCGGGCGAGACTCGCGACCGCGCGGCGCATCGCTTCGAGCGCCGCCTGATAGATCCCGATCTGATCGATCTCTTCGACGCTGACCTCGCCAATCCCCACACCGACCGCGATCTCGCGAATCTTGCTCGCCAGCGTGCGGCGCAGCGCCGGACGAACCCGTTTCGAATCGTCGAGCCCCGCGAGTTCGAATCGGGCGGGCAGAACGACCGCCGCCGCAACGACCGGACCGGCGAGCGGGCCGACACCGACTTCATCGACCCCCGCGATGCCCCGCACCCCGCGGCGCGTGAGTTCATCGCGCAAGGCCAGCAGACCCGAGATCCGTTCGCGCTCGCGATGGCCCTTCTCGAGCTTCTTGCGGGCGCGAATTTCCAGCGCGCGCGCGCCGATTCGCGAATCACCCGCGAGCCTTTCGATCAGCGCTTCGAGATCTGCGTCGCAATCCGCGGCTCGCAACGCGTCATGAAGAATCGAAAGGGGATCGACGCGACCTTCGGTCGGATGCTCGGACGACATGCGTAGTGGACTCCCGGACGAATTCAATCCCCGTCCGAGTCTCCCCCGGAAGTCGCCCCCTCGCCACCGTCCGGCCGGCTCGACCGTTCGAGGCGCCGAACGCGCCGCAACAATTCCGGCAGTCGCTTGAGCGCCGAGACCGAGCGATGCCAGGTGTGTTCCTCGGTCGCCGGGCTCCCAAAGACGCGGGCGCCATCCGGCACGTCGTGATGGAGCCCGGCGCGGACACCCACGAAGGCGCCTGCGCCGATGCGCAAATGGCCCGCCGACCCCGCCTGGGCCATGACGATGGCGCCACGACCGACCTGGGTGCCGCCCGAAAGGCCCGTCTGGGCCACGATCAAGACATCCTCGCCGATATCGCAGTTATGGGCGATCTGAACGAGGTTGTCGATCTTCGCGCCACGTCGGATCCGCGTCTCATCGAGCGTGGCGCGATCCACCGTCGAGTTTGCGCCGATCTCGACGTCGTCCTCGATGACGACACGACCGCGGTGCGCCACCGCGACGGGACGACCGCTTTCGTCCGCCACATAGCCGAATCCGTCGGCGCCCAGAACGACGCCCGGCTGGAGCACGACGCGATCTCCGACTCGGGTGTCTTCGCGCAAAATCGCGCCCGCATGGATCCAGCAATCGCGCCCGATTTCGACGTTCGCGACGAGCGTCACGTTCGCGGCGAGGACACTGCGCGCGCCCACGCGACAGCCCGGCCCCACGACGGCGCCGGCCCCGATCGAGGCCATCTCGTCGACATGGGCGGTCGGGTCGACCAGCGCTCCCGCCGCGATGCCTGTGGGCGGGCGCGTCTGCGGAGCGAATTCTCGAATCAGTCGGGAAAAATCGCGTGCCGGACTCGGGCTGCGCAGCGCCATTCGACCGTCGACGTCCACGCCGGGGGCGGCCACGACGACACGCGCCTGACTCGCGCGCAAGGCGGCTGCATGACGTTCATCGCGCAGGAAGACCAACTCGTCGGCTTTGGCCTCTCCCAAGGATGCGAAACCCGCGATCTCAAAACTCTCGTCCCCTTCGAACGAACATTCGAGCCAGATCGCCAGCTCGGCCAATCGGATCGGCCGAGGCGTTCGCGGCACGATCTAACGGGCGAGAAGTACGGACACCGGAGACGTCCGCACCACCGATGAGGCGTTGCTGCCGAGGAAGTACTCGGTGATGCGGTTTCGACCATAGGCCCCCATCACGATCAAACTCGCCCGAACCTCCTTGGCGGTATCGACGATCTTCACATCGGGTCGACCCAACGTCGAGGAGGTCTCACGCACGGGGACGGAGAGACCGCCGACGAGTTGCCGGACTTCGTCGAAGCGCGCGACCGCACGTCCCTTGTCCTTGGAATCGACGAATACGTGGACCGCTTCGTTCAAACCGTTGGCCAGGGTCACCGCGAGCTTCGCCGCGATCCGCGAGCCGGGGGATCCATCGAATCCCAGCACCAGCGGGCCGGTCAAGGGCGCACCGGAGGGAACGATAATCGTGGGTTTATTGGTCCTGCGCAGAATCGAGTCGACCGTCGCGCCCACGAGACCGCCTCGATCGCCGGCGGTCGTGCCGGTCCGACCGATCAAGAGCAGATCGACGCCTTGCACCTTTTCGACGATTCGATCATCGGTGACGCCTTGCAGGACTTCGCAGCTCGCCTCGAGCCCTTCGCCCCGGGCGCGTTCGCTGAAGCGCCGCGCCACGGCCTCTGCCCGCGCTCGATAATAGGCACCGATCTCGGCCTCGGGAAAGGCCGGCAGAGCCAGACCGTCGCCCGCGGGCGCACGAAGCAATCGATCGTCCACGATGGAGATGGCGGAAAGGCGTGCCCCCAATCGAGAAGCCAGACCCATCGCCGTCTGTTCCGCGGCGCTCGCGTCCTCTGAACCGTCGGTCGCTACCAAGATCGTCTCTATCATTTCGTGTCTCTCCAATCTACCCGCAGGATCGAATGTTACCCGCAGGATCGGCAGAACGACCCCAAAGGTTTTGACCTTCGGGGAACGAATCTCACGGGGACAAGATTAGATCACCCCCGTGGGAACTGCAAACGCTCTCAATTCGGCCACAACACCGGTTTGAAATGGAGGGCTGGAGCCACTCGGGACGCCGGGTGATAAGGTCGGCGTGTGCCGGCCCGCAACTCTCCTCTGGACTCCCCCGCGGATCCGCCTTCGCTTCGACCGACCCGGGCCCAGCAGGCTTGGGGCCTCGTCACACCCTGCCTGGGAGTCTCGCTCGGCGGTTCCCATACGCAGGATCAGGTCGAGCGACATCGCCGCTGGGTCCTACTCGCCGAGGCCGAGGGCCTTCACTCGGTTTGGCTGCCGGAGATGCATTTCACGACCGGCGCCTGCGCCGCGCCCCTCATCGAACTCGCGGGCTACGCCGCGTCGACTCGGACACTTCGCTTCGGCACCACCTCCTTGCTGCTTCCGCTCCATCCGCCCGATCCACTCGCGGCCGAAATCGCAGCGCTCGATCGACTCTCGCGCGGACGACTCCTCGTCGGTCTCGGCCGCGGCTTCAACAAGAGGATGCTCGAAGCGTTCGACGTTCCACCCGCGGAGAAGCGCGATCGCTTCGATGCTGCCCTCGATCGAATCCTTGCGCTGTGGGCCGAGGGAAATGAAAAGAACACGGCCTTCGCGACGTTTCAGAAGCCGCATCCTCCCCTGGCCGTCGCGGCATTTGGTCCCAAGGGACTCTCCCAAGCGGCTCGTCGCGGCCTGCCCTACCTCGCGTCGCCCGTCGAGACGCTGGACCAGATCGCCGACAATCAGGCTCGACACCGCGCCGAATTGCCGGATCCCAGCCAACCCTCGCTCTCCCTCGTGATGCGAACGGTCTTCGTTTCCGACGACGCCAACGAATTGGCCGCGGCGCGCCAATCGCTCGCCCAGGAGATGTCCGGTCGCCGCGCGGGGATGCCCCGAGCGATCCAGAAGGCGCTCGATTCGCCGCTCAACGAACGCGCCGTGATCGGAACGACCCGGGAGGTCACCGACCGGCTGATTGCGGACCAGGCGCGCCTCGGGATCGACCTGCTGATCGTGCGGCCGCAATTCGCGAAAATGGACCCGGCCAGTCTGGAGCGATCGTTGATTCGTCTCGCGCAGGAGATCTGGCCCGCGGTTACGGCGAGTGCGGCGAGTGCGCTTTCCGAGCCGAAACTCAGTCCGCCTCTTCGCGCGTGAAGGTCACGAACGCCATGCTCGGCCGTTTCGAAGAATCGCGCATCGCGAATTGGATCGTGTCGAATTGCCAACCCTCGCGGGTCCATTCATTGAGCGTTCTCTCGATTTCGTCGTCTGTGACCATCCCGAGCTCGACGACCTTGTAGCGAAGCGACACGTTCTCTCCTTGCAGGCAATAGCGGGAAGTGGGCGGGCCGAAGCGCTCTAGAGTTTCTCGGCCAGATCGGCAGCGGCGTAGGTCAGGATCAAATCTGCGCCCGCCCGCTTGATGGACACCATCGCCTCCTGCATGGCCCGATCCGCGTCGAGCCAGCCCCGCTCCCCCGCCGCCTTGATCATCGAGTATTCGCCCGAGACATGATAGGCGGCGAGCGGAACGTCGAACTCACGGCGCGCCTGGGCAAGGATATCGAGATAGGCCAGGGCGGGCTTGATCATCAACATATCCGCGCCCTCTTCGAGATCGAGTCGCATCTCTCTCAACGCCTCGCGCGCGTTCGCCGGATCCATCTGATAGCCGCGACGATCTCCGAACTCCGGCGCGCTCTTGGCCGCATCCCGAAAGGGCCCGTAGAAGGCGCTCGCGTATTTCGCCGCATAGGAGAGGATCGCGACGTCCTGGAAGCCGTTCGCGTCGAGTTCTCGACGAATCGCGGCGACCCGCCCATCCATCATGTCCGAGGGCGCGACGATGCTCGCCCCGGCGCGAGCGTGGGACACAGCGGTCTGTGCGAGGCGCTCGAGACTGGCGTCGTTGTCGACTTCTTCGCCCGCCAAGAGCCCGCAATGTCCGTGATCCGTGTACTCGCAAAGACAGACGTCCGTGATCACGCAAAGCGCAGGCACCGATTCGACGATCGCGCGCGACGCCCGCTGGACGATCCCATCCGCCGCGTCGGCACCGGAGCCGCGCGCGTCCTTCGCGTCCGGAATGCCAAAGAGGATGACGGCGGGCACACCCAGGTCCGCGACACGTTTCGCTTCGAGGACCAGCTGATCGACCGAATGTCGAAACACCCCCGGCATCGACGCGATCGCTTCACGAACGCCCGCCCCCTCGACCACGAAGAGCGGAAGAATCAGGTCCTCACGAGCAAGACGATGCTCGCGCACCATTGTGCGCAGGGTCGCGTTGCGACGCAGGCGACGCATCCGGGTCACCGGAAAACTCATGCACCGACTCCCTTTTTGGCGTTTTCGATTTTGCGGGCCGCCGCCGCCACGAGTCCCTCGACCATCGCAGACACCTCGGGTTGCGCCGGCACGACCTCGGGCGCCAGACCCTCACGCTCGAGTCGTTTCGCCGTCGTTCGACCGATCGCGGCGATGATACACCGGCTTGCGGCCTCCCGGCTCGCCTCGTCGAGGCTCGAAAGAAAATGGTCCACGGTCGACGGACTCGTAAACGTCAGGGCAAAGAGTTCGCCCTGAATCAGCCGACGGCGCAATCCGGCGACGTCGATCTCCGGCCTTCGGTTCAGGTAGAAGGCGACGCTATCGACTTCGATGCCCGCGCCTCGCAGCCCATCGGCGATCACACTGCGCGCGATCTGGGATCCGGGAATCAGCACCCGCTCGCCGCCGGCCGGCAGCGCGGGCAGCAGTTGCCCGAGCAACGCTTCGGCGTCGCTTCGACCGGAAGCCATGAGATGGACCGGAAATCCAGCCGCCAAAGCGGCCCGTGCGGTTCGATCCCCGACGCAAAAGGTCCGGGTGCCGGGCGCGAGCCCCGCGTCCGGTCCGCGCTCTGCCGAGAGTGCCCGGGCAAAAAAGCGTACGGCGTTCGAACTGGTGAAGACGATCGATCGATAGCGATCGAGCTGCGCGATCGCCGTGGAGATCGTTCGACCGATGGCCGGATCGTCGTTCGCGACGAGTTCGATCATCGGTTCAAAAACGGGCGCCGCACCGACCGAGCGCAGCGCCGCCGCGAGTTCCGCCGCCTGCGCTCGCGCGCGCGTCACGAGTACGCCCCGCCCGAAGAGCGGCTTCTTTTCCCACCATGAAAGACCCTCACGAAGACGTACGACGTCTCCCACGACCACCACCGAAGGGCTGCCGAGTCCCGCGCGTTCGACCGCGGCCGGCAATTCGGCGAGCGTCGAGACACAGGTTCGTTGTTCGGGAAGCGTGCCATGCATCACGGCCGCGGCGGGGGTGTCGGCGGCCTTGCCGCCTGCGATCAATTCCTCGATCAAGCTCGAAAGATTTCGCATGCCCATCAGGATCACCAGCGTATCGACCGCCATCCCGAGTTCACCCCAACGGGTCTGCTCCGTGACCCGGCTCGGGTCCTTGTGCCCCGTCACGACCGCAAACGAAGCGGAGTAGCGTCGGTCCGTCACCGGGATGCCGGCATAGGCCAGCGCGGCCACGGCGGAGGTCACGCCGGGCACGACCTCGAAGGGAATCCCCGCGGCCGCACACACGGTCATCTCCTCGCCGCCGCGGCCAAACACGAGCGGATCACCACCCTTGAGACGCACGACCGTCCGACCCGCGCGGGCATGCTCGATGAGCAGCGCGTTGATGTCGTCCTGGCCACGCGTCGGCTCGTCGTGTCCGCGCTTGCCAACGTTGATGAGTTCGGCGCGATCCGGCGCAAGATCGAGCAGTTCGTGCGTGGCGAGTTCGTCATAGAGAACGACATCGGCCAGGGCCAGGGCCTTGGCTCCGCGCAGCGTGATGAGATCGGGGTCACCGGGCCCCGCACCAACCAAGAACACGCGCCCCGAATCAACCATTGGAAACGCCGTCCCTCAGCAATTGAGCCATGATCTCACGACCCCCGGCCTCGAGCACCGCTTCCGCCACACGTCGCCCGAGTTCCTCGGCCTCGGACTCCGGTCCGACCCGCACAGCGCGCGCGATCTGCCGACCGTCGAGGCTGGCAACGAGACCACGAAAGCGCAGCTCGCCCGGCCTTGTGCACAGCGCGAAACCGGCCAGCGGAATACTGCAATCCCCGCCGAGGACAGCCTGATAGGCGCGCTCGGCCCGCGCGACCCGACCGATTTCCGGCGTCTCGAGAATCTGGAGTCTCGATCGCCAGTCGGAATCGGCCCGCGTCTCGAGCACCAACGATCCCTGCCCAACGGCGGGCAACATCGTCTCGATCGAAATCCGCTCGTCGATCCGGTCCGCCAGCCCCAAGCGATCGAGTCCGGCACACGCCAGCACGACGGCATCGAGCCCGTCCTCGGCCTCCGCCTCGATGCGTGCCAATCGCGTCGGAACGTTGCCACGAATCGGAACGAGTTCGAGATCGGGCCGATAAGCCCGCAACAGCGCCACCCGCCGCGTGCTGCCCGTCCCCACTCTTGCACCGGGGGGTAACTCCGCGAGCGTCGTTCCGCGCACACGGCAGGCCAATGCGTCACGCGGATCCACTCGTTCGGGATACACCGCAAGCACGCAGTCCGCCGCGATCTGGGCCGGAACGTCCTTGGCGCTATGCACCGCGACGTCTGCTCGACCGTCGAGCAAGGCCTCTTCGATTTCCTTCACGAAGAGACCCTTTCCCCCGATCTTGGCGAGCGAACGATCCTGGATTCGGTCGCCGGTGGTCCGGATCACCACGAGTTCGGTTTCGCAGCCGAGTTCCTTCGTGATACGGGCGGCGATCTGCCGTGATTGCGTGAGCGCCAGCGCGCTCCCGCGAGTGGCGATGCGTAGCCTTTCGAGCCCGCTCAAAAGTCGCTCTCCACTTCGTCCTCGGACTCGTCCGAGTCGTCGACGACTTCGGGCGCCAGATCATCGAGTCCGAAGAGCGAACGCGCCTCCTCCAGCCGGGCGAGACCGACTTCGCGATCCGTCTCGTCCCGCAAACGCGAAATCGGTACGTGCATGATCTTGTTCACGATCCCGCGTGTCAATTTCTCGATGGCTTCCGTCTGCCGGGCATCGAGGCCCAGGCGACTCGCATAACGCTCGAACTCCGTGCGGCGAATTTTCTCTGCACGTCCGCGCAATTCGCGAATCGTCGGCACCGCTTGCAAAGTGACCAGCCAGCCATCGAAATGCTCGCGTTCCTCGATGATGATTCGTTCGGCGCGCTCCGATTCGCGACGCCGCTCCTCTTTGTTCGTCGCGGCGACCTCCTGCAAGTCGTCGAGGTCGTAGAGATAGGCGCTGTCGAGTTCGTGCACAGAGGGATCGATGTTTCGGGGAACGCCCATGTCGATCAGAAAGAGCGGCTGACCCTTCCGCTTTGCAAGACTGGCTTCGACGAGTTCGCGGCTGAGAATCGGATCATCGCCCGCCACGCAGGCAAGAACGACATCACTCAACGGAAGCAATTCGGCCAATTCGTCAAGGCCGTGCGCGGTTCCGCCAAATCGCTCGGCGAGGGCCTGCGCGTGGGCGGGCGTTCGGTTGACGATCCGCCGCACACCGAGGCCGTGGTCGTCGAGTGCGACCAGAGCCGCTTCGATCATATCGCCCGCTCCGAGGAGCAACGCGCTCTTGCTCTCGAGATCTTCGAAAATCTGATTGGCCAGATCGACCGCGACCCGCGCCACCGAGACCGACCGCTCGGCAATCCCCGTCTCGTTCTTCACACGTTTAGCGGTCGCGAAGGCGCGCTGGTAGAGCCGCGAAAGCACGGCACCACACGCTTTGACTTCGATCGCTTCTCGATAGGCATCCTTCACTTGACCCAGAATTTGCGGCTCACCAACGACCATCGAATCGACGGCGGCGGCGACCCGA
>Ga0209988_10001453_pt1 | contig 15399 bp, 11 predicted proteins | sample N075metaG_FD_183115 | JGI IMG/M metagenome (GOLD analysis project Ga0209988, IMG submission 183115) | Deep subsurface microbial communities from Kermadec Trench to uncover new lineages of life (NeLLi) - N075 metaG (SPAdes) (version 2) | ecosystem: Environmental > Aquatic > Marine > Ocean trench... | reverse complement strand
ACGTTCATCGCGACCAGGTCCACCACGCTCACCGTGTCCGACACGTGGTTGACCACCCACGCCTCGGTGTTCGATCGAGCGCGCACCGACACCGGGTCCAGGCCGACCGGGATCGACCCGAACGCCGTCAGTCCGCCACCGGTCACGGTGAACACCTCCAGGCGGTTGTCCGCCGTGTTCACGGCGAGCAGAAGCGACCCGTCCGGCGTCAGGTCCACGGGGCTGACGTGCGGGCTCTCCCAGTTGACGAAACTCTGGCCGTGCGTCGGATTGCACGTCACAAGCGCACCTGCGGCGAAGGCGAAAATGACCTTGTTCATTGGAATCCCTGTCTCCTCCCCGGAGCTCCCGTTGCGTCCATGATAGGCGTGGCGGTTATCCCCAGTTGCCCAGCAATGTCAGGAAGTCGGCGATGCCCACGACGCCGTCGGCATCCAGGTCGGCCAGGCAAGCCGCCGGCGGGACAGGACACGGTCCCCATCCCCCAAGCAGCGAAAGAAAGTCGGCGATGCCCACGACGCCGTCGGCGTCGAGGTCGCCCAGCGGCGGCGCGACGATCGTCATCTGGGTGTTGACGGCGACGTCGGTCAGCACGGTCACGTAGCCCCGGGGCCACTGGATGCGAAGTTCATCCACGATCTGAGCCGCACCAAGCCCGAAGTGAATCTGGGGTTCGCTGACGGAAAGGTAGCTCGGGCTGCCGCTCACGTAGCGGACGTAGGTCTGCGAACCGACCGTCGCGAGCACGCGTGTTCCGAAACCGTCGGGCGCGAGTAGCGGGTTGCCGGTCGTGTCGAACGTCAGCCGCAGCCAGTTGCCACCGGCGGTGTCGTTGCGGTAATAGGTCAGCGCGTCGGAATTCGTCGTCACGAGAATGTCCAGGTCACCGTCGTTGTCGGCGTCGAGGTACACCAGGCCCCGGCCCTCGCCGGCGTGGTCGAAGCCGGCCGCGACGGCGATGTCGGTAAAGACGGCCTCACCCGTATTGTGGAAGAGATAGCCCTGTTCGCACGCCCACTCACCACCCTCGGGCCCGCAGTCATCGGGTCTGCCGTTGATCTCCAGGATATCGACCCACGTGTCGTGATCGAGATCGACGGCGATGGTCCCCCACCCCCACCCGCCGTTGTTGGCCATGGCTGGGCCGGAGTTCTCGACGAACGCATGACTGCCCTGGGCCATGTAGAGCATGTTGCCGACATTGATGTCTTCCGGGTTGGGCGTGTCCAGGTGGATCGACGTCACGTACCAGTCCAGCAGGCCGTCGTTGTTGAAATCGGCCACGGCCTGGCCCATTCCGTTCTCGTCGAGACCGGTTCCCGACAGGCCTGTCATGTCGGTGAACGTCCCGTCGGCGTTGTTCACGAAGTACCGGCTCGTGATGAAATCGGCCGAAATGAGCAGCTCCGGGTAGCCGTCGCCGTCCATGTCGACGAAGGCCGGCTGGAATCCCCACAGTTCGCCGAGAGACACGCCCAGCGCGACCTCCGTGACGTCGATGAACGTACCGTCGCCCTCGTTGTGATACAGGCGAGATCCTTCGTCGTTGCCCCACCACGATGTCACGACCAGGTCGAGCAGACCGTCGAGATCGTAGTCGCCGAAGGCCGCGCCGAAGCCTGCCGGGTTGCCCGTTGCGTCGGGGCAGGAGTAGTTGACCATCGCCGTCGCGGCGACGTTCGAGAAGCTCCCGCCGTCGTTGTGGTAGAGCCGGTGTTGACCCGCCCCGCTTGGGGCGCCGGGGGCGCCGAAGCTCGTCACGTAAATATCGGTCAGCCCGTCTGCGTCGTAGTCGCCGATCGCAACACCGTTGCCGCAGTGAAGCTCGGTGAGCTGCCATTGGGCCGCCCGGTCGATGAACGTTCCGCTCCCGTCACAGTTATTGATGAACAATTTGTCCGGCACGGCACCGCCGCCGACCCAGAAGATGTCCATGCAGCCATCGTTATTGAAGTCCCCGACACCGACACCGCCGGTCATCCACTCCTGTGCGCCGGGGAAGCCCAGCTCGTCCGGCTGATGGGTCGCGGTGAGACCGGCCGGCCCGGTCCATTCGGTCAGCGTCACCTGACCCTCTGTTGCCGCCGCGCCCGACACGGCCGCCGCCACACATACAAGGCACCTCATCTCCCGCATCGCCTTTTCCTCCTCGGCACCGAATATCCCCCGTCCGGGGGATGCTGAACACAGCCTACCACGGCCCGGGGCCCACAGAGCCCAAAACCCGCAGGTCACGCCGTCGCGCGATGCAGACGGTCGCAAACGGCCTTCCAGAGGCCTTCGGCGGACGGTGGATGCACGACCAGGATCCGTTCCGGTCGGGCCCGGTCGGCCTCGCGAAGCGCGGCGTACAACCGCGCCGCGTACGCCTCCGGCGTCGCCGGCATCAGAATCGCCCGGTGCGGCGGAGGCACGTCTGCGGCATCGAAGCACAGCACGGTCGCAGACGCCGGCGTCTCGGCGAGCCGTCGGGTGACCTCGTCGGCGTTGACCATGATGGTCGGCGTCTGCGGCGCGTAGTGCCGCAGTGTCGTGCCGGGGCTTGCCGTCTGTTCCACGGCGTCCGGTGCGACCACCTCGCCCAGCATCGAGCGCAACTGCTCGATACCGACGAACCCCGGCCTCAGCAGCCGCGCGACGGGACCGGTCAGGTCGACGACGGTCGACTCGATACCGACGGTGCACGGACCGCCGTCGAGCACCATCAGGTCGGCGTGGTCGGCAAAGTCGGCGGTGACATGACCGGCGGTGGTCGGCGAGATGCCTCCGGAACGATTCGCCGATGGCGCCGAGATCGGGCCGCCGAACGCCTCGAGCAACCGGCGCGCGACCGGGTGCGCCGGGGAGCGAACGGCGATCGAGGGCCAGCCGGCCGTTGCGATCCGGGGCACATCCGCCGCCTTTGGTACGACGATCGAAAGTGGCCCGGGCCAGCAGTTTCGCGCAAGCAATTCGCAGCGATCGTCCCAGAGCGCCGTTGCGCGGCGGGCCTGCTCGGTATCAAGCACATGAGCGATCAGCGGATTGTCTGCGGGGCGGCCCTTCAGCGCGTACACGCGCTCGATGGCTGCTGTATTAAAGGTATCGGCCCCCAGGCCGTAGACCGTCTCGGTCGGGAAGGCGACCGGCTCACCGGCCCGCAGACGATCGGCGGCCGCGACGACCGCCGCCTCAGGGACCGTCGCCGGGCCGGGCATGGCGTTCGGTCGATGCGACGACGTCGTCCGGGTCGATGTCGTTGACGATCTCCAACTCGATGCGGTTCATGGCCAGACCGATCCCCATCGCGCGATACAACGATGCCACGGACTGGTTGTAGTTGACCAGCGCCTGGATCTCGCTGCTCTGGGCCTGGGCCAGCCGGTCCTGTCGCTGGAACTTGAGGTTGAGGAACTCGGGCGTCAATGCCGCGAGCGTCTCCTCCTCGACCTTCAGGGTCCGGAGGTTCTCGGCGGCCGCGATCCGCGACGAACGGTTGGCCTGAATCAGCTCGTAGTTGGTGATGCAGTCGCGGAGGGCGTCCTTGACATCGAAGACGACGCGTTGAACCGTCCGCTGGTAGGCGATGACCGACGCCGACCGCTGCAGTCGTGACCGGCGGAACCCGGCTTCGGCGGCGCGGTTGCCGATCGGCCACTCGAATGCGAGCCCCAGCAGGTAGTCGATAAAGCCGCCCTTGAACAGCTCGCTGTACGCATCACCGCCGTTGGTGCTGAGCCCGTAGTACCCCATCTGCGCCGAAAGATTCAGCAGCGGCAGCCGGTTGTTGTCCGCCAGCATCTGGCGAATCCCGGCATCGTCGATGTTCAGGATGGCCGCCTCGACCTCCGGCCGCTCGGCGACGCCGGTCATGACCGCTTCCGTGAGGTTGTACCGGATCGGGGCCTCGACCATGTCGTCGGACGGCACCAGCAACCCCTCGGAACCGACGGTGAGCTCGCCGTCGTTGATGAGAAGTTTGAGCTTGTCCGACGCCGACCGGATCGCGCGGCGTGCGGAGATGATGTTTGCCTTGCGGGTCTCGACCGTGGCCACGGCGTCGGAGTACTGCGCGAGCTTCGTGTCGAAGTCGCGACGGCGGTCCATGACGTCACGGACCTCGATACCCGCTTCGAGCAGCCACTCCTGGGTGGCCAGCTCCTGCCACGCGAAGACGAGGTTCCAATAGGCCGCCTCGACCTGCTCCAGCAGCAAGAGCAGATCGCTCCGCAACTGCTGAACGGAGCGGCGTTCGATGTTGCGTGCGATGCGGATGGTCGCCGTATTCACGTTGGCCCCGAAACCACGCAGCAGCGGCTGGGTGATACCGACGTTGATCGCGGCGTTCCAGGACGGGTCGGGCAGGAGGGTGACCCCCGGCGTCTTGTTGTTGAACCGGCTGAGCTCCGTGAAGACGAAGACCTGGGCACCGCTTGAAAGCTTCTTGCGGATCCCGGTATCGAAGCGGAACTGGTTGTTGATCTGGGCCCCGACGCCAATAGGCGTCCCGCCGACAATCGCAACCGCCTGCGGCCGGTCGGTGCTGTTCCAGTTGACGTTCGTGAAGAATACAGCGTCAAAGGCCGCTTCTGCGGCGACGACGGTCGACTCGTTGATGGCCGGCTGCAGCCTCGCGATCTGGATGGACAGGTTGTTGCGAACCGAGGTCTCGATGGCCGACTGCAGGCTGACGCTCACCTCGAGCTGCTGCTCGCCGGCAAGGTCCGTGCCCATTGTCAGCTTGCCCGCGGCGAACGGCACCACCGGCCCGATGGTGTCGAGCTCCTCCCTCCGGGACGCCAACTCGGTCTCGATGGTCGGCGGAGGCTGGGTGGTCTCGATCAGCTGGCGGCCGGGCGGAACCTCGGCGAGTTCCCGGTCGATAGCGCCGGCGACACGACGGCGAAGAGCCTGGTCCCCCTCGACCGAAAACGGCGACGCGCACCCGGCCAACGACAGGATCAGGGCCGCCCCGACCACCACGGTCCCCATGCTTCTTCCACTTCGCATCGGCACAGCGTAACAGCACCGCCTCCACCGCGCCTCACGCATTCCCCCTGAGAATGGCGGTTTCCGGGTCAGCGGTCCCCGACGGGCTCACTGACGGTTGCTGGACAGGCACATTCCGGATACGCTCATGACGGCCGTACAGGGAAGGTACCGGGCTGCACTTCACCACACCGGTGAAGGAAAAAGACAAGGAGGTCAGCCATGCACGCCGCATTGCGCCCTGCTCTCGTATTATGCATCACAGCGATTGGAGTGGCCGGTTCAGCGACCGCCCAGTCACCCCAGGCATTCCCCTACCTCGCCACCGTGACCGCCGACGACTTCGTCCGTGCGGGCGCTGATGTGCGCTTCTACCCCTTCGGCCGCGTCCAGAGAGGAGACGTGATCCGGGTGGTCGGCGAGAAGGCCGGCTGGGCCCGGGTCGCCACGGTCGGCCCGGCGTTCAAGGCGTTCTTCGGGTTCATCCGGACCCCGGCGTCAGGCACGACGTCGTTCCGTCTGAGCCTCGACGGTATCGGCGGGTCAACCAACGCCCCGACGGATCTGTTCGCGCCGAACCTCGACGCGGCGATGGATCCGGAAAGCAGTTGGATGACCACGACCACGCTTGCGGCGAACCGCACGCTGCGTGTTATCGAGACCACAACGGCCAACGGCGAGATCATCCACAAGGTCCTGCTGCCCCCCGACGCCCAGGGCTGGATCAAACTCAACCACCTGCGACCGGCGACGGTGGCCGAGGCCGCCGCGTGGGAGACCGCGGTAACCCAACCGTCCAATAGTCCACAGCAAGCGCGGACACCCGTCGTCCGCAGGAACGTGACGCCGGTCGAGCAGACGACCGTCGGCCGCGCGCAGCTCAACACGGCCGCGGCGATCGACGCCAACACACCGGTTGACAGTTCGACCGCCATGAACACGCGACCGGCGCCGCGACCACGCCCGGTTTCACCGGAGCGTCGTCGCAGTCGGCTGATGCTCGACGATCTCGAGGCGGCCTACGCATTATTGCTGAAGGAGCCGATCGAGTCCGCTGAGGTCGGACCGCTGCGGCTTCTGTATATCGACCTCGCAGCTCGCAGCGGAAAGAGCCGCACGATCGCCCGTTTCGCACGGACCCGTGCGCAGCAGTTGGAGTTGTGGTCGGAAGTACAGCAACGCCGCGTGGAACTCGATGGCTCCCTCGATCGCGTGCGGCAGACCAACGAAGTCGCCCTGGCCGCACGGCTGACAATGGAAGCGATGGACCGCTACGAGGCCGTCGGACAACTCGACGCCTCAACGATCTACGACGGCAAACGGCTGCCGAAGCTGCTGCGTATCCGAGACGACAGGGGCCACACGCTCGCCTATCTCGAGCCGGACGACCGGTTCGACTACGCAAATATGCTCGGTCACCGCGTCGGCGTCGTCGGAACGCGATCCGACGACGGCGGACTCCGGGTGACCCTCATCCAAGCCGAGCGGATCGACGTCCTGGACACGCCGGGGCCGGCCGAGGTCTTGACCGAGGTACTGACCGAGGAGATGGCTAACGACCTGGTCGAGGAACTGGAGTCGCCCGAGTAACGAACCCACCCGGGCCGATATACTTCTTCGGAGACAAGGGTCCGCCAGGCGGGCCCTTTTCCTTCAGTTCGTAAAGCCTGGGGCGTTAGCTCAGTTGGGAGAGCACGTGCTTTGCAAGCACGAGGTCACCGGTTCGAGCCCGGTACGCTCCACTTCTTGACCCTCGCTGTCAGACCTTGACACGAGGTCATTACGTCCGCAGTTTCAACACTTACGTGGGGCAAACCGGGGCGATCGTCATCGCGCGTATCGTCGGTCTCTTTGTGTCCGTGACGCCGAGGCCTCTGGCCGGTCAGGTTCTGTCCGGAGTGAAGCGTTTGTGAAGACGCAACATCGGGTCGTAATCGCCCGCGTCTGCGGCCTTGATGGCGTCTATGTACTCATTTCGAATGACGCTCACTGTACCAATGGTCGCCTCCGGCCATTCGATCGGCGGTTTGTTGTTCATCTTCAGCCATATATTCGTGAGCAATCGAGCCCAACGCCCATTCCCATTCGGGAACGGGTGGACTTGAACGGCTCGATGGTGAAGCATCACGGCTTGCTGCATGAGATCAATCCCGTGTTCCACCCAATATGCGAAGTCATCCAGGAGATTCTTCAACTGGACCTCGATTTTCTCAGGTGCGACACCGAGGTTCGTAACCGACACTCGCAAACTTCCGGCCCAGGTCCAGACGTCACCAAACATCTCGCGATGCAGTTGCAGCAACCACGCTAGATCGAACCGCGCCGCTCTCCGGCTTGGCTTACGAGAGAGGTACTTGACGATTGCTTTTCGGATATTCTCCGCTTCAACTTTGTTCAGTGCTGCACGGGTCGTTATGCTCCTGACCTTCAGGCCAGAAATGTCGTCGATTGGGGTCTCGCCGGGGAGTGTTTCAAAGGCAGCCACTATGCTGCCCACAGATTCAGCTTTGAACCCGCCAGCAACTCATGAATAGTTTGTTGCACCATTCGTTCGCGCGTTTCCGCATCGAGACCTTGCCCTTCCAGTGCAGAGGTTCCTTGAACCAGTCCAACGAGATGCTCTGCTTTGCGCCGGGCCTGCTGTTCGCGCAAGGCAGCCACGTCGGACTCAGGCCGAAGATTTAGCCCAAGCCCCAGGGCGCCAGCGATGGCCAGGACAGTCGAGATGCTCGCGTCGTGCTCCCTTCCCCTGAGCACTCGCTGAACTGTCGCCGTTGAGACATCGCTGCGCGCGGCCACAACTGCGTAGGTCATGCCCAGTTGCCTGCGTCGCTCGTCGAGGAGTTGAAATATCGCACTGTGGGTAGCCATCGTGTCGCTCCTGGTTACGCTATATAATATATCGTCTACGATATAAAATACACTCATTAATAGATCACAGTTGATCGATTCTTGAGACCAATCCGGCCTCAGGGGGCAGGAAAGGCGGAAGGACCCTGAGGGACCCTGGGCACACATCGGTCTCGCTGTAGCGTGTAGCCGCAGCACCGCTGGGGGGCGAGACCGCCGATCGACGCCAAACAGCCTGTGGGCTCGGGCTACGTCGGAGGGAAGGTTCGCTCTCCCCCTATTTCCCTGCCGCATCCCAGGCTGGGCCTTGCAAGCACGAGATCACCGGTTGGAGCCCGGTACGCTCCATTTCGCACAACGGCGGCGACATCGAGCTTCGCGGATGTACTCGATACCGTTCGGTGGTGCGCCGACATCTATGCTCACTTGAGCCCTCGGCAGATGTTCGGCGGGCGGGGTCATCGATCACCGAAGGCCTCCTGGAGCGTGGCACAAAACCTGTCGATCGGGTCTTCGCCCACCGAGTCGAAATTGGCACGCCACAGCCTCGTCAATCCGGCGTCGTACTCCTGTAGACGAAGTGCGCCAAGAGACTCCCGATCGGCAAAGTACTCTCGAACAATCAGGCGTGCTTCCGCGACCTTCATTGCGCCTTGGTGTTGGCGAATGCGTTGCTTGACCTCCTCGAACTCATCTTCATTGAGCATCGCCAGGATTCGAAAGAGATCGATCGCGTGATGCTGGGCAAGCCCCTTTCGCTTGTCATTCACCCGGTCCCTCAGGGCATGTAGTTTCATGATGAGAAAGGTGAACGGATGGGGCAGGAGCACCTCGGATTTGAAGTCGTCGCCGCTCGAACGAACCCCATGCACCGGTAAGCGAATCAGGCCGTGCTCCAGGCCGACGGCGTCTTCGGCCAACCGCGCATGCAGGTGTTCGACACTTCGCGACCGCACTCGATGATTCGTGATCTTGAGTGCGTCGGTGTTGATGTCTGGAGCGAGGGGGCCGGTCAGGAGATCGATGCCGACCATGAAGCCCTGCGCCGACTTCCTTTGAAAGCGCATGAACCGTGCCTCGTTCATTGCGTCATAGCCCAGGTGATCCAGCGCTTTCCGGAGTCTCGCCCAGTGAATCTCGTCTGCAACGATCTCGGTCCGGAACAGAAGATCGATGTCTTCCGTTGCTCTCGGTGGCGGCCAGAGATCGGCGGGGATGAGCGTCGCTTCTTCATTGGCTTCAAGGCTCAGCTGCTTCAAGTACAACCCATATCCACCGACGATGATCAACGGGATATTCGTGTCGCTGAGCTCGTGCAGAAGATCCAGGAGTGCCACCTTCAAGGCATCGATGAACGGCTCTGGCATCTCAATTCTGCTCCAGGTCAGCTGATTTCGCGATGATGCCCATTCGCACTTGCTCTGCAACCTGTCGCTGGCGCTTGTCGCCTGCGATCAGTTCCAGGTAGGTCTGAACGGGTGACGCCCAGGGGATGCCGTCTTCGGATCGTGTGTCGAAGTACGCAGGAGGGTCTCTCGTCTCGAGGAATTCGATATTCGGAAACCTCGTCGTGGCATCGAGAAAACCGCTGGTCTCCGAGAGCAGAGGCCGAAGGCCGGAGCAATAGACGGAAAGGACTCTTTCCTGAGCCATGGCGGTGTATCGATTCGCCGAACTTGCGCCGGTCACTGCGAGGCGAATCCCCTTCTCGGCGGAGATCTGCTTCATCGCGGCAAAGAACCTTGTGAGATCCATTGAACTCTTGACTCGCTGAACGTCGCGAATGGACGGACGTTCGTAATTTTCGGCGAGCCTGTCGATCAACCGATCTCGTTGCAGGAGTCTGACCTGTCCAGCCTTCCTGCTAACAACGAGATCTTCATCGAGGCGCTTGAGCGCCTTCGAGACAGTTGACAACACGACGTCGCCTGACCGGGACCGGATCTCGTCGAATACCTCTGACACCGACGCATACGCCGGCCGCACAAGCAGGACCCGAGCGACGAGCGAGCTCGCACCGCGATAGACGTTCCGTATCGTCCGTGACTCACGGAACCTGTTGGGCTGACCCGACCTGAGAACGAGCAGTCTTCCCGGCACGATGACAATACCGTTGCCGGACAGGTCCACGCCACAGATGCCGCGCTTCTCCAGGCGCGCAATTTCGTCATCGGAGAGAAACGGAACAAGCACCATCGGGTACGTTGCCGGAGGGTCGGCATAGGCAGCTGCCTGGCTCGCAGCAGCATCGACGGCCTTGGGCGTCGACGTCGCTTTGATCTCCACAACAAAGCGATGCTGCTGGTCACCCCATGCCATGTCCACCAAGGCATCCGGCTGCCGTCTTCGAGCCGAGTCGCCAGGGCCGGCATCGGCCCGGATCAGGCTGATCTCAAGAGGCGGCAGGCGGATCGAATTTGTCAGAAGCAGGTCCAGGATGTCCCGCTCGGTGATCCGGCCAATGGGCTTGTTGTCGGGTGGAGTGGTCATTTTCCGATTCCGGCCTATTTCCCGTACGAGAAAACTTAGGGTTACTGGCAAATCCACCCCTATTATCGTGCTCTGGGGATCTACGTTCCAGTAAATAGCTCTTTTCCCGGCCGAGAAATTGCGGCTTATTGGAAATCACCCACCTAGGCCGCCAGCGCGGTCGAAGGGCAAGGCCTCAAAGTGCCTGTCCAGGATCAGAGCAGAGCACTCGGGAGAGCACTCGAATCTGGAACGGACGGAACACAGGGCCCGCGGGACAAGGCCTCGAATTGTGTGTCCAGGGTTGGATTCAACTCCAGTTCCCCAGCAGGAGCAGGAAGTCGGTGATGCCGACCGCGCAGTCACCGTCGAAGTCGGCCGGGCAGGTGCCGCAGTCTGAACAGGAACCCCATGCTTCGAGCAGGGCAAGGAAGTCCACTATGCCGACGATGCCGTCACCGTCGAGATCACTTGGCAACGCGGCAGGCGCGCAGTCGGGGATCGTGACACAGATCTCCGTCGTGCAACAGAAGCCGCCGTCGTTGACAAGTGCGGTGAAGCACAACGACGCACCCACTGCTCCACCCGATGCGGTGAAGGTGACTTGGGTCGCACCGCCGGTACAGGCGTTGAGTCCCTCGATGTTGACGGTGAACGTCGTGCCGTCGGCGTGACAGACGATCTCCTGGCTGGTGACGGCGAGGCAGCCGCCGCCGAGCGATTCGTACGCTCCCATGTCCACGATCGGTAACGTCCCGTTGCCGGTGTCGGGCGTCTCCGGGATCTCAAGGAACCGCGGGTTGCCGTCGAGGTCGGTCGTGATGTCCTCCGGCACCGCGGTGTTGTCTGCCGCGTCAATGCAGGGAGAGCCTGTTTGAAGTCGTAAGTCACCGTTGTCGGGATCGACAAACATTGGATCGGCATCGGTATTGCCGACGCCGCCAAGCATCCCGGTCAGCCCCTGAATGCAGCAATAGTTCTCAGTCGAGCTACTCCCGCCTGCATCGGCAATCTGAGCCGATTCGTCCTGGCCATCGGCATCGATATTGCCCCACAGAATGCAGTTCGTTGCAGTCACGCTGCTGGCGCCACCGTGGCCATAGAGACCGCCGGTGTTGCCGAACGCCTGGTTATCCGCAAAGGTGCAGTTCGTCACGATTGACACGGCGTCCTTGTTGTACATGCCACCGCCATGTTTGTCGGCGGTGTTGCCGGCAAACACGCAATTCGTCAACTGGTACATATCGAATTGAACGGCTACTCCACCGCCCGAGTTGGCCGTCGAGCTGTTGCCGAGAAAGCTGCAGTTCGTCACGCTTGACGACATGCCCGAGCAGTGCAGGCCGCCTCCACGGTTACCGCAGGTATTCGAAATGAACTGCGACCCCTCAATGAGAAGGGTTCCGACTTCGGCCAGCACCCCGCCTCCAGCGAATCCGGCCTGGTTGTCCGAAAAAGTGCAATTCGTCAGAACAAGGTTCGCGTACCCGGAACGCAGGCCTCCGCCGCCATTCTGCACGGCCTGGTTCTGGGTGAATTCGCACGTTGTGAATGTTGCCGAAACGTCGGTCGCATCGATCCGAACGCCTCCGCCGGCTGTTTGAGCCACGTTGCCGGAGAACACGCAGTGGTCCAGCTCAAGGTCGCCGGTTCCGGACACGAACACCGCACCGCCGCTGTCACCGTTCGATGCGTTGGACGAGAATTCGCAGTTCGAAAACGACGCGCTTCCGCCGTCGATGAGTCCGATCCAGCAAGCACCGCCGTCGCCATTCGCGAAGTTGACGGTGAACGTGCAACCATTCAGTTCGAGGAGGCCTGCTGCGACGAGGCCCCCCCCGGCCTGGTGTGCAAAGTTCCCTGAAAAGCTGCAATCATGCAACGTGGCGGACCCGCCACCGCCGGAGAAAAGACCTCCGCCGTCTCCATCGAGACAAGAGTTGCCAGTGAACGTGCAGTTGTCGAATGTTGCGTTCGAGTTGCTGAAGAGAGAGACTCCGGCGCCATACGTGGCGGCTATGTTATTGAGCACCCTGCAGTTCAGGACGGTGATGTCGCCTTCGTCGAGCGTCAAGCCACCGCCGCGGTGGTGCCCGCCGTATCCGCCGACCGCATAGCCGCCGCTCAGTGTCAATCCATCGATCACCGTCGCCGCAGTGGTGTTGAACGCAGTAAGCACGTGATACAACTCGTCCTCGCCGCTGAGTTTCGTCTCGTACAGTTCGACATCACGGCTGTCGGGATCGGGATCGGTGACACCCGCAAACCCACCACGCAGTTCCACGCCGTCGATCAGTGTGAAGGTGGCCGACAGCGCGTCGGGCGGGTCGGTTTGCTCGGTGGGCACATAGCATCCCTGGGCGATGCGAATCTCGTTGACGCCGTTTGCTCCGTTCGACGCCGTATCCAGCGCGTCCTGCAGATCCTGGTACGCCGTGGCCCAGTTCAAACCGTTTCCGCCGGGCGGCGCGTCGTCATCGACGTAGAGGATGTTACCGGCGTGGGCGGTCGAGACGGCCAGCAGATTCACGGCACAGATCAGCGTCTTCATGCGGCACCTCCCCAATGGCATTGTCGCCGCACGCAGGCGGTGGCGTCAAGAAGATTCTCGACGGCAACCTGGACACACATCTGAGTGAACGGCGCAGCGAGCGGCACGGGAGACCGTCGATCGCGCGGTCTAGGAGATGTACATCGCGAAGGCGACCGCGGCGGCGGCGGTTGCGACAACCGCACCGATGCCGTATTCGGTCGGCTTCTGTGCGACGAAGCTCGGCGCGCCGGGAATTTCCGTAAGCCAGAAGGCCGCAGGCGCAAGCGCGGCCAGGACGAAGCACCATACAGAGAGCTTCCCTCCCGCGAAGTAGCCGCTCATTGCGAGCCCTGGCAGCAGCATTCCGACGACCAGCACACCGCCGCCGCCGAGCGTGATCGATGACTGCCACCAGCCCATGACGGCGATCACGCCGAGGCATGCCGCGAGCGCCCCGGCCATCTGGGCCAGCGCATCGTTGCGCGACTCCATCAGTACCAGGCATGCTCCGACGGCGGCCAGGCCGATCGAGAGCGGGAACACGCCGTTGTCGGTCTGTTCCCGCAGCCGATCGAGGCCGCTCATCGAAGCCACCATCATCGCGGCGGTCACGATGCGCCACGCCCAGAACTGATCCACCCTCGTTCCGACGATGAGATAGGCGCAGAGTCCGGACGCGAAGATCCATCCGATCCACGCCGACTTACCCCGGCCGCCGACGCTGAGGCCGTATCCGAGCACAATCGCGACCAGCACGACCAGGTACGCCAGCCACTCCCAGTTACGCTTCGGCGGGAGATCGATTTCCCAGTCACGGACGACCAGGTACGACACCACGAAGCCCGCGGCCAGCGCGTTGGCGGCCGCCCAGCCGGCGGCGCCGCCTGCAGCGCCCTGCCAGGGTCGGAGCACGATCAGCAGCAGCGCTGCGCAGCACACCGCCGGCAGACCGATCCCCCAGATCAGGACCTCCTGGGACATCAGGCAGCTTGCTCGTGATCCGTTGCGGGAGCAGCCTGTGGCGGCGTTTCCACGGGGGTCGCCGGTGCGGGTGACTCGGGTTCGGCAACGGGTACCGCCGCTTCAGCAACAGGTGCCTCGGGTTCGGCGATGGGCGCCACTGCTTCGGCAACGGGCGCTTCGATTTCGGCGACCGGTGCCACTGCTTCGGCGACGGGTGCTTGGGGTTCTGCGACCGGCGCCATCGCTTCGGCAACAGGTGCCGCGGCCTCAGCGACGGGCGCTTCGGCTTCGGCGACGGGCGCTTCGACTTCGGCCACGGGTGCTGCAGGTTCGGCCACAGGCGCCGGTGCTTCGGCGATGGGTGCCTCGGCTTCGACGAGGGGTGCGGCCGCTTCGGCGACAGGCGTCTCGGGTTCGATCACAGGTTCCGGTGTTGCCGCGACGGCTTCTACTGGAGCCGGCTCAACTGCCGGCGCTGTCGGCGGTTGCTCGGCCTCGACTGGCGCGACGGGTGCGACGGGCGCGACGGGTGCGACAGGCGCAACGGGCGCAACGGGCGCAACGGGATCGACCGGCTGTCCGGCCAACGGTACAGCCGGGGCTGCTTCCGCGGGTGCAGCGGCGGGCGTGGGCGGACCTGTCAGCGAGAACATCGACGGCAGGGACGACGGTGTCGTTGTCGGCGCAGCCGGTGTGGGCACAGCCGGTGTCGGGGCGGGCGGCTCGACGGGTGTCGGCGCCGCGACGGGTGTCGGCACCGCGGCAAGCGTCGGCAGTCCGGCAGGCGCCGGGGGCTCGACAACGGCGGGCGGAGTTTCGACGGGGCTGGGCGGGGCAACCGGTGCGGGCGGCTGCATTGAGATCACAGAAGGTAGCAACGGTGCGGGCGCCACGGGCGCTGCCGGTGGAGGCGCAAGGGGTGCAGGCTTCGCGTTCGGATCGACGGCTTTCGCGGGACAGTCCGTCGGCGACAGGTTCAGTTTCTCCAGGCCCTTCTGAATGTCGGCCGGGCGATAGGACGGCGGAAGGCCGGCCTCGCTGAAGAACTCAACGCACAACTGGAACCCCGGCGAATCGTCCTTGCGGCCGTGCATGCCAAGACCGGCAAGCTCGTGCCGGGCGTCCATCGGGAGCGCCCTGATCGCCTTCACCCGCCCCTTGTCATCATCGGCAGTCAGGTTGACGAAGCCCCAAGCCTGTTCCCCGGTCAAGTACGACAGCTCGTTCGACATGGTGTGACCCCTTTTCGTCTTCGGTAATTTTCGGTCCGTGCGGCAGCCGGCATGAGGCCGTGTCCCCGATTACCGGCCACTATCGAAGGGGGTGGCACGGCCGAGCGAGCGATAGCGAGCTCGCCCGTGGAGCAACGCCCAAAGACACCCTGTCAGGGCTTGCAGACGCGGCAGGGGCGGTGGCCGGCTTTGACCGCGGCACCGCGGGTGCGGACGCCCTGGAGGTTCTTCCGGCGGATACGTCGGGCCCACTTGCAGTCGGGCCGGTGGAACGGTTTGCGTTGCCAGGACGCCACGAAACGGGTCTCGGCCGCATCCAGGTCGCAATAACCACCGAGGTACTGGGCGAGCTTGCGGACGAACCGCTTGAGTTCCAGTGTGGTC